>Ga0209377_1001310_pt1 | contig 16818 bp, 14 predicted proteins | sample GraSoiAngelo_141_FD_185898 | JGI IMG/M metagenome (GOLD analysis project Ga0209377, IMG submission 185898) | Grasslands soil microbial communities from the Angelo Coastal Reserve, California, USA - 14_0929_12_40cm (SPAdes) (version 2) | ecosystem: Environmental > Terrestrial > Soil > Grasslands ...
GCGACAGCAGCATCACGTGGACCATCGCGGCGTCGGTGATCAGCGCGCCGTTCCTGTAGAGGTGCCCGACCGACCACAGCGCGACGGCGCTGTTGATCGTGGGCACGAGCGGCGTGTGGACGCCGGTCACGCCGTGGTAGTACAGCCCGAGGATGACCCCGCCAAAGCGCGGATGGTGCGGCACGTCCTTCGTCTGCACGCGATCCATCACCAGTTTCCAGCGCGCGCCATCCTGCGCCGTGAACTCGGCCACTCCATAGACCGAATCACGCGTCGCGCCCAGGTCCCAGGCGTCGAACGTGAACGTGCCCGAGATGGGGGCGACGTTGTTCGAGTAGGGTCCGTTCTTCACCTGGGACTCGAGTCCTTCACGCTCGTCGCCGAACGCCTGCAGAATCGGGGCGGCGCTGTCGGGGAACGGGAACGGACCGGGCAAGATCTGAATGACGGGGCCTCCGCCGGCCACACGAATCGTCCGTACTGCGGGCCGTGCGTCGCCCATCGCCGTGGTGTACCCGACAGAGTGCGCGCCCGCGGGGTGACCGACCCGCAGCTGCGCGACCATGCCGAGTTTCTTGTGCGAGTCGTTCCCGACCGGACAGTAGACCTCGTAGGTCCCTGGTTTGAGCGTCACGGTGAGTGTTGCGCTGTCGCCGGGCTGAATCGTCGGCGTCTCCTTCTCGATCCCGTGGCCTTCGATTTCAAAGGCGTGGGGGATGCTGCCCGCGTTCGTAACCGCGAACGTCACCGATCCGTCGACGACCGTTTGCTCCGACAGTTGGACGTTCCATTCCGAAAGGCGAACAGTAACCTGGGCCGGCTTAGCGGCCGCCCCTGCCACGGCAAGCGCCAGCAACGCAATCCTGTACATATGGTCTCCCTGGTGAAGTCAGTGCGATGAAGCGTCGGGAGCCATGACACGCCGCGCGGCGTTGTTATTCCCGGGAATAATCCGGCGGGTGTCCGGGTCTCACTTCCAAGGAGCCGAGTTGGAGTCGAGCGAGCTCGAACGATTCGAGGCGATCGTGTTGCCGCATCTGGACGCCGCGTACACGCTGGCGCGTTATCTCACGGGCAATACCCAGGACGCACAGGACATCGTGCAGGACGCTTCGCTGCGGGCGCTCAAGTATTTCCGCGGGTTCCGCGGCACGGAGCCGAGAGATGGTCGCGCCTGGCTGCTCACGATCGTGCGCAACACCGTTCGCACCTGGCGGCAGCGCCGTCATCCCCAGTCCGCAGACACTGCCTTCGATGAAGAGCAGCACAGCGAACGGATTGCTGATGACGATGCCGCGGTCAACCTCGATCGCAAGGAAACCCGCGCGCGGCTCGGCGAGGCGCTTGCACAATTGCCCGACGAATTCCGCGAAGTGATCGTCCTGCGCGATATCCAAGAGCTGTCGTACCAGGAGATCAGCGAGGTAACCGGAGTGCCGGAGGGAACCGTGATGTCGCGGCTACACCGCGCGCGGCAGCGCCTGCGGCGCATGCTGGTCCGCGGCGGGAAAACGGGAGAGCGGGTCATATGAGCGAGACTGAGTTCGAGCGCCGGCTCAGCGCGGCGATTCGGGACGAGATGCCGCCGCTCCACGCCCCCGAGGAGCTGCGCCAGCGCGTGCGCGCCGCGATCAGTAACGCGGCAACGCCCACGCGCTGGGAGCGTTGGGGGGGCGGGCCCTACTCGAGCACCACCCGCTGGCTGGCGTTGGCAGCATCGCTCGCGTTGGTTGCGGTCGGTGGTACCGTTGGCTATCAGCTCGCTGAGCGGCGCGCGGGGGAAGCAGCGCTCGCCGACCAGGTGCTCGCCAGCCACGTGCGCTCACTCATGCCCGGCCACCTCACCGACGTGGTGTCGTCGGATCAACACACGGTCAAGCCGTGGTTCAACGGCAAGCTCGACTACTCGCCACCGGTGTCGGACTTCACGACGCAAGGATTCCCGTTGCTCGGGGGGCGTCTCGACTATGTGGGCGGTCGGCCCGTGGGGGCACTCGTGTACGGGCGGCGGCAACACGTGATCAACGTCCTGCTATGGCCGGCGATCGCAGGTGCGGAGGGCCCGTCGGTTCGGACACGCCAGGGCTACCACCTGCTGCATTGGACTGCGGGCGATTACACGTGGTGGGTGGCGTCAGACCTCGGCCTGTCCGAGCTCCAGGAATTCGCGGGACTGCTCAGAGCAGACCAGACCCGATCCTCGCGATAGAACAGCTCGTGCTCCAGCCGCTGCGCGTCACTCACGCAGTGGCACGAACGTTCGTTCTGTCAACCTGTGTCACATGATCTCAAGCCTGTAGGCCTCCAGGCGGTTGACCAACGCGTCAGGGTGGCTGAGCGCGGGAAGGTGACCGCCGTCGATCTCGTCGGGCGTGATCCCGAGGCGTTCCTGCACCACCCGGCGCAGGAACTCGGGCGGGAAGAATCGATCCTGACGGCACAGGACAAATCGGGTGGGAACGTCCGGCCACTGCTTGAGTGGCCAGGGTTCTTTCATCGGCGTGCCGGATTGCTCCTTCTCCCCGCGTCTGAACGCTTCCGCGGTGACGTCGGGCGGGACGTCATGAAAAAAGATCTCCTTGATGTCGAAGGGTCGGTCTGATCGCGGGAACCCGGTGTTGGTCCACCAGTCATCCCCTGACTCGCCGGGAGCGGGAACCATCGCCGCGACCAACACGAGCAACTCCACCGGCACCCGCGCGCACACGAGGGGCGCCGTGAAGCCGCCCAGTGACTGAGCGACCACGATCAGGTCGGTGAGATACCCGATCGCCTTCAGCACAACGTCGGTGTACTGCGTGAGCCCGACGGAGTCGTCGTCGCACGGCAGGTCGGGCGCGACGACGGTATGCCCTCGTGCGCGGAGTAAGGGAATCACGCGGTGCCAGTACCACGAGTCGGACCCGGCGCCGTGGATCAGGACGTAGGTGGCGATGCGATACCTCGGATTTCGCAGCTGATGGGCGCGGCGGGCGCCGAATGGGTCAGGGCGCCGATCGCGATCAACGAGGCCCCTGCCTGCGCATAGTCCCGCGCTGTGTCGGCCGAAATCCCGCCCGACGCCTGGATCGTCACGGCCGGTCCGGCGCGGCGTGCCCAGGCGGCGAGCTGCTCGGGGCGCTGGTTGTCGACCAGGATATGCGTCACGCCCGCGGCGAGCGCCGCCTCGAGCTGGGCGTCGGATTCCACTTCCACGATCACCGGCATGTCGGGCGGCGCGGCACGAAGCACTTCGGGCAGCGTGTGGCCGTTGCGGCCGAGCAGCGCCCAATGGTTGTCCTTCCACAAGACCGCCGCGCCCAGCGAGGCGCGGTTTTCTACGCCGCCCCCGATTGTCACGGCGTACAGCTCGAGCCCTCGCAAACCTGGCGTCGTTTTCCTCGTGTGCGTGATCTTCGCGGGTGTGTGGCGGACCGCGTCCACTGCTCTTTGCGTAAGTGTCGCGACACCTGACAGATGTTGCAGGAAATTGAGGGCCACACGCTCGCCCCCCAGCAGGGCCCGCGCGGTGCCGCTCGCGGTCGCGAGCGTCGTCCCGGCGTCCACCGGCGTCCCCTCTGCCACGTGGTGCTTCACGGTCGCCCGTGAGTCGAGCTCGCAAAAGACCGTCGCCAGGATGGGGAGTCCAGCGGCAACGAAGCGGCCTTCAGCGACAAACCGAGCCTCGCCCGGTGCGTCGGCTGCGGCGCCGAGCAGACGGGTCGTCACGTCGTCGCGAGCGCGATCCTCCGCGAGGGCGCGCTGCACCTCCCGCAGTCCGAATGGATCAGCCAATGGCGAGCATCCGGTCGATGGCGCGCCGTGCGCGGCCGGCCACCGGGGCCGGGACCGTCACCTCGTACTGTCCCTCCCGTAACGAGTCGCGCAGCTTCTCGAGCGTGATCTGCTTCATGTACCGGCATTCGGCTGATTCGTGGGCGGCGATGAATTCCTTCCCGGGATTCTCGCGCCGCAACCGGTGGAGGACACCGGTTTCCGTAGCGATGACAAACCGTCGGGCGGGAGACGTTCGGGCCCGCCGCATCATCTGCTCCGTCGAGACAATCCGCAGGCGGTCCGCGGCCACGTCCCCCTCGGTCTCTGCGTAGTACATCGCACTCGTGACGCACCCGCACTCGGGATGCACCAGGAATTCGGCGTCGGGATACTCGGCGCGGCGTTGCTCGAGGGTCTCGCTGGTTAACCCGGCGTGCACATGGCACTCGCCAAGCCAGACGTCGAGCGGCCGACCCGTGACTTTGCGGAGATAGTTGCCGAGAAAGAAATCAGGGAGAAACAACACGGGGACATCGGGTGGCAGTGCGTTGATCACTGCGACGGCGTTGCCGGACGTGCAGCAGTAGTCCGCTTCCGCCTTGACGTCCGCCGACGTGTTCACGTACGCCACCACGACGCCGTCCGGATGGGTATCGCGCCAGGCGCGGACGTCGGCCGCCTGGATCGTTGCCGCGAGTGAGCAGCCGGCCGTGCGGTCGGGGATGAGGATGCGTTTGTCGGGATTCGCAATCGCGGCCGTTTCGGCCATGAAGTACACCCCGCAAATCACCAGCTCGGCGGCATCGAGCTGTGTGGCGCGGCGCGCCATCTGCAGCGAATCGGCCACGACGTCGGCCAAATCCTGGATCTCCGGACGCTGGTAATTGTGCGCCAGGATCGCGGCGCCGCGCGCAGTCCGGAGCTCGTTGATCTCGGCGATCAGATCGCGTGCGGCGGTCGTCGGTATCGAAGTGCCCATCGGAGACAGCTCCCATTGTTGTGGTGCCGAGGCTGGGGGGCCGATTGGGTAACGCCTCGATCCGTCGTGGCTGACGGACCGCTCCCAGCCTGGGGTGCGCGGCTCCGCGCACCAGAGAGAAGCATAAAAGGGGGGGGAAGGGGGCGGCTACGGGTGCCCTCGTGTGATTCCGCCCGGAAGAATGCTCTTCGGACCAAACTTCTCACGTACCCGGTCGACAGCGCGCGTCAATCCGCGATCGCGTTCGGTCTCCTCGGACAACATCGCAAGCTGATTGGTTATCCCCTCCACGGCCGGCGCCAGGCCCGACAGCCGGACGCCGACCAGCCGCGCCGGGACGCGCCGCGTATTGCGCAAGCTCGCGAGCAGCTCGTGCGCCACGTGGAGAATCACGCGATCCGACACGACCGGCTCGGGCAGCGTGCGCTGGGCCGAACGAGTCTTGAAATCCCAGTCGCGCAGTTTCACCGCGACCGTTCGCGCGGTCAGATGATCGCCGCGCAGGTCCGCGGCCGCACGCGTGACGAGCCGCAGCAGCTCCCGTTCGATCTCCCCGTCGTCCTGTAAGTCTCTTCCGAACGTCTCGTCACGACTGAGCCCGCGATTCATCACGCGATGGGCGACGCTGCCTTCATCGGTCCCGTGAACGCGATTCCATAACCAGGTCGCTTCTCGTTTACTCATCCAGGTCTGGAGCGTCGCGGGATCGCAGCGAAGCACGTCCTCGACGGCGACGAGGCCACGGGCGGCTAGCCGCTGCTGAAACTTGGGGCCAACCATGGGAATGTCGGCGAGCGTGCACGTACGCAGGAACGCCTCTTCGGCACCGGGCTCCACGATCTTGATGCCGTTGCCATCCCGGCTCGGCTTCGCGCGATCGACGGCCATCTTGGCGATCAGCTTGTTGGTCCCGCCGCCGATCGAGAGGGTCAGGCCGGTCACTGCTTGCACGGTGGTGCGGATCCGTTGTGCGGTGGCCGTCAGTGGCTCGTGATGATAGACGCCTTCCGTCCCCGTCAAATCGATATACCACTCGTCGACGCTCGCTCCTTCCACGACAGGCGAGAACTGTTGCAGCGTCTCACGGATCTCGCGGCTCTTCGCCCAGCACTCCTTGAAGGGAACGGGAACGCAGACGGCATCAGGACAGAGGCGCAGTGCGCGCGCGATCGGCATGGCCGAGCGGACGCCGAACTTGCGGGTCTCGTAGGAAGCGGAGCAGACCACACCGCGGCTGTCGCGCGAGCCGCCGACGATGAGCAACGTCGCTTTCCCGGCGCCCTCGGGATCGACGGCGCGGGCAACGGCGACATAGAACGCGTCGGCATCAGCGAGGAGAATGCGACGCATGCCACCGAACATAGCCCGAAGGAACCTGGGCATCAACGTCTAACCCGTCTAAGCCCAGACGGACGCCTTCTTCGCCCACGGCGTGTCCTGGTAGCGCTGCGTGAATGCCTGCGCGGTTTGCTTCAGCGACAAAGGATCCCCGGTCGCCTTGTAGGGAGTGACGCCGGCCCAATAGAGTGCCTCCGCAGCGGCATCGGTCTGCGGGAATTCCTCCACGATTTGCCGAAAGCGACGCTCAGCCTCGGCCCACTGCTGCTCGTCGAAGGCGATGCGGGCGCGTCCCAACATCAGCTGTGCTAAGAGATCGGCGGCTGGCAGAAAGCCTTCGATGCGATGGTGTTCCACGCCGTTCGCATCGAGCAAGAGAATCGTAGGCGTCCACGGCGCTTTGTAACGCTCGCTATAGCGCTTGAACGGCTCCGGGTCGTCTTTCACATGCACGCGCGCTGGAATAAAGGTCTCGGTGACGAAGCGCGTGACGCGTGGATCCGGCCACACCTCGGCATCCAGCCGAGCACAGCCACTTCACATCGGTGCGGCGCTGAAGTCGAGAAGTACCGATTTCTGCTGGGTTTTGGCCTCTTTCAGGACCTGATCGACGTCGTGACGAAAGTTAATAGGCATAGGTCGCTCCCGGTGTGTCTTCTGTACTACCCCGATTCGGGTATTTTTGGGGCCCATGAGCAAAGGCACCATAGGTATCCTGACCGGCGGGGGCGACGTCCCCGGACTCAATCCCGCCATTCGCGCCATCACGATTCGCGCGCTGCGCGACGGCTACAACGTCATCGGCATTCGCCACGGCTGGGGTGGTCTAGTCGATTATTCTCGCGACAAGGGCGCCGACAACAGTGAGCAGATCGTGCCGCTCACCGAGGCGGTCGTGAATCGCGCCGGTCGCACCGGCGGCACATTTCTGCACACCTCGCGCACCCGCCCCAGTCACTTGCCGAAGGACCGCGTCCCGCCGCATCTCGCCGGCACCTATACCGAACAGGTCAACGATGCGACGAAGGATGTGCTCAAGAATCTCGAGCACATCGGCGTCGACATCCTGGTTCCGATTGGCGGCGATGACACCCTCAGCTACGGCAAGCGGCTGCACGATGAAGGGGTGAACGTCGTCGCGATCCCGAAGACGATGGACAACGACGTTTACGGAACCGACTACTGCATCGGCTTCAGCACCTGCGTCACACGCACGATCGAGCTGACGCACCGGCTGCGGACGTCGGCCGGGTCGCACGAGCGCTTTCTGGTCATCGAGGTGTTCGGCCGCTACGCCGGTTTTACCGCGCTGCTGCCGACGATGGCGGGAGCAGCCGATCGCTGCGTGATTCCCGAGTACCCGGTCGAAGTCGAGCACCTGGCCGAGCTGCTGACCGTCGATCGCAACAAGAATCCGAGCCGCTACTCGGTCGTGTTGATTTCCGAAGGTGCGCGCCTCACCTCGCATGAAGGGATGAGCTTCGAGGGTGAGGAGACCGATATGTTCGGACACCGCAAGCTGGGCGGTATCGGAGATCGCATCGGTGCGGCGCTCAAGGAATCGTCCGCCAAGTACAACAACGGCCGGCGCATCGACGTGGTGAACCAGCGGCTGGGCTATCTGGTGCGCTCCGGCGATCCGGATGCGCTCGATTCGATCGTGCCGATGGCGTTCGGCAACCTCGCGCTCGATCTCGTCCGGCGCAAAGAATACGGCCGCCTGGTCAGCATTCACCGCGGCTTCTACGACAGCGTTCCGCTTGCCAGCGTGACGACCGAGAAAAAAGTCGTCGATGTCTCGAAGTACTACAACACCAAGCGGCTGCGTCCCATATATCAGTTCGACGGCGCGCCGCTGTTCATCATGACCAGCGATTGGAAGACGCCGCGGCCTGATTGATCGATTGAGCCTTTGAGCCTCACCAGCCCCATGATCGGGGCGAACTCCAGTTTGAGCGCGCGTTTCCCATTGGTGACGACCACTGCGGCGGGTGAGGATCGGCCGCGATCCGCTGCGTCGTGCGACGCGGCTGAGATGCACGAGCACCCGCAAACGTAACGCACCGAGTCCAGCGAGTTGAAGGGTGTTGCAGGACTGCCGTTGCGCGCAGTCCACACGTTGCATGCAAACCGCACAGGTACTTGGGTCGCGTGGATTCCTAGGGCCTTACCTAGTGGGTGATATGTAAGAACATACCTAACGACCCCGCGCCGAGCAGGCGATGTCAGGGGCTGGCATATGCTTTGCGGGCTCGCCTTCTGAATCGTCGTCAAGCGTTCGCAACCGCCGTGAATCGAGTACAAACCTCAACGAACTGACGGAGAGCGCATCGTGCAGCGCGATCCAGCACCGTCGCCGTCGGTACTGTCTCGCAACTTGCTCGACACGTCGTCGAACCTGGCCGTCCACTTGGCGCGCCCGGCGGTGCCAGCTTTTCCCTTGCTGCCCCTCGCAGGGCGGCCAAACATCCGCGAGGGGGAGCGGCCACCGTGGCGCATCCGATCCGAGTAGCCTCGCTCCCCGTTGGCGTATCACCGACGCACGGCCCGGGCGATGGTCGCCTCGCCCCTGCGTCCATTCAGTCGGCGGCGCGGCCATACGTTCGCGGGAAGTTCCTGTTCGTCGGGGACGAGAAGCTCTACATCCGCGGCGTCACCTACGGCGCGTTCGCGCCCGACGCCCAGGGGAATGAGTACCAGGACCTCGCGAAGGTGGAGCGCGACTTCGCGCAGATGGCGACGGCCGGCATCAACGCCGTGCGCATCCCCCACACGATGCCGCCACGCGCGCTCCTGGACGTCGCGCAGCGCCACGGCCTCCGCGTCATGGTCGGACTCTCCGCCGAGCAGTACGTCGGGTACCTGATCGACCGGCAGGGCGCGCCCGACGTGGAGGCGCTGGTGGCCGCAAAGGTGCGCGATTGCGCGGGCCATCCCGGGTTGTTGTGCTACGCCCTGGGCAACGAGATCGCGGCGCCGATGGCTCGGTGGTTAGGCCCCGAGCGCGTACAGAGCTACCTCGAGCGGTTGTATCGCGTGGTGAAGCGCGAGGATCCCGAGGGGCTCGTCACGTACGTGAACTACCCCACGACGGAATACCTCGTGCTGCCGTTCCTCGACCTCTTGTCGTTCAATGTCTACCTCGAGTCCCAGGACCGGCTCAAGCTCTACCTCGCGCGGCTGCAGAACATTGCCGGTGATCGGCCGCTCCTCATGAGCGAGCTGGGCTTGGACAGCTTGCGCAACGGCGAGCGCGCGCAGGCGCAGGTGCTCGATTGGCAAGTGCGGACGGCGTTCGCCGGGGGCTGCGCGGGCGTATTCATCTTTTCGTGGACCGACGAGTGGTATCGGCACCAGGGCGTGGCCGATTGGGCGTTCGGCCTGACGCGCGCCGACCGGTCGCCGAAGCTCGGCCTCGGCGCAGTGCGCGAGGCGTTCGACGACGTGCCGTTCTCGTCGCGCCTGCACTGGCCCCGCGTTTCGGTCGTCGTGTGCTCGTACAACGGTGCGCGCACGATCGGCGACTGTCTCGACGGGCTCGCCCGCCTCGACTACCCCGACTACGAGGTCATCGTTGTCGACGACGGATCGCGGGACGCGACCGCCGCGATCGCGCGCCGGTACGCCCCGGTCCTGATCCAAACGCCGAACCGCGGGCTGTCCCACGCGCGGAACGCCGGCCTCGCTGCGGCGACCGGCGAGATCGTCGCGTACATCGACGACGATGCGCGGCCCGATCCGCAGTGGCTGCGGTATCTCGCGGCCACGTTCATGAGCACGGCCCATGCGGGCGTGGGCGGGCCCAACATCGCGCCGCCAGGCGACGGTCCAATCGCCGAATGCGTGGCGCGCGCGCCGGGCGGCCCCGTCCACGTGCTGCTGAACGATCGCGAGGCCGAGCACATCCCCGGGTGCAACATGGCGTTCCGGAAAAGCTGCCTCGAGGCGATCGGCGGATTCGATCCGCAGTTCCGCACCGCCGGCGACGACGTGGACGTGTGCTGGCGGCTGCAGGAGCGCGGCTGGACGCTCGGCTTCCACCCCGCCGCCCTGGTGTGGCACCACCGCCGGAACTCGCTGCGCACCTACTGGAGGCAGCAAATCGGCTACGGGCGCGCCGAGGCGATGCTGGAGCGTAAATGGCCCGAGAAGTACAACGGGCCGGGACACGTGCGCTGGGCGGGCCGCATCTACGGCCCCGGGCTCACGCGGCTGCTCGGCTGGCGCCCGGCTCGCATCTACCACGGCGTGTGGGGCTGCGCCCCATTCCAGTCGCTGTACGAGCCGGCGCCGAGCGTGCTGGCGTTTCTGCCCCAGATGCCCGAGTGGCATCTGCTGACCGCGACGCTGTGGGCGATGGCCGGACTCAGCCTGGTCTACGAACCTCTCAAGGTCGCGGTGCCCCTCGCGGTCGCCGCGCTGCTCCCGCCGATCGCGCAGGCGACGCTGAGCGCCACCCGCGCGTCCTTTCCCGAGGCGCCCCGCGGGATCGGACGGCTCAAGCGCGTGGTGGTGACGGCCTTTCTGCACCTCGTGCAGCCACTCGCCCGGCTCGGCGGCCGGCTCCGCGCGGGGTTGACACCCTGGCGCCAGCGGGCGAAGCGGGGGCGAGCGCCGCTGTGGCCCCTGACGGCGTCGGTCTGGAGCGAGCAGTGGATACCGCTCGACCAGCGGTTACGGGCGCTCGAAACACGCCTGCGGTCCGAAGGGGCCTGCGTGCTCCGCGGCGAGGAGCACGACTGCTGGGACCTCGAGGTACGCGCGGGGATTCTCGGCACCGCCCGCCTGCTCGCGGGGGCCGAGGACCACGCCGGGGGGAAGCAGCTCCTCCGGCTTCGCTGGTGGCCCCTGGTTCCGGTGCGCGGGCCGATGCTCGCGCTGGCGTTCGCCGCTCTTGCCGGCGTAGCCGCGAACGCGCACCTGTGGGGCGCCGCCGTCCTGCTGGGCCTGGGCGCGGCCCTGCCGGCGCTCAACATCGTCGAACAATGCATGGCCGGAATGGCCACGATCCAGCGGACCCTCCAGGACCTCAACTGGGGAACCTGGCGATGAGGATCCTAAGCGACCTCGCGCTCTACCGGCGTCTAGCGCGTCAGGCCGTCCCAATGTGGCCCCTCGTGGCTGCCCTTTTCCTGGTCGGCCTCCTCGCCAGCCCGCTGGCACTACTGGCGCCGCTCCCGCTCAAGATCGCCGTGGACACCGTGCTCGGCTCGCGCCCATTGCCCCCTCTCCTGGCGAGCCTCCTGCCGCCGGCGATGCGCTCCCCGTCCGGCGTCCTCGGCCTCGTGGCGGTCCTGGCCATCCTCATCGCCGTGGCGACGCAGTTGCAAGTGGCGGCCCAGAAGTATCTGACGGTGCTGGGGGGCGAGCGGCTGCAGCTCGATTTCCGCGCGCAGATCTTTCAGCACCTGCAGCGGCTGTCTCTCACGTACCACGACACGATCGGCACCGCCGATTCCGTGTACCGCATCCAACAGGACGCACCGGCCATCCGCTCCCTCGTGATCGACGGGTTCCTTCCACTCGTGAGCTCCGCGGTGACGCTGGCCGGCATGATCTACGTGACCATCCGCCTCGATTGGCAGCTCGCATTCGTCGCGCTGGCGGCGTCGCCGCCGCTGCTGCTCATCGCGCGCGCCTACCGGCCGCGGCTCCGCAGCCAGTCGCGCGACGTGCGGCGGCTCGAGAGCATCGCCCTGGGCGTGGTCCACGAGGTGCTCGGCGCGCTGCGCGTAGTGAAGGTGTTTGGGCAGGAGGAGCGGGAGGGGAACCGGTTTATCCGGCGCTCGGCAGATGGCGTGCGGGGCCGGGTTGGTTTGGCGCTGGCGGAGGGTGGCTTCAGCGTCGCGATCGGTGTGATCACGGCCGCGAGCATGACGATCGTGCTTTTCCTGGGCATCACGCATGTCCGCTCCGGGCTCATGTCACTCGGCGACTTGCTTCTGGTGATGGGATACGTCGCCAAGCTGTACGATCCGATGAAGACGATCAGCCGCAAAACCGCGACGCTGCAGGGCTACCTGGCGAGCGTCGAGCGGGCCTTCGCAGTGCTGGACGAGCAGCCGGACGTGAGCGAGCGGGCCGACGCCCGGCCCCTCGAGCGGGCGAGCGGTGCCGTCGTCTTCGAGCACGCGTCGTTCTCCTACGCGCCGGATCGTCCGGTGCTGCACGACGTCTCCTTCACCATCGCGCCCGGAACGAGCGTTGGGATCGAGGGCACGACGGGCGCGGGCAAGAGCACCCTGATCAGCCTGCTCACGCGCCTTTACGATCCCACGGAGGGGCGGATCCTGCTGGACGGCGTGGACCTGCGGGACTACCGGCGGGACGATCTGCGGCGGCAGTTCGCCGTCGTCCTCCAGGACTCGGTGCTGTTCTCGGCGAGCATCGCGGAGAACATCGCGTACGCCATGCCGGGCGCGAGCCGTGCGCAGATCGTGGCGGCCGCGCAGGCGGCCAATGCCCACGAGTTCATCGAGCGCCTCCCGCGCGGTTACGACACGGAAGTCGGTGAGCGCGGAGTGAAGCTGTCCGGAGGCCAGCGCCAACGCATCGCGTTGGCACGCGCGTTCCTGAAGGACAGTCCAGTGCTGATCCTGGACGAGCCTACGAGCGGGGTGGACGCGCACACCGAGACGGCCATTGTGGACGCGTTGGAGCGCCTTCAGAAGGGGCGCACCGTGATCATCATCAGCCACCGGCCGAGTGCAGTGGCGCGGTGCACGGCGATGCTGACGATGGCGCGCGGTCGCATCGTCGGCGACACCAGCGGGACCGCGATGACGCTCTGCCCCCCCCCCCCAACCCCAACCCTGGCCCCACCGCGACCGACCGTCGCCGCCGTCGGCTCCGCGTCCGCCAGGCGGCAGGAGATTCTGCTCGCCCACCCAGCCGTCCAGGCGTGGCAGCGGCTCAACCCCGAGCGCGTGGTACCCGACCGGATCACCCCCGCCAAATTCAAGCCCAACAAGCCACGGCCCAACCTGACGGTGTACCGCCTGGAAGGCATCGGGCCGGATGGCGCAGCGGTGATCGCGAAGCGGTGTACGCGCGAGAGCGGCCGCATCGAGCGCACCGTGTACGAGCGTATCCTGCCGCAGGTGCCGCTGGCGGGGCCGCGTTACTACGGCACTGTCGACGGGCCGCCCGAGGACGACGTCTGCTGGCTCTTCATCGGCGAAATCGCGGGCGAGAAGTACGACATGCTGTGCCCGGAGCACCGCGTCGCCGCCGCCCGGTGGCTCGGGATCTTGCACACCGGGGCGCGGTTCGCCGCCGACCACGCCGGGCTGCCTGATGCGGGACCGAGCCGCTACCGCGCGCAGATGCGTGCGACGCGGGACCTGATTCGCGATCACGTGGACAATCCCGCCTTCGGTGGCGCCGACGTGGCGTTTCTCGACGGCCTGGTGGCGCGGTTCGAAGCGCTCGACGAGGAATGGGATCAGCTCGAGCGCGCCTCGAACGGCCTCCCGTCCTCCCTGATCCACGGCGACTTCAACGCCAAGAACTTGCGCGTCCTCGAGTCGGCGCATGGCGTGCACATTGGGGCCTTCGACTGGGAGGATGCCGGGAGAGCCGTCCCCGGGATAGACCTCGCTCAGGCAGTTGATCCCTCCTGCCGCATCGCCGCGAGCCCAGACCTCGCCACGTACGGCGCCGTGGTCCGGGAGCGGTGGCCGAACTGCGATGCAACCGACATCGAGCGCCTCGCAACGTGCGGCGCCGTATGGCGCGCGGTGGCGGTGATCACGTGGGACGCGCAGCACCTCGCCCGTCCCTGGGCCGACGCTTTCCTCCCGAATCTCCGGATGTACGAAGCGGAGTTGACGCACGCGCTCGATCGCTTCGGCTGGCCGGGCCGGACGAACGGTCACCACGCGCTGCCGCCGACGGTCGGATGAGACGCCTGCGGATCGGGTTCCTGTTCAGGCGGCCCTACGGCGCGGGTCATGTAAGCATCTTCCCGAAGACCATGCAGGCGCTCGCCGACGCCGGCGTGGTAGTCGATGTCATCGCTGCCAACGGACGCCTCATCGACCTCTCGACCGTACGGGTGGAGCACGACCTGTACGTGCTGAAACAGATCTCCGGGATCTCGATGAGTCTGGCGGGAGTCCTGCATGCGCAGGGCGCCGCCATCGTGAATCCATATCCCGTTACGGTCGCGATCCGCGACAAGGTGATCGCCGCGCGCGTTCTCGGGGCTGCGGGAACCCCGATGCCCGCCACGTACGTCGTTTCGCAGCCCGATCTGTTGACGCCGCTGCTGAATGTTGGCCCGCTCGTCGTCAAGCCATACGACGGCACTTGCGGGTTAGGTGTGCGCGTCGTCCGGAACGAGGCCGAGCTGCTCGCCGAGCCGCGGGCCGCGCACAAGCCCCCCCCCCTCCTCGCACAGCGCTATCACCCGCCCGAGGGGCGCGACTTGAAGATCTATGTGATCGGCGAGCGGCTCTTCGGTGTCCGAAAGGTCTTCCCGGCCCGGACGGAAGCGGAGAAGTACGGCGAGCCATTCACGCCGACCGCCGAGCAAACCGACATCGCACTGCGCTGTGGCCGCGCCTTCGGTATCGACCTCTACGGCGTCGACCTCATCGAGAGCGAGGGACGGACATACGTCGTCGACATCTCTAGCATCCCCGGCTTCAAAGGCGTGCCGGATGCGCCCACACACCTGGCGTCCTACTTCCGCGCGGCGGCCGAGCGCGCGGCGGCCGGAGGCCCGCTGCGTGAGTACGCGGCGCTGGCGGCGTCATGAAATGGCTCATCGTCACGGGGGACGACTTCGGCGCGAGCTGCGGTATCAACCGCGGCATCGTGGAGGCACACGAGCGGGGAGTCCTGACGAGCGCGAGCCTCATGGTGGATGGGCGGGCGGCGGCCGACGCGGTTGCGCGGGCGCGCGCGAACCCCGCGCTGAGCCTCGGCCTCCATCTGGAGTTGGATGCTGCCGATCCGGTGCGCGCCGCGGCCGAGTGCCGACGGCAGCTCGCGCGATTCGAAGAGCTGGCGGGAATCCTACCGACGCACATGGACTCGCACCACAACGTCCACCGGGACGCGCGCGTTCTGCCGCACATCCTCGCGGTGGCGCAGCAGGACGGAGTGCCGGTGCGGGGGTATTCGGCGGCGCGCTACGTCGGAAAGTTCTACGGCCGCTGGGGCGGTGCGACGCATCCCGAGCAGATCGGCGTCGACGGCCTGCTGCGCCTCCTCGACACAGAGGTGCAGGGCGGCGTGACCGAGCTGTCGTGCCACCCGGGCTACGTCGAACCGGGATTCGACTCCAGCTACCTCACCGAGCGCGAGGTGGAGCTGCGAACGCTGTGCGACCCGCGCATGCGGCCCGCGCTGCACGAGCGGGAGATCCAGTTGATCGGGTTCCGCGACGTGCCAGCGAGCCCGCGCGCGGTCGCGGCGGAGGCGCCATGACCGCGGTTGTCCTGTCGGTCAACAAGGTCGCCAGTTTTCCCGACGGCGGCGGCCATTTCTGGGTGTACCTGCAGTACGCTCTGGGGTTGCGGCAGTTGGGCTGCGACGTCTACTGGCTCGAACAACTCCGTCCGGTCCGCGATCCGGACCGGCGGGCGTACGTCATCGCGACGTTCCAGGACCGGATGAAGCAGTTCGGGTTCGAGGGCCGGACACTGCTGTACGACACCGTCGACGGCCAGCCGTGCTTCGTCGGCAGCACGAGGTCCGACGCCGAGGCCGTGCTGCGGCGGGCGGACGTCCTACTCAACTTCCATTACGCCATCGACCCGCGCCTGCTCGCATGCGCGCGACGCACGGCGCTCGTGGACATCGACCCCGGCTTGCTGCAGTTCTGGATGAGCACCGGAGAGCTCGACGTCCCGCCGCACGATTGCTACCTGACTACGGGCGAGACCGTGGGGACGCCGGCAGCCCTCTTTTCCGACTGCGGTCTGCGGTGGAACCATATCCGTCCGCCGGTCTGCCTCGACCTGTGGCCGTTCACGTACGAGCCGGGCGCCGAGGCCTTCACGACTGTTTCCAGCTGGTCGTCGGCGAGCTGGTTGAAGGAGCAGCGGAACGGACAGACCGTCCTTGTCGATAACACGAAGCGCATCTCCTTCCTCGAGTTCGCGGATCTACCGCGCCACACGCGCCAGCGCCTAGAGCTGGCGCTCTACCTGCTGGACCGCGATCCCGCGGGTCAGGCGCGGCCGAAGCAGGCGGAGCAGGACGCGCAGGACCGGGCCCTGCTCGAACGGCAGGGTTGGCGCGTCCGGGACTCCCGGGATGTCACGGGCAGCCCCGCGGCGTACGCCGCCTACATCCGGCGGTCGCGCGGGGAGTTCAGTGCGGCCAAGCCGTCGTGCATGGCGTTCCAGAACGCCTGGGTCAGCGACCGGACGGTGGCCTACCTGGCGACCGGCAAGCCGGCCGTCGTGCAACACACCGGTCCGAGCTCATTCCTGCCTGATGGTGAGGGAATGTTCCGGTTCACCACGGTGCTCGAAGCGGCCGAGGCCTTCGAGACGATCAACAGAGACTACGGGCGCCACTGTCGCGCGGCGCGCGATATCGCGGAGATGCACTTCGACGCGCGACGCGTGCTCGAGACGGCGTTGAATGCCGCGCTCGACGCTGACGCGGCGCCGCTGCAGCAGACCGGCGTATGAGCATTACCGTCTGCCTCGCCCCCGCCAACACCGTGGCCTATCCCAAGGGAGGCGGCCACCTCTGGGTCTACCTCCACTGGGCCCTGGGGCTCAAGG
>Ga0209377_1001311_pt1 | contig 16816 bp, 15 predicted proteins | sample GraSoiAngelo_141_FD_185898 | JGI IMG/M metagenome (GOLD analysis project Ga0209377, IMG submission 185898) | Grasslands soil microbial communities from the Angelo Coastal Reserve, California, USA - 14_0929_12_40cm (SPAdes) (version 2) | ecosystem: Environmental > Terrestrial > Soil > Grasslands ...
GCCCCCTTCCAGGCTCACGACAAGGAGCTCAGGGTTTCCAGATTCGCTCGCACGAGCTCGTGCTTGGGGTTCAGCTCGAGGGCCCGGCGCCACAGCTCGCTCGCCTGCTCCCGTTCGTTTCGCTTGTAGGCGATGTTGCCGAGCTTGAAGTAGATGTCGTCGCCCAGCTCCGGCGCCAACTCGATGGCGCGCTGATAGAGACCCCACGCCTCGTCGTACCGGGACGCGCGATAGGCCAGGTCGCCCAGGTTCTTGGAGAGCTGCGGCAGCGACGGCTCATCGTGCAGCGCGGCGCGCGCGAGCTGCTCCGCCTGGTTCAGCTCCCCCGCGAGCTCGAGCAGCACCGCGAGATTGTTGCGCAGCACGCCGTTCTGCGGATATGCCTCGACCGCCTGCGCGGCGAGCCGCTCGGCGGTTTCGAAGTCGCCCGCGCCTGCCGCGGCGAGGACTCGCGCCCAGTACCAGATGGGTGGCACGGAGTCTGCGAAGAGCTCCTTGGCGCGGTCGAGCCGGCCCGCGGCCCCGGCGTGATCACCCTGCTTCAGCGCGACGACGCCCCACCCGACGTACACGCGCGGATCAGTCTTCGCACGCGACGCCGCTTCGGCGTAGGCGGCCTCGGCATCCTCGAGGCGGCCGAGCTGCTCGAAGGCGAATCCCAGATTGTGGAGCACCGCGGGCCGACCGCCCCCTTTCTCCGCCGCGAGCCGGAGCGCTTCCATGGCCTCGCGCCAGCGCGCCTGCTTCAGCGCCACCAGGCCGATGAAGAAGTGCGCACTGCCGTCGCTGGGCCGCAGCTCGGCCACGCGGCGGAATTCCCGCGTGGCTTCGTCCAGCATGCCGGTCTTGTAGAAAGCGATGCCGAGGTTGCGGTGCTCTTCGACCCGCGCATCGGTCATCTTGAGGTCTTCGGTGCCGGAGGTTCGGCCCGCGCGATGCAGGAAGCCCGCGGTAACGAGCCCGTACAGCGCCTTGCCGACTTCGAACTCCCCCAGGCCGGAGTCCTCGATGACCTGGTTGACGTCGCGCGACCCGTCGAGCAGCGCGAGCAGCCGCTCCTGCAGGTCCGTGAGGTTGGCGTCGCTGATCGCCAGGCGGTCGCGATCGACGAGGAAGATCAGATCGAACGACGGAATCTTCTTCTCGATCAACCCCCATTCGTCCACGCGCCGCGCGCCCTCGAGCAACAGCGATTCGGGGTTAATCGAAACGAGGAAGTCCTGCTGCTCGGGACGGACGTCGGCCTCGAAATTGAACGTCCCCTGCGTCCAGGTGAACAGGTAGTAGACCGATTCCTCGATCTGCATGCGCATGTAGCGCTCGAGCTCCTGCTGCGTGAGCACGGTCTGCGTCACGAGAATCTCGCCCAGTTTCTTATCGCGCTCCCTGGCCTGGCGATGAATCGCGGCGTCCAGCTGCTCCTGCGAGATCTTCTCGTGCTTCACGAGGATATCGCCCAGCCGGTCGCGGCGATTCACGATCGAGGCGTAGGAGATGCGTCCGCGGTCGAAGTAGATGTATCCGAAGTTCGAGCGGTCGGCGATCGAGAGGCAGCCGGTTTTCTGGCCGAGGGCGAGCAGCTGCAGCACGTCCGGCAGCGACGCCTCCTTGAGCGACCCTTTGATGGCCACTAGCGCACTTCCTCGATGACGCGGTCGGACGCGGCGGGCCAGTCCCACACCATCTTCTCACGGCTGCGCACCCCGCCGGCGCTCGACACGACGAGGCCGCTGGTCCGGGCTCCCGCCGTGCGCCGCGCGCCTGGCGGAGGGCGGGGGGGGACACCTTCGAGCACCTCGCGCGCCAGACCGGCCGTGACCGGCACTTCCTGCGACGTCGCCGCTTCGACGACCCGCTGCACCAGGCCCGTCAGGCTGCGGACGGAGTCCACCGGGCGGTCCGCGAAATAGTCCAGGAGCGCGGCATCCGCCCGGATATGCTGCTGCTTGAGAAGACGCTCGAGCGCGCCGCGGCGGAGCTCCTTGTCGGGCTCGCCGACTTCCGCGACGAGCCCTCCCTCGAGCCGGGACATGATGCGTTCTTCCAACCCTTCCAGCGTGTTCGGGTGCGCGGGCGCCGTGAACACCAACTGCCGCTCGGTGTCGAGAAACTGGTTGAAGAGATTGAAGAGCTCCTCCTGCGTCCGCTCTTTGCCGGCGAGCAGGTGGATGTCGTCGAGCAGCAGCGCGGTGCAGCGGCGGTAGCGCGCGCGCCACCAGTCCACGCGGTTGCCGTCGATCGCGGCGATCAGCTCATCGACGAACCCCTGCGTCGAGAGACACGCCACGACCGCACCGCGCTTCTTGGCCAGCTCGAGGCCGATCGCGTTCAGCAGGTGGGTCTTACCGAGACCGCTCCTTCCGACGATGACCAGCGGGTTGTACTTCTTGCCCGGCTTGGAGATGACGTCGCGCGCGGCATTGAGCGCGACGTCGTTGGACGACCCCGCCATGTATGCGTCGAGCGGGAACGCGGCCGATGGCGCAGGTGGTGGAGCGGCGCCTTCGCGCACGCGCGCCGCCGCGGCTTCGGCCTCCGCCATCCGACCTGGGTCGTGAAAGACCTTGTCACCTGAGGCCTGCGGATCGAGCGTCGCGACTTCGGCCTCGAGCGCCTTCAACCGCTCGACATCCAGGACGTACGCGGCAATCTCTCCGTCCACCGCCGACGGCCTCTCCTGATCGAGGAGTTTCTCGAGCCGGCCGGTGCGGTACCCCTCACCCTCCCACCGCAGCACCGCCTCGGTCACGCGGGCGCGCCAGGCTTCGACAGCCTTCCCGACCGTGAAGCTCACATCGGTCAAGAATTGTGAGAACTCATCGGGTGAGGCGCCGGGGGATGCAGCGGCGGGAGATCCGGCGGCGGGAGGTGACTCGCCGGTACGAACTCCGAGTACTTTGCGCACGGCTTCCGCGTTGATCGGCGTGTCGTTCACGGCCTGGAACGCGACGATCCGGTTCAGCGCACCCATCAGCTCGCGCACATTGGGGAACTCGACTTTCGCGACCGTCTCGAGCACGCCCGGTTGGAACGAGGATCCCCGTTCCTCTGCCTTGCGGCGCAGAATGGCGACGCGCGTCTCGTAGTCCGGAATCCCCATGTCCACCACGAGTCCGCCGGAAAAGCGCGAAATCAGGCGCTCGTCCAGATCGGCGATTTCGGCCGGCGGACGGTCGCTCGCCAGGACGATCTGGTGGCCGCTCTGCTGCAGCGCTTCCGTCAGCCTGAGCAGCTCGGTCTGCATCTCCTTGCGGTTGGTCAGGAATTGCACGTCGTCCACCAGGAGCACGCCGACGTTCTGGAAGCGGCGGCGGAACGCGTCGCCCTGCCCCGCGGCGATCGCCGCGTGAAAGGCCTCCACGTACTCGTCGAGCGTCAGGTACTCGATGTTGAGCTGGGGAGCGAGCGTCTTGGCGGCGTGGCCGATCGCCATCAGGACATGGGTCTTCCCCAGGCCCGATCCACTATAGATGAAGAGCGGGTTGTAGGCGGACCCGGGGTTCTCCGCGACCGTGCGGCCGGCGGTCACCGCCAGGCGATTGGCGGCGCCCACCACGAAGGTGTCGAAGGTAAAGCGCGGGTTGAGCGTGGTCGTCATACCGCGGGGCTCCCGGCCGCGAGCCTCTTGAGCACGAGCTCCGAAATCCGCTTCAGCGTTTCGAACACGCCCGTGCCGTGCAGCGCATCGGCCGGGAAGGACGGGACGGCGCGGAAGTTCAGCGCGTCGTCGAGCTCGGGCGGCGTGAGAATGAGCTCGCGCGGGAGGTCCTGCTTGTTGTACTGCATCACCAGCGGCACCGTCCGGACGTCGACGCCGTGCTCCAGCAGATTGCTCTGCAGGTTCTGCAAGCTCTCGAGATTCTCATCGAGCTGGCGCGCCTGGCTGTCGCCGACGAACACGACGCCGTCCGCGCCCTGGAGGACGAGGCGGCGGGTCGCGTTGTAGTAGACCTGCCCCGGTACCGTGTACAACTGGAAGCGCGTGCTGAAGCCCGAGATCTGCCCCAGGTCGATCGGGAGGAAATCGAAGAACAGGGTGCGGTCGGTCTGCGTGGCGAGCGACACCATGCGCCCGCGGCGGGTCTCCGGCACACGCTCGTAGACGTAATGGAGATTCGTGGTCTTCCCGGACCGGCCTGGTCCGTAGTAGACGATTTTGCAGGTGATCTCGCGGCTCGTGAAGTTGACCAGGGACACGGGCTATCTCCCAAACAGCGTGTTGAGGCTGTCCGTCAGCTCGCGCTCGAAGTCAGCGGCCAGCACCTGTTTCGCGACCGTGCCCTTGGGGCTTGCCGCCTTCAGTTCCGCTGCAAGTTGCTCATAGAATAACTGCACCAGGCCCAGCGATGAAACGTCGAGATCGTAAACGGCGAGCACCGCGAGGCTGCCGCGCTCGGCCGTGAACGATGCGAGGAAGAAACCGTGCTTCGGCCCCTGGTGGCTGAGCGCGGCGAACGGCGGCTGCTGCAGCTGCCGGGCAAGCTCCGCCGTCGAGGCGACAATCGCCGCCGCGAGCGCCGCCGCCGACATCACGTCGACGGCGCGGGAGAATCCCGATTGCGCGAGCACCTGCCCCGCCGGCGTCAGCACGAGCACGAGACGCACCGACGCTTCGCGCACGAAGTCGGTGAGCGGCTGCAGGGTCCAGCCCTCGACGGCGCGGGTGTGCGGGCTCAGATGAACGCCTCCGCCGCACGCAGCAGCTCCAGCCGAACGAGGCCGATATTCACATCGGGCTCCGCAACGGCGACGACCAGAATGCCCGCTCCCCCCCCTGCTCCCTCGGACGCCTTTCCACCTGGCACGACCAGCAATGCACCCTGCTCCCCCTGCAAATGCCAGAACACGCTCGCGCCGGTCCCGGCCGCCTCCATCGCCCGGCGCAGACGTCCCGCCAGACTCGCGGCCAGCGCGGCCACGGCGCTGCCTTTGATGCCCTCCATCAGCTGCTCGGCGACCACGATCCCGTCGTCCGCCGAGACGAGCATGGCACCGCGCACCCCGCGCACGCGCGTGATGAGATCGAGGGCGGTGCTCACGTTTCTTTCTCCAGCCAGCGGCGCGCCAACGCCGTTGCCCGCTGCGCCAGGATCGTCAGTCGTCCGAGTGGTATGCCACGCTCTCGCACCACGAGCAAGAGGGCTTCGGACGTCGGATGCGCGAGATGCACGTTGCCGTGCTGCCCTTCGGCCGACAGACCGTTCCATGCGCCCAGCCCGAGCAGTTTCGCGGTGCGCGCGGCCTCCTGTGAAACGCCTGCAAGGTACGCGGCGACGGCATCCGTCACATCAACCCCGGATTTGTCCCGCAACCCCCCGCCGAGCACCCGACCGGCAGCGTCGATGAGCAGGAGGCCCTCGTTGGCACCGTCGAGACCGGCAAAGACGCGGGACTCGTCGAGACCTGCTGGTGCGGCGGCGGCGGGCGGCGAAGGGGCAGCGGACTCCGGCGCCACCGGCTCTGGCGCCACCGGCTCTGGCGCCACCGGCTCTGGCGGGGTGATCCCGCCGCGCACCATCGCAATGGCCTGATCGATCGTGGGATCGCCGGGCTCGATCTTGCGCGCGGTCTCGAGGTGGGTCTCCGCCTGCGCGATGTCTCCCACCTTGAAATACAGGAAAGCCAGCCCCTTCAATGCGCCGGTGTGATTCGGCGCGATCTGCACCGTCATGTCCCACTCGTCGAACGCGTGCTCGTAGTCGTGCTTGTCGGTGAGCACGCGCGCGTACAGATCGTGCGCGTCCGCCAGGTGCGGGTGGCGCTCGAGCCCGTTCATCGCGACGCGCAACGCCGCATCGAGCTGGCCCTTGCGACGCAGCGCTTCGCCGAGCCGCAGGAACACCAGGCTCTGCGGATCCTGAGCGAGCTGGGCGGAGAGCGCGCGGATGTCTTCAGCCATGGACGAATACCCGCGCGGCCTGCCGCGCGCGCTCCACATCCGGGCGCTGCGACTCTTCCTCGGGACTGCGCCCCGCGAGCCGATCCCATTGGTCCCAGCTGGCGACGGCTTCGGCAAAGCGGCCCATCGCCACCAGACCGAACCCGAGCTGGCGGTGCGCGGACGCGAGCAGCGGATCGAGCCGCAGGGCCCGGCGCAATTCCTCGACCGCCGATGACGCGTGGCCCTGCGCCATATGAATGCGACCGAGCAGCAGATGAACGGTCGCGTCGTGGGGTTGCAGGCTGCCCGCCTGCTCGGCGGCCGCGCGGGCGGCATCGAGATCCTTCGACTGCAACGCCCGCTCCGCTCTCGCGACCAGCTCGGTGAGGTCGGCTGAGGTGCTGGCGCGCCCCTGCCTGGTCGTCCCCGGGTCCATGAGCACGATCACGCCCGCGCTCTCGAGCCCAAACAGCGTCTTCGCGACCTCGAAGTCCGAGCGGCCGAGCTCGGTGGCCAGCCCGCGCACGGAGCGTTCGCCGTCGATGAGCGCCAGGACTTCCCATTCGGGGGGCAGGAGATCGAGCTCTCCGCCGCCGCCTTCCGGTGGCGGCGCCAGGGAAGGCACGACACCGACGTGCGGAATCCGGTTCTCGATCCGCGACCACTCGTCGATCCGCCGTGCCCCTTCCATCAGGAGCGCCTCGACGGGAATGCGCACGGTGACCTCGGTGGGCACCTTGCCCTCGGGCTCCTCGTTGAACGAGAAGTAGCCTTCGTTCCAGCTCATCACCTCGAACACGACTTCTTCGATCTGAAACCGAACCTGCCGCTCCACCTCGCGCTGCGTGATCACGTCGAGCGACACGAGGATCTCGCCCAGGCGGCGCTTATCGCCCAGGCGTAGCTGCATGTCGCGCGCGCGCTCGAGGTCGGCTTCGGTGATCTTCCCGGTCCGCAGCAGCATCGCCCCCAGCGGATGGGGATTGGTGCGGATCTCGGCCGAGACGACGACACCGTTGTCGAAGTAGATCGTCCCGTCGTTGTGACGCAGCTCCGACGTGACGCGCAGCGCGCCCGTCTTGCGGCTCAAGTCGAGCAGCTGGAAGACATCATGGATGCCGAGCTCGCGCAGCGGTCCCTCGATCGTCATCAGGCCGCGTCCGGCGTCGAGAAGATGTGCTGCAAGTCGACCGCGGTGCGCGCGTGCATGCGCGCGCGCTGGGCGAACGGGCCGCCGGGATCGATGCGCGTGACGCGCTCCCACGCGTCGACGGCCTCCGAATAGCGCTGCAGCCGCGCGAGCGTCGCGCCCAGGTAAAAGAGCGCGCCGCTGTGTTCGATGTCGAACTTGAGGACGCGCCGGAACGCCGCGAGCGCCTCCTCGTTGCGCTTGTCGTCGAGCAGCGCCCGGCCGAGCAGCAGCAACGCGTCGAGATCGTACGGATCCTGTTCCAGCATGTCCGCGAGCCGCACCACGGCGGAGCGCACGCTACCGGTGCGCCGCAACAGATCCGCGAGCGCGAGCGACGCCTCGTGGAATGTGGGCAACGCCTCGAGCGCCTCTTCGTACGCCCGCCGCGCGTCGCGCCATTCCTCGTCCTGTTCGTGCAGTCGTCCCAGATCCAGCCACACCTGCACGAAGCCCTGATCGAGATCGAGCGCCGCGCGGAACGCCTGCCGCGCGCCCTGCCGGTCGCCGACTTTCACCGCGATGTCGCCTTGCAGCTTGTGCAGATCGGCACGGTCCGGGGCGCGGGTCTGGGCCTCGCGCAGCGCGGTCAGCGCGCCGGCGGCATCGCCGGTCGCGGCGCGCGCCTTCGCCACGCCGACCAGCACCTCGACGTCGCCGGGCGTGTTGGCCACCAGCGCTTCGGCGAGCGGCAGCGCTTCGGCCGGCCGTTGCATGGCGAGCAAGCTCTTCACTTCGCCGAGCGCCGCGGCGGCATTGGCGGCGTCGAGAGTGCGTGCTTCGCGATAGCGCTCCAGCGCTTCGCCGTGCAATCCGCGCCGCGCGTAACTGTCGCCCACCAATGTCGCGGCCTGGCCGCGATCGGCACCGCGCTGCACGGCGCGCGTCGCCTCGGCGACCGCCAGATCCATCATCCCCTTGCTGACGTAGTCGCGCGCCAGCGCCAGCGGATCCTCCGGCTTCTTCGCGAGGCCCACGGAAGCGGGCTGCGGCGTCGCCGGCGGCGCCAGCTCCTTGAAGATGTTATCGACCAGCCGCTGATCGAACGCAAACTCGCCGCTCAAGTTGTCGGCGGCGACATCGGCAGAGATCTCGGGGACGATGCCGATCGAGACGGTCTCGTACTGCAGATCGATGGCCAGGGCGAATTTCTGCGAGACGTAGTAGGGATCGAGCTCGAGCGCGCGCTTGGTGGCGCGCAAGGCGCCGTCGAAGTCGCCGAGATTCGAGAGCGTAAAGCTGAGGTTGTAATGCGCGCCCGCGTTCTGCGGATCGGCTTCGACCGCGCGCACGAAGGCGTTGCGCGCGTCGAGAAAGCGCTTCAGCTCGACGAGCACGAGCCCCACGCCGTTCCACGCCGGCGCCGATGTGGGCTGATCCGCCAGGACCTGGCGATACGCCTCGAGCGCCAGCTGGAAGCGCCGCAGATGCGTGAGCAGCAGCGCGAGATTGAGCCGGGCGGCGGCAAATGCCGATGACAGCTGCAACGCCTTGCGGAACGCCTGGATGGCATCGTCGGCGTCGCTCTGATGCGCGAGCGCGACACCGACGTTGTTCCACGCCAGCGCGTAGCGCGGATCGACGTCCGTCGCGTGCCGATACGACGCCAGTGCCTCGTCCTTGCGTCCCGCCTGATGGAGCACCACGCCCCGCTCATTCCACAGCTTCGGCGAATCGGGAACCTCGTGGATCAGCGACTCATACAGCTCGAGCGCATCGGCGAAGTCGCGCTTCAGCAGGTGGACCTCCGCCATCGCCTGGCGGACCAGGCGCCGGTCCTCGCCGCGCTCGATCGCGAGCCGGTATTCGCGAAGCGCCTCGGTGTAGTAGCCCTTCTGGCGGAACGCGAGGCCGAGATTGAAGTGCGCCAGCTCGTGGCCTTCGGCCACTTCCGGCGTCGGGTGCACCCGCAGGCGGTGCTCGGCCGACGCGCGTTCGGCGCGATAGCGCTCCAGCGACAGATTGGTCTGGGCGCGGGCGAGCGGCGGATTGAGCTGAATCGCGCGCTTGGACGCCGCGCGCGCGTCCTGGTGGCGGCCCATGTCGCCGAGCACGAACGCCATCAGGTAATGGGCGTTGGCGTTGTCGGGGTTCAGCGATACCGCGCGCGCGAGCGCCGCGAGCGCCGGCTCGTTCAGCCCACGGTTGTAGTAGACCTCGCCGAGATAGAACTGCGCCACGCTCGAGTCGGGCTCCTGCTCCACGGCGCGGATGAACCACTCGGTCGCGACTTCCAGCCGGCCGCGCGCTTTCTCGGCGAGGCCCAGCTGAATCATCGCAGCCACGTCGTTCGCCTTGTGGGCGAGCAGCTGCTCGAATTCCGCGCATGCATCCTCGAAGGCGCCGAGGATCGCGTAGGTCCGGCCCAGCTCCCAGCGCGCGTCGCGGTCGTCGGGCCCCTGGCGCAGCCGCTCCTGCAGCTCCGCCACGCGCCGGTCGTAAAAGCCGGTGTTGTGGTAGGCGATCTCGAGGTTGCGCTGCGCGATTTGCATGCGCGAATCGAGCTCCAGCGCGCGCGTGAACTGCTCGATGGCCTCGGGGACGAGGCCTTTCTGATAATAGAGAACGCCGAGGTTGTTGTGCGCGCCCGCGTCCGACGGGTCGATCCGGCGGGCGAATGACCTCAACACCGTGAGGTCGCGCTCCGAGACGATCAAGTCAGGCGGATGGCGTCGAAGATGGCCTTGAGGGACGCCAGATCGGGCAGGAGCAGGAAGTGGCCACGCAGCCCGTCCTGAGCTTCGATGTTGAACTCCGTCTCGACACAGAACACAAAATCGCGGTCGTGCCCGAAGTTCAAATAGGTCGTTGTCAGGACGGCTGCCGACAGATCGACCACGAGGCTCGGCACCGACGGCAGGAGCAGCATACCCATGAACTCGGACAGCGCGTTCATGTAGGCGCCCGAGAGGATGTTGCCGGCTTCCTTCAGACAGGACTGCTCGAGCGTCTCGAACGCCTGGGTCGTGCCGAGCGGGCGCTTGAGCAGCATGTCGCACACCTGCCGGGCGACGGCCTCGGGAAACAGCAGCAGCGTGCGCCCGGTCAAATCGCCGAGCATGTGCATCAGGACGGCGGCGACGACTTCCTGCGGATCCCCGATCAGCCCGGGCACATCCTCGAGCCGGGCGATCGTCACCTCGGGGACCGAAATCATGATGCGGCGATGCGTCAGCTGCGACAGCGCCGTCGCCGCGTGACCCGCGCCGATGTTGGCGACCTCTTTGAGCGCGTCGAGCTGCAGCGCTTTCAGATCACGAACATCTTCCACAATTCGCTCCCCCCCCCCGGTTCGACGCCTGAAGGGAACTACACCAGTCCCGCCGCATCCAGAATCAACGCCGGCACGCCATCGCCCATGATCGTCGCGCCGCTGAACACGGGCAATGTACCCTGCGGCGCGTCAAATCCCTTCACCACAATCTCCTGCTGGCTGAGCATCCCGTCGACGACGATCCCCGATCGCCGCTCGCCCATTTCCAGCACAATGACCGGGCGGCGCGGCGGGGGTGCCGGGGCGCCGCCGTTGGTTCCAAGCAGCTTCCGCAGATCGACGAGCGGGACGACGCGGTCGCGCAACACGATCGCGTCGCGCCCTTCCATCGTCGTCATCGGCGTCGTGCCGAACTCTACCGTCTCGGCCACGTACGTCAGCGGCAGCGCGTAGCGTTCCTGGCCCACCGCGGCGATCAGCGCGCGCACGATCGCGAGCGTGACAGGCAGGCGCAGCACGAACGCGGTGCCCTTCCCCGGCTCGGTGCGGATTTCGATCGATCCCCCGAGCGCGCGCAGGCGCGTCAGGACGACGTCGATGCCCACGCCCCGGCCCGACACGGCGGTGACCGCATCCGCGGTCGAGAATCCGGGCCGCGCCAGTACGCGCAGCAGCTGATCGTCCGACAGCGCCTCGACGTGCGGTCCCACGACGCCCTCGCGCTTCGCCTTTTGGAGAATCTTGTCGCGATCAATACCGCGGCCGTCGTCGGCGATACTGATGGCCACGGTGCTGCGCTCGCGCACGGCGGCGAGGACGATCTGCCCCTCCGGATTCTTCTTGTGGCGCTTGCGCTCGGCCGGCGGCTCGATGCCGTGATCTACCGCGTTGCGCAGCAAATGCACCAGCGGGTCGCCCAGCTCATCGAGAATGGCGCGGTCGAGCTCGATCTCCTTCCCTTCGACGCGGAACGCGACCTGCTTGCCGAGCTGGCGGGCGACGTCGCGCACCAGCCGGGGGAACCGATCGAACACCTGCCACACCGGCGTCATGCGAGCCTGAATGATCTCGCTCTGGAGCTCGGCCGAGAGACGCGAGACCTGAATGGCGATGTCGTCGATGGCGGGATCCTGGCCGACCCAGCGCGCCGCGATTTCGTTCAGGCGGCCCCGTGCAGTCACGAGCTCACCGATCAGATCCATCAGCGTATCGAGCCGGCGCAGATCGACGCGAATATGCCGGCTGCGCCCGCTCGCCGCGACGCTTTCGGCCGGCGCAAGGCCTTCATCGCCGCCACCCCCGACCGAGACCCGCTCGACATCGCCCACGGTGCGCAGCGCGGCCTCGATTTCCGCGGGCGCGACGTTCGTGTCCAACTCGAATGCCACCCGGCCCTCAAACTCCTCGGCCTCGAAGGCTTGGGGGGGCGGCTGGATGCGATGCACCGTGCCGAGACTCTGCGCCTTGCGGATGACCAGCATTGCGCGCGCGCCCTTGAGGGGCGCTTCGGGACGGATGGTCACTTGAACGAGACGGCCGGCGCCTGGAACTGAGGCGGCGAGCGCGGCGGCGGCAGAGAGCGACGAAGGGGCGGCGGCCGACGGAGTCGTGGGTTGCTTTGGAACCGCGCGATCGAGCTCCGCGGCAAGCGCGGAGACATCGAGATCGCGCTCGCGCCCCGTGACTGCGAGTCCTACGGCCTTTTCGAGCGTGTCCGTCGCACGGAAGAGGAGTTGCAGAACCTCATCGGCCGGCGGCTTGCCGCTGCGGCGCAGGTGGTCGAGCAGATTCTCCATGCGATGGGCGAGGTCGGCGACACGACCGTAGCCCATCGTCGCCGCCATCCCCTTCACCGTGTGGACCGCCCGGAAGATGCCGCTCACCGGCTCCGGCGACGACGGGCGGCGCTCCCACTCGAGCAGCAGCTGGTTGCAGGCGCTCAAGTGCTCGCGGCTCTCGGCCAGGAACAGCTCGGCGTACTGCGACAGGTCCATGAGAGACTATCCCAGCACGCGCTGGACGGCTTCGAGCACGCGGGAGGGTTGGAATGGTTTGACGACGAAGTCCTTGGCACCCGCCTGAATCGCTTCCACCACGAGCGCCTGCTGTCCCATGGCGCTGCACATCAGAATCTTGGCGTCGGGATCGTTTTTGACGATCTCGCGGACGGCATCGATGCCTCCCATATCGGGCATCACGATATCCATCGTCACCAGATCGGGCTTCAGCTGGCGATACTTCTCCACCGCCTGCGTCCCGGTCTCGGCCTCGCCGACGACCTCGAACCCGGCCTGCGCCAGGATATCGGTGATCATCGTGCGCATGAAGATGGCGTCGTCACAGACGAGAACCGTGTGGCTCACCGCTCGCTCCTTAAGTAGTCAGAACCGGCCCCAACAGCGCCGCCACATCGAGCAGGATGAACAGCTCACCGTGGCGGCGTCCCACCGCTCGGACCAGCGTGGGGTCGACCCCGGGCAGCCCGGTGCGGTCTTCCAGCGTGGTGTCCCCGCTTCCCGCTTTCCCCACTGCCAGCATGTCGACGACTTCGTCCACCGTAAAGCCGATCAGCTTGCGACCCGGTCCGTTCTCACCTTCACGTTTGCCCAGTTCGAAGATGATGGTCGAACCAGGTACAGTCTCTTGGACAACGGAGGAAGGCGAGGCAGGAGGCTCTTGCCCTAACGCACGCCATCCCTCCACGACAGTCACCAGCGTGCCGCGGACATTCACGAGCCCCGCGACGACCGGAGGCGCGCCCGGAATACGCGTCGTTGGGAGGCGCGGGAGAATCTCCCGCACTTGATCGACCTCGGCCGCACACGCCAGGGTTCCCACACGGAACACCAAAAGGCGGGCGCTTGCGAGGCTTCCGTCACTCATCGGATGCGAAGAAGCCAAGGTAATGCAAGGGTTTAAGCTGGGCAAGTAAATTCGCGTCCCCGGCCGCCGCCGCGAGGGCCGGACGCGAATCGGCGGGCCACTCCGACGTCAGGGTGAGCGGCACACCCGTCACCGGGTGCGCAAACGATAACGACGCCGCATGGAGGAGTTGTCGCGGCGCGAGCGCCTCGAGCCGCTCGGCCTCCACGCGCGCCGACGGCGTGACGCGCCGGCTGCCGCCGAAGCTGTACTCGCGATCCCCGACAACCGGACAGCCGACGTGCGCGAGATGCACGCGAATCTGATGCGTGCGTCCGGTGCCGAGACGAATACGCAGCAGATCGCTGTGCGCGAAGCGCGCGACGAGCGCGGCATGCGTCACGGCGTGACGCCCGCCCTGCGCGACGGTCATGCGCTTGCGCTCTTTGGGATGGCGGGCGATCGGTGCCTCGATGTCGACGGGGCTCTTGCGCAAATGGCCCCACACGAGCGCGGCATAGACGCGCTGCACCTGCCGCCGCTCGATCGCACTCGCCAGCCGGCGATGCGCGAGATCGCTCTTGGCGACAACGAGCAATCCCGACGTGTCGCGGTCGAGCCGGTGCACGATGCCCGGCCTTCCCTCCGTCGAGCCGCGCGACAGCTCGGTGCCCCGCCCCACCAACACATTCACGAGCGTGTCGTCCCAATGTCCCGGGCCGGGATGCACGACGAGTCCGGCGGGCTTGTCGAGCACCGCGAGATGCTCGTCTTCGTACACGAAATTCAAGACGGCGTGAGACGGCGCGTAACTGCGGGGCGGTTGTTCGTCAGGAAGCGCGACGGTCACTTCGACGCCGCGCTCGAGGACGACAGAAGCGCGCAGCGCCTTGCCGCGCGCGGTCACGCGCTTGTCGGCGATGAGGCGTCCGGCTTGTGTACGGGAGATGGCGAGCTGGTCGGCGAGAAAACGATCGAGGCGGTCGGACGTTGCAACGACGCAGAACGTGATGTTCAAGGCTCGGCGGCGCGAGCCTCCTTCGCCCGCTGCTGCGCGCGGCCTTCCTGCCAGAGCGAGAGTCCGAGGGCGATCGCGCCGATCGTGATCGCCGAGTCGGCGACGTTGAACGTGGGCCAGCGCCACGCGCCAATGCCGATGTCCACGAAATCGACGACGCCCTGGGCGCTGCGAACGCGGTCGATCAGATTGCCCACCGCTCCGCCGCAGACGAGCGCGAGCGCGACGAGCCGGAAGCGGTCGCCGGGCCGCGTGCCGCGGACCAGCGAGCCGAGCACGAACAGCGCGACGATGGCGAGGCCGAGAAAAATCCAGCGCGAGTTGTCGCCCACGTGGAGGCCGAAGGCGGCGCCCTCGTTGTAGACGAGCCGCAGCTGTACCACGTCGCCCAGCACCGCCAGCGGCAGCCGGCGCGCGAGCATGGCTTCGGCGATCAGTTTGGTGACGAAATCGGCGGCCACGACCGCGATGGCCGTGCCCCAGAACAACCGGCGGTCAGCGGCGCTTTCCATCTTCCTCTTTCGCCTTGCACTTGATGCAGAGACGAGCGTGAGGGAGCGCGTCGAGGCGGTCGAAGCCGATCTCCTCGCCGCATTGCTCGCACCGGCCGAAGCGCTCGGGCGCGCTGTACAGCCGGCGCAGGGCTTCGTTCACGTGCCAGAGGTAGCGGCCTTCCTGCGAGGCGAACAGGAATGCTTTCTCGCGCTCCATGGCGTCGGTTCCCTGATCGGCCATATGGAAGGAGTAACTCGAGAGATCGCCGTCCGACGCCTGCAAGCTCGAGTTGAACGACTCGCCGTAGTGGCCCAGCTCTTTGATCACGCGGGCCCGCTCTTCGAGCAGTCGTTTTTCGAGATGGCTCAGCTGCTTTTTATTGAGACCCTTGCTCTTGGCTGCTTTGGTTGACTTTGTCGGCATTATCTGGCTCCGCCCTTTCGTCCGTCATGACGCCGGAGCGCAATAGTGACTCGGCGTCCTTCGATGTCGACTTCACGCTGCAAATCGGGTTCGTCCAGGCCGGCCTGGTCCTCGCCCAGCACCATGCGCCGCGCCAACGTCTCGCCTTCGACAAACCCCTGAAACGCGCGCGTCGCGGCCACCACGTCTGCGGCGCCGGTGACGCTCAGCTCGATGCGCGTCGTGTATTCGTAGCCCGCCTCTTTGCGGAGGCGCTGCACGCGATTGACGACCTCGCGCGCCAACCCTTCCTGCACCAGGTCGTCGCTCAGCTCGGGGTCGAGCGCGACGACGTAGGGACCATCGGCCTGCACCAGCCACTCGCTCGCGACTTCGCGCGTGACGGTGACGTCCTCCGGCCGGAACTCCCACTCCCCTTTCCGCACCGTCTCACCCTGCTCCAACAGCTGCAGCTCGTTCGCGTCCAACTCGGCGGCGGCCGCCGCGGCGCGCGGGGTGTCCTTCCCGTACCGTTTGCCGAGGGTCCGAAAATTGGCCTTGCCGCGGAGCCGCACCAGATCGTGATCCGATGCTACGACCTCGACAGCTTTCACATTGACTTCGGCAGCCAAGATATCTAACAGGTCTGACAAGGCCGGGCCCTGAGCGGCCGCTGGAACGGCCAGCTGCATGCGGGCCAGCGGTTGCCGGACCTTCAGGTTACGCGATTCCCGGGCCGCCCGGGCCAGCGAGGCCAGGCGCCGGACGGTGGTCATGGCCGTGAGCAGCTCCGGCTCCCGGTGGCCGCGATCCACCGGGAACGCCGCCAGATGCACGGAGGTGCCGGTGAGCGCCCGGTGGACCCAGTCGGAGATGAAGGGAGCGGCGGGCGCCAGCATGCGGACCGACGCGACCAGCACCTCGTGCAACGTCTCGAGCGCGATCGGATCGGTGGCGCGATCCGGCGCCCAGAAGCGCGGCCGGTTGCGCCGGATGTACCAGCGGGACAGGTCCTCGCCGACGAAGTCCATGATCGCCCGGACGCCGGCAGTGACGTCGTAGGACGCCCAGGCCTGGCGCACGAACGCGACGACCTCGTCGAGCCGGGCGAGCAGCCAGCGATCGGCAGCCGGACGATTGGCCGGCGGCGTCGCATCCTCTTCCCCCGGCGGGCTCCAATCCTGCGCGTAGCGCCGGAAGAAATCGTATGTCGAGCGCAGCGTGTTGAGAAAGCCGCCCGAGATCTCCGGGATTTGCTTCTCATCGAAGCGCTTCGGGAGCCACACCTGGCTCTGGCTGAGGAGATAGAGCCGCACCGCGTCGGCGCCGTGCGCTTCGATCACCTTCCACGGATCGACCACGTTGCCGCGGCTCTTCGACATCTTTTGGCCGTGCACGTCGAGCACGTGCTCGTTCACGATGACGTGCTTGTAGACGAGCGCGTCGAACGCGGCCACGCCGATCGCAAGCAGCGAATAGAACCAGCCGCGCGTCTGATCGACGCCCTCGCAGATGTAGTCTGCCGGGAAATGCGCGTTGAAATCCGCCTGGTGGTCGAGCGGATAGTGCCACTGGGCGTAGGGCATGGCGCCCGAATCGAACCAGGCGTCGATCACCTCGGGAACACGCCGCATCGTACCCGGGCATTGGCGGCATGCCCAGGTGTAGGTGTCGATGTACGGCTTGTGCGGATCGAAGTTCTCGGGCAACCGCTTGCCCCCCCCCGCCCCCCCCGCCCCCCCCGCCAATGCCCGG
>Ga0209377_1001314_pt1 | contig 16812 bp, 14 predicted proteins | sample GraSoiAngelo_141_FD_185898 | JGI IMG/M metagenome (GOLD analysis project Ga0209377, IMG submission 185898) | Grasslands soil microbial communities from the Angelo Coastal Reserve, California, USA - 14_0929_12_40cm (SPAdes) (version 2) | ecosystem: Environmental > Terrestrial > Soil > Grasslands ...
CGAAGGCCTCGCGCACGCGCGGGTCGTTGGCCAGCGGCGTGCCGAGATCGCCGGGCGGGTTCTGCTTGCCCGTCTTGTTGCGGAGGTTAATGGTGATGCCGTCGTAGCCGAGCCCGGTCACGTTCGAGAGCTCGAACCGCCCCTCGCGCTTGATGCCGGTCGCGTCGGTCGGCGAGACCATGTGCATCACGTCGATGTCGCCCGATCTCAAATTCGCCAGGCGCACGTTGTCGTCGGCGATGATCCGGAAGATGATCTTGTCGAACTTCGCCTGCCCCGGATCGAAGTAGTGGGTGGACCGCTCGACGACGATCCGATCCTGGGCGACGCGCTCGGCGAACTGCCACGGGCCCACGCAGACCGGCGCGGTGCCGAACTTCTCGCCGAGCTTGTTGACCGCCGTCGGAGACAGCGGCATGCCCGCGCGGTCCGTCAGCTGGGCGACCAGCGGCGAGAACGGCGCCTTCAAACGCAGGCGCACCGTGAGCGGATCGACCACCTCGACCGCTTCGACAGGCGCCAGCTCGCTGGCCCGGTTCGAGCCCTTGAGCGTGCGGTGCCGCTCGAGCGAGAACCGCACCGATTCCGCGTCCATCGGCGTGCCGTCGTTGAATTTCACGCCCGCGCGCAGCTTGATGGTGACCGTCCGGCCTCCGTCCGAGCTCGCCGGCATCGCCGCAGCCAGCTGCGGCTGGATCCGAAGGCCCTCGTCGATCTCGTAGAGCTTCTCGCACATCTGAGAAAAGATGATCCGGCCGACGTACGTGCGGGCCAGAGTCGGATCGAGGATGTCTGGATCCTGGTTCAGCGCGACGACGAGCGTCTTTTTCTGTGCATGGGCGGCGTCGGTCAGGGTCAGCGCCAGGAGCGCCCCCGCGACGAGCGCGAGCCCTTTGATGACTCTCGGCATGGTCAGCTCCTCCGGAATTCGAATATCCCGCGCCGGATGGCCGGAACGGGGCGCATCATACCTCACGCGGGCGGAAGGCGTCTCAACGCCTCGTCGCGAAGCTTCACCTTCTGGATCTTGCCGGAGCTCGTCATCGGAAAGTCGTCGACGAAGATGACGTGGCGCGGGATCTTGAAGCTCGCGATCCGGCCCTTGCACTGCGCGAGCACGTCGCCATCGGTGAGCGCGTGGCCGGGCTCGCGCTTCACGAAGGCGACGCCGACTTCCGACAGGCGCGCGTCGGGGTAGCTCACGACCGCGACCAGGTTGACTCCGGTGAGGCTCATCAGGAACGCCTCGACCTCCATGGGGTCGACGTTCTCGCCGCCGATCTTGAGCATGTCCTTGTAACGGCCCATGAAGCGCAGGTGGCAGTCACTTCGCATGATGCCCACGTCGCCCGAGTGCAGCCAGCCCTCGCGGTCGAGCGCCTGCGCGGTCTCGGCGGGCTTTCCGTAGTAGCCCTGCATGGTCATGTAGCTCCGCACGAGGATCTCGCCGGGCACTCCCGGCGGCTGATCCAGCCCGCTCGCGGGATCGACGACTCGGATCTCGTAGCCCGGCGCCGGGAAGCCGGACGCCTCGGTGCACTGCTCCTCGGTCGAGTCGAGCGCGCTGAGCGCTGCACCCACCCCGAACTCGCTCATCCCGTATCCCGAGAGGAACCGGCCGAGCACCTTGCGCGCCTTCCGGGCGATGGGCACGGAGCTCGACATTCCGGTGGCAAGGATGCCGGTTCGAACGCTCGACACGTCTCGAGGAAAACGCTCGTGCGCCTCCATCAGTTCCTTGAAGTGCGTGTCGAACCCATGGAGGATCGTGGCGCGCTCTTGCTCGACGAGGGCGAGGCTCTCCGCGGGGTCGAAGGTCTCGGTGAGCACCTGGCGCGCGCCCGTCACCATCGACATGAGCGCGCCGTCGGAGAAGCCGAAGAGGTGGAACAGTGGCAGGTACATCATGATCGTATCCGACGGCGTGACGGCCATCCGAAAGGCCCGATCGACGAGGTTACGGATGATCGCGTGGTCGTGCATCGCCCCCTTGGGGAACCCCGTCGTGCCGGACGTGTACATGAAGAACGCGGTCGCGTCGGCACTGACCGCCTCGGCGCGGGCGCGGAGCGCGGCCTCGTCGATGGCATCGCCCGCGGCCTGCGTCGCCGACCAGTGAAGCGTCTCCGCGCGCGGCTCGTCACCGGCCGAGATGACCAGGCGGAGGGGCCTGAAACGATCTTCGCGTACCGCGCCGGCGCGCAGAGACGGCGCCAGTTCCTTGACCATGCCGAGGTAGTCGACGGGGCCGGAGCGATCAGCGATGAGCAGCGCCGAAGAATCGGACTGACCGAGGATGTAGGCCGTGTCCTCCGTCCGGAACCGGGTGTTGATCGGCACCAGGACCGCGCCGATCTTCATCACCGCGAACATCGCCTCGATGAACTCGGGCCGGTTCACCATCCAGAGCGCGACCTTCTCGCCCGACTTCACGCCGAGTGCGATGAGGCCGCGCGCCAGCCGGTCGACGCCGCGCGACAGCTCGGCGAAGCTCCAGCGACGTCCCTTGAAATAGAGCGCTTCGCGCGCTCCCCAGCGCCGGGCCGCGCGCTCGGGAAGAGACCCGAGAGCTTGCTTCGGAAACCAGTCGCTCATGAACGTTCCGAGCGTAGAGTAGCGCGCTTCTGAGCGACGCGCCGCGACGCGCCGGCGCGATGAGGTATCTCTTACACGATGTGACGGAATCTGTTCCACCGCCGACGGGAGAGGGGGCGGCCGCCGATACGGGAAAATTCTCATTACGGTTGCAGTTGCGAAGGCCTTGCCGGATGGCATCAGGGATGCTGGGTTTTGCCGCGGGCGGTTCGCATCAGCGCCCTCGAAAGGAGGCCGAATGCGCATGGCCACGTTACGCGCTTTCGTGCTCGGCTTGGCAGTCAGTGCTCTGGTGGTAACCCCCGCGTTGGCCAAGGGTGGAGGCGGTGGGGGTGGCGGTGGAGGAGGTGCTGGTGGCGGTGGAGCCCCTGGCGGGGGTAACGGCGCAGGACCCGCCGCTGGTGGCGGCCACGGAAACGGTCAGGGCGTCGGGGAAGGCGCCGGCGCAGGGAGCGGCGTCACGACCGGCGCCGGCCGTGGCACGGCGATAACCGCGCCCGGCAGTCAGCATCGCTCCTCGACTGCAAGCCAGCGCCTGTCCACCCCGCTACCTGGAAAGGCCAATCCGGGGAGTGAAGTGACGCCTGGCATGGGTCGAGTCGGGACCGTCCCCACAACGCCCGGACAGACCCCCTGAATGATCTGCGCGCGGCGGTAGGCCTCGGCCCGCCGCCGCGCGCCTTTCCCGTACGCTTGACGGCCGGCCCGCCCTCCGTCTAGCCTCCGTCTGACATCGTGCGAGCCGCCAGGCTCGTTGAGAGAAGACGTGAGCCGCTGCTCTACAAGGGAGAGTTGTCATGATGACCGCCGTCGAGTTCATCCACGCCGAGCTGAAGCGCCTGCACGGAATGCTGGACAAGGCGATCGGCGACCTCACGCCCGCTCAGCTCCACACCGTACCCGCGAATCATCCCAAGGCAAGCACGCTGGCGTGGATCTTCTGGCACTACGCGCGGACCGAAGACAACGTGGTGCGCTTCGTGCTGCAGAAGCGCCGCGCGACCGTGTGGGCCGAGGGCGGATACGCCGAGAAGCTCGGTCTGCCGCCGGTTGCTCAGGGCACCGGCATGTCGACGGCCGATGCGCAGGCGCTGCGCCTCAAGGACGTCGCGCTGTTCAAGGAGTACACGCAGAAGGTCTGGGCCAGCACGGAAGACTTTCTCGCGAAGACGGATCCGTCGGCGCTCGACGCGCTCGTCACCGTGAAGCCGCTCGGCGATATGCCCGGCATCCGCGCGCTCGGGCAGACCTGCGTCTCGCACGGCATGACCCACGCCGGCGAGATCGAGCTGGTGCGGACCCTGATCGGCGTCGCCCCGGTGGCCGGCGTCTGATTGACAGCGAGTGGCGCGAGGCCACATAGTGCCGCTATGAGCAAATCGCGAACGATCGGCGAGCTACGAGCGAGCGGGTACCAGACGAAGACGGTGAAGCAGGAGCTGCGCGACAACTTGATCGCGCGGCTCAAGAAGGGCGAGCACCTCTTCCCGGGAATCGTCGGGTACGAGGAGAGCGTGCTGCCGCAGATCGAGAACGCGATTCTCTCCGGCCAGGACATCGTCTTCCTGGGCGAGCGCGGTCAGGCCAAGACACGCATGGCGCGCCTCTTGATCGAGCTGCTCGACAGCGAGATGCCGGCGGTTGCTGGCTGCGAGATCAACGACAACCCGTTCGCGCCGATCTGCCAGGCCTGCCGTCAGGCCGTCGCCGAGCGCGGCGACAAGGCCGAGATCAGCTGGATCCCCCGTGACCGCCGCTACGGCGAGAAGCTCGCGACGCCCGACATCACGATCGCCGACCTCATCGGCGAGGTCGATCCGATCAAGGTCGCCGAAGGGCGCTATCTCGCCGACGAGCTGACCATCCATTACGGCCTCGTGCCGCGAACCAACCGCGGGATCTTCGCGATCAACGAGCTCCCGGACCTGGCCGAGCGCATCCAGGTCGGCCTGCTCAACATCATGGAGGAGCGCGACGTCCAGATCCGTGGCTACAAGGTCCGCCTGCCGATCGACGTATACGTGGTCGCCAGCGCGAACCCGGAGGACTACACCAACCGCGGCCGGATCATCACGCCCCTCAAGGACCGGTTCGGCTCTCAGATCCGCACGCACTATCCACGGCGGCTCGAGGACGAGATCGCGATCATGGAAGCCGAGCTGACGCAGTTCCCCGCCGCCGGCTTCCAGTACGCGCCGGCGCCGTACATGAAGCAGATCGTCGCCGAGCTGACGCACCTGGCGCGCAAGGCGCCGGAGATCAGTCAGCGCTCGGGCGTGTCGGTGCGCGTCAGCATCTGCAACTGGGAGAACCTCCTGTCGAACGCGCTCAAGCGCGCCATCAGGCTCGACGAGCGCGAAGTGGCGCCGCGTGTGAGCGATCTCGGGGCCATCGTCGCCTCGACCAGCGGCAAGATCGAACTGGAGACGCTCGGCGACGGCACCGAGGACAAGGTGCTCGGCAGGCTCGTGCAGAAGGCGGTGCTCAACGTGTTCAACCGGAGCTTCGGCGGCGGCGATCTGGACGCGGTGGTGGCGGCGTTCCAGGGCGGCTTCGGCATCGACGTCGCAGACACGATGCCGTCGGCGGAGTACATGCGCCAGATCGCCGAGGTGCGCGCGCTGCAGCCGGCGTTGAAGAAGCTCGGCGCCGGCGACCCCGCCAGCACCGCCGCGGCGCTCGAGTTCGTGCTCGAGGGTCTGCATCTGAGCCGCAAGCTGAACAAGGACTCGCGCGCCGGGCGCTACCGCTACCGGAGCTGAGCCGCGGGCGTCAGCGACCGGGTCAGGACCATGACGTCACGTCTCACGGCGAGCCTGGCGCTGGCGCTCTCGATCGCGGGATGCGCCGGAGCTAAACCGCCCGAGGACGACCTCGTGCTCGGGCGGACCAGCCGTCAGGAAATCTTGCAGCGTCTGGGCTCACCGTACCGCGAGGATACCGTCACGAAGAATGGGAAACGGCTCGAGACGATGACGTACGCGTTCGCGACCACCGGCGGAACGCCGGTCCGCGCCGGTGTCAGCGCGACGCGGGGCCAGGGCTTCTACTTTCTCGACGACAAGCTCGCGGGATACGATTTCTCGAGCTCCTGGAAGGAGGACCAGACCGACTTCGACGGCGCGAAGGTGCCGCAAATCAAGAAGGGCGTGACGACCCGCGACGAGGTCCTTCGCCTGATCGGGCGTCCCGGCGGAAAGTACGCGTACCCTCTGATCTCGGATCCGAAGGGCCAGGCCGACGTCTACCTGTATGCCGAGAGCAGCGGCAACCCCTTCAATGTGAAGTTCTATCAGAAGCACCTGGTCGTGACCTACGACAACCGCGGCGTCGTCAGCAACGTCGAGTACCAGGAGGTCGGCCAGAAGTAGCCGGACCTTCCCCTTGCGGTCGACGTTAGCCTAGGGGCGCGCCGCGGCGAGAATAGCCTTGGCCAGGATGCGGCTCCCCTCGTAGCACTTGTCCGGCTGCTCGTAGCTGAAGGCCAGACGGATGTGACGCTCGCCGCCCTTGCCGGCAAAGAACGCTCGGCCGGGTGTGTATTGCACGCGCGCCTCGAGCGCCAGCGCTTCGAGCCTGGTCACATTCGTCGCGGACGGCAGCTTGATCCAGATGAAGAATCCGCCTTGCGGCCGGCTGATCTCGACGTCGGTGTCCGTGAGCACTTCCCAGAGGCCGCGGAGCATGGCATCCCGCTTGGCCCGATAGACGTCGACCAGCACCTTGACGTGCGCTTCCATGTGATCGCGCAGGAAGTAGGTCGCCACGCGCGACATGAACGGGTTGACGCCGCCGCCGAAGTTGAAGCCCTGGAACGCCGGCAGCATCGCGGGCGGCGCGCAGAGCCAGCCGAGCCGGACACCGGCGCCGAGGATCTTCGAGAGCGTGCCCGCGCGGATGACGCGTCCCGTCCGGTCGAGCGCGTACACCGGCGGCTTCGAATCGCCTTCGAACCTGAGCTCGTTGTAGGCGTCGTCTTCCAGGATGAAGGTGTCGTACTCCTCGGCCAGCTCGATCAGCTCCTGGCGGCGGCCGATCGAGAGATCGGGTCCCGCCGGGTTCTGGAAGTTGACGATCGTGTAGATCAGCTTGCACCGACGGCCGGACCTCTTGATTTTTTCGAGGCTCTCCCGGACCGCGCTGGTGACCACGCCGTCGCCGTCGACCGGGACCCCGAAGATCTCGGGGCCGTGCCGACGAATGTTGTTGAGCGAGCCCGAGAACGTCGGCGCCTCGATGATCATCGGATCGCCCGGGTCGACGAAGGCGCTGAACGCCAGGGACAGGGCGGCGCCCGACCCGTTCGCGATGAAGATGTTCTCGGGGGTCACCGCGAGATTCTCGTAGAACTTGTACTTGTGGCAGATCAGCTCGCGCAGCCCGAGATAGCCCTGCGGGTCGCCGTAGGTCAGGGCCTCGGCGCCCTCGGCGTCCATCATCTTCCGGGTGGCCTCTACCATGCCGTCGTACGGGAACGAGGCCGGGTCGGGGAAACCGCCGCCGAACTCGAAGAGCGGTTTCGAGACTGGGCGGGCGGTCGTGACGGATCCGCCCCATCCAATGCGGGCGCGGGCCGACAGGAGCTCTTCGAAACGGGCGGTCGGGTTCTGAGGTGTCATGACGGTTAGCATACGACAACCGCCGGCCCTATAATCACCTCCATGCTCTTCCGTTATTCGCGCTGGGACGGCAGTCAGCAGCTCGCCGACCTCGACGCCGACGACCTGCTCGCGGCGATGTCCGACGACCTCATGTCCGATGGCGATTTGTGGAACGCGCTGCGGCGGATGTTCCAGCGGGGGTTGCAGACTCCGCAGGGGCCGCAGGTGCCCGGTCTCCAGAACCTGCTCGACCGGCTGCGCAAGCGCCGGCAGGAGCAGCTCGATCGCTACGATCTGGGCTCGGCGCTCGAGGACATCAAGAAAAAGCTCGACGAGGTCGTCCGGACCGAGCGCGCCGGGATCGAGAACCACGTGAAAGACCCGGCTGACCGCGCCAAGAAGCTCGAGCCCCTCGATCAGCTTCCGCCCGACCCGGCGGGGCGGATCAAGCAGCTCCAGGACTACAACTTCACCGACCCCGAGGCCGAGCGGCTCTTCCAGGAGCTCATGAAGTCGCTCCAGCAGCAGATGCTCCAGCCGTTCATGCAGGGGATGAAGCAGTCGCTCGAGAACATGAGCGCCGAGGACCTCAAGCGCATGCGCGAGATGATGCGCGATCTCAACCGCATGCTCCGCCAGCGTGCCGAGGGCGAGGAGCCCGACTTCGACGCGTTCAAGGCGAAGTGGGGCCAGCACTTCCCCGGTGTCGAGAGCCTCGACGAGCTGCTCGAGCAGCTCGGCCGGCAGGCCGGCCAGCTGCAGTCGCTCCTCGACAGCATGTCGCCCGGGCAGCGCCGTCAGCTCCAGGAGATGATGTCGAGCCTGTTCATGAAGGACGAGCGGCTCGAGGCCGAGATGGCGCAGCTCGCCATGCACCTCGACCAGCTCGGCCTCACCGAGGAGTTCCGCCGGCGCTACGATTTCCGCGGCGACGACGACGTGACGATGCGCGAAGCGATGAAGCTGATGGACGAGCTGCAGCAGATGGAAGAGCTCGAGCGCCAGCTGCGCCGCGTTCAGTCACCCGACGATCTGGACAAGGTCGATCCGGTCGACGTCCAGAAGCTGCTCGGCGACGAGTCGGCGCAGGACCTCGAGCGGCTGAAGGAGCTCGCCAAGAAGCTCGAGGAGGCCGGCTACCTCGAGCGCAAGGGCGACCGCCTCGAGCTGACCGCGCGCGCCATCCGCAAGCTCGGCGACAAGGCGCTCAAGGACATCTTCGCGCACCTCAAGCGCGACCGCTTCGGCCGGCACGCGGTCGAGCGCCGGGGCGCGGGCGGCGACCCCACCGACGAGGCCAAGCGCTACGAGTTCGGCGATCCGTTCCTGCTCGACCTCAAGAAGACGCTGATGAACGCGGTCGAGCGCAACGGTGCCGGGACGCCCGTGCGGCTGTCACCGGATGACTTCGAGGTGATACGAACGGAGCTCTCGACCCAGGCATCGACCGTCGTGATGCTCGACATGAGTCGCTCGATGATCAACAACGGCTACTTCCTGCCGGCCAAGAAGGTCGCGCTCGCGCTGACCGCGCTGATCCGCGGCCAGTTTCCGCGCGACAGCCTGCACATCCTCGGGTTCTCGCTGTACGCGCGCCAGTTCAAGGCCGAGGACCTTCCCAAGCTCGCGTGGAGCGAGTGGAACATCGGGACCAACATGCATCACGGCTTCCAGCTCTCGCGCCGGCTCCTGGGGCGGCAGAAGGGCGGCAACAAGCAGATCATCATGATCACCGACGGTGAGCCGACCGCCCACATGGAGGGCCTCGAGGCCGACTTCGCCTATCCCCCGACCCGGCGCACGTTCGAGGAGACGCTGAAGGAAGTCCAGCGCTGCACGCGCGAGGGGATTACCATCAACACGTTCATGCTCGAGCAGAGCCGCATGCTCACCCAGTTCATCGAGCAGCTGACCCGCATCAACAAAGGCCGCGCGTTCTTCTCCAGCCCCGATCGCCTGGGCGAGTACATCCTGGTCGACTACGTCCGCAACAAGCGCCGCGCGACCGCGTAGCGCTCGAGCCGCCGACCCAGATTAGCCAGAATTCCCGCGGTGCGCCTTCCAGGCGCTTCGGCGGCCATTGAGCTCAAACGTTGGCTGGGATTCCACGCCTGGGCGGTCGCGCCGGCCGTGTTCGGTAAGCTCTCAGAAAGTCAGCAATCGCCAGCAGAGTGTGGCGGCCGGGCCCGCGGCACGCATAACATAGTCATCAGATGCCGCAGACGGGATAGATACTAGATAGGCGACACACGATATGCGTTTTCATCTTGGTGCCATCCCAAATTTGTTCGACCACGCGCTCGACAAACACTGGAAGTCGTTGCGCGGGCCCACGCCGTGGCGAATGCAGCTCCTTGCGCTTCCTATTGGCTTATCTCAGTCGCGGAGATCGTACTTCTCTGGCGGGTCATCACGCCGCTAGGAACCAATACGCTCACCGTGACACCGGGCGTGTTGCGCTGACTAAGGCGCTCACCAACCATGGAGCCCAACGAGCCTAACTGGTGCGCCGGGTTACACATCACGCGGTCACGCCCTCTCACCGTCTCAGAGTTGGGCAGAATTCGGTCGCGCCGACGGTGGCTGATCGCGAGAGCGTTGCTTTCTCTCGTCGGTATTCCCGTCGTGCTCATCCTCTTCGTGGCCGCTACAGCGATCCCGGCTGCTCCCGAAGATTCGTTCATCTCGATCGGCGCGGTCATCCTCATAGCGCTCGGCATCTTCCTCGGCATACCTCTGTGCATCGCCGTTGCGAACGACTACTTCAAACGGGCTGGCGCTTTGAAACGGCAGTCTCTCAGTTCGAAGGTACTGGTGTGCGAAGGAGTGGTCGGGGACGTCGTCGCGAAACCGAGTGACCTCAGGAGGATCGTCAGACTGATCGGTGACGATTCGGAGGTCGTTCTGGAAGTGCTGAGGGAGTCGGGGCTCGTCTGGGCAATCAATGGACGACCTCAAGAGTCCTGGATCGTCGTGCCGAGGGTCCGCATCGCCAACACTCCCGAGCGGGCACGGCTCGCCGCGCAGTACGTGAGACCGGTACAAACTGAAGACGGGACGTTTCGCCTCCACCAGCGGCTCCTGTCGGAAGAGGAGCGCCTGGAGCTTCAGGGCTATCTGCCGCGCCGCTTTCTCATAATCGGCGTGGTGGCTCTATGGGTAAATGCGGCGGCGGCCCCCCACGTGGTTCTCTATGGACGTCATCATGATGGCGTCCCGCTGATTCCCCTTCTCCTGCTCGCCGGAGCCTTCTGGTGCGATACACATCTCGTATTCGGGATTCGAAGGCGTCGCCGATTGCGGACAGATCTTCGCGAGGGTTTCGTTGTCATTTATCAGTCCGACCCCAGCTTGACGGCCTCGCAGGAAACGGTTGTCGAGTTTCTGCCGTATTCCGGTGCTGAATGGACGACAGGGGGTCGCCCGGCACCGTGGAGGCGTTTATTTGGGACGGTCGCAGGCGGCTAGCATCGAGCCCGATTGCAAGCTGAGCGGGTCTGAAGGACCCCAAGGTGGAGGCTGGTTCTCGATCACGGTCTCGGTGAACGTTAGACCGACCCTTTTTAGCTCCGCGCGGTGGCGGGCTCACTCCACCTTCATCAGATCGACTTGGCGAAGAACGGCCGCGTGATCCCAATAAATCCGCTCACACGCGAGCTTGTCGCCGCGAAACTGCACGACCACCACGACATCCATCGCGATTTTCTTCCGCGTCGCCGGGACGTTCGGCAAGAGCCATGGCATCGGTTTACTGTGGGTGAACGTGAGGCGCAGCTCATCCACCAGTTGTCCCTCGCCGACGACACGGTTCAAGGGGGTCAAGTGTAGATCGTCAGGCCATGAAGGGATGAAGTCGTCCCGGTAGAAAGCTCGCAAAGCATCTTTCCCACGACCTCCGGTATTCACAGGCATGTGGTTGACGTAAGCATCTTCGACCATTGTGGCCAAGGTCGCCTCGACGTCTTTGGTCTCGAACTCCCCTTTGAGGTGCTCCGCCCACAAGTGCTCGAGTTGTTGCGGCGAGAGAGTTGCTTTGGCCACTTCTTGCCTGCTCATGTTCCCTCCCGTTCTGTGCCCAAACCGCGCGCCGTAAGGGACTGTCGCCGTGATGCCCAAGCTCTCGGAAAGGCGGCAGTCGCCATATGATACAGGCGGAATGAGTTCTACCGGCTGACGTCGACCGTTGGTTCTAAGGAGACCGGGCATGCGGTACTTGCGGCTGGTCGCGGCACTCGGGACCTTGCTCGCGCCCTATTGGGTGTGCGCAGCGGGAAACTCATTTGTGCGTGGTGATCACATCGCCTTCCTGGTGACCGAGTTCACCCGCGTAGAGACTGCTCCGGACAAGAGCTATTCGATGATCAACGGGGTGACGATCACGGGCCGTGAGTTTTCGATCGAGGCTCGGTGGGGTGGATTGACCTCTTGCCCTGATTTCCTCGAAAAATGGAAGGTGACGCGACGAAGCGCCGCCGAGCCTTACTACATCGCCGGCTCGCTCAAGGCTGAATCACCCATGGTCGTGGTGATGAGCTCGTGCGTCCGCGATCCAAAGAACGTGGACCGCTCGCGAAAAGACATCTACTAGCCTAGCCCTGCGCGGCGGCTGGCTCGCCCAGCGGCGTCGCCCGGCTCTCCTGGCCCTTCATCAGCCGCCGAATGAGCGGCGTGGCGATGAACGTGCTCACCAGCGCCATGATCACGAGCATCGAGAAGATGTCCGTCGGCAGAAGCCCCAGGTCTTTGCCAATGTTGAGGACGATCAGCTCCATCAGCCCCCGCGTGTTCATGCAGACCCCGATCGTCAGCGCGCTCCGATGCTCCTCACCGACGAGGCGTGCCGCGGCGTAGGCGCCGCCGAGCTTGCTGACGAAGGCCACGGCGAGGACCAGGAGGAGTGTCGCCAGCCCCGGCCAGCCCTGAATCGTGCCCACGTCGGTGCGGAGCCCGGTGTAGGCGAAGAAGATCGGCAGAAAGAACGCCCAGACGATCGGGGAGACTCGACGCCTCCACTCCTCGACGAAATGTCGATCGTCGTGGACCGCCACGCCGATCACGAAACCGCCGATGATCGCGAACACACCGAGGTTGCTGGTGATCGCGGCGGAGGCGAAGAGCAGGACCACGATGTAGGGAACGAAGGTCGGCCGCATGCCGCCGTATCGCGCGAGATGGTCCGCGATGGCGCGGCGAAGCGGCGTGCGAACGACGAAGAAGACCAGCACCAGGTAGGCGGCGAGACCCGCGACGCGCGGGATGGCCCAGCCCCAGCTGAACGCGCCCTTCACGAGCAAGGAAATCGCCCCGAGAATGATCCAGCCCGAGACGTCGTCGATCGCCGCGGCGCCGATGGTGAGCGTCGCCGTCCGCGTGTGTGAGAGGCCGAGCTCCATGAAGATGCGGCCCAGGATCGGAATCGCCGTGATCGACATGGCCACCGCGAAGAAGAGCTGGAAGCCGGACAGCGGCACGGGCTCCGACAGCCTCGCGTGGAACCACGGCGCAGAAAGGTAGCCCAGCGCGAAGGGGACAGCGAGGCCGATCAGGCTGATGACGACGATCGGTCGGCGGCTTCCGCCCAGGTGCCGCGTGAACTCGAACTCGAGGCCGATCTGGAACATCAGGAAGATCAGGCCGATCTGGGCCAGGCCGGTGAAGATCGTACTGGTGGAGGGCGGAAACAGCGCGTGCATGAAATCCGGCGCGAGGGCTCCGAGCAGGCTGGGCCCGAGCAAGAGGCCGGCGAGGATCTCCCCCGACACGTCGGTCTGCCCGAGTCGCCGTACGACCGCCGTCACGAGCCGTGTCGCGAGGAGGATCACGATGAGCTGATACAGCAGGCGGAGCGTGATCTCCTCTGCGCCGCTGCCGACCGCGGATTCCGTGCTGGCCGAGGCGCCTGGGAGCTGCGCGACGACCGTCGAGCCGAGCACTATGGCAAGAGCATCATGCCGCGCCGGCGAGGTTGTAGAGCCGAGCGCAGTTGTCCCAGAGGATCTTCCGCTTGCTCGACTCCGACAGCGGGAGCTTGAGGAAGAGGTTCGTCGCCTCCGGGAAGTGGGAGTCGGAGTGCGGATAGTCGGTCGAGAAGACGAGCGTGTCGTCGCCGAGCTTCTGGACGACCCACTCGACCTGATCCTCGTCGGGATCGACGCTGATGAAGCACTGGCGACGGAAGTACTCGCTCGGCGGCGCCTCGAGCTTCGCCGTCTCGCCGCTCTTCGCCATCTCCCAGTACTCGTCGAGCCGCCACAGGAGCCACGGCAGCCAGCTGCAGTTACCCTCCAGGAACGCGACGCGCAGGCGGGGGAAGCGTTCGAGGACGCCGCCAGCCGTCATCGAGGCGACCGCGGCCATCAGCTCGACCGGATTATTCAGCCCCCCTGCGATCGTTGTGCTCGGCGCCGTGAGAAAGCGGTTCACGAAGTGCGTGTCCGAGTAGTTGTTCGGCGCGGGATGAAAGCAGATCGGGATGTTCAGGCGCTCCGCCTCCGCCCAGAGAGGATCCATCGCCAGGTCGTGCAGGTTTACGCCATTGACCGGATTGGGCATCATCTGGGCCGCGACGAAGCCGAGCTCGTTGACGGCCCGTCGGATCTCGCCCGCCGCCAGGGTCGCGTCGTGCAGCGTGACGAGCGCCGCCGCCTGCATCCGCACGGGGTTCGGCTTGCGGAAGTCTGTCGCCCAGTCGTTCCAAGCACGGCAGAGCGCGAGCGCGAACGCAGGCTCGAACGCATCGACGCACACGACCGGAAGCGTGCGGAAGAGCACGGCGATGTCGAGACCCTCGGCGTCCATCGCGGAGAGCTGCGACGCCGAGTCGAAGCGCGCGGCGGCGTAGTCCTTCAGCACGGCGGCGGCGCGCTTCTCCGCGTCGACCCGTCCCCGACCGAGCGGCCGCGGAAACGTGAAGTCGCCGACCGTCCACTGGCTCGTGTAGGCGCCGCGCGTGGCGGTGGGCCGGGGCGTCCGGTCGCGATAGGCGGGGTCGAGGTAGTGATCATAGAGGTCCGAGGGCTCGATCACGTGCAGATCGCTGTCGAGGACGCGAAAGCCGGCTTTGCTCATTTTGCTCTCCCGGAGTGGTCGGCGATGACCTGCGCGACGCACGAGGTCACCTTCGCGCCGGTCGGCAAGTGGAGGAACTCGTTCGGCCCGTGGGCGTTCGACCCCGGGCCCATCGCCCCGGTGATCAGGAACTGGGCCTGGGGGAAGCGCTCGCCCAGCATGCTCATGAACGGAATCGATCCGCCGAGCCCAGCGAACATCGCGGGCTTGCCGAAGTAGCTCAGCGACGCGCGATTGATCGACTCGAGAAGCTCCGGATTCGGCGCCGGCGCGTTCCAGCCGTTGCCCGCGTCGCCGTAGGTGTCGAGCGTGACGCGCGCGCCGTACGGCGGATCGGCCTCGAGGATCTCCTTGAGCCGGCGGACCGCGCGGCCGGCCCCGCACGTCGGCGGCAGGCGCAGCGAGAGCTTGAGCGAGGTCTTCGGGCGCAGCACGTTGCCGCCGTCGGCCGGCAGCGGCAGCCCCGCGGCGCCGGTGATCGCGAGCGCGGGGCGCCACGTGTTGTTCAGGATCAGCTCGTGTGGGTCGGTGCTCACCGGCCCGCCGCCCGGCGGGAACGGGAAGCGATCGTAGATCTCGGTGCCGAGCACCTTCGCGACCTCGCGCGCCTCGGCGACCCGCTCGCGCGGGATGTCGACGTGGAAGTCGCGCGGCAGGATCTGGCCCGTCCGCGAGTCCTCGATGCGATCGAGCAGCTGACGCAGGATGCGGAAGCTCGAGGGCACGATCCCGCTGGCGGCACCGGAGTGCACGCCTTCGGTGAGCACCTCGACGGTGAGGACGCCTCCGACCACGCCGCGAAGCGAGGTCGTGCCCCAGAGCTGCTCGTAGTTACCGCAGCCCGAGTCGAGGCACACGACCAGGCTCGGCGTGCCGAGCTTGGCCTTGAGCGCATCGACGTAGTAGGGAAGATCCACGCTGCCGCTCTCCTCGCACGCCTCGATGAGCACGATGCAGCGCGCGTGGCGCGCCCGCTGCTCCTGCAGCGCCTGGATCGCGGTGAGCGCGGCAAAGGTGGCGTAACCGTCGTCGCCGACGCCGCGTCCGTAGAGCTTGTCGCCGCGCCGCACCGGTGTCCACGGCCCGGTGCCCTCGGCCCAGCCGACCATCTCGGGCTGCTTGTCCAGATGGCCGTAGAGCAGGACCGTGTCCGTGCCGGTACCGGGCGCCTCCATGAAGATCACGGGCGTGCGGCCTTCGAGGCGGACGACCTCGATGCGCAGACCCTCGATCGGCCGTTCACCCGCCCAGCCGCGCAGCAGCTCGACCGCCCGATCGATGTGGCCGTGCTCGCGCCACTGGGCGTCGAACATCGGCGACTTCGCGGGGATCTTGACGTACTCGTGCAGCGTCGGAACGATGCTCTGGTCCCACGTCTTCTGGACGAAGTCGCGGATCTTACCGGTGTCGAGCGCCATGGGGACTCCTCAGGAAGCGATGCGGAGGCCCGAACGGATCTCCCAGAGCTCCTGGAGCTCGAGCGGCGCATCGGCGATCCGCGCGAGCTTGCCGCAGAGGCGACAGTGGATGAACGCCGGCTCGCGGCCGACGTACGTGCTGTCGCACTTGGGGCACCGTGCTTGCGGCGCGGCGAGGAACCGCTTGGCCGTCCGCTGCAGGGTGTGCTCGGGCGTGAGCCGGATCACCGTGGCGGGCGCCGCCGCGGCTTTCCGTTTCGCGCGTTTCGCTTTCGCCAGCTTCATGGGCGAGGGCCATTGTAGCGTATCTTTGGCCGAATGAGGGTCGGTGTAGTCCTGGATGGGCGGCGGTCGGCCGCCGAAATCGCCGAGCTCGCGCGGCTGGCCGAGACGTACGGCCTCTCCCACGTGTGGCTGTCGGGCGGGGCCAGAACGAAGGACCATTTCGTGCGGCTCGCGCTGGCGGCCGCTGCGACTCACCGGATCAGGCTGGGCCCGATCGCGCTGAGCCCGTTCGAGATGCATCCCGTGCACATCGGGCTGGCGCTCTTGACGCTCGACGAGATCGCGCCCGGCCGCGCGTGCCTGGTGCTCGGCGCGGGCGGTGATCTGGCCGCGACGCTCGAGCCGCCCAGGCGCGGCCGCGTCGAGGCCGTCGAGGAATGTCTCGACATCCTCCGCGCCCAGGCGGCCGGCGGCGAGATCAACTACGCGGGCGCCCACTTCCGAGTGACCGGGCTTTTCTCGCCGTGGAGCCGTGTGGTGATGAATCGGCTCTATCTCGGCGCGAATCGGCCGCGGATGCTGCGGCTCGGGGCGCGCAAGTCCGACGGCGTGATGGTGACCGACATGCCGCTCGCTCACCTCGGCCTGCTCATCGCGAGTATCCGCGCCGAGCTCGCCGAGGCCAACCGAGATCCGCGCACGTTCGCGGTCAGCAACTGGTTCGTCTGGAATGTCCAGGAGACTCGCGCGGAAGCCGAGCGGCTGGCCCGACGCCAGCTCGGGTTTCGCCTCTATTACATCCGGGATATCGCGTCCTCGATCGGGCTCGGGGAGGCCGAGGCGCGCGAGCTGTCGGCGAAGCAACCCGAGATGCTGCGCGCGATCTTCCAGGGCCGGGAGCCGTG
>Ga0209377_1001316_pt1 | contig 16792 bp, 15 predicted proteins | sample GraSoiAngelo_141_FD_185898 | JGI IMG/M metagenome (GOLD analysis project Ga0209377, IMG submission 185898) | Grasslands soil microbial communities from the Angelo Coastal Reserve, California, USA - 14_0929_12_40cm (SPAdes) (version 2) | ecosystem: Environmental > Terrestrial > Soil > Grasslands ...
GCGGATGCGTGATTGGCGATCGGCCAATCGATTTGCATCTGAAAGGATTCGAGGCGCTGGGTGCCGCCGTGCGCGTGGAAGGCGGCAATATAAAAGTTTTTGCCCCAAAATTGCGCGGCGCGGTGATTAACTTACGCGGGAAATTTGGGCCCACTGTTCTCGGCACCGACAACGTCATGATGGCGGCCGTGCTGGCGGAGGGAACAACCGTGATCGAAGGCGCAGCGCAGGAACCGGAAGTTGTCGATCTTGCGAATTTCTTAAACAAAATGGGCGCCAAAATCGAAGGCGCAGGCACGCGCCGTTTGATCATCGAAGGCGTAAAAGAATTGCACGGCGTCGAACACGACATCATTCCCGATCGGATCGAAGCGGGAACATTTTTGGTGGCGGGCGCAATTGCAGGTAAGGAAGTAACCGTCAAGCGCGTAAATCCAGAGCATGTTCGCGCGGTCACCGACGCGCTGGCGCGATGCGGCCTTCCAATCGACGTCAAAGATGATGCGATTTCGATCTTGCCGAATGGAGATGCCAGTGCGCTGGAGCTAACGACGGAGCCGTATCCAGGTTTTCCTTCCGACATGCAGGCGCAAATGTGCGCGCTACTCTCGACGACAGACGGCATTAGTGTCATCACAGAGAACATTTTTCCGCAGCGCTACATGCATGTCGCTGAATTAAAGCGGATGGGCGCACATGTCGATCTTGAAGGCGCGACTGCGGTGATCCAGGGCGTCGATCATCTCTTTGGCGCTCCAGTGATGGCGAGCGACTTGCGCGCGTCCGCCGCGCTGGTGCTTGCGGGATTGAAGGCGGACGGAATTACCGAAGTGAGCCGCGTCTATCACATCGACCGCGGCTACGAACATCTCGATGAAAAATTGGGCGAACTCGGCGCGCAAATCGAGCGCGTAAAAGAAGCATGATCTGATCTTTTTTCTTGCTCTTCTCGCGGTCAGCGGGCAGTCGTTGTGCACGCAAGCGAAAGGTTAAAACATGGAAACATCAACATCTTCTCCCGACGTTCGGACCTGGAACGTGCTTTGCCACGCCACCGCATTAGCCGGGTTTTTCGTGCCATGGGCTGGTCATATTCTTGGTCCCTTGATTGTCTGGCTGGCCAAACGCAACGATTCGCCGGAAATCGACGAGCACGGAAAGGAATCGCTCAATTTCCAGATATCGATGTTGATCTATAACGTGATCGCTGGCGTTCTATGTCTGGTGCTGATCGGTTTTGTGATCCTAGGCATCCTGCACATTCTAAATCTCGTACTGGTGATCATTGCTTCCATCCAGGCAAGCGAGGGGAAGTTCTATCGCTATCCACTGGCGATCCGGCTGATCAAGTAGCGGCTTCGCCAGGTTAACTCGTTAAAAAGTTACAAGGGTTACAAAGGTGATCCGGTTGTAACGATGTAACGCGTGTAATAAATCACGTTCATTTATTCACGAGGGTTCGTAACGTCGTGAGATTCACCACGTCTTCACGCAAGTCTTTCCCCTTCGGTGTTTCAAGCACTTTCGGGATCTTACGGAAACGGCCATGACGCATAATGAAGCGGAAAGCGTCCAGACCAATTCGGCCTTTGCCAATGTGTTCGTGTCGATCCACTCGCGAACCACGGGCGGTTTTGGAATCGTTGAGGTGAATGGCGACGAGACGATCCCGCCCGATCGCCCGATCGAATTCGCGCAAGGTCTTTCGCAGTAAAGATTCGCTACGGATGTCGTAACCCGCTGCGAAAATATGGGCGGTGTCGAGGCAAACACACAATCGCTCGGGCTCGCGCACGCGGCTGATGATGTAGGCAAATTGCTCGAATTTGTTTCCCAGGCATGACCCCTGGCCCGCAGTTGTCTCGAGTGAAATCCTCGTCTTGATTTTTGGAAGACCAGAAAGCACGCGGTCAATTGATTGAACGACTTTTTCGAGCCCAGCTTCTTCGCCTGCGCCGAGGTGTGCGCCCGGATGCAACACCAGAAACGGCAATTCGAGCTGATCCGCGCGAGTAAGTTCCTCTGACAGAGCGCGAATCGAATTCGCGTGAAATCGCGGATTGGTCGCAGCAAGATTGATTAGATAATTAGCGTGCGCAAAGATCGACAACAGCTCTCCCCGCTGGACGTGATCGAGGAAAGCGCGGATTTCCTCCCGCCTCAGCGGGCGGGCAAACCATTGCATGTTGTTCTTTACGAACATTTGCACGGCAGTGCAGTCGATTGAACGCGCCCGCTCAATCGCCATGCTCACACCGCCCCGGATGGACATGTGTGCGCCCAGAAGAAGCGGTGATCGGTGAACGGTGATCAGTGATTGGTCAGGCTGCCGCCGCGCGCGTTTGTTGTCATGTTGAGCGGAGCGAAACATCTCTGAGTTGTGGTCGCGAGACGGCTTGAAACACGACGATCTGAGATTTTTCGCTTCGCTCAGAATTGACAAGAGATCTAAAAGATCTTCGGATGCCAATCCGGCTTCTTGAGACTCCCTTCGGCTTTGTATTCGAAGAGTTTGTAAACCGGCGTGAGTACGATGCCAGGGCCCTTTGCGCTGATGCGCACGTCAAGATTGATTTTATCGTCCAGAAAGTGAATGTCGCCGTGACCCACAATGCTGAAAAGTTGTCCCGACACATTGAAATCCTCAGTATGAATAATTCCGTCCCTCATCGTAAATTTCGCCCCGGCGTCCCGGGCAATGCTGTAGCCAACACCCGGTACGATATGAGTGAGGATTTCTGAAATCGGACCCAAAACAGGAATCGCGAATACGTCTCCGTTGGTGACTCCGACTTTTCCAGTGCCGTGCATCTTGCGCGCGTCGGTGCCGAAGCCGTCAAAATCGTATGCTCCACTCAACTGCCCGCGCACGGTGCGGTAGTGATAGTAGTTGAAATAAAGATTCGTCAGATGCGGAAAGTCGACGTCTGTCACGGCGAGGCTAGCGTGATAACGCGGATTGTTTTTCGCCAGGGAAATATCGGCGTTTCCGCGCAGCGTACCCGAAAAAATGTCGCCGCGAAAATCGGCAATTTGCAACCGGTCGTGGGTGAAGAGCAATCGAGCCGAGATATGGTCGAAAGGCAACGTTTTCCCTAGAAAGACGTAGTCCATTCCGTTGGTCCCATCCACCTTGATGTCCAGACGCGTGTTCTTGCCGCCGCGAAATTGGTAAACGCCATTGGCAGTGACGTTGGGCGGACGGCGAAATTTGTATGGCGCCACAGTCTTCGAGATCTTTGGGTCAATCCAAAAAATTGCCTCGGCTGGATTCAACGAGCTTCGGATGTTTGAAACGCGCACCTCGTGTTTTCTAAAATCGTAGGTGAAACTGCCCGAGCCGACGCCTTCGTCGCGTGTGACGTGAAGGTCATCGCAAGTGAGCGCGCCGTCGGCGAAATGAATTCTGGTGTTGGCGCTGTTCATCCATGTGCCGCGGAAGCGGCTGCGCCCCAAAACGACGGTCCCATCGCCCTGCCAACTCTCCGGATTGCGATCCTTGCCACGGATTGCGAGGCGGATCGCGGGCGAACGTTGCCATTCCCAGTCACGGAGAAATTCATTCAGCTCCCGCGGCACAACTGCACGAAGTGCGTCTGGAGATACTGTACTCTCTACGTTCAGGCGAAAATCGGCCGGCGCATTGAAGAGATCAGCTCTCAGCTGTCCTGTTTGATGGCGCACACGCAGGTCCCGGATGAACGTGCGCTCGCCGTCCCAGGAGAAATCGGCAGCAAGATCGGAGAACGGTACCTTATTATAACTGAACTGCCTAAAGGCGGCGTGCCCGATCAGATCTGGCCGAAATCGATTAGATCCGAAATCTACCGAGCCGGAGATTTCGACCAGAGGCGGCGAGTGAAACTCGATGCCGGTGAGTGGTTCGCCCAGCCCGAAAGCATCAAGAAAGGCTTTCAAATCCAGGCTGCTGCGCAGTTGGAAATTGGCGACGTTGGTTTCGCGGTGCCAATCAGCGCGCCCCGCAAAATTGCCCTTGCCGTCGCTCCACTCGCAATGTGCGATGTTCAAGTGCTGCTCATTCCATTCGCCAGCAGCGGACAAGTCTCTCATTTCGTAGCTGCCGCGTTGCAATCGGTCGCCGCGCAGCGTCGCCTCTACGTGCGCTTTTTCGATTTCTGCGACGTCTCCGGTGAACTTCACTTGCAACGAGGGAAGCGCAGCCGGGAAGCTGAATTTTTCCAATTCGTTCAATACGCGCTGCGCAATCGATAACCGTCTTTGCCATTCTTCTGGCGAAATCGCCGGTGACGGCTGGTAATTCTCGCGCTTGATCAATTGCCCGGTCGCAGAAATCCGAATTCCACAAAAGATTGCCTCGGCCTGACTGACATAAATTTGTTCCGGCGGAAAATAAACGTGCGCGCGGAAGTTGGTAAGTTGCGCTTTATCGGCTTTTCCTCCCTCCGTCTTGAGCGGAAGCGTGATTTGCGCATCGCGCACATCCAGAGCGTTGAGAAACGGCTGACGATGAATCAGCGCAGCGTAATTGATATCGAGCGAGACCTCGCTAATACGAGCAAGCGTGTTTTCGCGATTTTTATAGTCGAATATTCTTACATTTCTCGCGATCAAACCACGAAATGGATCCAACGTCAGGCGACCTATGTCAGCTTCGACGCCGCGCTTGTGTAACTCCTCCACGACGCGGTAGCGCCATTCGCGCCCAAATCCGCGTCGCGCCAGATAATAGCCGCCGCCGATAGCCCCAACCATTGCGGCGAGAATCGCCAGACGCATCATGCCCAGAGCGATTCGGCGCCACCACGTGCGTTTCCGATAGTATGTGGAAGGCCGAACCCGCGGTGGTTCAATGACGGACGGCATGAATTATTCGACGGTTACAACGTTACAACCGTTACAAAAGTTACAATCTTGATCGTTTCATCGCCTGTCCCGATGTAACCATGTAACGATGTAACCTTTTTTAACCATGTCGATCTCCGATTTACCTGCTCTTAACGCGTCATTTAATCTGGTGAGCACCATCTTCATTTCAATGGGCTGGTACTTCATCCGGCATGGCGCATGGCGACGCCACATGATGTGCATGATCACGGCCGTGATCTCATCGGCCTGTTTTTTGGTTGGCTACATCGTCTATCACGCCCGGGTCGGTGAAAAATCTTCGGGATACACAGGTTGGATCGCCGCCGTTTACTTCCCTATACTGGCTTCGCACGTTCTGCTGGCCTTTGTCACGTTGCCTCTGGTGATTGTGACCCTGGTTCAGGTTTTTCGTCGCCGATGGGATCGCCACAAGCGGATCGCGCGTTGGACGATCCCAATCTGGCTATACGTCTCCGTCACAGGCGTGTTTGTGTATTTAATGCTCTACAAATGGTTTCCTCCAGGAACGTGATGCAGGCAATCGTGCCTGCAAAGACTGGAGGACAGACAGGATTGTCTGCGTCACACGCCAAAATCTTGCACACGGCAATGATTTGATGTTTGATCACACGATGCGCGCTGCTGCGCATGCAAGAAATTTATGGTGACTATTGCGACGTTCAACGAGCCGACCAAAGCGCGGCAGCTGAAACGACGTTTCCATGATACTGGGATTAACGCCGATGTTCACAATGAGGCGCCGCTGCAACAGGTCGGTTTTATGTCGCGTCCCCAGGCGAATGCGAAGGTAATGGTGGAAGACAGCGACTTCGAAAGGGCCCAGGAGCTCATGATCGAGTGGGAAGCCACTGATCCGGACATCTCGGCCGCTCTTATTCGTTGTCCGCAATGCGGCTCTTCAAATATCGAGTACCCACAGATGACCCGAAAATTCATGACTCCAGCACTCGTCGGTGTGCTTTGCGCCCTGAAAATTATTCCCAAGGAGTTTTACTGCCAGGATTGCCACTTTACTTGGAGCAATCAGGAAGAACCTACGATCGGACGACTGTGGCATCGGTTCTTTCCCGGAAGTGAGGCTGAGCAAAGCTGAGGCTTTCCCTCGACCGCGCTTGCTGAGTCACCAGCAGCAGCGGAGACTCCTTGCCAGCGGTCGTTGTCATTCTGAGCGAAGCGAAGAATCTCAGATTATTTATTCCCAAGAGCGCTTTGTCCAACACTGCAAACGCAATGATCCGAGATGTTTCGCTTCGCTCAACATGACAGCGTGAGAATGAGATCATGAGGTGGCTCTTCGTATTACTGCTGGCACTGATCATCTTCGGCGGCGCCGCCTGGTTCGGTTACAACACCTTCGTCAAAGAAGAAATCGCACTGAAAAAGGAGCAACGGGGGGAAGTTACTCCGCCACCTCAGCCGGACATTAGCCTCCCGGAATTTCAGGCCGCAGTCCAGCTGCGACAGGACGGAAAACTGTCCGAAGCTCGCGATGCGCTCGTCGCGTTCATCCAAAAATATCCGTCCGGAAAGCATCTCGAGGAAGCGCGGGATCTGCTCGGGGAAGTGAACGTCGACATTTTGCTATCGCGCCATCCATCTCCGGAAAAAACCGATTACGTCGTGAAACCCGGAGACGTGCTGGCGAAGATTTCGCGGAAGCTGAAAACGACACCCGAGCTGATCATGCGCATGAACAATATGAGCAGCACGATGTTGCATATTGGGGAACATCTGCTGATTTCGCACCCCGACTTTGCGATCGTGATTCAACGAAAGGCGAACCTGGTTGTGCTTCTCAATCACGGCGCGTTTTTCAAGCAATATCACGTGCGTGAAGCAAAGTTACCGCCCAAACAGCCGGCTAAGATCACGGCAAAAGTCGCCGAAACAATGGCTTGGAAGGGCGGGAAACGCGTAGGTATCGGCAGCAAAGAGTATCTTGGCAGCACCCGGTGGATCCGGCTTGCTGGCGCTGCGGGTTACACTTTGTATTCGGTGCCGGATGCTGCGCATCCGAATCTCGAGCAACCACCCCCGCCGGTGGGCCTCGGTTTGGCGGCCACTGATGTTGAGGAGCTAAGCAGCCTTGTAAACAACCGCACTCCTGTCACGATTACGGACTGAGGTAAGAGGTTAAAGGTTACAACGTTGAACCGGTACCATGAACAGACTCACGCGAGTTGCCTAACGTTGTAACTTTTTTAACCTTGTAACTTTTTCACTCACCATGGACTGGCAACCGCTGGATTTTGAAAGATCGATCTTTGAACTGGATCGGCGATTGGAGGATTTGAAGAATCATTCCGACAAGCACGACGTCGATCTCGATCCCGCAATAAAGGATCTGGAGGCAAAGCTTCGGGAAACGCGCCGCAGCGTTTATGGCAATCTTACAGCCTGGCAACGTGTCCAAATCGCCCGACATACGCAACGACCGTTCGCTCTGGATTACGTCGACCGGTGTTTTACGAATTGGGTTGAACTACATGGCGATCGCCGGTTTGCCGATGACAGAGCAATGCCGTGTGGTCTCGCCTTGCTCGACGGCCAGCGTTGCGTCGTCATCACTCATCAGAAAGGACGCAACACCAAGGAAAATGTGATGCGGAATTTTGGCTGCGCCCATCCTGAAGGCTACCGCAAGGCGCTGCGGTTGATGCGACTGGGCGAAAAATTTGGGATGCCAGTGATCTCATTGATCGATACGCCGGGCGCTTTTCCCGGTGTCGGATCGGAGGAGCGTCACATTTCAGAAGCAATTGCCGTGAATCTTCGTGAAATGATGAGGCTGCGCGCGCCGATCGTCGCTGCAGTGATCGGCGAGGGCGGATCTGGCGGAGCGTTAGGGATTGGCGTTGCAGATCATGTGTTGATTCTCGAGAACGCTTATTACTCAGTGATCAGTCCAGAAGCGTGTTCGGCAATTTTGTGGAGAGATCGGCGACATGCAGCCGAAGCAGCTGAGGCGCTCAAGCTGACTGCGCAGGATTTGTTGAAACTCGAAGTTGTGGACGAAATTGTCCCCGAGCCGGAGGGCGGTGCGCACCGCGACTATGATTCGGTCGCTGCGAATGTCGGCAGGGCGCTGCGCAGGGCTCTCCAGCAGGTTTCCCGGGTTCCAATTGCCGAACTGCTGGAGAAGCGATATCAAAAATTTCGACGACTGGGTGTCTTTTCCGAAGGCAAAACCGTCACCGCCTCAGCTCGCTCCTGATGTGATGTTTGGGACTTGGGGTAAATCAGCGGGTGTTTGCTGGCTCAGTGCAGTTGCTGCTGTCACCACGATGCACGCGAGCATAGGAGCTTCGGATTTTCGTTTTGATCGCGACACCCTGGCGTTTCAAAACGCCACCGTGCTCAAGTATAAGGATGGGGTTCCCTTTCTGCGTGCAAAATCGACAAGCGATGATCCCGCCAACAAATATACCCGCCGCTGTTTTGTCATGACGCGCACCGCGATGCAATTCCGCAAGTTCGCCCGTTTCGACCCGCGAGGCGCCCCGTTGGATGACAAAGCTTTGGCCGCCCGCATTCGCTCGGTTACGCGACGACAGGCTTGGGCTGCTCCGTTGCCGGAAAATCAGCGAATCGTTTTTCCAGGCTACGCAAGTTTGCGGGAAATGAGCAAGGCTCGCACGCAGGTGTTTCAAGAGAATATCGGCAGCGGGTTCATAACTTATTTTCGGCCAAGCAACGGCCGAATGTTTTTCGAGTACAGCCGCAAATATCAGGAGAGAACTCACGCCAGTCTCGATGCCGCCCTCTCGCATGGTGACCTGTTCGTCGGCTATCTTTCCACTTATCCGAAACTAAGTATTAATCATGCGGTGCTGGTTTATGCCCGGAACAAAAGTCTCCCTGGAGACCAGCTGGAGCATTATCTTGCTTATGATCCAAACCATGCCGAAGCACCGCGCGAGCTAACCTGGTCGCCTCATGAGCGCGCCTTTGCTTATCAGAAAGACATCGACTTCATCGGCGGATTCGTTCGCGTTTACCAATCCTACGGCAAGCCATTGCAGTGAAAACGATTCGACGCGTCCTTGACGTGATTCCCAGCAATTCGCGCACAGCGGCAGGTTTTTGGCAGCTCGGCGCTTTCGTAGCTCTCGTCCTTCTACGAAACAGCGCGGCAGCGTCGGATTTTCGTTTCGACCGCGATACGGTCGGCTTCGCCAACGCAACCGTCTTCGAGTATCGCGAAGGTCATCCCTCTTTGCGGCAAAGAGAGAAAGGAGAACCGAAAAGGTACACTCGCCGCTGTTTTGTCCTATGCCGTACGACGATGCAGTTTCAGAAGTTCGCTCGCTTCGATCCGCATGCCCCCCCATTGGACGACAGGGCGTTGGCCGCTCGCATTCGTAATGTCACCTGTCGGGCGGCTTGGGAAAATCCATTGCCGACAAATCAGCGCGTCGTCTTCCCGGGCTACGCCGACTTGCGCGCAATGAGCGAGGCGCGTCGCGAAGTTGTCCGGGCAAATATCGGCCTTGGTTGGCCGACTTACTTTCGGTTCGGAAATTTCCGGATGCTCTTCGTGCACGACTCTAGTTACCACAAGGAAACCCACACCAACCTCAATACAGCTTTGGCGCGCGGCGAGTTATTCGTCGGTTTTCTCACAACTTATCCTCGTCTCAGCATCAATCACGCGGTCCTGGTCTACAAACGAGAACCTGCCTCTCAGAATGGTGGAATTGACCGGTATCTCGCTTACGACCCCAATCATCCGGAATCGCCGCGTGAGCTCACCTGGTCCTCCCGCGACCGTGCTTTCGCATATCAAAAAGATTGGGATTTCGTCGGCGGCTTCGTTCGCGTTTATCAAATTTACGGCAAGTGGCTGCAGTGAAAACGATTCATTCACTGGAGACCACCAATGCCAGATAATCCATCGCCGCCTGCTCCAACTCCGCCGAGACCGACGCCGCCTCCTGAGCCGTTGCCGCCCAATCCGCCGCCGGTACCGCCGGTGGGAAGATGATTTGCTCTCAATTTTATTTTGCTGACGGAAACAAAAATCGTAGGGCCGGTTCGACGCGCGCTGCCCAAGCCGCTTCGCTGTGATCGGCGCGTTGAGCTTCCATGTATTGAATGTCCTTGCGCAGTTTCCACCCTTTCTCGATGAGGCGATTACGCAATTCGCGCGCTTGTTCCCAGCCCGTCTCGGCTGTGCCGGTGTCGAGCCAGATTCTTAACGGTGGTTTCTGCTCGATAGAATCGACCAGTCGGTAAATCGCGAAATTGTCCCACCAGATCGAGGGCGACATCACCATGAGGCGGCTGAACGCATGCGGATACAAAATTCCGATCGCGAGCGTGACAAGACCGCCCAGGGACGAGCCGCCTAGTCCGGTGAATTCCGGGCTGCGCTTGGTCCGATATTTTCGGTCGATGTAAGGCTTGAGTTCGTCCATGAGGAAATGGCCATACAGTCGCGCCAGACCCTGGCTGCGTTTTGTGCGTTTTGCTTTGGCGTCAATGATTCCCCGGGTGGGCGCATATTCGTGAACCCGGTCTTCGCCCATATTTGCGACTGCGATGATAATGAGCGGCTCGATAAGATTTCCTCGAATCAGGCGTTCGGCAGTTTCATCTACGCCCCATTCCACGTCCGAAAACGAAGTCGCCGCATCGAAAACATTTTGGCCGTCGTGTAAATAGAGCACCGGATACCGTCGGCGCGCGAGGCGGCGGTAACCGCGCGGCAAGTACACCAGAATGTCCCTACGGTTTCCGAGAATCTTCGACGGAAACGCGCGGTGCCGTTTGATGTTTCCGGTTAACGTATGTCTAGGCATGCAAACCGAAACGCATCGGTTAACATGCCGATCTTGTCCACCAGACCTGTCATGTCGAGCGGAGTCGAGACATCTCTATGGTTTTCCGGTTCGAATCGACTTTACCACCAAGAGATTTCTCGACTTCGCCTTAGGCTTCGCTCGAAATGACAGCAAGAACATGAATGAACGTTACATCAAATGGTACACGCCCTGGCTGAGCCGTGAATTTGAAATGCTCGCTTTCGGAAACGGCGGCGGCCTGCCGCTGATCCTCTTCCCGACTTCATTTGGCAGTTATTATCAAAACAAGGATTTTGGGCTGACCGGTTCGGTGAGCGGCTATGTCGATGCGGGTAAAGTCACGGTCTACTGCCCGGACGCGATCGATCTGGAAAGCTTTTACAATAAATCGATTCACCCGGCCGATAGAATGCGGGCCCACAACGCGTACGAAAATGTGATCGTGCGCGACGTGTTCGATCTCGCACGCCGCGAGTGCCATGGTCATCGCGTCGCAGTCTGTGGCGCCAGCTTGGGCGCGTATCATGCCGCGAATATTGCATTTCGTCATCCTGACACCGTGAGTCATCTCATCAGCTTAAGCGGTTCGTTCGACATCAGCTCATTCTTCGATGGCTATCACGACGATAACATTTACTTCAACAGCCCTTACGAATATCTGCCGAACATAACCGATCCGTGGAAATACAATCACATGGGAATCATCATTGGCACCGGCGAATGGGACAACACGCGCCACGAATCGTATCGGCTCTCCGAAATTCTGAATTCAAAAGGCATCAAGCATTGGCTCGATGACGGAAAATGGCGCGGCCACGAGTGGAGCTATTGGCGCGACATGCTGCCGCATTACTTATCAATCTTGGTTTGAATCTCCACGTTTTCACGCAAGCTGCTGCGCTTGCGTGATGGACTAGATTTCGGGAGTTACGTCGATCCGGTCGAGGGGACTGGCTCTGGCGATGCTGCCTGCCCAGTTTCTTTCTCCGCGCGTTCTTTCAGCGCTGCCTTGCGCGAAAGTTTTACGCGGCCTTTGTCGTCGATGCCGATGCACTTGACCCAAATGATGTCGCCGACTTTGGCGACGTCCTCGGTCCGTTTCACGCGAAAATCTGCAAGCTCGGAAATATGCACCAGCCCATCCTTGCCCGGGAGGACTTCGACAAACGCGCCGAATTCCTTCGTTGACACCACCCGTCCCTGATACGTCTGCCCGATTTCAATTTCGCGCGCCATGCCACTGATGATTTCCTTCGCGCGCTCCATGCTTTCACCGCTGGTCGCGTAGATGTGCACCGAGCCGTCATCCTCAATGTTAATCTCAGCACCGGTCTCCGCGACAATGCCCTTGATGGTCTTCCCGCCGGGCCCGATGAGCGCGCCGATCTTCTCCGGATTAATTTTGAGCGTCTCAATCCGCGGCGCGTATTTTGAGAGCTCCGGCCGCGGCTTGTCGAGTGTGCTCCGCATAATCTCGAGAATTTTCGTGCGCGCTTCCTTTGCACGCTGAATCGCTTCCGCCATAATTTTGTGACTAATACCGGGGAGCTTCAGATCGAGCTGAAAGCCGGTCACCCCTGCGTCTGTTCCGCAAAGCTTGAAGTCCATGTCGCCAAAATGATCTTCGGAACCGATGATATCGGTCAGCAATTCGTAGCGTTTCACTTCCTGATTCTCGCCATGCTCCGTCACGAGCCCGATCGAGATTCCCGCAACGGGCGTCTTCACTGGCACGCCGGCATCCATGAGCGCGAGTGTGCCTGCGCACACGCTCGCCATGGAGGTCGATCCGTTTGATTCCATGATTTCGCTCGAGATACGGATGGCGTAACGAAAATCCTGTTCACTCGGCACAACGGGTTCCAGCGAACGCTCCGCCAGCGCACCGTGACCAATCTCGCGACGTCCGGGTCCGCCCGTTCGTCCCGTTTCGCCTACGCTAAACGGCGGAAAATTGTAATGCAGAATGAACCGTTTCGATTGTTCGCCGCCGCCGTAAGCATCAAGCATCTGTGCTTCCTCGATGGGCGCGAGCGTGGCGAGCGCGACCGCCTGGGTTTCGCCGCGCTGGAAAATCGCCGAGCCATGCGCGCGCGGCAGGGCGCCTACTTCGCAACTGATCTGCCGTAAATCCCCGTAGCCGCGGCCATCGACGCGCTTCTGTTTTTCCAGAATGCTGATGCGAAACGCCCTTTTTTGGACGTAATCGAATGCCTGCGAGATCGCAAAAGGATCGGCCTCGGGATTTTTTTCCAAGATCGCCATCTTCACTTCGTCGCGCAGCGCATCGACCGCTTTAGTGCGCGCAATCTTGCCTTCGGTGTAAAGCGCGCCTTCGATCCGCTCACCCGCAACGCGATAAGCAATATCGAGCAGTTCTTGGTTCACCGGGAGCAACTGCACCTCGCGCTTAGGTTTGCCCACCATCGCCGCCAGCTCCTTTTGAATGCGAATCATCTCGCGTGCATGTTCATGCGCGAACTCGAGCGCTTTCACGAATTCGGCTTCCGGCAGTTCGTTCGCCGAGCCTTCGATCATAATCACATCGTTTTCGGTGCCGACGTAAACAAGATCGAGATCGCTCTGGGCACGCTCCGTATGGGTCGGGTTAGCGACGAATTGGCCGTTTATTCGGCCTATGCGAACGGCGCCGATTGGACCGGCAAATGGTATGTCCGAAACGCACAGCGCAGCCGATGCGCCGTTGATCGCCAGAATGTCAGGATCGTTCTCGCCATCGGCGCTGAGCAGAATCGAGATGATCTGGGTGTCGTAAAAATACCCTTGCGGAAAAAGCGGCCGAAGCGGCCGGTCGATCATGCGCGAAGTGAGCGTTTCCTTTTCCGTTGGCCGGCCTTCACGCTTGAAATAGCCACCGGGAAATTTCCCCACGGCTGCCGCCTTTTCGCGATAATCGACCGTGAGCGGGAAATAATCCTGACCTTCCTTGATAATTGGAGCCGAGACGGCACTGGCCAGCACCATGGTATCGCCGCATGAGACGACGACTGCCCCGTCGGCGAGTCTGGCTATTCTGCCGGTTTCGATAGAGATTTGATTGGCGCCGATTTGGGCCGTGACCTTCTGTTGCATTGTACTTTTCCTGGATGTGCGAGTTCCAGGCCGGTCACCCTGACTGTAGGTTTTAAACCCGTACGAGGACCGCTCGTCGCCGCGAGCGCCACGAATCCGAAACTAAAACCTAAAATCCAAGGTGATTACCACGACCTGGGACTGCTAATTAACTGTGTTTAATTTACTTGTGGCTTCGAGCAATTCAAACGTTTAACAAGAACCAATGATCCGCGTTATTTGCGGAGGTTGAGTTTGTCGATCAGTTTTTTATAACGATCAGCTTTCGTTTTGCTCAAATAATCGAGCAGACTCCGGCGTTGCGCGACCATCTTAAGCAAGCCGCGGCGCGAAGAATGATCTTTCCGGTTTGTCTTGAGGTGCTCAGTCAAATGCTCGATCCGGCGGGTTAGAAGTGCGACCTGCACATCCGCGCTGCCGGTGTCTTTGTCGTGCAATTGGAACTCCTTAAGACTCACCGTTTCGGTGCTCTCTGCCATAACGAAGGGGCTATTTTAGACGAAGAACCCGTTTTAGCAACCGCGTATCACAGCTAGTCCTGCGGCATCCACACATTCTTACGCCGCGTGCTTTTCGCGTTTGCCGTCGTACCAGATCCGCAGTCGCGCGCGCGAGCGCGCCACACGCGGTCCCCCGACGATCACACCGAAGAAGTTGCCAAGAATTTGTTTAGCTGAGTACATGCGCAATTTCCGGCCGGATGTGAGAATTGGTTCCCGCAACACCTTAAAGCGTCCAAGGTTCCTCAAGGCGAGGCTAAAATAGACTTCTTCCCCGACAAAGTACTGCTCATCGAAGCCCCCAATCGCCGCAAAGTTCCTTCGCGTAGTGAAAAGAAAAGCGCCGGCCCCGAGATTGAACCCAAAGTAAAGGCTGCAAAACAGGCGCACAAAAACGCGGCCCCAGAGCGGAACGAAGCCATCTACGGCCACCCGTGCGCTGCCCCCGGCGTAACCTCCTTCCAAGGCAGCAACAGCTTCGACAATGTGCGTGCGCGTGATCCGCGTATCGGCATCCACGAAAAACAAATATTCACCCCGTGCAGCCCGCGCGCCTGCATTCCGGGCGGCCGCGATTTGGCGTCGATTGATTCGGATGACTTTCGCGCCGGCATGCGAGGCAATCTCTGGCGTCGCGTCGGCCGACGCGTCGTCAACCACGATCACTTCGCACGGCTGCGCAGCGCCAGAAGCCGCAGCGCGAATCGCGGCGATTGTTGCGGAAAGCTCGAGCTCCTCATTGTACGCCGGAATGACGACTGAAATCATTGTTTGCGAAGGCAGCATCTTGCTTGTGATTTACAGATACGCAAGGCGGTGCTTGCGCTGCATCGATCACTTCGTATCGAATTTAATGCCCGTCTTTTGCACTTCGCGGTAAGGCAAAAGCCAGACCAGCGACTCGTCGTGAAGATCGACAACCTGAATGCGATTGCCCCAAGGATCGCGAAAATCGCAGCGGAACGGCGGCTCGAGTTTCAGTTTGTATTTTTCCGTGAGTTTCTTGCGAACTTCCGCCAACTGCGCTTCATCGCGAACCATGATCCCGAAATGCCTCATGTTCGCCCGCTGCACTTTTTCGACTTCGAAAATGGCGAGGAACTGGTGCTCGCCCAATTTGAAGAAGGCATCGCCCTCGCCGCCGCTCATCTGCTCGAGATTGAAAACGTCTTTGTAAAACGCGACCGCCTTCTTGATGTCGTCCACCTCGATGACGACATGATTACATCCATAGACTTGCACACTCATGTCTTAGCTTAGCCAAAAACAGCATCGTGCGCGATTTTCTGATTTATGTACACCGAAATGCCAGCAGCGAGCCGAAAGTACTTCACCGAGTCAGCCTTAATCGCTTTCTTCAGCGCGGTAGCGTTGCTGGTCCATCTGTTGACGAACGGGCGCTACGGTTATTTTCGCGACGAGCTCTACTACATCGCTTGCGCGCGGCATCTCGATTTTGGATACGTCGATCAGCCGCCGTTGTCGATCTTGCTTCTACGATTGAGCGAAATCCTGCTGGGCGATTCGCTGTTTGCGATTCGCCTGCTCCCTGCGCTGGCCGGCGCAGCGACTGTTGCCCTCACAGGTGCAATCGCCCGGGAACTGGGCGGACGCGCATGGGCAATCGCGCTCGCGTGTGCAGCCTCATTCTGCGCGCTATTCAATCTTGCAGTTGGGAATTTCTTTTCCATGAACGCCTTCGAGCCGCTGCTTTGGATGGGATGCGTTTATCTGTATGTCCGCATTATCAACGGCGGCTCACCTACCCTCTGGCTTTGGCTGGGTGCGCTAGTGGGACTTAGTCTCGAAAACAAACATTCTACAGCCTTTTTCGCTGTTGGTATTTTCGTTGCGCTGCTGCTCACGCCTGAGCGGCGTCATTTCGCGCAGAAATGGATCTGGCTTGGCGGCATAATCGCGTTGGCCATTGCCTTTCCGAACATTTTTTGGCAGGCGCAGCATCACTGGCCCACCTACGAACTCTTGAGCAACATCGGTCACAGCAACAAGAACGTCGCGCTCAGTCCCGCGCAGTTCATCGGGGAACAGGTCGTTTTCATGAATCCAGGGACACTGCCGCTGTGGATCGCCGGCCTGCTGTGGTTGTTTGGTTCGCGCGATGGCCGGCGCTATTGGGCCCTTGGAATCATCTATTTGATCACGCTTGCCGAGTTCATTGTTTTGCATGGCAAAAGCTATTACCTCGCTCCTGCGTATCCGATGCTCTTCGCCGCCGGTGGCGTGGCCGCCGAGCGCGTTTTCGTCGCTCGCCTTAAATGGGTCAAACCGGCGCTGCTCGGCGTGATCCTGGTCACGGGAGCGTTATTTGCGCCATTGGCCCTGCCGATTTTGCCACCCGACAAACTTATCGCATACATGCGAGCGATCCATCTACAACCGCCACGCACGGAGACATCACATACCGCGGCGCTGCCGCAGGTTTTCGCCGACCAGTTTGGTTGGGAACAAATGGTCGGATCGGTTGCGCACGTGTATCATCACTTGCGGCCCGAGGATGAGAAACGC
>Ga0209377_1001319_pt1 | contig 16783 bp, 10 predicted proteins | sample GraSoiAngelo_141_FD_185898 | JGI IMG/M metagenome (GOLD analysis project Ga0209377, IMG submission 185898) | Grasslands soil microbial communities from the Angelo Coastal Reserve, California, USA - 14_0929_12_40cm (SPAdes) (version 2) | ecosystem: Environmental > Terrestrial > Soil > Grasslands ...
TGATGCGGCCGCCGTCGGTGGTGAACTTGATCGCGTTGGAGAGCAGGTTCAGGAGGATCTGGCGCAGCCGCCCGTGGTCCGCGGTGACGGTCACGGACTCCTCGGGCGGCTCGAGCTCGAGGCTGTGGTGGCGGGCCTCGAGCTGCGCCCGCACGGTGTCGGCGGCGTCGCGCAACACGCCGTCGAGGACGAGCGGCTCGAGCCGCAGCTGCATCCGGCCGGCGGCGATCTTCGAGAGGTCGAGCAGCTCGTTGATGAGCTCGAGCAGGTGACGGCCGTTGCGTGCGATCGTCTCGAGGTAGTCGCGCTGGGTCTCGGTGAGGGGCGGGCTCTCGGGCGCCGCCATCGTGAGCAGCAGGTCGCTGAACCCGATCACGCTGTTGAGGGGAGTGCGCAGCTCGTGGGACACGTTCGCGAGGAACTGGTCCTTGAGCTTGCTGGCCTGGTCGAGCGCCGCGTTCAAGCGGGACAGCTCGGCGTGCTGCTCCTCGAGCTTGTCGTTCAGCGTGGTGAGGATCGCGTTTTGGGACTCGAGGCGCTGGGCGGCGTGCCGCACCTCGACCGCGAGGCGGCGCGTGTGCTGATGGGCCGACTCGCGCTCGCACGCGATGGCGAGGTTGGGTGCGGCCTCCTCGAGCGCGGCCCGCGCGTCGGCGCTCAGGTCTCCGGCGAGCGTCACGACGAGGAGCCCGACGAGCCGATCGCGCGAGCGCAACGGCACCACGGCCAGGCCTCCTCCCCCCCCGGTGCCGTCGGAGAGATGCAGCGCGCTCCGGACCGGATCGGCCGCGGCCGCCGTGTAGTGAATCACGTTGACGGCGTCTCCCACGAGCTGGCGCAGCACGTCGCGCGACAGCGGCCGGGCGGTGGCGCGGCGCACGGCCGACGGGGCCCATTCGTTCGTGTCGTAGCTCGGCTGGTACAGCGCGAGCGCCCCGGCCCCGGTGACGGCCGCGAGCAGTTCGAGCGCGGGACCGAAGCTGCCGCCGCTGCCCGCCCCGGAGTCGCTGGGCGGCGCGTTCAGCGCCGTCAACAGGCGGGCGGTGTGGTCCTGCATCCGCTCGCGCCAGGCGAGCGCGGCGGCCATCCGGTTCAGGCCGCGCGCGATCATCCCGAACTCCTCGGGCTGCTTCTCGTCGAGCCGCTCGTCGTATTTGCCGGCCGCCGCACGCTCCAGGGCCCCCACCACGTGCGCGAACGGCGCCGCGAGCCGGCCGCGGTTGTACCACAGCGCCACGCCCAGCACCACCAGCAGGATCACAAAGATGACCGAGGTCTGGACGGCCGTCTGGATCGCGTCGTCGCCCACTTCGACCGTGAGCTCGCGCATCGCCGCCAGCTCGCTCCGGAACGCGGGCGCGGCGGAGGCGCGGTCCAGGTCCTCGAGGCGCTGGGTGAGCACGACCATCGCCGCCTGGGTGCGGCGGGCACTCTGCCATGTGGCGATGAGGCTCGCCAGGCCGGCGACGGCAATCCCGAGAAATGCGACCGCGAACACGCGGCTGAAGCTCGGCGCCTTGAGGGTGATCATCGGCGGATCTATAAATGGGGCAGCGTGCCGCCCCGGGACAAGAGCGCGGCGTCACCTCCGGCTGCTGGCGGCCCGTTCCCCCGCGCTGTATGCTAGCCGCCACCGTGTCCGATCTGCTCGACACCCTGCGCCAAACGCTCGCCGACCGCTACGCGGTTGAGCGCGAGCTCGGCCGCGGTGGGATGGCCACCGTCTTCCTGGCCGAGGACGTGAAGCATCACCGTCCCGTGGCGATCAAGGTGCTCCACGCCGAGCTCGCCGCGGCCCTGGGAGCCGAGCGCTTCCTCCGGGAGATCGAGATCGCCGCGCGGCTGCAGCATCCCCACATCCTGCCGCTGTACGATTCGGGTTCGGTCGCCGGTCTCCTGTACTACGTCATGCCGTTCGTCGAGGGCGAGTCGCTGCGCGACCGGTTGACGCGGGAAAAGCAGCTCCCCCTCGAAGACGCGCTGCGGATCGCCACCGAGGTGGCGGGCGCGCTCGCCTACGCGCACAGCCACGGCATCGTGCACCGCGACATCAAGCCGGAGAACATCATGCTCTCGGCCGGCAGCGCGGTGGTCGCCGACTTCGGCATCGCGCGCGCCGTGACGGCGGCAGGGGCAGGGGAGCACCTGACTCAGACCGGCACGATCATCGGGACGCCGGCCTACATGAGCCCCGAGCAGGCGACGGGCCGTGCCGACATAGACGGCCGCAGCGACGAGTACAGCCTGGCGTGCGTCGTGTACGAGATGCTCGTGGGCGAGCCGCCCTTCACCGGGCCGACGGCGCAGGCCGTCATCGCGCGCCACTCGCTCGACCTGGTGTCCCCGCCGTCCATCGTGCGCGCCTCCATCCCCGACGCCGTGGAAGCGGCGATCCTGCGGGCGCTGTCGAAGGTGCCGGCCGACCGCTACACCACGACCGCGCTGTTCGCGGAGGCGCTGAACACGCCGTCCCCCGCGACGGGCGCGGTGCGCCGCGCGACGCTCGAGCGCGGTGTGGCGCGTCCGCGGCTCGGGTGGCGGCGGGTGGTGCCGCTCGTCGTCGCCGTGGCGGCCGCGGGGGGATACGTCGTGGTCCGGTCGCTGCGCCCGGCGCGCGTGGCAACGGGCGGGCCCGATCCGCGGCGCCTCGCGGTGCTCTACTTCGCCGACGATAGCAAGGGCCACACCCTCGGCTACCTCGCCGACGGCCTCACGGAAGCGTTGATCGCCGAGCTGCGGCAGGTGCCCTCGCTGACGGTGATCTCGCCGAACGGCATCGCGCCTTACCGCGATCCGGACGTCCCGGCCGACAGCGTGGCCCGGGCGCTCAAGGTGGGCACTATCGTGCGCGGCGGCGTGGCGCCGGCTGAGGGAGCAGAGGGGCGCGGTTATCAGATCTCCGTGCGGCTCATCGACGGGGCGAGCGGCGCGGACTTCAAGCGCGCGAGCTTCGAGCAGCCGGCCGGCGCGGTGCTCGCGATGCGCGACAGCCTCGCCCAGAAAGTGGCGGGGTTCCTGCGGGAGCGGTTGGGTGAAGAATTGCGCCTGCGCGAGCAGCAGGCCGGCACCCAGAGCGTCGCCGCGTGGTCGCTGGTCCAGCAGGGGGAGCGCGCGCGCAAGGACGCGGAAGCCCGGTTGCAGGCCGACGACGTGGACGGCGCGTTCGCCGGGTTCCAGCGCGCCGACTCCTTGCTCGCAGGCGCCGAGGCGGCCGATCCCCGGTGGGTCGAGCCGGTGGTGCAGCGCGGCTGGATCGCGCACCGCCGCGCCCGGCTCACGCGCGACCGCAGGGGGACGGCGCAGCTGCTCGTCACCGCTCTGGGGCACGCCGAGCGCGCGCTGCGCATGGCGTCCGGATACCCTCGGGCCCTCGAGCTGCGGGGCACGGCGCGCTACACCGGCTGGGTGCTGGAGCTGTCGTCCGACCCGGCGGAGCAGGGCCGCCTTCTCGCGGGCGCGCGCCAGGATCTCGAGGCGGCGACGCAGGCCGATCCTACGTTGGCAGGCGGGTTCAGCACGTTGAGCCACCTCTACTATCAGACGGAGGACGTGCCGGCCGCCGTGCTCGCCGCGCGCAAAGCGTACGAGGAGGACGCCTACCTCACCGTGGCGAACGACGTGCTGTGGCGTCTGTTCATCGGCTCGTACGACCTGCAGCAGTTCGGGCAGGCGAATCGCTGGTGCCAGGAGGGCGGCGAGCGATTCCCCGCCTATTATCGATTCGCCGAGTGCCGGCTGTGGCTGATGACGGCACCGACCACCACGCCGGATGCGCGGGAGGCGTGGCGCTTCTACGCGAAGATCGATTCCTTCACACCGCCGCCGCTCAAGCCGTTCGAGATGCATCGTGCCAAGATGATCGTGGGAGCGGTGCTCGCCCGGGCCGGGCTGGGCGACAGCGCGCGGCAGGTGCTGGTCGCCGCGCGGGCGGGCCCGGACGTGGACCCGCAGCAGGACCTGCTATCGCTCGAGGCCTTCGGTCGCGCCCTGCTGGGAGACCGGGGTCAGGCGATCGACTTACTGCGGCAGTACGTGGCGGCGAACCCGGCGCACGCCTTCAAGCGCGGTGGTGGTATCTCTTGGTGGTGGAGGGACTTACGTACCGACCCCCGGTTCGGGCAGCTGCTCGAACGGGGGCCCTGATCCGCGCCATTCCCGGGTCTTGCGGGGTGACCGAATCGGCGCAGGTTCATGGTGGTCCCCACCCCACTGCCTGTTTGGAAGGAGTTCCGCCGTGAAGCGCGCTGCCCTGCTTCTCCTGACCGCAGCCTTGTTTGCTGCATGTAGCGACCACAGAGAGCCGACCGCCGCCAGATCCTCCGGCCTTTCCGCAGATATCTCCGATGCAGGACACACGAGCACGAGCTTCGCAAGCAATCCACACTTCTGGTGGCTGCCGCCGCTCGTCGCGGCACCGAGCCCGACAGGCGTGTTCAATCCGCGACTCTCCCCGGTGGTGCAGGTCTGCAATGCCAGAGTCGTGATGCCGTGCCCTGCCGACCAGCTGCACGTCGCCTTCACGAAGACCAGCGGTCCAGGGTCGCAAACGGTCCGCGTCGACGCGGCGAACGAGCAGTACATCGTGAACTGGAACACCGACCCGTCCACCGAGCTGGTCGGCTCAAGCTTCCGGCTCCTGGTCGTCGTGCACGACCGCCTCTTGGGCTTCGCTGACGTCGATGTGCTCGCCTTGGGGAACATGAGGAATGCCAATACCGGCGTCGACATCCCGCTCGCAGACGGGCGGACGTTGCCGATCAAGTTTCGGCTCGAAGAGGGGGCGCTCGCCGCGAGCTGCACCAATGTCAGTCTCGACTGCGTCGAGCAGACCGCTTTCCCCGACAAGGACAACACTATCCTCACTAAAGGGAAGCAGGCGGGAACCTTCCTTCCCGCCGGCGCGCTGAGCCAGATCGTAACGGTGGCGATCATCGAAAACACCACTAAGCCGTGCATCCCGCCGCCGTTCGCGTTGCCGCAGTACTTCCCAGAGCCCGATCAAAAGGGATGCTACGACTTCTTCACGGATCCAGGTCCGAGCATCTTTAACACGACGCCCGACAACCCGGTGATCGTCGCCATCTGCGTCGAGTCGGGCTTGGATCCCGCGACGACCGGGCGCAACATCCAACTCTTTCAATTCGACCCAGGTCAACCGGCGCGGCCGCTGACGCCCCATTCGGCGGCGTTCATGCCGTGCGAGCCCGATCCGTACCAGGAGGTGATCGGCTCCGCCAGGCAGGGCTTGAGCAAGAGCTTCGCCTTTGCCAGGGCGCGACTGCACCGCGTGCTCACGTATTTCGCGCCCACGTCGCTGCATGCCGCTCACGTCGGCGTGGGAGGCTCGACCGGCTCCTACAGCACGATGACTTGGTCGATCCTGGCCCAAATGGACAAGAACTCTGCCGATCCGCAGACGGCGGCGGTGGGGACGCCGGTGCCCGCCCCGCCCCAAGTCCTGCTGCGTGATACGTCGACGGTTCACAATCCCGTCGCCGGCGTCACGGTCACCTTCTCGACCGACGGGGGCACGATCGCGAATCCGACGGTCGTCACGGGCTCCGACGGGCTCGCCTCGGTCGGTAGCTGGACGCTCCCAGCCACGCCGGGAACCTACCATGTGACCGCGACGGCTGGCGGGTCGATCGGAAGCCCACAGGTGTTCACGGCGACCGCTGTGCTGCCGATCTTCCAGGCGACATTCACTAGTGATGCGGCTGGCGCTCCGCCGGGCACGCCGGAGATCGGTGCCTGGACCCTGATCAATCCGGATGGCACCATCCTCGTCCAGTCGGCCGTCGGGAACCTGACGAGCAAGCCCGTGGAGCTGACCCAGCTCGGGCTACAGGCAGGAAGCGTGAAGCTGTTCGGCGCGGTGGCCGGTACGCCGCCAGCGAGCGGCGTGTACGTCGCCCGGTGGCGCTCCCTGGTGCACTCGGCGGACGCCTGCTTTAACGCGCTCGTGCTGCGGGACGCGGGCAGCCTGATTCTCGCAGACGTGGATTATCGTCCGGGTGGGCAGCTGACCTACAACAGCAATAGCCTGAACCTCACCGTGGGCAGCTGGACTCGGGACGTGGCGCAGCTGTTCGAGATCACGATCGATCTCGACAGGCACGTCACGAGCCTCAGCATCGACGGCGTCCCGGTGACGGCGGCGCAGGGATTGCCATTCTCCGATCCGACGGGGACCCCGGCCAATCTCGGTCAGATCAATATGGAGCTGGGCTGCATCGCGCCACAGGACTACGCCTGGGACGACATCACGATCGCGCGGCAATAGGCGCCTGAGGTTCGGACGAGTGGGCGGAGGGCGGCTGCAGACTGGCCGCCTTTCTCGTTTACCTCCTCCTCGCACGCCGCTAGCTTCCATCTCCGTGCGTCCCCACACCCTGGGCATTCTCGGCCTCGGCGCGATCCGGCGGGTCCGTCGCCCTCCAGGCGAAGCGCGCCGGCATCGCGACGGTGCTCGGCTGGTGCCCCGACCCCGCGGAGCGCGCCGCCGCGGTGCAGCAGGGGGCGATCGACGACGCGCCGGCCCGCGCCGCCGACGTGGCGCGCGCGGCGGAGCTGCTCGTCCTCGCGGCGCCGCCCGCCGCGAACGTGGAGCTGCTGGAGCGTCTCGAGCACGACGTCCCGGCGGGCGCGGTCGTCACGGACGTCGGGTCGGTGAAGCGCGCCATCGTCGCGCGCGCCGAGGGGCTGGGGCTGGCGGCGCGCTTCGCGGGCGGCCACCCGCTTGCCGGCACGCATGCACGGGGGTTCCGCGCCGCGCGGCTCGGCCTCTTCACGGACGCCGTGGTCTACGTGACGCCGACACGTGACGGCGGCGCGGCGGCGCGCGAGGTGGCGCACTTCTGGTCCGAGACCCTGGGCGCCCACCCGGTGGTGATCGATGCCGCGCAGCACGACCGCCAGCTCGCCGTGACGAGCCACCTGCCGCAGGCGGTGGCGTCGCTGCTCGCGAGCTTCCTGGCCCGCGCCGCTCCGCCCGGCGCGTCGTTCGGTCCGGGGGCGCGCGACACCACCCGCGTCGCCGCGAGCGACCCGGCGCTGTGGGCGGAGATCTTCCTGATGAATCGGGACGAGCTGCTCCCCGCGCTCCGCTCCCTCGAGACGCCGCTCGGTGAGCTGGAGCGCGCGCTCGAGCTGGGCGACGCGCCGGCGCTCACCGCCTGGCTGGGGGGCGCGGCGGCGTGGCGCCGGAGACTCGATCCGTGAAGGTGCGGGGCAGCGTGCGCCCGCCGGGCGACAAGAGCATCTCCCATCGCGCCGTGATGCTCGCGAGCCTCGCCCGCGGGACCAGCGAGCTCACCGGGCTGCTCACCGGAGAGGACGTGAAGAGCACAGCCCGCGTGCTGCGGCAGCTCGGCGCCGAGATCTCGTCCATCCGCGAGGGCGCGAAGATCGCGGTGCACGCTGCACGGTTCACGCCTCCCGCTTCCCGGCTGCACTGCGGCAACTCGGGCACCACTGCCCGGCTGATGCTCGGGATCCTGGCGGGTCAACGATTCGCCGCCACGCTGACGGGCGACGCCTCGCTGCGCCGCCGCCCGATGCGCCGGGTGACGGAGCCGCTCCGCGCCATGGGCGCGGAGATCACCGAGGAGGGGGGAGGCGACTCGCTGCCCCTCGCGATCCGGGGCGGCCGGCTGCGGTCCCTCGCGTACACGACGCCAGTCGCGAGCGCCCAGATCAAGAGCGCGCTGTTGTTCGCGGGGCTGACGGGTGGCGTCGGCGTGACGATCCGCGAGCCCTATCGCTCGCGCGACCACACCGAACGGTTGCTGGTGCACCTGGGTGTTGGGCTCCACGAGCGCAACGGTGCCATCGTGCTCGAGCCGTCCGGACCTTCCAACCTTCCGTCCTTCCATCTTTCCGTCCCAGGCGACGCTTCGTCCGCCGCGTTCCTCGTCGCCGCGGCCGTGCTCGCCGAGGCGGGCGAGCTGCTCGTAGAAAACGTCGGGGTGAACCCCACCCGCACCGGGTTCCTCGTGGTGCTCGAGCGCATGGGTGCGCGCGTGGAGCGCGTGAACCTGCGGGACGAAGGCGGCGAGCCGGTGGCCGACCTCGTGGCCCGTCCCGCCGCGCTCTCGGGCACGGAGGTGACCGCCGCCGAAGTGCCGACGCTCGTGGACGAGGTGCCGATCCTGGCGGTGCTGGCGAGCCGCGCGCAGGGAGAAACCGTGTTCCGTGAGGTGGGCGAGCTGCGGGTGAAGGAGAGCAACCGGCTCGAGCTGATCGCGGCGAACCTGCGCGCCGTGGGCGTCGAGGCCGAGGCGCGCGGCAACGACCTGCACGTGTGCGGCGCGGCGCGGCCACCCCGCGGCCCGGTCGCGACGGCGCGCGACCACCGGCTGGCGATGGCGTTCGCCGTGCTCGGCACGACACCGGGGGCTGCGGTGCGGCTCTCGGAACGCGCTTCGGTGGCGATCAGCTATCCCGGCTTCTTCCGCGACCTGAAGCGAATGGCCCGCGGTGCGCGTCATCGCGATTGACGGGCCGGCGGCATCGGGCAAGTCCTCGACGGCGGCCGCGGTGGCCCGCCGGCTCGGCTGGGCGCATCTCGACTCCGGCGCGCTGTATCGCGCGATCACGCTCGCGGCGCTCGACAATCTCGGGGAGCAGGGAGCAGGGAGCGGGGAGCAGTGGTCGGCGGAACGCATCGTGGCACTGGCCGAGGAGCTGCCGGTGCGGCTCGTGCTGGTGGACGAGGTATTCCGGCCGGAGGTGGCGGGGGTGGACGTCGGGCAGGCGATCCGCTTGGAGCGGGTGACGCACCGCGTCTCGGGGCTGGCCGCGATCCCCGAGGTGCGGCACTGGGTGAATGTGCGCCAGCGGGAGGCGGTGCTCGGCCACCCGGGCGGCGTCGTGGTGGACGGGCGCGACATCGGCACGGTGGTCTTTCCCGACGCGCCCCTCAAGGTGTTTCTGACGGCGAGCCCCGAGGAGCGCGCCCGGCGGCGGCTCGCCCAGGCGGGCGAGGGTGCGGCAGGCCAGATCGACCCGGAGCGGCTGCGGCGCGAGACGGAGGCGCTCGCGGCCCGGGATCGGGCCGACTCGACGCGGCGGGTAGCGCCGCTCCGGGCGGCGGCCGACGCCGTGCGCCTCGACACCACGCGGCTCTCGCTCGACGACCAGGTGGGCCAGGTCGTGGCGCTGGCGCGCCAGCGGTTCCCTGGGTAGGTTTCGCCGCTCGCTCCCCGGCCTTACGCGCGGGGCTACCGCCCAAACCCGTAACCGAACTGGTGTATTGAATGCTGGTGGAAACCGAAGACCTGCCCGAGAAGCCCGAGACTCCTTCCCCCGCACACCACTCCCCAATCCGCGTCCGGTCCGATCTTCAGGAAGAGTATTCGGCGGACGAAATCGCGAAGATGACGGCGCTGTACGAGGGGACGCTCTCCAACATCGAGGAAGGGGAGATCGTCAAGTCGAAGGTCCTGCGCGTGACCGACACCGCCGTCATCCTGGACGTCGGGTTCAAGTCGGAAGGCGCGGTGCCGATCGACGAGTTCAAGGACGCGCACGCCCTCAAGGAAGGCGACGAAATCGAGGTCTTCCTCGAGCACCTGGAGGACCAGGAAGGCGCCGTCGTCCTGTCGAAGAAGAAAGCCGACTTCATGCGGGTGTGGGAGCGCATCCGCGAGGCCTACGAGAAGGACGAGCCGGTCTCCGGGACGCTCGTGAAGAAGATCAAAGGCGGCGTCGTGGTGGACCTGATGGGCGTGGACGCGTTCCTGCCGGGGAGCCAGATCGCACTGCGGCGCGTCCCCAACATCGACGAGCTCCTGGGGCAGAGCTTCGAGTTCAAGATCATCAAGCTCAACAAGCGGCGTCGCAACATCGTCGTCTCGCGTCGCGTGCTGCTCGAGGCCGAGCGCAAGACGAAGCGCGACGTCCTCATGAAGGAGCTCCAGGTCGGCCAGACACGCAAGGGCGTGGTGAAGAACATCACCGACTTCGGCGCCTTCATCGACTTGGGCGGCGTCGACGGTCTGCTGCACATCACCGACATGAGCTACGGCCGCGTGCAGCACCCGTCCGAAATGGTGCGCATCGGGCAGGAGCTCGAGGTGAAGGTGCTGGACATCGACTGGGAGCGCGAGCGCATCAGCCTGGGGTTGAAGCAGCTGCAGCCGTATCCCTGGAAGAACGTGGCCGCGAAGTATCCCGTCGGCACGCGCGTGCAGGGCAAGGTGGTCTCGATCACCAACTACGGCGCGTTCGTCGAGCTGGAGCCGGGCATCGAGGGCCTCGTGCACATCTCGGAGATGAGCTGGACCCGCAACGTCCGGCACCCCTCGAAGATCGTGTCCATCGGCGAGACGATCGAGGCGGTCGTGCTCAAGGTGGACGAGACCGAGGAGAAGGTCTCGCTCGGCATGAAGCAGACCGAAGAGGACCCGTGGATGGCGCTGCCGCAGAAGTACCCGGTCGGCACGCGCCTCAAGGGCAAGGTCCGCAACCTCACCTCGTTCGGCGCGTTCGTGGAGATCGAGCCGGGGATCGACGGGTTGATCCACATCTCCGATATGTCGTGGACCAAGCGCGTGCAGCATCCCTCCGAGGTCGTGAAGAAGGGCGACGAGGTGGACGTGCTGATCCTCAACGTCGATGCCGAAAACAAGCGCATCTCGCTGGGCCTGAAGCAGGCGCAGGAGGATCCCTGGCTCAGGATCGGGGAGACGTACCCCGTCGGCACCGACCTGCGCGGCCGGGTGTTACGGCTGATGGACAAGGGCGTCGTCGTGGACCTGGGACACGACATCGAAGGGTTCGTCCCGATGTCGCAGCTCGGCATCCCGGACATCTCCAACCCGGCCGACGCCGTGAAGGAGGGGCAGGCGGTGGAGCTGAAGGTGCTCGAGGTGGATCCGATCCACCATCGGATCGTGCTGGCCGCAACGGGATGGCCTAAGGACGACGGTGCTCAGGAAGCGGTAAAGCAGGACACGCAAGGCTAGACGGGTAGACGGGTAGACGTCGAGCGGATGGTAGGTCGAAGGGGTCAGGATGTCCTGGCCCCTTCGTTGCTACCTACCGCTATCCGTCTACCCGTCTCGCCGTCTAGATTTTCGGCCATGAGTATGCGCGACAAGCTGGAGCTCCTCCAACAGAAACGCGCCGAGGCCGAGCTGGGCGGCGGCGCGGACCGCGTCAAGGCGCAGCACGAGAAGGGCAAGATGACGGCGCGCGAGCGCCTCGACGTGCTGCTCGACCCCGGGACGTTCGTGGAGCTGGACCGGTTCGTGACGCACCGCGCCACGGACTTCGGGCTCGCGGACGAGAAGTACCTGGGCGACGGCGTGGTGACGGGCTCCGGTCGGATCGACGGCCGGCTGGTGTACGTGTTCGCGCAGGACTTCACGGTGTTCGGCGGCTCGCTCTCGGAGGCGCACGCCGAGAAGATCTGCAAGGTCATGGACCTCGCCGTCCGGAACGGCGCGCCCGTGATCGGCCTGAACGATTCGGGCGGCGCCCGCATCCAGGAGGGCGTCGTCTCGCTCGGCGGCTACGCCGCGATCTTCCTGCGCAATACGCTGGCGTCGGGCGTCGTCCCCCAGATCAGCGCGGTGCTCGGTCCCTGCGCCGGCGGCGCGGTCTACAGCCCGGCGATCACGGACTTCGTGTGCATGGTGCGGGGCGTGTCCTACATGTTCGTCACGGGCCCGAACGTGGTGAAGACGGTGACGCACGAAGAGGTCGACTTCGAGGGCCTGGGCGGGGCGGACGTCCACGGCGGGACGTCCGGCGTGGCGCATTTCGTCCACGACTCCGAGCTGGAGTGTCTCACCGGGATCCGCACGCTGCTCGGGTACCTGCCGAGCAACAATCTCGACGATCCGCCGCTCCGCCCGTCCGCCGATCCGACCGATCGGCGCGACGAAGAGCTGCTGGACGTCGTGCCGGACAGCCCCACCAAGCCGTACGACATGCACGACGTGATCCGGCGCGTCGTGGACGACGGCGCGTTCCTCGAGGTGCACCGCGACTACGCCGGAAACCTGCTCGTCGGGTTCGCGCGGATGGGCGGGCGGCCCATCGGCGTGGTCGCGAACCAGCCCGCCGTGCTCGCCGGCGTGCTCGACATCAACGCGTCGGCCAAGGGCGCCCGCTTCATCCGGTTCTGCGACGCGTTCAACGTTCCCCTGGTGACGTTCGAGGACGTGCCGGGATTCCTCCCGGGTGTGGCCCAGGAGCACGGGGGGATCATCAAGCACGGGGCGAAGCTGCTGTACGCCTACTGCGAGGCCACGGTCCCGAAGCTCACCGTGATCACCCGCAAGGCGTACGGCGGCGCCTACGACGTGATGAACTCGAAGCACATCCGCGGGGACTACAACGTGGCATGGCCCACGGCGGAGATCGCGGTCATGGGGCCCAAGGGCGCGGTCGAGATCCTCTATAAAGGAGAGGAGGCGAGCGAGGAGCGGGAGGCGGAGTACCGGGAGAAATTCGCCCACCCGTATCTCGCAGCGGGGCGCGGCTACGTGGACGACATCATCGACCCGCGGGATACCCGGCCCCGGCTCATCGGGGCGCTCGCCGCCCTGGCGACCAAGCGGGACCGCAATCCGCCCAAGAAGCATGGCAACATTCCTCTCTAGCGCGCTCGCGGTGGCGGCGCTCCTGCAAGCGCCGCCACCGGGCGCCGCGAGCATCCCGGACTCGCTGGCGTCGCTGCGCGCGCGGCTCGGCCGGGATTCGACCGACGGGGCGGCGTGGCTGCTCGTGGGGCGGGCGTACTTGGGGCTCGTCGACGAGGCGCACGGCCCGACGCATCGGCCCGCGGGGGACAGCGGCTGGGTGCGCGCCGTGCTCGACAGCGCCGACCAGGCGCTGGTCCGCGCCGCGGCGCTGCTCGGCCCGCCGGGAGCGACCGCGGCGGGCGACAGCGCCCGCGTGCTGCGGGTGGGCGGGTGGAGCCGGCGGGCGCGACTGGCCTGGGAGACGGCCGGGATCGGCGCGGGCCCGCGCGACTGGGGGCCGGTGCCCCCGGACCTGCGGGTTCCCCCGGTGCTCGAGGAGCTGGGGGAGAATCTGCTGCGCGCGTGCCCGATGTGGGGCGTGCTGCTCACGGCCGACGACGCCGACTCCTATGCCGCGTGGTACATGCGGTTTGCGCGCGGGCTGCGTCCCGACGTCGTGGTGCTGCCGCTCGCGGCGTGGCGCTCGGACGCGCCATTGCGGGCGCGCCTCGGGACCGACCTGCGGCTCGGCCGCCGCGGCAGCGACGATGCTTGGCTGGCCGAACTCGTGAAACACCGCCCCGTGTGCGTGAGCATGGCGTTCGAACGGCCGCCCCAGCCGCGCACCCACATCGGCTGGGCGATCCGCTCGTTCCTCTGGGTGGCCGGTCCGCTCAAGGAGCAGCGCGTGCCGCCGCGCGACTTCGTGTTCGCCGCGCTGCGGATCGCCCTCGACCAACGCGACCCGTGGGCGGCGCCGGCGCTCGCCGTGTACGCCCGTGCCGCCCGCGCGACGCCGGCGCTATGCGAGGCAATGGGGACGTTCCGAGTGTCGAGGGAGGTGGCGACTTGTCGGCGATGAACGCTCGTCATCCGTCATCCGTCATCCGTCGTCCGCCGTGCGCCCCGCGACCCACGGACGACGGATGACGACTATCAAACGCGTCCTCGTCGCGAACCGCGGCGAGATCGCGCTGCGCATCATCCGCGCCTGCCACGAGGAGGGTCTCGAGGCGGTTGCGGTGTACTCCGAGGTCGATCGGCTGGCGCCCCACGTGCGCGCCGCGGAGGTGGCGGTGCCGATCGGCGCCGCTCCCGCGCCGCAGTCCTATCTGGACGGCGCCAAGCTGATCGATGCGGCGCGACGCACGGGGTGTCAGGCGATCCATCCGGGCTACGGCTTCCTCTCCGAGCGCGCGCCGTTCGCCGAGGCGGTGACGGACGCGGAGTTAGTCTTCGTCGGGCCGCCTGCCGCCGCGATCCGCGCGATGGGTGACAAGACCGAGGCGCGCCGTCGCATGCAGGCCGCCGGCGTGCCGATCGTCCCCGGGACGACCCGGCCCGTCGCCGACCACGCGCAGGCGCGCTCCGAGGCCGCGCGGCTCGGTTATCCCGTGCTGCTCAAGGCGGTGGCCGGCGGCGGCGGAAAAGGCATGCGCCTGCTGCGCGAAGAGGGCGAGCTCGAGCCGGCGTTCGAGGCCGCCGCGAGCGAGGCGCAAAAGGCGTTCGGCGCGGGAGAACTGTATCTCGAGCGCTATCTCGAGCGACCGCGCCACGTGGAGATCCAGGTGCTCGCCGATTCCTACGGCCGCGTCGTGGCGCTGGGCGAGCGCGAGTGCAGCATCCAGCGGCGCCACCAGAAGCTGATCGAGGAGTCGCCGTCCCTCGCGGTGACGCCCGCGCTGCGGCGCCGCCTGAGCGAGGCGGCGACCGCCGCGGCGGGCGCCGTGGGATATCTCGGCGCCGGCACCATCGAGTTCCTGCTCGCCCAGACCGGCGAGTTCTACTTCCTCGAGATGAACACCCGCCTCCAGGTCGAGCACCCCGTGACCGAGCTCGTGTACGGCGTGGACCTCGTGCGCGAGCAGCTGCGCGTGGCGATGGGCCAGCCGCTGCGCGTCCACGCCGGCACCCTGCAGCCGCGCGGCCACGCGATCGAGTGCCGCATCACCGCCGAGGATCCCTTCAACGACTTCCTCCCCGCGACGGGCACGGTCCGTCATCTGCGGGTGCCGGGCGGGCCGGGGGTGCGCTGGGACGCCGGCGTCGAGGCCGGGAACGAGGTCACGCTGTACTACGACCCGCTCATCGCGAAGCTCATCGTGTGGGGCGAAACGCGGACCGTCGCGCTCGAGCGGATGCGGCGCGCCCTGCGCGAGCTGGTGATCGTGGGCATCCCCTCGTCCCAGGCGTTCCACCTCCGCGTGATGGACGACCCCGACTTCAAGCGCGGCGACGTCGACACCACGTACCTCGAGCGCGCGGGCACGCGGCTCCTCTCCGCCGACGTGCGGCCGGAGCTGGGCCGCCCGCTCGCCGTCGTGGCCGCGCTGCTCGCCGAGGAGCGACGGCTGGCTGCGGCACCGCAGTCCCCGTCCAACCTTCCCACCGTCCAACCCTCCTCCTGGCTGCTCGCGGCCCGGCGGGAGGCGCTGCGCGAATGAACGACCTCGTCGCCATCACGGGGATCGCCGCCGGCGGGGACGGCGTGGGCCGGCTCGCGGACGGGCGCGCCGTGTTCGTGCCGCGCACCGCGCCCGGCGAGCGGGTGCGGCTACGGGACGGCGTCAGGCTCCACACGACCTTTGCGCGCGGCGAGCTGGCGGAGGTGGTGGCTCCCGCCCCCGTCTCCGGGCCGGCCGGCAGCGCGCGGGTGACGCCGCCCTGCCCCCATTACGGGCGGGATCGGTGCGGCGGCTGCCAGCTCCAGCATCTCGCCTACGACGCCCAGCTCGCCGCGAAGCGCGCGATCGTGGGCGAGGCCCTGCGCCGCATCGGCAAGCTCGACGTGGCCGACCCCGAGATCGTCGAGGCCGTGGAGGAGTGGCGCTATCGGGCGAAAATCAGTCTGGCGGTCAAACCGGTCGGACGGTCGGACCGTCGGACGGTCGGACTACAGCCCTACGATCGCCCGGGCGCTGTCTTCCCCCTCGCCGACTGTCACATCGCGGACTTCCGGCTCATGGCGTTGTGGCGGGAGCTCAAGCCGCGGCTCGAGCTCCTGCCGGCGAAGCTCACCCGCCTCACGCTGCGGCTCGACCGCGAGGGGCGGCGCCACGTGATCGCGGAATCGGCGGGCGAGCCGTGGCTCGACGCCGACCGGCTGCGCGCGGCATTGCCCGACGGTGACGCCGTGATCTGCTGGTGGCAGCCGGCCGAAGGCGCGGCGCGCGTGGTCGCCGGGCCGGCGACGGGCTTCCCCGCCACGGCGTTCGAGCAGGTGAACCCCGAGATGGGCACGCTGGCGCGGCGGTGGGCCGTCGCGCAGCTGGGGGACGTCCGCGGCGCGGTCGTGTGGGATCTCTATGGTGGCATCGGCGACACCGCCGTCCAGCTCGCCGAGCGCGGCGCTCAGGTCGTGAGCGTGGATGCCGACGAGCAGGCGATCGAGTGGGCGCGCGGTCGCGAGGTGGCGCGTCCCGTCCGGTTCATCGCCGGGAGGGCCGAGGACGTGCTCCCCACGCTCCCCGAGCCGCTCGGCGTCGTCGTGAACCCGCCCCGCGCCGGGCTGCACTGGGACGTCACCCTGCGGCTCACCGGCCAGCCGGTGCCGCGGCTCGCGTACCTCTCCTGCGACCCGGCCACGCTGGCGCGGGACCTGCAGCGGCTCAGCGTCAACTACCGAATCACCGCCGTGCGCGCGTTCGATCTGTTCCCGCAGACGGCGTATGTCGAGACGGTGGCGGTGTTGGAGGGGATGTGAGAAAACAAACGCGGAAGTCGGAACGCGGAACGCGGAACATCAAGGGGAGCCAGGCTCACCGAGCGACCTGTCCCTGCTGTTCCGCGTTCCGCGTTTCGCGTTTCGCCTTCGGGGTGGCGGCGCCGTGAAGTACTTCGTCCGCATCGGCGCCCAGACGGTCGAGGTGGAGGTAGACGGTGCCCGCGTGGTCGTGGGTGGGGAGGAGCTCGAGGTGCACCTCGCCGCGATCCCCGGCACGCCGCTCTACCACTTGCTGCTCGGCGGCAGGTCGTGGACGGTAGCGGCCCAGCCGCTGGACGGCGTGGGGCGGTGGGCGCTGGGCGTGGTCGGCGAGCGCGTGGAAGTCGAGGTCGCCGACGAGCGCACGCGCCAGATCCAGGCGTTGACC
>Ga0209377_1001321_pt1 | contig 16777 bp, 17 predicted proteins | sample GraSoiAngelo_141_FD_185898 | JGI IMG/M metagenome (GOLD analysis project Ga0209377, IMG submission 185898) | Grasslands soil microbial communities from the Angelo Coastal Reserve, California, USA - 14_0929_12_40cm (SPAdes) (version 2) | ecosystem: Environmental > Terrestrial > Soil > Grasslands ...
TCACACATCTCTTGCGTACACGTGCCCGTGAACGCCATCGGAAAGAAAAGCAAAAGCGTGTTCTTGTGTCCAAAATTGTCGCTAAGCCGGATTTGCTTCGGCCCGTCAGGGACCTTGGCGGGCAACATGAAATCAGGCGCTTTGGTTCCAACTGCAAGTGGCATAAACAATCCTCCGGTTTGAATTTCAGCGGGGGAATTCAGTATAAGATCGACATGTAAGTGGTCAAAAAGTTTACGGGGGAACTGTGGCCACAGATTAACACGGATTTACACAGATACATCCCGCGGCTGGGAGAATGTTCTTCCGATTGTAACATCCGCGTTTCATCTGTGTTCATCCGTGGCTTACGATCCCGTCAAATGGAACTATTCTGGTGGCTGTTCACAATTGTGCTCTTCGCAGTCGGTCTGATTGGCACAATCGCACCGGTCCTCCCCGGCACGACAATCATTCTGGCCGCCGCAATCATCCATCGCCTCACGGTAGGCGCGGAGAAGAGTGTAGGGTGGAAAACGATTGTTGTTCTCGCGCTGCTCACGCTTCTTTCCTACGTATTCGACTTTCTCGGCAGCTATTTTGGCGCAAAATATTTTGGAGCAACTAAATGGGGCGCGTTCGGTGCAATCGTTGGCGCGCTCATTGGTCTCTTCTTCGGAGTCATCGGCTTGTTTGTCGGGCCGGTGATCGGTGCCGTCGCCGGCGAATTCATCGCCGGCAAACGAATGATCGATGCCGGTCGGGCTGGATGGGGAAGTTTGCTCGGAAACATCGGCGCAATGGTGGCCAAACTGATCATCGCGTTGGCGATGATTACGATTTTCCTCGTCGCGGTTCCGTCGCCATTCTGAGGACATTTCAATCAGGAAAACAGGAACTCGGGAAAAGCTTTTCCGGAATTCGTAACAGCAAATATCCGCCCCTCCTGCTTTCCTGCTTTCGTGATTGTGATATACTTCTTTCCGATGGCAGATGATCGCTGGTGAGTCCCGCGTTGGCGGGATTCGCTGGAGGAAAGTCCGAACACCATACGGCAGCATGCCGCGTAAAATACGCGGGCGACGTTCGCGAAAGCGGACGTTGACGGAAAGTGTCACAGAAAAAACACCGCCGGTTCTTTGAGAAAAGCGCAGGTAAGGGTGAAAAGGCGAGGTAAGAGCTCACCGCTCGCGGAGCAATTCGCGAGGCACGAAAAACCCCATGCGGTGCAAGACAAAACAGAGGAAGGGCAGCCGGCCCGATTTAATCCTCGGGTATGTCGCTAAGATAAATGATCATCGTCCCGAAGAAATTCGGGAGACAGAATTCGGCTTATCGCCATCGAAAATATGAAGGGCGCTTTCGGAAACGAAGGCGCCCTTCGCTTTTATCAGGCCACCGATGGGCGGAGGCTGGATTTCCTGCGCAATAACGGCAGAACTTTTTCCACCAGCGCGTCGGCGGTGATGCCGTGTTTTTTGCGCAGGATTGGAACGGCGCCGTGCTCGATAAATTGATCGGGCCAACCGATCCGCACCACGGGCGTATTAATCATTTGCGAGTGTAAATGTTCCATGACGGCGCAGCCAAAACCGTTGTGCAAAACGTGATCTTCAATCGTGCACAAGACTTCCACGCTGCGCGCGAAGAATTCGAGCGTGCCGGTGTCCATCGGCTTGATCCAGCGCGGATTGATCAGCGCAACGGAAATCCCTTTTTCTTCGAGCTTGCGCGCTGCTTCTTCGGCTACTTCAAACATGTTGCCCAGCCCGAAGATCGCCACGTCGCGCCCATGCTGCACGACTTCCGCCTTGCCAATCTCCAAAAGCTTGGGTTCCGGTTTGATTTGCGCGCCCGTGCCTGAGCCTCGCGGATAGCGGACGGCGATTGGACCGGAGTTGTAGTGCGCCATTGTCCAGAGCATGTCCACGAATTCGTCTTCGTTCTTGGGCTGCATGTGTACCCAGTTGGGGATGTGCCGCAGATAACCGATGTCGAACAAGCCGTGATGCGTCGGGCCGTCATCACCGCTTAAACCCGCGCGGTCCATGCACAGTCTGACGTTTAATTTTTGGATGGCGATGTCGTGAATCGCCATGTCGTAGGCCCGCTGGAAAAACGTGGAATAAATAGTGAGAAACGGCGTTAAGCCCTGCGTCGCCAAGCCACAGGCGAAAAGCGTGGCGTGCTCTTCCGCGATGCCCACGTCGAAATAGCGACTGGCATGCGCCTTAGCAAAATGCGTGAGGCCAGTCCCGCTCGGCATCGCCGCGGTGATGGCGACGATTTTCTGATTTGTCTCCGCAAATTTCGCAAGCGTCTTGCCGATGATTTCCGAATACGTCGGCGTCGGCGTCGGCGCGGTCTCGCCGCTCTCGATCTTGTATTTGCCGAGACCGTGAAATTTGTCGGGCTGTTTAATGGCCGGTTCGTACCCTTTGCCTTTCTTGGTGAGAATATGCAGCAGCACCGGCTCTTCCTGCGTCTTCAAAAACTCGAAGGTCTGTGTCAGCAGCGGGATATCGTGGCCGTCGATGGGGCCGTAGTAGCGCAGACCGAGTTCCTCGAAAATAACGCTGGGTACCAGCAACCCCTTCACGCTTTCTTCCACTTTGTGCGCGAGATGCACGCCGGTTTTTCCAAGAATCGCCTGGACGAAATCGCGCGCCTTATCGTGCAGATGCGCATAAGTGGGATTCGTCACGATGCTGTTTAGGTAATTAGCGATCGCGCCAACATTCTTTGCGATCGACCATTCGTTGTCGTTAAGCACAACGATGAACCGCTTGGTGTGCGCTTTCACGTTGTTTAGCGCTTCGTAGCTGATGCCGCAGGTGAACGCGGCATCGCCTGCGACAACCACGATGTGCTCGTCACCACCGCGCAGGTCGCGTCCAACTGCCATACCGAGCGCCGCGGAAAGCGCCGTCCCTGCGTGGCCCGCGCCGTAGCAATCGTGTTCGCTCTCGGTGCGTAAAAGAAAACCGTTCAGTCCACCGAATTGGCGCATCGTGTGAAAACGATCGAGTCGCCCGGTAAACATTTTGTGCACGTACCCTTGGTGACTCACATCCATTACGAAGCGGTCGCGTGGCGTGTCGAACACGCGATGCAAAGCAATCGTCAGCTCAACCACGCCAAGGTTCGGCCCGAGATGTCCACCGGTTTGGGAAAGAACTTTGATCAGCTCATCGCGCACTTCTTGCGCGAGCTGCGGCAGATCCTGCTCGCGAAGAGCCTTGATGTCAGCCGGCGAGCGGATTCCATCGAGTAGACCCTTGGGCGCGGCTGTTGCCTCGGCGATCTGAGAACTATCAGAAGAGTTTGATTTCGTCATTTGCTTCCTGGGAGTCATCGGCACCGGCCGCCTGCTCGGTCGTCTCCGGTGTTGGCTCAAAGTCTTTAACTACCGGCTTGCCACCGCTATTGCGAGCAATGATTTCAATCTTTTGCTCGGCATTAGCAAGTCGTTCCTGGCAAATTTTTACCAGGTTCATTCCTTCCTCGTAGCGCACGATCAGATCTTCCAGCGGCAATTTACCGGACTCCATCTGCTCGACAATTTTTTCGAGCCGGTCCATCGCGCCCTCGAAGTCAAGCTGTGCCTCGCGCGGCTTTGATTTGCTGCTCATGGGGAAAACCCAAGGATTAGCACAGCTTAAGCGGGATTAAAAGCCGAGTTGCGGGGAGTGCACGCTTCCAGCGTGCAGCGAAAAGCATCCTGCTTTTGGCGATTCCAACAATCCGGCGGCTCCAAGGCGATTCGTTCGGCAGGATGCCGAACCGCGGAACGCTGGAAGCGTGCACTCCCCGCAATGAGCTGCACGAAATTAACATTCGCCTCGACTCAAAGTGCTGCCAATGTTGCGATTCCTTACGATGCGCGTATTTCAGTCGTCTGGAAAAGGCCAAGCCAATAATGGGCGATCAAATTCAGCCTTCATCTTTCTACTCGATGTGGGACGCCGTGGCGCGTTTTGCGCAGGAGATTCGAGCCAGCGATTTCATGGGGGAAATGATCCGGCGCCGCGACGCGTACGGAAGTGAAGGCGTCATGGGAGCACTGGATTGCGCAACGCTCTACGGATTGACTCGCTGGCTCCAGCCGGCGGTGGTGGTGGAGTCGGGTGGATTCATCGGCATGTCCTCAGCGTTTATTTTGAAAGCGCTCGCCGATGAACAACTCGCCGCAGCCAAACTTTACAGCGTGGAGCTAAGCGAAGACTGCCAGCAAGGCGCTTTAATTCCGGATGAATTGCGAGCGTTGTTTGTCCCGATGCTTGGCCGAATCGAAGATCTTCTGAAGCGCGATCAACTACCCCAGTCCATCGACATGTTCGTGCACGATAGCTCGCACAGCTATCGCCACATGCTTTGGGAATTTCGCCAATTCTGGCCGCGGCTGTGCGACGGCGGATTACTCGTTTCACATGACGTCCAGATGAACGCTGCGTTTCCGGAATTCATCGCGAGCACGTACGCGCTCGACAAAAAAACCGGACGCAGCGATCCGCGGCGAACGTCACATTATGAATGGGGTCGCTGGGGCTACATCGGCTTCGCGGTTAAAAGAGCTTAACCTCAACAGATGCGCATTGTGGACCTTATCCGCCGCCACGATGCGCGCCATAATCTCGCCTTGGGGTTGATCGCCAGTGTGGTGGTATTCTTTCTCTCTCGCGCGTATCTTCGGTTCCCGAGTGCAATCATTGCAAGTTGGGATGCCTTCGCCATCGTCATCCTTGCGCTTGATTGGCTAACAATTTTGACGACGCCGCAGCGCAAAATACGCGAGCTAGCTCAGCAACAAGATCTGAGTCGCCTCCTAATTTTCGTTTTTGTTGTGGTGGCGGCGTGCGCGTCTTTGTTCGCGGTGGGATTTCTCGTAAGCATAAATCGGCCCGAGATGCGCGACTACGTCACCGGGCATCTCGTGTTGGGACTAGCGACAGTTATCGTGTCGTGGATTCTTATCCACACCGTATTCGCTTTGCGCTACGCCCATACGTTTTATGGCGATAGCAAAGAACCAGGCGAAACTCGACACGCCGGCGGACTGGTTTTCCCTGGAGAACGGATGCCCGATTATTTTGATTTTGCCTACTTTTCGCTCGTTATAGGCATGACCTGCCAAGTCTCAGATGTGCAAACTACTTCAGGTCGGATGCGGCGGCTGACATTACTGCAGAGTTTGCTGGCCTTTGGATTTAATACCGTCATCCTCGCGCTTTTGATTAACACCGTCTTCAGCCTTCTCGGTTCGGGTGTCACGTAATCACTACTCGATTTGTCTCTGATACGTTGCTGCGTCTTTCAATTGCTTGAGATCGTCGGCGTTGTCGATTTTCATAACAAAAATCCAGCCCTGGCCGTACGGTTCGCGGTTGATTAGACCTGCGTCGGCTTCGAGCGCTTTGTTCACTTCGACAACTCTTCCTTTCACAGGCGCGTAGATGTCGCTCGCTGCCTTCACCGATTCGATAACAGCGATCGCTTCTTTTGCGTTCGCCTGCCGGTCCATCTTCGGCAACTCGACATAAACCACGTCCGTCAATTCCGATTGTGCGTGATCGGTGATACCCACGCGGACGTTGTCGCCTTCGCGCTTAATCCATTCGTGTGTGTCGGTGTAAAGCAAATCGTCAGGAACATTCATGATGCTGATTTTTTGTAGAGCGGTTTCTTCTCGATAGTGGCCGGAAATTTTTGGCCGCGAATTTCGATGTCGATTTCTGTACCGATCTTCGCGTGCGCCGACGAGACATACGCCATTCCTACGCCCCAGTTCAAGCTCGGAGAAATTGTGCCGCTGGTTACTTCACCGATCCGCTCGCTCTGGCAGCCGCCGGAGAAAACCGCATAGTGCGGCCGCGGCGGAGGACCTTTTTCTTTCATTCGAAACGGCACGAGCTTTTCCTTCGTGCCGTTCTCTTTCGCGCGAGAGAGAACATCCCGCCCGATGAAACGTGGTTTTGTTAGATCTACAAAAAAACCCAATCCCGCCTCGATCGGATTTCGTTGCGGTGACAGATCAGAGCCGTTGAGGGGATAACACATCTCCAGGCGCAATGTATCGCGCGCGCCCAGGCCGCACGGTTTAATGCCAAACGTTTTGCCTTTCTCGAGCGCGGCATTCCAAAATTTAACGGCATCGGTTGCTCGAAAGAAAACTTCGACGCCATCTTCGCCGGTGTAGCCTGTGCGCGCGACGGATACTGCGGTCCCATCGAATGGAAAATCGACGATGTGGTTTCGCGCCGGCGGCTCCGTGTCCCTACCGGAGAGTGCATGAAATAATTCCACCACGCGCGGCCCCTGAATCGCGACGCCGCCGAACTCCGCGCTTCGATTTGCGAGCGTGCAAGGAGCGGCGGTCTCCCCGCCCGCCGTGGGCTTGCCGGAGGCGGGCAGTCCGCCACTGGGGCGATCTGGAGATCGCCCCGCCTTGAGGTGACTTTGCAGCCAGGCAAAATCTTCTTCCGTGCGCGCGGCGTTTACCACCAGCAGAAAAGTGTCCTCGCCTGTCCGGTAAACGATCAGGTCGTCAATGATTCCGCCGCGCTCGTTCAGCAGGAAAGTGTATTGACCCATGCCGATATCGAGTTTGTCGATGTTATTCGTGAGCATCGTGTTGAGCCATGTGGCGGCGGCGCCCTCGCCGCCGACTTTCTGCGACGAGGGCGTCGCAGCCACGATGAATTGTCCCATGTGCGATATGTCGAACATGCCGACATTGTTTCGCACCGCCTGATGTTCCTCCATGATGCTGGTGTATTGCACCGGCATGAGCCAACCGGCGAATGGAACGATTTTCGCGCCGAGCCGCACGTGCTCCTCATAAAGTGGCGTTTTTTTTGGCGCGATCTCGCTCATCCGTCCAAACTAGACTCAGAGGAATGTGGCGCAAGAGCGTGGAAGATTGACAAGTCAGCTCGATTTCGACTCCTCACCTTTATCCTCTCCTCGAATTGAGGAGGAGAGGACAGGATTTTTCGTGCTCGCACTTTTTCAACCGCCGTGACGTAAGGTGTCCGCCTCTCGCCGGGATCGCGACCGGGCGGAGCGTTCAGAGGATTGAGGTGAGGGATTGTTGCGCTACTTTCGGCCAGCGATGACGTGGCTCGACAAACTCGAACGGCGCTTTGGTTTTCTCGCCATCCCGGGACTAATCCGAATCGTGATTGCCTTTACAGCGCTGGTGTGGGCGTTGATGTGGTTAAATCCGAATTTTCGTTTTGCCCTCGATCTCGATCCTGCGCGCATTCGGCACGGGGAAGTCTGGCGGCTGGTCACTTATATCTTCGTTCCGCAAACGCTCAGTTTTTGGATCGTGCTGGCCCTGTGGTTTCTCTGGTTCATCGGCGAAGGTCTCGAACGCGCATGGGGCCCTTTCCGGCTTACACTTTATTTCTTTGTCGGAATGATCGGCACAACGGTTGCGGCGTTTTTCTTCGGCAGCAATTTTTCGAACGGCATGCTCATCGCGTCGTTGTTCTTCGCCTTTGCACGATTTTATCCCGACGAGGTCATTTACATCCTTTTTATTCTGCCGGTAAAAATCAAATGGCTCGCCTGGGTTTTCGCCGCGTTCTTGCTGCTAGGATTTGTGCTGAATTCGAATTCGTACCGCGCCGCGCTCATAGCAGCGTTCGCGAATTACTTCATATTTTTCGGTCCCGAAATTGTTCGTCAGACCACGCATCGCCATGAGGTGTCAACCCGGCGAAGACGGTTTGAAGCGCACTCTCGCAACGCGGAAGAGGCGCTGCATCGCTGCGCGGTCTGCGGCGCCACGGAGTTGACCGATCCGAATCTGGATTTCCGCGTCGCGCGCGACGGCGAGGAATACTGTATGGCGCACTTGCCGAAGGCGCAGACGCCCGCCGGATGAGGTTGCGCTGCGCGCCTACCAATGGAAGGCGATCGCAAGTACGAACAGCGCCAGGAACACTACGAATACCACGATCGCGACAATGACCCACCACGGAAGCCCACGCTTTTTAGCGCGCGCTTCCTCACGCGTAGCCTGCGCTTCCTGAAATTCGTGACAATGCTCGAAAAGCGCGATCGCTTCATCAAAGGCGCGGTTGGCAAGGTCGGCATTTTTCAGCGAGCGATGCAGCCGGGCGAGGTCGCGCTTGACGCGGGCCGCGTTGTAATCGTCACGCACGTCCGCAAACAGCGCGCCCGCTTGTTCGAGCGCGGCGACAGCCTCGGGAATTCTCTGCTGCGCGCGATAGACCCGCACCAGATTTGTTAGCGTAAGCGCCTGACCAGCGTTGTCACCGGCCAGCCGTTTGACCTCGAGGCTCTGTCGGAACAACCGCTCGCTTTTATCCCACTCCCGCGCGTTGAAGTGAGCATTCCCGAGATTGTTGTAAACCTGGGCGCACCGAAACTTGTCCCCGATTTGCTCGAGATATCCAAGGCTTGTCTCAAATGCTTCGGTGGCGCGACGGGTATCGTTTAACTTTAGATAAAACATGCCGAACGCGTTGTAACCATCGGCTGCGCTGGAAAGATCGTGCGCCTCTTGAGCGAGGGCGATTCCCTTGTTCAAGAATTTTTCCGCTTCAGGTAAATGACCGTTGTCACGATAACTCGACCCAAGATTCAGGTGCAGGTGAGCGATTTGCTGGCGGCAATCCGGTCGCGCATCCGCCACTTCGAGGCCTTTTTGGAAAAGATTGATGGCGGCGGCCCAATGTCGCTGGTCATCCTCAACGATTCCGAGGCGACAAAGTGTTTTCACTCGCATTTGGGCCGACAGTTCTGGCGTGCTGAGAACGCGATTGTAAAGTTCCTCGGCAGTGCTCCACTGGCGCCGATCTGCAGCAAGCTTGCCTTCGTGATACGCCACAATCGCTTTCTCGAGCGGGCTCAGGACGCTATCGTATTCATGCACAAGTTTGATGAGCGTCTCACATTGGCCGAAGCGCATTTCTTCGCGACGCTGCCGACAAAGCCGTTCGAATTCGGCCAGCCCTTCGGCACGCGACGCACCAATGAGGTGAAACATTCGTTTCCGTTGCGCCTGCTCGACTGCATCAGAGTTTTCCGTGGCCGTTTCTGTTTTCAGCCGCGCTGACAGGGCGCCGAAATATTCACTTAACCGCGTGCTGGCGGCATTAAATTCAGCTCCTCGCTCGGAACCGAGCCATTTATCAAAGAGATAACGGCGAGATTCTTCATGTACGGCGAGCAACTCGCCGCACTTTGCGACGAGCGAAAGTTTCGAGAAAGCATCGGTATACTGGCGCGCTTGATCTTCGCTCAAATCAGGCGCCAGCGCGCGCAGGATCGAGATGTCGAATTCGTGCGGGATCGCGCACAACTGCAAGCAGCGCGCCTGGTTCGGGTCCATCTGCCGCAAAAGCAAATCGACCGCTGCGCCTGTTCCTTTCGCCGATATTTCGTTGAGCAGCCGCTGAAACTCTTCCAGCCGCTTATCCATTGACTCGGACTCGTTTATCTTTGAAGAATTCGAAGTAGCTGTCCACGGCCAGCGCCACTTTGAGTGGGACGCCGCCGCTGGCCGCCCACAACATCTGCGCCGCTGCAACTCGCCCATCTGCGACGTGCCCGCTGCGCTCAAGATAATCTTCCACGTCCGATACGCCCAGTGGCTGGAGCGGCGCTTCTTTCACACTTAACGCAGCCGCGCCTTGGAGCTGCGGTTTGGCGCGCCCGCACAAGACGAAGCGAATGTTTTTCAACTGGCCTTGTTCCAACGCGGAAATGATTCCCTCCCAGAGCCACGTGTAAGTTTCGTCCGTTAATTCCTGGATGTCGTCGAACAAGACCACCAGCAGGGCGTTTTGGACGATCGGCGCGAGGTCCTTCAAAAATTCCGCCGTCAGCAGATTCATCCGGTCTTGCGGCGGAATGTTCAGGCTCGGGTCCGGCACATTAATCATGCAGTCCTTGATGATGACGCCGGCGACATCGCCGTGGATGGTCACGTTTTCCAGCTTGGCGCGCTCCAGCACGCTTTGCGCTCCGCCGCCCACCTCAATTTTGATCGGTGCTCGCGGCTGCAGCGGGCCCGGGAAAATGTAATTCACCAACTGCGTGAAATTCGGAAACAATTCCGGGCCGAGATCGTCCCGAATTTTGCGCAGGATTTCCAAATAACTGTTAAACCGACTCTTGCTCACGAATACTTCCGACTTGTGCAGCTTGCGCGAAGCGCATTCGTGAATCAGCCGCGCCAGGAGTGATGATTTGCCGATCCCATCATCGCCCCATACGATCATGATCGGCTTCTCGTCGCTCTCGAGCATCTCGCAGAACCGGCTCAGCTCCAGATGCCGATCCACGAACGCCGCAAGAACGTCTCTCATTTTTTATCGCCAGAGTCGCCCTGCTGCTCCACGCCGGTGATGTCCCCGTGGATCTCGGCGTCAGTCAACTTCGCGCCTCCCAGAACATCGACGTTTCGGTCGGATGCTTGCGCGCCGCGGATCCCGGTAACACCACCGCCAACCTTGAGGCCCTTCGCTTCCATGTCTTTGCCCACAACAATATCAGTCGGCTTTTTTTCCGGTGCGCGGTCGAGTGAGAGTGAGCCGATCTTGAGCCCGCGACCGAAGATGATTGCCAAAACAACGACGATCGTAAGACAGACCGCGACTATGATCCAAAATGTCGGGTCTTTGGGCAGGAAGGATAAATCGATGGCAAACATATTTTTTTGTTCCGTCTTTTATCTGTATCTTTCAGCGTCTCAAATCTTCAGCCAGTGCCGCGGCATCGTACGCCTCCTTGCGCACTCGCAAATCATAGTAAAGCAGCACAACCATGACTAAGGATAGCGGTGCACTCAGTGTCTGGGCGAGAACGTAAACAAGCCGGCCACCGAAATTTCCCAGCATTGCTCCAAAGATTGCGCCAAAGATGGCGCCTAAGATCCCACCAAGAACCACGCAAATCACCATTACCAGTAAGAACACACCGAAGTTGCGCCAGTAAAAACCTTGCCCGAGCGCCTTGCTTCGCTTCAGCGCATTCATCCCGCCCAGACCTTCCAGTATCACCACGGACGGCGTCAAAAGCAGCCAGACAGCTGCAATCACGCCTGGCACGATCAGCAAGATTAGCCCGATCAAAACAAAAAGCGTTTGCAGCAAATTCGCCACGAACAACTTCCCCAACATTTCCCCAAAAATCTTTCCATATGAGCGTGCCACGCTCGGTTTGTTGCCAAGACACATGTCGGAAATCGCAATGGTGATTGCGCCGCAGGCGATCAAGCTGACGAAGACCGAGACAAACGTGCCGAGCAGATAAAGACCTTTCGCACCTGCGATCTGCGCCTCTGTTACGCAAAGATTAACCGGAAAAACCGGAAGGAAATAAGTCAGAAAGATCACGCTGAAGCCACGGCCGTAGATGGCGAACGTGTTGCGGATAAGCTCGCCCACCGTTTGCTCACGGACATAATTGACCATTGCAGCGGACCTCCTTGTCAGTGCGTTATAAGAAATTTGGTCGTGTCCTGCAAGGATTTCGTGTCGTTATCTTCGCAGGTCTTCAGCCAAAGCGGCATTGTCGTAGGCCTCCTTGCGGACACGGCTGTCATAGTAAAGCAGCACGACCGTGATAAAAAAGAGCGGCGCAATTATCATCGCCACTACCACTGTAAAAATCCGTCCAGCAAACGCGCTTTTCATATTTAGGAGTATGAAAAGCGTGGAGACCACGACCAGGATCACCAGCACCACTACGGAAAGCAGAATCAGCACGGCGAAATTGCGCCAATTATAACCTCGGGTCAGAGCAATGCTTCGCCTTAGGGCGTTAAATGCCCACATACCTTCCAGGATGACGATGGAAGGAGCAAAGAATAATCGCAAGACGACCGTCACGAATAGCGCCAGTAAAGCAATCATAGCTGCTGACACGAGAATTCTGCCCGCGCCGCTCGCCTTGCTGAAATTCGAGTAAAGCATCATCAGCGGAAGAGCCGGTATTGCCCAGCACATTGTAGTTAAAAAATTGGTAACTAGCAGTTTGCCAGGAATGGTGCTGAAGACCCTTTTGTAGGACCGCGCGGCGCTTGGTTTATTACCGAGACAGATATCGGATACGGCAATGGCGATTGCCCCAACAATGAACAAGTTGGCGACCACTCCAACTATATTACCGAGAACAAACAGGCCTGTATTATTGGCTGCCTTGGCTTCAGCCTTCCAAATCTCGAATGGGACAATTGGAAGGAAATATATTAGAAAAATTGCTAGAAAGCCTTTGCCGTATATCGCGAAAGTGTTGCGCAGTACATCGCCGGTGGTTTGTGGCTGAAGGTAATTGCGCATGCTGGCTGCGCGTGCTTAACGCTAAACACCGCGTATAGAGACTTGCGTCGCTCGATGCAAGCGAAGTCTCGGATTTATATCGCTTCTCGTAGACCTTGACCCGGCTACCGCTGAGCCGAAACTAGCGCGATGACTGACAAAAACACCGCGCTCGTTCCAGAGGAAGGCTGGCATTGTCTGCATCTGTTTTACCGGATCGAGCATGGCCAATGGCAATTGCTCAGCTGTGAAGAACAAAACGCAGCCAAGACGAATCTGTCGTCGCTTGTGCAGGAAGTGCGCGCGATGGAGTCAACTCAGTTGCTCACGCTCGGAATGGTCACGCCCAAGGCCGACATCGGCTTCATGTTGATCATGCCCGACCTGCACAACGCCAGCAGGATCGAGAAGCGACTTTCGCTCTCATTAGGCGCAGATGTGCTCACCCCCGTTTACAGTTATTTGTCGCTCACGGAGGAAAGCGAATACATCACGACAGAGGAAGAATACGCACAAACACTCGAGGCGAGTGTCCGCAACGATCCCGCGAAACTCGGAGAAGCACTGACCACGTTTCGTGAACGCGTGAAGCACTACCGGCAGGAGCGCGTTTATCCGACGCTTCCCGATTGGCCGGTGGTTTGTTTCTATAACATGAGCAAACGCCGCGGCGAACAGCGGAACTGGTACGCACTGCCGTACGATGAGCGCCGCAAATTAATGAGGGGCCATGCGAGCGTTGGACGCGAGTTCGCCGGCAAAGTGAAACAGCTTATCACCGGTTCGACAGGTCTCGACGACGCCGAATGGGGCGTGACGCTGTTTGCACGCGACACGTTTCAGATCAAAGCGATTGTCTACAAGATGCGGTTCGATCCGGTGAGCGCCGAGTATGCAGATTTCGGCGAATTTTACATCGGCATCCAATTGCCGCTAGACGAACTGTTCCGCCGCTTGCAGCTGTAGTTCTTAATCGTGCTCGTGCTCATGCTCGATTACGATTACGAGCACGATTAGGACTTAAACTGGATGGGTGACAGAGTGGTTGATTGTGCACGCCTGGAAAGCGTGTGTGCCGAAAGGCACCGGGGGTTCGAATCCCCCCCCATCCGTCCTGCTTTTCCTGCTCGTGCTCTTGCTCGTCAGCGTTTTTCGATTAGTTGCAGCTCTTGTCGCAACTTCACCATGCTGCCATGCGGCAGGACGCCGCGGAAGTTTACGCCGGGATAAATCATGCAGTCGCTGCCGATGACTGAGCCGGGATTAATGACGGCGTTGCAACCGATTTCCGTCCGGTCGCCAACGATCGCGCCGAATTTTCTGAGACCCGTGGCTATTTCGCCGTCTGGGGTGATCACCACGATTTCGCTGTGATCGAGTTTTACGTTTGAGAGAATGACCCCCGCGCCAAGGTGCGCGTGATGACCGAGAATGGAGTCGCCGACGTAATTAAAGTGCGGCACCTGTACCTCGTCGAACAGAATGCAGTTCTTGAACTCGCATGAGTTCCCCATGACCACGCCGTTGCCGGCGATCACGTTCTCGCGCACGTAACAACCGCTGCGGAGGCGGCAATTTTCGCCAATCCACGCCGGGCCTTTTAACATGGCGCCCTGCTCGACAATCGTTCCTTTGCCGATGAAAACATGGTTGCTGATGAAAGGCTTGCCCATGAGCTCGCCGAGGATCGCGGGCTTTAAGCGAAATTGCAGATAACTCGCAACTTGTTTGAGCGCGTCCCAGACGTAATTCTGGTTCTCGAACAACTTCGGATGGGCCGTGTGTTCAAGGTCGAGATAGTCGGCGGACGCAAACATTTTCAGTGCTCAACATGACGAATCGCTCCCGAGTTGCGAGCGCATTTTTCCGGGGAACGCGCGCGTCTCGCGTGCTGGCGAGCGCGTCCTCGCGATCGCGAACTTTTTCCAGCAGGACAATTCAACGCCGAACCTGGCAAAACAAAAGTTCGTTTCGGCGCGATGCCGAAAGTCCGAGCCGGACTGGCGGTAGCACGCGAGACGCGTGTGCTCCCCGGACTATGCTGCGCCGCGCCGCGTTATCTTCGCTCCGTCCTTGGTGTCGCGTACTTCCCAGCCAAGCACGGAAATCTGTTCGCGTAGTTCGTCGCTGCGTTTCCATTTTTTTTCGCGCCTTGCGTTCTCACGCTCCTTGGCGAGCTGCATGACTTCTGGCGGAACGATGATTTCGAACTCAGCTTCGAGATCGAGAACAGTGTTAATTCGTTTCCACCAATCCAGCCACGCATTCGCGGTCGCTGCGTCCATTTCATTTTGATCCATCGCGCGATTGGTTTCACGAATCGATTCAAACAAAAATCCAAGCGCCGCGGAAATGTTTAGATCGTCGTCCAGCGCTTCTTCGAATTTTGAGGTTGGGACGCCGCGCCGCGGCGTCCGGTCAGCGCGGCGCGCTGACCCTACCACTTCACGCAACCGCGCAAGCCACTCATCAATGCGGCCGAGCGACTCGCGAGCTTCATTCATTCCATCCCAGGTAAAATTGAGCGGCACTCGATAGTGCACACGCAGCAACGCGTAACGGAGCTCGCGCCCGGTGTAACCTTTCGCCAGCACATCCGGCACAGTGTAGAAATTGCCCAGCGACTTCGCCATTTTCTGTCCATCCACGAGCAGATGCGCGCAATGCAGCCAGTAACGGACGAATTTTTTTTCGGTGACGCCTTCACTCTGCGCGATTTCCGCTTCGTGATGCGGAAAAATATTATCGACGCCGCCGCAATGGATATCGAGCTGATCCCCTAACAGTGCGGTCGACATCGCGCTGCATTCGATGTGCCAACCGGGACGGCCCGGACCCCACGGCGAATCCCACTTCACGTCGCCATCTTCTTCATCCCAGGCTTTCCACAACGCGAAGTCGCCGATGTGTTCCTTATCGTATTCATCGTGCTTCACGCGCCCCGTCGATTGCAACTGACTCAGATCGAAGTGCGCGAGTTTTCCGTAATTCGGAAATTTGTTGATGCGATAGTAAACCGATTTGTCCTCGGCCTGATACGCAAGCCCCTTCGAAATCAACGTGCTGATCATCTCGATCATCCTGTCGATGTATCGCTGGTCAGTCGCAGCCGGATATTCGTTCGCGCGTTTGATGCGCAACGTATCCGCGTCTTCGAAGAACGCTTGCTTGAATTGTTCGGTGAATTTTCGCAGCGGGATGCCGGCTTCGCCTGTCCCCCGAATCGTTTTGTCGTCCACGTCGGTGATGTTCATCACGCGATGCACCTTGTAACCGCGCAATTCGAGATGGCGCTGAAGCAAATCTTCGAAGATATAGGCGCGAAAATTTCCAATGTGCGCGCGGCTGTAAACGGTCGGTCCGCAGGTGTACATACAGATGTGGCGTGCACTCGGATCGCGCGGCTCGAATTCTTCGACTCCGCGCGAGTATGTGTTGAAGAAGCGCAGCGGCATTTGCTACTCCGGTGTCATCCCGAGCGGAGCGAGGAACCTCACATAAGAACGGCACGCTTTCTCTTCGCGGAAAGTCATCGGTGCGCTTGAGAGATGGTTCGCTTCGCTCACCATGACCATTAGGTGCGCGCGGCTGTAGACCAGGACGTCATTCCACTTCCACGGTTGCCACGGCCATTGCAGCGATGCCTTCGCCGCGTCCAATTGGGCCGAGTCTTTCATTCGTCGTCGCTTTCACACTTATGTTCGAATCCGAAGTGCCGAGTGCGTCCGCAATTACTTTTCGCATCGCTTCAACGTGTGGCGCGAATTTTGGTTCTTCGGCGAGAAGCGTTGCATCGATATTCACGACTCGCGCACTTTTTTGCGCGAGCAATTCGTTCACTCGTTTCAAAATTTCGATGCTGCTGATACCGCGAATCGACTTGTCGGTATCCGGAAAATGCTGGCCAATGTCGCCGGCGCTGATCGCTCCGAGCAAGGCGTCGGCAATCGCATGTGCTAGCACATCAGCATCGGAATGTCCTTCCAGCCCGCGCGAGTACGGAATCTCGACGCCGCCCAAAACCAGTTTTCGTCCCTCCACGAAACGATGAATGTCGTAGCCGATGCCGCAACGAATCATGGCGCAAATGATGAATCCCGAATGAGGAATGACGAACGAAATCCAAATGACGAATGCCAAAATCCGCTGAGGACAGCGGACGCTACAGCCCGCAGACATTGGGCTACATTCTCTTTTGGGGCTTTGGGCTTCGTCATTACAGCTTGAGATCGATTATGCCGTTGGATGCGACGATGCTGTATTTCTCCTTCATGTGTTCGAGCGGGCGAAGATCGACAGTTCCACCGGCATTTTCAATCAGAAGCCAGCCCGCTGCGATATCCCATAAGCTGATTCCGGTTTCAATGTACGCATCAAAGCGTCCACATGCGACGTAAGCCATGTCGAGCGCAGCACTGCCGAGCACGCGGCATTTGCGCACGCGATGAATCATTGCCTGCAGCAACGGGAAATTCGCGTTGATCGTTTCTCCGGTCTTGGCC
>Ga0209377_1001322_pt1 | contig 16777 bp, 17 predicted proteins | sample GraSoiAngelo_141_FD_185898 | JGI IMG/M metagenome (GOLD analysis project Ga0209377, IMG submission 185898) | Grasslands soil microbial communities from the Angelo Coastal Reserve, California, USA - 14_0929_12_40cm (SPAdes) (version 2) | ecosystem: Environmental > Terrestrial > Soil > Grasslands ...
GCATCCCGAGATTCCAGTGATCTCCTTCACGGGCTCCACCGAGACGGGGTCGGTCATCGGCGCCACCTGCGGCAAGATGCACAAGCGACTGTCACTCGAAATGGGCGGCAAGAACGCCATGATCGTGATGGAGGACGCCGATCTCGATCTCGCCCTCGACGGGGTGCTATGGGGCGCGTTCGGCACAACGGGGCAGCGATGTACCGCCACCAGCCGGCTCATCCTGCATGAGAAGGTTCACGACAAGTTCGTGAAGATGCTGACCGATCGCGCAGCGAAGCTGCGACTCGGCCCCGGGCTCGACGACAAGACCGAAGTCGGCCCCCTGATCCACGAAGAGGCGCGCCAAAAGGTCGCCGAGTACGTCGATATTGCAAAGAAGGAAGGGGCGAGCGTTGCGCTGGGCGGCAAGATCCCGCAGGGAGACAAGCGGCTCGAGTGCGGCTGGTTCTACGAGCCGACCGTCATCGCCGGCGTGAAGCCGGGGATGCGGGTCGAGCAGGAGGAGATTTTCGGTCCCGTGCTCGCGGTTTTGAAGACGAAGGACTTACCGGAGGCGATTCGGATCAATAACGGCGTGAAGTACGGACTCTCGAGCTCGCTCTACACGCGCGACGTCAACGGCGCGTTCCAGGCGATGACCGATCTCGACACCGGGATCACCTACGTGAACGCGCCGACGATCGGCGCGGAGGCCCATCTCCCCTTCGGCGGGGTGAAGCAGACCGGCAACGGACATCGCGAGGGTGGGTGGGAAGTGTACGACTTCTACTCGGAGACCAAGACCATATACGTCGATTTCTCCGGGCACCTGCAGCGAGCGCAGATCGATACGGAATTCAGCCCTTGACGGCGCCGGAGCAGCGGGGCTAGACTACCGTCACAACTGAAGACTCGTGGTGATTTGCCGCGTATTGCCGCCACGTTAAACAATGTGCTAAAAAGCGATTCGCCCGCGGCATTATTTGTCCGGGCGATGGCATTTCAGAGGGAATCGCTTTCCCGCGGCCGCTCACTTGAGCGGTCGTTTTCGTTTCGGGGGTGGACCATGCCCGTCGTCCCTGCCAGTCGAGTCAACGCCCTCTCGGGCGAAGGCGCGTTCGAAGTGTTGGTGGCGGCGTGCCGCCTCGAAGACGCCGGCCGCCACGTGGTCCACCTCGAGATCGGCGAGCCCGATGGGACGACTCCTCCCCACGTGGTCGAGGCAGCCGTCCGCGCCCTGCACGACGGCCACACCCGTTATGTGAACCCGGCCGGGCTGCCCGCGCTGCGTGATGCGATTGCCGCGTCGCTCGCTTGGCGCGGGGTACGCGGGCCTGGGGCAGAGAACATCGTCGTCGTTCCCGGGGCCAAGCCGATGGTCTTCTACGCCCTCCTCGCCGTCCTCGAACCGGGCGACGAAGTGCTCGTCCCGGATCCCGGCTTCCCGATCTACCCGTCGGTCGCGCGGTTCGCGGGGGCAGTTCCCGTCCGCTACCCGCTCGATGCATTGGGCGGACTGGACGCTGAGCGCCTCGCACCTCTCATCGGGCCGCGCACTCGCGCGTTGGTCCTGAATCTCCCCGGGAATCCCACCGGCGGTATCGCCACGACCGATGCTCTGCACGCAATTGCCGAGCTCGCACTGCGTCACGACCTCGTTGTGATCTCCGACGAGGTGTACGGCCGGATCCGGTACGACCGGAGCGCGGACAGCATCGCGGCGCTGCCGGGCATGCTCGAACGCACCGTCGTCGTGGACAGCTTCTCGAAGTCCTACGCGATGACGGGCTGGCGGCTCGGCTTCGGCGTGCTGCCGGCAGCGCTGGTCGAGCGGGTGACGACTCTCGTGGTCAACGGCACGTCCTGTACGCCGCCGTTTGTGCAGCTGGCTGGGCTCGCGGCGCTCACCGGGCCACAGGACGCTGTGACGGCGACGGTGGAACGCCTCGAGCGTCGGAGGGACTGGCTGGTTGATGGGCTGAATGGCTTGGCGGGTATCCGCTGTGGGCGGCCCGCCGGGGCGTTCTACGCGTTCCCCGATGTGCGGCAAGTCGAGGAGCGGGCGGGACTATCGACGGAGCAGCTAGCCGCGCTCCTGCTCGACGCGCACGGTGTGGCCGTCCTGCCGGGTACCGGCTTCGGGCCGGGCGGGGCAGGACACCTGCGCCTGTCGTTCGCCGTGCCCCCGGGCGATCTCGATCTCGCCCTCGAGCGGCTGCGCGAATGCGTCAGCGACCTCGCGGTCGCCTCTCTGACTGATGGAGGCATCCATGTCGGTCCGTAAAGTGACCGTTGCGACCCTCGCGGGATTGAAGGCGCGCAACGAGAAAGCCGTCTTTGTCACCGCCTACGATTATCCCACAGCCACGTTCGCGGACCGCGCGGGCGTCGACATGATTCTCGTCGGTGATTCAGCGGCGATGACGATGCTCGGGCTCCCGAGCACGCTCCAGATCGGACTGGACGAAATGCTGGTGTTCATTCGGGCGGTGACGCGCGCGGCACAGCACGCGTTCGTGATCGGAGATCTGCCGTTTCTGTCCTACCAGCCGTCCGACGAAACGGCCATCCGGAGTGCGGGTGCTTTCGTAGCGGCCGGCTGCGACGCGGTGAAGTGTGAGGGCGGCGCGCGGGTCGCGCAACGAGTGCGCGCGATGGTCGATGCCGGCATCGCAGTCATGGGGCACCTCGGCCTTACGCCACAAAACCTCGGGCAGCTCGGGGGCTATCGCGTCCAAGGAAAATCGCTGGCAGCGGCGGAGCGGCTGCTGCGCGATGCCGAGGCACTGGAGCGGGCGGGGGTGTTCGCGATTCTGCTCGAGGCCGTACCCGCTGAGACGGCGGCGTTTGTGCGGGAGCGCCTCGGCGTCCTCGTTTACGGGATCGGCGCCGGGCCACACGTGGACGGGCAGCTCGTCATTTCGCACGACATGCTCGGCAACTTCGTGGGGGACATCTCCCCCCGGTTCGTGAAGCGATACGCCGAAGTAGGAACGAATGTCGAGCGCGCGTTTCGCGAGTATGCGAGCGACGTGCGGGCGGGGGTCTTTCCGGGTCCCGAGCATTGCTATCCGATCGACCCTGCCGATGAGTCGCTGATTCGCGCGGCTCGGCAGACCCGTAAAGCTCGACCGGCGGCACGATCGGTCCCGGCAGTGGAGGCCCGGCCATGACGACCAGCGTTGCGGCACCTGCCTTCCGCCCAAGGCCGCAGGTATGCCGGGCCTGTGGAGCATTGCACGAGCCGGCCCCGATCGCGGTGTGCGAGCAGTGCCTCGGCCCGCTCGATCCCGTCTTCGATGCCGCACGTGTGACTCCCACGCGTGACGCGATCGCGGCGCGCCCTTGGTCGCTGTGGCGCTACCGCGAGTGGCTGCCGTTCGACGGTGAGCCCCTGCTGTCGCTCGATACCGGCGGCACGCCGCTCGTCGAGGCGCCGCGACTTGCCGCGCTACTCGGCGTCGCGCACGTCTGGGTCAAAAACGACGCGGTCTCACATCCGTCGCTGTCCTTCAAGGATCGGGTCGTCGCGACGGCGATCAATGCGGCTGCCGCGTTCGGACTCGACACGATCGGCTGCGCCTCCACCGGCAATTTGGCAAACGCCGTTGCGGCGCAGGCCGCACGCGCCGGGCTCAAAGCTTGGATCTTCGTTCCGGAAGACCTCGAGACTGCCAAGATCGTCGGGACCGGGGTGTATGGCGCGCGACTGGTCCGCGTGCGTGGTCACTATGACGACGTGAATCGTCTCTGCGCCCAGGTGGCGGATCTGTTCGGCTGGGGCATCGTGAACGTCAACCTGCGCGGTTATTACGGCGAAGGGTCAAAGACGATGGCGTTCGAGATCGCGGAGCAGCTGGGGTGGCGGCTGCCAACCGCGGTCGTTGCGCCGATGGCGGGTGGCTCACTGGTGACCAAGCTGCGGAAAGGCTTTCGGGAGTTCAGCGCCGCCGGGCTGGTCACCGGAGGGGCGCCCCGGATTTTCGGCGCGCAGGCGGCGGGGTGCGCACCGATCGTGCGGCTGGTGCGCGAGAACGCCGACGCGGTGACACCGGTGATCCCTCAGACGATTGCTCGTTCGATTGCGATCGGAAACCCCGCCGATGGGCTGTTCGCCAAGCGTGCAATTCTCGAATCGGGTGGCTGGGCCGCCGCGGTCTCGGATGCCGAGTTGGTTGCGGGAATCCGACTGCTGGCCGAAGCGGTCGGGATCTTCACCGAGACGGCCGGCGGCGTCACGGTCGCTGCAGCACTGGCGCTGGCGGGCGAGGACCGGTTCGCGGCGGATGACGACGTGGTGCTGTGCATCACGGGAAATGGCCTGAAGACTGTCGACGCCGTCGCTCCGGTGTTGCGCGCGTCGCCCGTCATTGCCCCACGCGTGGCCGAGGTGCGCGCGCTCGTCAAGGACGGCTCATGACGGTGCGCGTGCGGGTGCCTGCGAGCTCGAGCAACCTGGGCTCCGGCTTCGACTGCGTCGGCATCGCCGTCGACCGCTGGCTCGTCGCGTCCGTGACCCTGGGGGGAACCGGGATCTCGATCCGCCGCCGCGGGACGTTGAGCGCTGTCCCCGAACGGGCGGATCAGGATCTCTTCACGCGCGGATACCGCGCTGCGTGCGCCGCCAGCGGCGCACCGCCCGGGGGGGCGGGGGGGGGCGCGACGATCGAGGCCACATCGGACATTCCGGTCGGCTGTGGGCTCGGGTCATCCGCCGCGGCGATCGTGGCGGGCGCGCTGCTCGCCGATGCGGCATTCGAATTGAGTCTATCCCGCGCGCAGATCCTCGAGATCGGCACGACCATCGAAGGCCATCCCGACAACATTGCGCCGGCGATCTACGGTGGCGCCGTATTGAGTGTCCATACGCCCGCCGGGTTGGTCTGTGCGCCGCTGCATGTTGCGCGCGGGATCGAGTTGCTGATCGCCGTGCCGCCATTTCCGAACGACACGAAAGCCGCGCGCGCAGCGCTGCCCCAAACGTTGCCCCATACCGACGCGGCGATCGCTGCCAGCCGCGCGGCGGCGCTGGTGCAGGGTTTGGCGACCGGCGATGGCGCGCTGCTCGGCGCCGCCCTCGACGACGTCCTGCATGTGCCGTTCCGGCGCGGGCGCATTCCCGGCTACGATGCCGTAGTCGCGGCGGCCCGAAACGCCGGCGCGTTCGGGGCGACGTTGTCGGGCGCCGGTTCCGCTATCCTCGCGATTGCGCCGCGCGAACGGTCCGCTGCGGTCGGTAGCGCCATGCTCGCAGCGTGGCGCGACGTCGGCATTCCGGCCGAACTGATCGAGTGCTCGAGTACCGTCGCGGGTGCAACGGTGATCCACATTCCTCAAACGTTTCAACCAGTTTCGACGGAGATATCATGAGCGTCACACTCCAACTGCCAGCTGTGCTGGCGAAACTCGCCGACGGTCGGCGCACCCTGGAAGCTCGCGGCGCGACATTGGGCGATGTCGTTGCCGACGTCGCGACCCGATTCCCGGGGCTCGCGCCGCGGCTCCGCGACACCGCCGGCCAGCCGTATCCTTTCGTGACCTTCTACGTGAATGACGACGACGCGAGGCTGCAGGGCGGCTTTGCGGCCACGGTGCGCGACGGCGACGAGATCATCGTTGTGCCGGCGATCGCGGGAGGTTGAGATGGTAGCCACACTCGAACAGTCCGAACTCGTTCGTTACAGCCGGCATCTCATTCTGCCCGACGTCGGCGTCGCCGGTCAGGAGAAGCTCAAGGCGGCGCGCGTCCTGCTCATCGGCGCAGGCGGGCTCGGCTCGCCCGCGGCGCTCTATCTCGCCGCGGCCGGCGTCGGCACACTCGGGTTGGTGGACTTCGACAACGTCGATGTCACGAACCTGCAGCGGCAGATCCTGCACGGTACCAAGGATGTCGGGCGACCCAAGCTGGTATCGGCGCGCGAGCGCATTGCGGATGTGAACCCACACGTCCGGTTGGAGACGTACGAGACGGCGCTCACATCGAAGAATGCGCTCGACATCTCCAGTGGCTACGACATCGTTGTGGATGGCACGGACAACTTCGCGACGCGCTATCTCGTCAACGACGCATGCGTCTTGCTCGGGAAACCCAATGTGTACGGCAGCATCTTCCGATTCGAAGGCCAGGCATCCGTGTTCGCATTGCCCGACGGTCCCTGTTATCGCTGTCTCTTCCCGGAACCGCCGCCGCCGGGACTCGTGCCAAGCTGCGCCGAAGGCGGTGTGCTCGGCGTGCTGCCGGGTCTCGTGGGGACGATTCAGGCGACCGAGGCAATTAAGCTGATCGTCGGCGTCGGTGAGCCGCTCAAGGGTCGGCTGCTGCTCATCGACACGCTGGGGATGCAGTTCCGCACGGTCAACATTCGCAAGGATCCAACGTGCCCCGCGTGCGGCACACGCGAGATCCAGGCGCTGATCGACTACGAGCAGTTCTGCGGTGTGCGGGCGGCGGAGGCGGAGCCGAGAGCGGTCGGTGGGTTCGTCGAAATCGCGCCACGCGAGCTCCAGAGCCGATTGTCGCGCGGGGAGGAGCTGCAGCTGATCGACGTGCGGGAGCAGTTCGAGTGGGACATCGCTCGTATTGCCGGCGCGCGGCTCGTGCCGCTCGCGACCCTCCCCGACGTCCTCGAGACGCTCGATCGGAATCGGGAGGTTGTCCTGTACTGTAAGGGTGGCAGTCGCAGCCGGGCGGCCGCGACGCATCTGGCCGACGCAGGATTCCCGCGCGTCACGAATTTGACGGGCGGGATCCTGCGGTGGCAGGCGGAGGTCGATCCGACGCTGGCGCGCTATTGACTCGTCCGGCTTTGGGTGCGTGCGAACGCCCAAGGGCCGTGGCCACCGTATCGGCGCACGGAGATCAAGTTCGGTCCTCGACGCCACCGTTGTTAGGCAGCGAAACGATCCGTCTGGCGTCAAAATGGTGACGCGTGTCACCCCGCAGTCCATAGCATCCGAGCATGGACGAGATGCAGCACGAGTCGCTCGTCGTCGTGCTCGCGACCAGTGGCGCGGTGCTCGAAGGTGACGCACTCGACACGTTGCCGGGGACCAGCGTCACCTGGATGCGGATCGAACGGGAGGGACGAGTCGCCTGCCTCGCCGCCCGTGTTCGGCATCCGGACCCGACGACCGAATTCCGACTCAGAGTTAGGCAATGGAGTGCGGCTCGGGGATGGGGCGCAACCGTTGCGCCGTGCGGGCCGGCTTGCTAACGTACGTCACATGCATCACTTGGGTGCTCCGGTCGCTGGAAACAGCGCAGTACCGCCACCGTTTCCGTCCCCGCCCCCAAGACAGCGCTCCTTAGTAGGCCGCTGGTTCGACAGTTGGATGCGATCGCTCGGTATGGCGCTCGTGCTCTTCCTCATCATTCGCACGTTTCTTCTCGAGGCTTTTCAAATCCCCTCCGGCAGCATGGAACGCACGCTCCTCGCGGGGGACTTTCTGTTCGTCAATAAGGCGGTGTACGGGGCGCAGATTCCCGGCACCAACGCCCGGCTACCCGGCTTCCAGACGCCACACCGTGGCGACGTGATCGTGTTCGCCTACCCGAAAGATCCGACGCTGAGTTATGTGAAACGGGTGATCGGCGCACCGGGTGACATCGTGGAGATGCGGCTCGGGCAAGTGTTCGTGGACGGGCGCGCGATCGAAGAGCCGTACGTGCAGCGCTCCGATCCATTGCACGACGGGTTCGATCCCGAATTCAACTGGCAGCGCGAGTACGTCGTACAACGGACCGACGAGCAGCGGCGGCGCTATCATCCGACGCGCGACACGTGGGGCCCGCTCCGCGTTCCGATGAGCAAGTATTTCGTGCTGGGGGACAACCGCGACAACTCCGCGGACTCCCGCTACTGGGGTTTTGTCGACGCGAGCGCGGTGAAGGGCCGCCCGCTCGTGGTCTATTTTAGTTACGAGCGGGGCACGCACGATGCGCTGCCCTGGCTGACCGACATTCGTTGGAGCCGGCTCGGTTCGCTGATTCACTAGAGTGGTGCCGTCCGTTCCGAGAGGGGTGCCTATTCCATGCAATTGAATACGGCGAAGCGCGCATCATTCGATGAGGGATCTCTGGATCAGTATTTACGGGAAATCAGCCAGTATCCGCTGATTACGCGCGAAGAAGAAGTCACGCTCGCGCAGCGAATCAAGCAAAACGATCCGGAGGCGCTGGACAAGCTGGTGCGCTCCAACCTGCGGTTCGTGGTATCCGTCGCGAAGAAGTACCAGAATCAGGGGGTCTCGCTCTCCGACCTGATTAACGAGGGCAACCTCGGTCTGATTCGCGCGGCCCACAAATTCGACGAGACCAAAGGCATCAAGTTCATCTCGTACGCCGTGTGGTGGATCCGCCAGGCGATCCTGCAGGCGCTGGCCGAACAGTCGCGCATCGTGCGCGTGCCGCTGAATCGCGCCGGTACGTTGCATCGCATCGGCAAGCGCTCGGCGACGCTGCTCCAGGAGCTGGGGCGGGAGCCGACCGTCGAAGAGATCGCCGAGGGGATGGACATCTCCGAGGAAGAAGTCGCCAAGACGCTCTCGATCTCGCAGGCCCATCTCTCGCTCGATGCGCCGCTCACCCCGGGCGAAGACAACAAGCTGCTCGATTATCTCCCCGACACGACGAACCCCGGTCCCGACGACGAGATCTTCGAGCACGCGCTGACCGAATCCATCGAATCGGTGCTCGCCACGTTGAAGGAGCGCGAAGCCCGCATCCTGCGCCTCTACTTCGGGCTCGAAGGCCAGGAGCCGATGACGCTCGAGGAGATCGGCTCCCAGCTCGGAATCACCCGGGAGCGTGTCCGTCAGCTGAAGGAGAAGGCGTTGGCGCGGCTCCGGCACGTGTCCCGGGCGCGCGCACTGGAAAGCTTCCTGTCCTAGCCCCGGGGCGGGTATCTTTCCCGCCCTATGGCCTCTCAGTCATCGTTCGACATTTCCACCGGCGCCGACCTCCAGGAGGTCGACAACGCCGTCAATCAAGCCTCCAAAGAAGTCGCGCAGCGCTACGACTTTAAGGGCTCGAAAGCGTCGATCGCCTTCGATCGCCCGAACGTGACCCTGACGCTCGTCGCCGACGACGACTTCAAGATGAAAGCGCTGTTCGATGTACTACAGTCCAAGATGATCAAGCGCGGCGTGCCCGTAAAGAACATGGAGCTCGGTGTCATCACTCCCGCCGCGAACGACACGGTGCGGCGCGAGATCAAGCTCACGCAAGGCATCCCGCAGGAAAAGGCGAAAGCAATCGTGAAGGCCATCAAGGACAAGAAATTCAAGAAAGCGCAGGCGTCCATTCAGGGAGAAGAGATCCGCGTGCAGGCGCCCTCCAAGGATGAGCTGCAGGAGGTCATTACGTTCCTCCGCTCGCAGGACTTCGGCCTCGAGCTGAAGTTCGGGAACTATCGCGGATGAAGCTGGGCGTCATCTCCCTCGGCTGCGACAAGGCGACCGTCGATTCCGAGCGGCTCGTCGGCGACCTGGTCGGGCACGGCGCCATCGTCACGCCGGACCTGCCCTCCGCCGACGTCATTCTCGTCAACACGTGCGGCTTTATCGACGCCGCCAAACGAGAGTCGATCGACGCGATCCTCGAGGCGGCGAAGCTGAAGGAAACCGCGGCGGTCAAGGCGGTCGTGGCGGTCGGTTGTCTCGTCCAGCGCTACAAGCAGGAGCTGACGCAGGAAATCCCGGAAGTCGATCTGCTGCTGGGATTCTCCGAGCTGCATCACCTCGTGCCGGAGCTGGCGAAGCGCGGCCTGATCGACGATCCTGTCGCTTCACATCCCGGCGTGCGCCAATTCCTCGGCGACCAGCCGGGGGGGCACGTGCGCTACCTCAAGATCTCCGAGGGCTGCGATCACACCTGCGCGTTCTGCGCGATTCCGCTGATGCGCGGCAAACACCGCTCCGAGCCGCTGGCCCCGCTCGTCCGGGAGGCGCAGCAGCTCGAGGCGCAGGGCGCCAAAGAAATCAATCTCGTTGCCCAGGATCTCGGGCATTGGGGCAGGGACTTTGGGGGAGTGGGAGGCCCCAAGCTGCCGGATCTGCTCGAGGCGCTGCTGCGTGCGACCACCGTGCGCTGGTTCCGACTGCTCTACGTCTATTCTGCCGGGATCAGCGAGCGGCTGGTGGAGCTGATGGCCCGCGAGTCACGCATCGTGCCGTACATCGACATGCCGATTCAACACGCCAGCGACCGGATGCTGGAGCGGATGCGCCGGCCGGAACGGCTGGCCACGTTGCGAACCAAGCTCGCCTGGCTGCGCAACGCCATCCCTGATCTCGCGATCCGCACGACGTGTCTCGTGGGCTTTCCCGGCGAAACCGACGATGATTTCCGGGCGCTGCTCGAGTTCCTCGAGGAGGCGCAGTTCGATCGGATGGGCGCGTTCGCGTATTCGCCGCAGGAAGGCACGAGGGCGGTGCAGTACGAGGACGACGTCGATGACCTCGTCAAGCAAGAGCGTCTCGCGGAAATCGTCGAGGTCCAGCGGAGCATCTCTGGTGAGCGTCTGGAGCGGTTCGTGGGGCGCGAGGTCGATGTGCTTGTGGACGGGCTCGAAGAGGAAAGCGGGGTCAAGGCCGGGCGCGTGCAGTGGCAGGCCGATGACGTCGATGGAGTGACCTATCTGGAACGGGGTGGGTGGGCCCAGCCAGGAGAGTTTGTGCGTGCCCGCATCACGGCGAGTGAGGACTACGATTTCCAGGCGGCTGCGCTGAAGTGACACGATCGAGCGAACTTTTCGACCGGGCGAAACGGGTGTTGCCCGGTGGGGTGAATTCACCCGTACGGGCGTTCCGGGCAGTCGGCGGGACGCCCTTTTTCGTCTCGCACGGCCATGGATCCAGCATCGCCGACGTCGATGGCCGCGACTACGTGGACTACGTGTGCTCGTGGGGCGCGCTGATTCTGGGACACGCTCATCCAGCCGTGCTCGCCGCGGTCGTCCAGGCCGCCGAGCGCGGCTGGACCTATGGAGCGCCGTGCGAGGCCGAAGTGGAGCTCGCCGAAGCGGTGCGGCGGCGCATGCCCAGCCTAGAGGTGATGCGGTTTGTAAACAGCGGCACCGAGGCGACGATGGCCGCGGTGCGCCTGGCGCGCGCGGCGACCGGTCGCGAGCTCATCATCAAGTTCGAAGGCTGTTACCACGGTCACGCAGACAGCTTTCTGGTGAAAGCCGGATCTGGCGTCGCGACGCTTGGTCTCCCCGACAGCCCCGGCGTCCCTCCCGAGCTCGCCCGTCTCACACTCACCGCCCCGTTCAACGACGACCGTACAGTCGCAGATCTGTTTCGCAAACATGCCGACCGGATCGCGGCGATCATTGTCGAGCCATACGTCGGCAACGCGGGCTTCATCGCTCCAGAACCCGACTTCCATCGCTCGCTGCGATCGCTGTGTGATCGGCACGGCGCGCTGCTGATCTTTGATGAAGTGATGACGGGATTCCGGGTGGCAGCGGGCGGTGCTCAGGAGTCACTCGGCATCAAACCGGATCTCACCACGCTGGGCAAGATCGTCGGGGGGGGGTTTCCGGTCGGCGTGTACGGCGGGCGTGCCGACTTGATGAAGCGCATCGCGCCAGAAGGGCCCGTCTATCAGGCGGGCACGCTGTCGGGCAATCCAGTCGCGATGGCCGCCGGCCTGGCGACGCTGCTCGAGACCGAACGTCCCGGATTCTACGACGCGCTGGAGCGTCGCACCGACCGGCTCGTCGCCGGTCTGGCAGCCCTCGCGGCGAGCCATGGCGTACCTCCGTGAGCCACGCGGGGTCGATGTGGGGTCTCTATTTCACGGCGGGCCCCGTGCACAACTACGACGACGCCCGGCAGACCGATGCGGCCCTGTTCGCGCGCTGGCACAAGGCGGCCCTCGCCCGAGGGGTCTTCCTCGCGCCGTCGTCCTTTGAGGCGGGCTTCGTGTCGAGTGCGCACTCGGAGGCAGATATCGACTTCACGATCCGGGAGCTCGATGCCGCGTTGGGCGAAGCGCGCGGCCGCTAGCGCCGCGCTGTTCGCGGCGCTCGCCTGCCCGGGCGGCGGGCGGCCCACGGCCCCACCCGCGCCGAGTGGAGAGCCGGAGCTGCGGGTGGGCATTGCGGTCGGTGCGGCCTACGCGTCGCTCGGCGGCGCGGAGGGTGGCGAGCTCTTCGTCACCGATGCGACCAGTAGCGTGCCCGTCGGCTCGATCCCCGCCGGTGTTCGCTGGGTGGTCATTCCCGACTCGGCCGATGCATCACGGGTGCGGCTCGTCAAACCCGACAGCACGCGCAGTGACGCGTTGCGCGGGATCGTGGTCGTCAACGTGACGGAGAACCGGTTTCTCGTCGCGAATGGACGCCGGTATCGCGGCCGGATCAACGTGTTTGCCGGTCGCGGCGGTCTGACGGTCGTGAATCGCCTGGGACTCGAGAGTTATGTCGCGGGCGTGGTGGGCCCGGAGATCGGAGGGCGTCGTGCCGACGAAGCAGCCGCGGTGCTCGCCCAGGCGGTGGTCTCGCGCAGTTTCGCGATGAAAAATCGTGGCCGATGGGAGTCACTGGGTTTCGACGCGTATGCCGACACGCGCGACCAGGTGTATCTGGGCGTCGCTGTCGAGACGCCCCAGATCTGGAGCGCGATCCGCACGACCACGGGGCAGGTGTTGCGCTACGACGGCCAGGTGATCGACGCCTACTTCCATTCGACGTGCGGATTCAGCACGGCGGGCGTCGAGGAAGCGTTTGCGACGGCCCGGAGCCTCCCCTATTTGCGTCCCGTCTCCGACGATCGGGGCGGTGGCCATTTCTATTGTGACATTTCGCCACGGTTTCGCTGGCGCGAAGAATGGGACGGCACGAAGCTGCGCGCTATATTGTCGCGAACACTGCCCAGCGTCACGCCGCTGTCCGGCGACGGAATGCAGCGTATCACGGACGTCACAGTGAGTCGCACCACGCGATCGGGACGCGTCGGCGAATTGCGAATCGTGTTCGAGCGCGGCGACATCCGCATACCGGGATCCGATGTGCGGTCCGTGTTGCGGCCCGAAGCGGATCGTCTGCTCTCCAGCACGGCATTTCAGTTGACGGTCTCGAAAGCCAACGGCGAAGTCACCCGCGTCGTGGCGGCGGGTGCGGGATCGGGACATGCAGTCGGCATGTGCCAGTGGGGCGCGATCGGCCGGGCGAGGGCGGGGCAGGATTACCGCACGATACTGACGACCTACTTTCCGGGGACGAAAATTGAGAAGCTCTATTAGGGCGGGCAGGCTCGCGATTCTCCTGGGTTTCTTGCTGCCCGCCGGCGCGCCCGCCCGCGCGGCCGCCCAAGGTGTCCTCAACGAATTCTCCTACGACAACCTGCGGCTTTCGGGCATCCAGCTCGACGTCGGCGTACTCGGCGCGACGCAGCTCACGGGTGCCACGGTGGGCGGCGTGCGGTTCGACTTCGGGAGAATCGCGCCGCGCGTGCGTCTGCTGCTCGGCCTCTCGTACTTTCGGTCGCATTTCGATCAGGAGACGCTGACTCGGTTCGAGCAGGCGCTCGATAGCATCGTCATCGATCCGTCGGGTGACGATACCATCAGACTCGGGACCATCAATCTCAGCGATGTCATCGGCGACATCGACTTTCAGTATGTCTTCCCGCAGGGACACGGCATCACCGCCTACATCGGGACGGGCGTGAGCATCCATCTCCGCAACGGCAGCGGCTCGGCGATCAACGGCACGTTCGTGGAGGACGCGCTCGATGTCGTCACCGCGGGATTGAACGGCACGGTGGGGTTCGAGTTCAATCTCACGCACGCCCTTCGGTTTACTGTGGACGCCCGCGGCGTGCTGTCGAGCGGCTTGCAGACCGCGAGCCTGCGCACCGGTTTGATGTACCGGTTGCCCGCGGGCCGGGTCCAGGGAGCCGGCAAGAGTAAGTGAACGATCCCATCCGCATCGCAGTCATCGGGGCCGGAGCGATCTCCCAGGTTGCCCACCTGCCCGTCCTGCGTCGCCTCGGGGGAGTCGAGGTCGCGGCGATTTGCGACAACGACCTGGGGAAGGCCCAGGCCCTCGCCGGGCGATTCGAGGTGCAGGACACGTACGACGACATCGAGGAAGTGCTTCGCTACGCGAACGTCGACGTCGTGGTGATTTGCACGCCCAATCACCTGCACGAAATTCACGTGACGTCGGCGCTGGCGGCCGGTGTGCATGCGCTCTGCGAACGGCCTCTCGCCCTGAACGCCGTCGGCGTCGAGCGTGTCCTCGCTGCGAGCGAAAAGTACGGCAAACGCGTGATGGTCGGCATGAACCATCGGTTCCGTTCGGACGTCCAGGCGGTGCGCGGCTTTCTCGGGGGCGGTGATCTCGGAGCATTGCAGGCGGTGCGGGGCGGCTGGTACACGTTCCAGCCGTCACGCCAGATGCTCGGTTGGCGGTTGCGCCGGAACGAAGCGGGCGGCGGCGCGATGCTCGATCTGGGCCTGCCCCTCATCGATCTCGGCATGTGGCTGGCCGGCTGGCCGGCGCCGAAACGCATTTCCGCGCACCTCACCCGCGGCAGCAAGGACGGTGTGGAGGACATGGGCTCGGCTCTCCTGGTGCTCGAGAACGGCGTTTCGATCGCCGTCGACGTGAGCTGGCGGCATCTGGGCGAAGGGGAGCGGTTCTGGTTCGACATCCTGGGCGCGCGCGGCTCGGCGATGATTCAGCCGCTGCGCATCTTCCGGGAGCAGCACGGCGCCGTGGTCGATGTCACGCCGACCGGCGCGATCGGCCGTGAGACACTGTTCACCCAGTCGTATCGGGCAGAGTGGATGTATTTCCTGGCGGTGATCAAGGGCGACGTCAATGCGCCGCCGCCGCGCGATCAGCTCGCGCTGCAACGCGTGCTGGACGCGATCTATCGCTCGGCCGACGAAGGGCGCGACGTCTTGTTGTGAGCCGCCGTCGTCTGCTGGTGCTTGTGGTGATTGGCGCGCTTGCGCTCACCGCCAGCTATCCGCCGTTCCCGCTTCCGCCGTTGAGTTTTCTCGCCATTACGCCCGCCGTCTTGCTGGTCAAGCAGGCAATCCTCGACAACGACTATCGCAAGGCGTTTCGCTGGGGCTGGTGGTACGGCCTCGTGACCAACGCGCTGGTCCTGTACTGGATGGTGGTCGCGCTCTGGCACTTCACACCATTCTCCGCGCTCGGCTATTTCGCGACCATCGCCGTGCTGGGGTTGCTCACGGGCCTCATGTTCTGGTTTGTGGCGCGGATTCGCGTGGCGGCGCCGCGAGTGCCGCTGTGGGTGGCGTTTCCCGTGGCGTGGACGGCGCTGGAATGGCTGGTCGGGCACCTCGGGGACGTCCGTTTTCCCTGGCTCGGATTGGGCACTTCTCTGGCGGACGCGCCGGTACTGATCCAGTGGGCGGATATCGCGGGGGCGCGCGGCGTTACGCTGTGGCTGGCGTGGTGCAATGTCACGATAGTCGAGGCGGTGACCGACCTGCGTGGTGCGTGGTACGTGGTACGTAGGCTCGCTCCGGTCTTGGCAAGCATCGTTCTCGCGCTGCTGTATGGCGTCTGGCGCACGAAGACGTTGCCGATTCGCGATGTCGGTGTCATCGGCATGGTGCAACCCAACGAGGCCTTCAGCGAGAAGTGGAATCCGGCGCATGCCGACAGTGCGATGAACGCGCTGGTTTCGTTGTCGCGCGGGCTGATGGCCGTGTCTCCCAAGCCTCAGCTGCTGGTCTGGCCAGAAGCGGCGATCCCTGGATACTTCCTGGACCATCCGCAGTGGGATGCCGCGATCAGCCGCTTCGTCGCGGAGAATCGTGTGCCGCTGATGACCGGCGGCCTCAACGCGGAGCCAGAAGGCCCACGGGACGGCGGCGCGCGCTTCCGCATATTCAACGCGGCGTTCTACTACGACTCGACGGGAGACCGAAGCCGCTATCCGATTTACGCCAAGCACTATCTCGTCCCGGTGACGGAGCGCGTGCCATTCGTCCCAGTGCGGCTGTTCCGCGCCATTCCAGGGCTGGCGCGCTGGTCCGGGGGCTTTGAGCCGGGGAAGGAATCGCCGGTTTACTCCTCGCCAGTCGGGAAGTTCGGCGTCGTCATCTGCTATGAATCGGCGTTTGAGAACGCCACCAGGGAGTATCGGGCGCATGGCGCGGACTTCTTCGTCAACGTCACCAACGATGCCTGGTTCGGGAGTACGAGCGCGCCGGCGCAGCACGCGTCGCACCTGGTGCTGCGTACCATCGAGACACGCATGGGTGTCGCCCGCGCCGCGAATTCGGGCATCTCCGAGTTCGTGGACCCGCTGGGCAGAGCGTACGCCGCGACCAAGCTCAACGAGGCAGCGTCGGTTGCGGCCGTGTTGCGCACGAGTGACGTGATCCCACTCTACGTGCGCCTGGGCGACTGGGTCGGCACCGTCGTGGTGGTACTCACGGTGGCCGGCATCGCTCTGCTCGTGAAGCGCCGTTACGCGCCATGACGCGCGTCGGCGTGGACGTCGGCGGGACGTTCACTGATCTCGTCGCCCTCAGGCCCGACGGCATGCTCGACATCCGCAAGGTCGCGAGCACGCCCGAGGATCCCAGCATCGGGATGCTTCGGGCGCTTGATGCATTGGGGAAGGGCTTCCCCATTGACGTGCTCGTCCACGGCACGACGGTGGCTACCAACGCCCTGCTCGAGCGGCGCGGAGCTCGCGTGGTACTCGTCACGACTGCCGGGTTCGAAGATTTGCTGTGGCTGCGCCGGCAGGACCGGCCCGCGCTGTACGATCTGGCTCGCGACCATCCGGCGCCGCT
>Ga0209377_1001327_pt1 | contig 16764 bp, 17 predicted proteins | sample GraSoiAngelo_141_FD_185898 | JGI IMG/M metagenome (GOLD analysis project Ga0209377, IMG submission 185898) | Grasslands soil microbial communities from the Angelo Coastal Reserve, California, USA - 14_0929_12_40cm (SPAdes) (version 2) | ecosystem: Environmental > Terrestrial > Soil > Grasslands ...
TGCGCTTCCGGCAAATGTTCTGCTCCACCTGTCACTCTCTCGCGGTCACCCGTGCCGGTGAAACCAAACTGATCGGTGGCGACATCGGTCCAGAACTGACCAAGGTAGGAAGCAAGGTCAATCCCGATTGGCTGATCACCTGGCTGCGTGACCCCGAAGGCTATCTGCCGCATACGCGCATGCCGCGATACGGCTGGTCCGACGAGGATCTTTACAAAGTCACGCAATACATCACGACGAAACTTGTAGACTCAGACTTGCTCAGCAATGTTCCCAAGCTTGAGCCGCCAACGGAGCAGGAAATCCAACTGGGCCACCGCCTCTTCCTGGAAAAAGGCTGCGCGAGCTGCCACGTCATCCAAGGCTTAAATCCGCAAAAAGATTTTGGCCCGGATCTGAGCGCTCTCGGTGGCAAGAACGCCTCCGAGCTGGAGTTTGGCAGCGCAAAAATTCCGCACAATCTGGTCTCTTACATTCAGGCAAAGCTCCAGGACCCCAGCTCCGTCAATCCCGCTGCGCGCATGCCGCAGTACAACTGGAATCCCTCGGACTTTGATGCTATCACCACCGCGCTTCTCAGTATGAAAGGGCCGCCCCCCACGAGCGCGCTGCAAAACCTGGTCGTGCCACGCAAGGATGTGGCGTTCCACCCCACCGGTTCGTTTGCCGAAGTCTACGAGCGCTACAAGTGCTACACCTGTCACAAATTCAACGGTTATGGCGGGGACCTGGCGCCCGACCTCAGTTATGAAGGCAGCCGCGCGCAGCGCCAGTGGCTCGTGGAGTTCTTAAAGAACCCGCAGACGCTGCGTCCGACCCTCGTTCTGCGCATGCCGCAATTGAATATGAGCGACAAAGACGCGGCTACTCTCGCCGACTACATCTCCATGGTGCTGCAACATCCCGCCGTGAATCCCGCGACGACAGACACCAAGCAGTTCACTCCGGCTTTGGCTGCTCTTGGCAAGCAGCTCTATCAAGTCAAGTATCAGTGCCAGTCCTGCCACACCATCGGCAGCTCCGGTGGATACGTGGGGCCCAACCTCAACAATGCTGGTGGTTGGCTGACGCCTGCGTGGATCGAAGCCTGGTTGAAAAACCCGCAGGCTCTTGTCGCTGACACCATCGAGCCTCGCCGAAACTGTACGGAAGAAGAGACCAAGGCTTTGACCGCTTACCTGATGACCTTGCGGGTCGGAATCAAGCCCCAAAAGACAGCGGGAGTTTCCAATGCGCACCTATCCGCGCAGGGAGCAGGCCGATGAAATCTCGCTTCTTCGGCTGTGCTCTCGTGCTGGTGACTCTGGCTGGCGTGTCCGGGTGCCGCAAGCACACCGAGACCGCCAAAGCCGATCCACTCCTTGCCGCCTACGACACGGAACCCGACTGGACCGACCCACAGAAAATCATTCAGTTGGGTTATCAGCAGGCTCAGGGGCAGCGCATTTTTTACCAGCATTGCGTCTGGTGCCATGCCGATGCCACGCCGGCGGGTCCGTCGAACCGTTCGAATCTCACGCCCGTTCCGCCGTTGCTGAACGATGGCGCCACGCTGAATGCCGAGAGTGACGAATACATGCAGAACATCATCACCCTCGGGGGAAGCGCATTGGGAAAATCAGCGATGATGCCGCCCTACGGTCGGATGCTTTCCGCTGAAGAAATCCGCTCTGTGATTGCCTTTACGCGCGCGATTGCGCAGCCGCCCTATCAGCCTCCTGGCCGGCCAGCTTCGCAATACTCCGCCAAATAGAGGATACTTGTACTTCGACCATGAAACCCAAGTGCTTCGCAGGCTTTGCCATCCAAAAAACGCTGCTCGCCATGGTCTTGCTGCTTGCTTTTTGTGCCGGGCTGGCGTTTGCCCAGGTGAATCCGGCCGAAATTCTGAACCCTGATCTCAAGGCGCTTGAGCAGACTTATTTTCAGCAGTTGATTGCCATCAATCAATCGATCGCCAAGACCAAATTCCCTTTTTCACTTTATCTCAGCCGCTATGTCGGACTGGATCCCGCGCAGCAAGCCGAGGCTGACTCACGCGGCTTGGAATTCGTGCGCTTTCAGGATCGCGTGATTCTGAAGGTCACCGGGAATTACAATGCCGCTTATGACACCCTCCGATTGACGCAAAACGAGCGCGCCGCTGCTACGTTTCGCTCCGTGGTTCTCCCCGTTCTGAGTGTGGTGACTGCGGCTCTGCCGGAGGATTTGGCTTGCGATGGAGTCGGCTTCGAAATCTCCCATCACACGCGCACCAAGGACCGCAGTTACGATTTTGAAGGGAAAGAGATCCTCGTGGTGGTGTTGAACCGTGACGATGCCTGGGCGATGGCTCGTGCGGCTACCGATGCCGAGCGCCAGGAAATCTTGAACCGTTCAAAAGTGTTTCTCAGCGGCGTGGACTATGGTCTTTCGTTGACCGAGCGCGACCCCCTCAACGTTCAAGCGCTTCCGCGATCTGTCCCGGCCAAGCCGGACGCCACTTCTAGTGCGCGCTCCTCCACTCTGGCCTCGCACTCCTCGTTGCTGAAACCCGTGAGTGCTCTACCTTCTGCCACGGCTTCCGCTCCGGCCCCGGTAGAGTCCACACCAGTCGCAACGGCAACAGATCATCCTTCACCTGCGGCTGCCGATCCGCCACCCGCTGCTCCCGTTCCCACGCAAGCGGATGCGGATCGTTTGGACGAAAAATATCAGTCTCAGTTGGCCGCTCTCGCCAAAGAAGGCGCCGCCAAGTTTCATTTTGTCAACTATGCGCCGCCCACCTTTGTGGTTTTTCACGAGCAGATGGCGCTTCAAATGACCCTCAAGAATTCGCTTCCGTTCGGCCCTGCCAAGGGCTCGATCTACAAGCGGGCCGCGCAGAGTTTCGACCTATTTCTCGCCCCGCTGCTGAAAGACATTTCCGAGCGGGTTTCCTCGGATGTGGAATTTCAGCTCTTTGATTTTTCGGTCCTGAACAAACTTTCTCCCGGCGCGAAAGGCACTTCCGAAGCGATTGAATTCATTTGTCCGCGAAGCGCTCTCAAACAATTCGTGAACGCCGAGATTACCAACCAGCAGCTCCTGGATCAGAGCGTTATCCTCGTCAACGGCGTGCGTATCGCCTTAAACCTGCAACTTGTTGAGTAGTCAGGTTCTTTGGCCCGCAAATAGTTGATTCTATAGAGGTGAGATTAGCGGATATCGCCGCCCAAAAAATCGTTGTTGGAAGCTCGCCACTTCCCGCAGTGCCCGTGCATGGTCGTGGCAGACCCCGAGCGGGCTGAACGACAAAGTGCCCGTATCAAACCAAATGTTTCCGCTGTCCGGAATCTGCGACAATACCCACTCGACTCCTTTTCCGATGAATTTGCTCTCCCGTGATGATCGTGGTGTGGTGCTTCCGAGCGTTCCCCATCGCCTCCTCATCGTTGGCTAAGCCGCGCTGCCCAAGCTGAATCAGCTTCTTGACATGCGGAAGCTCTACGGCGAAACACAGCCGGGCTTTTGGATCGACGGCTATTTCTTTGATGATACGAAGGTGAAGGACAACCGCCAACTGAATGTTCATGACCTGGACCAAATTTCGAAGGCCCACCCGGTTGTGGTCCATCACCGCGGCGGCCACACCTCTTATTACAACAGCAAGGCGCTGGAGATGGCAAACATCAACAGGAATACGCCGAATCCGCCGGGGGGAACCTACGACCGCGACGCCGATGGAGAACTAAATGGAAGGATCACGGACCGTGCCCGCGCTGTGTTCAATAACGTTGGCAAGCGGCCAACGTTTACCGAGGATCAGACTGAGCAGCGCAACCGCGATGGGCTCGCATATATTTCGAAGCAGTTCGTTCGCTATGGCCTTACGAGCGTTCACCACGAGGGCGGAGATTTGTCTGCGTTGCAGCATGTGCGCAGGAGGGGAGACCTCCGCCACCGGGTGAGCTATGAGGTCAGCGGGAAGATACTGGACGCGATGATTGCAAACGGGATCATGACCGGCTTTGCTGACGAGTGGATCCGGTTCGGAGCTACTTCCGAGCACACGGCGGACGGGTCTTTTTCTGAGCGCACGATGGCGATCAGCAGGCCCTATCTTGAGATTACGCCGCCGTATCAGGGCAATGTGACGGAGACGCAGGACGACCTGAATGCGTGGGTCGAGCGCGTGCATCGGGCAGGGATTCAAGTGAACTCTCATGCGAATGGGGATGTGGCGATCGACATGGTGCTGACTGCATACGAGCGGGCTCAGCGGGTATATCCACAGCCTGATGCGCGGCCGAAGATCACGCATTGCACGCTGATCAACGACAATCTGCTGAGGCGCATCAAGGCACTCGGCGCTGTTCCCGCGGCATTCACAACGTATGCGTATTACAACTCGGATAAATTCCATTTTTATGGCGAAGATTTCATGAAGCGGTCCATGGCCTATCGTTCTTTCCTTGACGCTGGAATTCCCGCAGCGGCAGGCTCGGACTTCAGTCCGGGGCCGTTCGCGCCGCTGATGGGCATCCAGGGAATGGTGACCCGCACGGGCTGGAATGGTCAGACTTGGGGAGCCAATCAGCGGATCAGCGTGGACGAGGCGCTGCGCGTTAACACACTCAACGGCGCATACGCCTCACATGAGGAAGCAATCAAGGGGTCCATTACACCTGGTAAACTGGCAGACTTTGTCGTCTTGGCGGAAGACCCTCACACGGTGGACAAAGCGAAGGTCAAAGAGATCGAGATCGTTCGCACGGTGACAGGTGGCACGACGGTCTACCAAGCGTGATGCGCTCGCGCGGCCATTTTTGGCACACAGTTGTCACACAACAGTTAGCAAATGAGATCTATTGGCGCCAATGGTAGCGCCCCAAGTTGGGGTCCAAACTGGGGTTCAACTTGCCCGTTTTCGAAGGCCAATTTCGGGGTTAAACGTTGTCCGCCCTGCTTCGCAAACGGACGCTCTAACACACTTGAGAGGTTGTGGACCGCACCGGCAAACTGCAAGAGTGAGTGATCGTTGGTTACTTTTTCTGGGTTGCCTGGCCCTTCATGATCGCTGCACACGCATCCTTAACGGAGTTTCCAAGTTCCCGCGTCGAATCACTGAAGATTGCGTCCCCGTCCCGATTGAATACGGCAACCTTATTCCGGCGACGAAGTGCCCCCTTGCCGCCTTCGTGGTCGAGGATACGATGTTGGTGTCGATGCTTATCGGCCGCAAATGCGATTGCCTTCAGAGGTTGCGTCGGATTCCAACTGCGTGGAACCTCCCTTATGTCGAATAGGCCGCGCAGGCCTTCTCGCAATTTAAGCGCAGCTTTCTCTGTGAATGTCGCCAGGAATATCTCTTCTGGCAGTACTCCATGGAAGACAATCAGGTTTACGGTTCGCCAGAGGGGGGACCCGTGTCTTTCCGGAACCAGGACCTGCGGGCAAGAAAGAACATAATAGTAATTAATTCCCTGATTGCCCATCGCCGATTCGCTGAGTGGACCAAGCAGCCACTCCGCGCTGAACAACGTCGATGGCAGCATGGCCCACAAGCGGCTGTTCCAGTATCCGGGTTGTCGCGGATGAACTCCGTCAGTAGTTCCGCGCGGTGCTCACGCCAGAGAGCGCGAACCTGCTGCTCGCCCGCGATTCCGGGGAAGTCGTTGAAATGGTCGCCGATCAGCAGGACCCGCTTCGAAGCCGGAGTCATTGCCAGGTCCGCTGGCTCGCAGCGCCGCTTCGCTAGCGGCTCGCTCCCGAATCTTCTCTTCCTCCGCCGCAGTCAACAGGCCGTGCCGAATCAGAATCGCGATCGCTTCGAGCCGCTGCTGCTCCCGCGCGGCCGCCCATGCCTCTGAACTTCCGTCAGCAGGGTGAAGCAACGGATGCGGCTCGGGTGCGTCGCCAAAAGCCCACCAGCCCCAAGGTCGGCTACGGTCACGAAATCTGTCGATGTGCCAGCGCAAAATCTCGGTTTTATGCTTCGCCCACTCGCCACGCAAAAAATCCAGCCGGCCGTCCGGCAGCCACGACGGTGGATCGTAGGGGCCGGGCTCATAGCGCCCCTCGACGAAGACCCAAAGATTCCTTTGAATTTTTCCCCATCGGTCTTTCTGGATCGGTTCCATGTGCGACAACGTGTCGAAAAAATCCATACCGCCGGATAAGATTTCGCGGACCTGCGGCGTTAGCCTGTTCCCTTCTCGTTGCGGCTGGCGTCGTCGCTGTCGATTCGTCGGCATACTTTCCTCACCTTCCTCCGTGCGGTCTGCCGGGTAAGTTCAAAGGTTCAAGGTCCAGATTCAAAGCTTTCAGGTTCCGAACCAGCGCCATCTTCGCGTCGCGCTCGACCAGCGTCGCCGGATGCTGCTTTTTCTGCCCGAAGCGATCGCGGATGACGATGCCCTCACGCCGCAAGATCCCCTGCGCCTTGCGCATCCGATCGAAGCACTCGAGCGCCGATCCGAGCAGCAACAGCGCGGCATCGTCGAGCTGCCAACCATCGTTGATTTTTTCCACCACTCGCGTGCTTCCTTCGACAGACCGCGCGGCGGTTTCGGTAAGTTGGAGTTTTTTGCGGAATTTTTCATAAGGTTTCCTTCGCTTTATGCGGTCGAAACTGGCGCGTCGGTTTCGAAGGAGAAAGTCCAAACGATTTTGAGGGGGTATCCCCCGTCAAGGACTTCGCGTACTCTTTCCATGCGGCGAGCGCGTCGGCCACTGTGACTCTCGCAGTCTTCGGGATCGCGCGCGCGTAAAGGGCCACGTCCACTCGTTCGTTGAACTTCAGATACGGTCATCCGATTGTGCGCTCCGCGACCCACGCGCTTCTTGCCGTAATGGTTTTTCAAACGCCGCGTGAACTTGCTCTTGCTCATCACGTACTGATCTTCTTCGAGCCACGTCGTCTTGTAGCGCGCGTAGATCTCGCTGACTAGCAGGTCCTCCTCCTTCGCGTCCTCATAAGTCGCTTCAAGAAACCTAGAAACCTGGTCCTGCTCATCGAGATATTCCTGCGTGCTTTTCTCTGCGCTCGCTGGTAAGGCCAGACGCATGCCGTTCTTCTTCAGTGCGGCAAGCCCGGCTAGCGCGAAATTCAAAATCCCCGAACTGGCTTCCATCAGCCACTCGATGTATGGTTCGAAGGGCTGCTTCTCCCCCGGCGTCAACGTCACATCCCACCGAAGCAGAGCGAAGCGGCGGCGGATCGCTTCGTTGAATTCATCCATCACCGGTTCTTCGTTCGCCGGAATGACGATCTTTGCGGTGGGCTTGAAATTGCTCCGGCGCTGATAGAGCTGGCGAGCGTGCTGCTTCTCGCCACCTGTGTAGTCTTTGATGAATTCTAGATTCCAGTGCTTCCCGACCTGCTCCGCTGCCGAGATGAGCCGCATGCCTGCAAGGTCGGCGACGTCGTTCGCCCCGGCTGCTTGTTCCCCGGCGTTCCTGTTCGGCTGAAAGATGAGCGCCTTCTTGCACTTGAAGGCGTAGTCGCCGAGCACTTCCATCATTACGCGCTGGAATGTCGATTTACCGTTACCGCCTTCGCCTAGAAAAAAGATGAAGCATTTTTCTATCTGAATACCGGTCAGGCACGCGCCGAAGATTTGCGCTAGGCAAGCGCGCATCTCGGAATCCGGCTGCACCCTCTCAAGATATTTGTCCCACCGGAGGCCTGCGACTTCGGGGGCGTAATAGACTGGGGCGCGCTTCGCGACCAGCAGGCCCAGGTCGCCTTCTACTAATTTTTCTTTCTCTCCTTGCAGGTCGAGGATCCCGTTCTCGACGCCGAGCAGCCAGGGGTTGGCATCGAACGCGCCCGGCGGCACGGCAACCGTCTTGCGCGCCCGCAGCACCTGAGCGCAATGGGCGATCTTTACAGCGTTACAGGAATTCAAAGCGTATCGGTGCCGTTCCTTATCCTTTGGGTTAACGACTCTTGCAGTCGTCTCGTACTTCTCGCGCATCGCCAGCTCAATCAATCGCAGTCCTTCCCCGACCTTGTCCTCCCGCCAGCGGCAGTTCTCGTCGGCGACATACCAGATGTCGCCTTCCTTCTGATACTTGATGCGGCCTGGGTAGCATCGCTCGACATAATCGGCATTCCCGCCGTCCGTCAAATGCAAGGTTGCCACCAAGTCCGACGGCGAAAGCAAATCGGCTTTGCTCTTTTTCAGCTTCGCGATAATCTCTTGCTCGTCAGCGCTTTTCATCAATCTCTTTCTTCCAAGTCTGAAACAGGCCGAGTATCGTGGAATCTTCCTCTAGCCACGGGCTAGCCTTTGCGCATGTGAGCCAGTCGAGTATTCGATTGAGTTCCCCTTCTTGGTGGCAGTAGCGGGCGAGAGCATCCCAGGCCGGCTCGCAATCGGGGTATTTCTTGAGCACTTCCGTGGCAATCGCGGCGCTGCGGCCAAGTTGCCGGAGTTCAGTCGAATACTTGCCGATGAGCGAGTCACGCCAGGTCTCGAATCGCGCGATTGTTTTCCGGTACTCGGCGATCTCGCGCGCCTCTTCGCGTCGCCTGCGTTTGCTCTCGGGGTCGGTTGCGACAAGCCCGAGCTCCTTCGCGATGGTGGCGGTGTTCGCTTTCCACTGGCACCGAAAGCAGTGCGCCACTTCATCCGTGTAAGACACCGTTGCGGTCGAGTGACCTGTGCAGTAAACGCAGTCGGCGCGACGCTTGCCGCGCAGCCGGAGACCCGCGCGTTCCAGTAGTTCGGACATGGACAGCGTTGCGATGCTCACGCTTTCACTCCGCAGGCCGCACGGTCTTCCCCGCCATCCAAGCCCGCACGTCACCAACCCGATAGAAAATCGAGCGATTCACGCGGATGTATGGGGGACCTTCGTTTCGCAGCCGGAAAATTTTGAAAGTGATTTTTTGGAAGGGGAACCAGCGGCTGAGCTGTTCGGTCGTAATTATTTGATCATCGGAAACGGGCACAAACGGCGGGGCCGTTCGCTGGCGTTTGTGACCGGCGCGACCTTTTCGGGATGGCATGTCGTTTTTCTCCACGCGCCCCGGGGGTTTTCTTGGGTTCCCCTGGGTACGTGGTTAGTTATCCCCCGGGGAGGGGGATAACTGTAAAACGCATTGTTACCGTTTTTTTGAGGAGGTTTCAGGAGATCCAGCTGGCGGCGAATCGTGAGGGGATGGCAGTTGCGTGCCTTCGCCAGGATACGCAGCGCGGATTTTTTACTCTTCTTATCGGGCCCCGAAGTGAGTCTGTCAAATTCAGGTTTCAATTCGATTGCTCGCTGCTTGCGCTCTTCGGCTGTTCCGAACCTCGCGCGGGCGGCACGTTTCCCCACCCGTCGCATCTTCCAGCCAATTTTCGCGTTGAGGAAAAACTTTTCTCCGAGTTGCACCCTTTGAGTATCACGCCCCATCAAGAAACAAGTCAGCATCGCTTCACGCGTGCGCGGGTCCGCCGTTTGGTGGAATTTATCGAGCCAGCCGAGCGGTGCTAGCACTTGGAAGACCACCGATAAATCACCGGAGATCTCCTTGCCCGGCGCTGCGGGTTGCCCCCGCTCGATTCGACGTGTACCGGCGTCCCACAGGTCGCGCAAAAAGGTATCCTTGAGTGTTTGTTTTTTACTCACGCCCCGCCTCCAGCAATTTCGTTTGCGCAGGTTTTTCGCCCGCAGCGAACATGGCCGTCGTGGCTTTGTCGATCGCGCCGCGCACGGCGTCCACGGACAATCTTGGATAAACCGAAGTGATCCCCGCGGCTTTGTGCCCGAGCATGCGGCTGACAAGATGCAGGGAAACATTTTCACCCGCGGCCCATGCGCCCAAGCTGCGGCGCAAATCATGAATCCGCAGACGGCCTTTTCCTTTTTCGTCGAGCTTCGCATCAGCGAGCAACCGCCGCCACCCGCGCTTGAAACTTACGACATGGCCCGTTCCGCCGGTCGATGCAAAAACCCACGAACTGCGCGGGGTTTTGTCGCCCCCGGCGGCACGCGCGCGCCGTGCAGAGAGCAGGTCCATGGCCCGCGCGACGAGCGGCACGATATGCGCCTGCCGGTTCTTCGTGTTGGGGATCGCCCAGAGCCCGCGCTCCAGGTCCAATTCCGCCCAGCGCATCGCCAGCAAATTCCCGCGCCGCGCGCCGGTGAGCAGCGCAAGCACGACAAAGTCCCGCAAGTCTACGTTTGTTGTTTTGTCCAGCGCCCCGAACAGGAGCGGCAGTTCTTCCGGTTGCAAAAAACGCTCGCGCGAGGCCTCGTGGAACAGTTTCACGCGGCTGGCCGGATTCGTTCCGCTATAGAGGGCCGCGTCGAGGGCCCAGTTGAAAATTGCGCGGAGCAACTGGAGTGTACGATTGGCGGCGTAATGGCTACGCGCAGCGGCTCGGCGTGGCGAGCGAAGGTGTCCCGGGCACCTCGGACGGCGCGCGCGGGGTCTTTGGCGTGCGCCGCGAGGTGTCTTTCACAGTAATCGTCCAGCGCAGCCCCGACGGTGATACGGGTGCGGCGTTGGAACGGATCGGGACCGTCCCAGTCGTTGCCTTTCCAAGCGTTGAGCTTCGTGTTGAGTTCGGAGGCTTTTGCGCGTGCCTGCTCGACGCTCACTTCGGGGAAGTCGCCGAGCATTTTGAAAGTGGGATGACCGGCCACTTTGCGGAACCAATTGAACGAGCGATGTCCCGAAGGTTGGAGCCGGAGACCCAGGCCTTCGATGTTCGTGTCGCGGAAGTGCAATCTTTTTGTGGCGTGTGGGCGAAGTTCTTCGATCCGGCTTTTGCTGAAGTTGAACCGTGTTTTTTTCATCGGATTTACCTCGGGTTTACCTCGGGTTTACCCCCGTATAAACCAGTACCGTCGTCCAGCAAACCACGGCGGTAAACCCAGCCCGGCTATTATCCGGCTAAATCGTGCAAAAAGAAACGATTATAAGCCACGGCAAACCTTTGGGTCGGTCCCCTAAAGGGACTGGCCCCGCGGCTTCGAACCAGAGGGCCGGGAGTTCAAGTCTCTCCGGGCGCGCCACTTCTCCTAAAATGATCGTCTGAGAGATCCCTCGCAAACAGCGCTTCGGGATTTCGCCTGCGGGGCTCCCGCTTCGCTCACGCCCGCAAACCGGCTCAACTTTATTTTGGTGCGGGCCTGGTGAATCCCTGCGCTTCCAACCAGTAATAGAATTCGTCAATCCAGTGATCGCTGCTGGTACACTGCTTGCGCATGCCGAAGCCATGGCCGCCAGCGCTGAAAATGTGAGCTTCCGGTTTGTAGCCCGCCGATTTTAACGCGTCATAAAACTTTATCACGGCGCCGAGGGCCAAGGCATCGTCCTGCGCCCACGCTAGAAAAACAGGCGGCAGTTTTGCGGGAATGGCCGACATCACGCCAAACGGTCCACCATAGATGGGTGCAGCAAAGTTTGGACGTGCCGCGGCATCCTGCTGGAGCAGAGCTGCGCTGGCCACCATGGCGCCTGCCGAGAAACCCATAAAGCCGACGCGGTCGGGAGAAATGCCCCATTCCGCGGCGTGCTGCCGAACTACTTTGAGTGTTTGAATTCCGTCGGCGATGCCGTACTTGCCAGCTTCGTCCATGTTCAGGTCGGGCGGGATACCTTCCCGGCGCTTTTCGATAATCCGATACTTGAGCACGAAGGCGGCAATGCCTTTGTTCTGAAGCCAGCGCGCCACATCGTGGCCTTCCATATCGATAGCCAGCGCCACAAAAGCTCCGCCGGGAGCGATGATGATGCCGGTTCCCGTGGCCTTGGCTCGCTCCGGAAGGTAGACCGTCAAAGTTGGTGTCACCACGTTAAAAACCACGGTTCCGAGAGGAGTATTCTTTTCCACCCTTTCCTTCTGCGTCCACGTCTCGGAACCTGGGGATGCGCCAGGCCATATGTTCAACGTCTGCGCGTTGCAGCAAAGCGCCATGACAAACGTTAAGACGATTGCGCGAGCTATAGCGAACGACATTCGCCACATCTTGTTTCTCTCCTGCTTTGTTCTGATGAGCGTTCCAGCTGAGCTAGCGTGCTGGTTATGGGCGACCCATCTGTGCTTTTCTTAGCTTGCCACCTCGCAACTATACAGCATTCCCGAATGACGCTATGTTCCTGCTTCCCCCGGACTTCGCGCGGAGTTAAGCTGTGGTTTCTCGGAAGGGGAAGAAAAGAACGGGTCTAAAGACCCGCCACTACATTGCCGGAGGTAAATATTTATGAACGGAAATGGGCGGACGATTCATGGTGCATGGGTCTTGGCATTGGCAGCCGGAGCGGCACTGGGTACGGGGTTCACTTCTCGCGGGGTTGAAAAGCTCAACATTCAAGAGTTCAAGACAAGACCCTTTCCGCCGCCTCCCAAATTCCCTCCCGACCTCAACGTTGGCGAACTGAGAGTCACGATCAAAGAATGGGAGGTGCCGACAAAGGGCGCGCATCCGCATGATCCCGCCGTGGGCATGGATGGCGCGCTGTGGTTCACCGAGCAGATGCAAAACAAGATCGGGAGGGTCGACCCGTTCACGGGAACGTTCAAGGAGTATCTTTTGAAGGTAGAAAACTCGGGCCCGCATGGATTGGTGGCGGATAGCGAAGGCAACATCTGGTTTACAGGAAATTTTGCGGGGTACATCGGCAAACTCGATCCGAAGACCGGTACGGTGACGGAATACAAAATGCCCGATGCGAAGGCGGAGGATCCGCACACGGCGGTCTTCGACTCTGAAGGAATCCTGTGGTTTACCGTGCAGGCGGGCAACTTTGTCGGGCGGCTAGACCCCCGGAGTGGAAAGATCGAGCTACAGAAAGTTCCCACGGCGAACGCGCATCCCTATGGAATTCAAGTGGATGGCCGGGGTGTGCCATTTTTCTGCGAGTTTTTTACCAACAAGCTGGCGAGCATCGATCCCAAGACCATGGCTATTCGGGAGTACGCGCTGCCGGAGGGCGTGCGCCCGCGAAGGATGGCCATCGACGCAACGGACCACGTTTACTTTACGGATTACGAGCGCGGACACTTGGGACGGCTGGACCCGAAGAGCGGCGAAGTGAAAATGTGGAATTCGCCGGGAGGTGCGGGAGCAAATCCGTACGGCATTGCCATCACGCCGGATGGAATGGTTTGGTACAGCGAGTCAGGGGTAAAGCCAAATACGATGGTCCGCTTCGACCCCAAGACGGGAACAATGGCGCGTACTACTATTCCTTCCGGCGGCGGAACGGTTCGCAATATGGCTGCAACCGCGGACGGCCGGGTGTATATTGCTTGCAGCGGCGTGAACAAAGTGGGCGTCGTGCAGCCCGCCCGCTGATCGCCCCTTCCGCAGCAGCGCATCGTGCCGTGGAGGAAGTCATGACCGGAACAGCCCTAAAGCCCCAGGAACAAACCTGCCAGGGAGTCTCGCGCGTGGATGAACCTTGCGACCATAGCGCGCAGCAGTATTGCGAGCGCTGCGGCCAATGGTTCTGTCGCGCGCACTATCCCGATCCGGAATGGCACACCTGCGCGCCGGAGCAGGGCCACGTCTGAACGCCGCCCGGGCCGCAGGCCCCCAAGGGGCGTTGGCAATTGCACAGCACGTTGTGTGTGAATTCTTGACGGAGAAGCCCGCCTCCGTTAGCGTCAGAAGGTGCGGAGCGCGGCGCGCTTCGCGCGCAAACGGCGCAAAATTTCCTGACGAGAGATTCTCTTGGGCAACGCGATCATCACGCTGACAACAGACTACGGCACCAACGATCATTTAGTCGGTACGCTCAAGGGCGTCATTCTCAAAATCAATCCCGACGTGACGCTCGTAGATATCACGCACAATGTCACGGCTTTTGATTTGCTCGATGGGGCGTTGGCCATTGGCTCGGCCTATGCCTATTTCCCTCCAAAGACGATTCACGTGGTGGTGGTGGATCCGGGCGTGGGCACGGAGCGCCGGCCACTGCTGGTTAGCGCGGCGAACCAGTATTTCGTGGCGCCGGACAATGGCGTCTTATCCGTCGTCTATGAACGCGAGCAAGAAACTTTGGTCGTCCGGCACGCGAATGCAGAGCATTATTTTCTTCAGCCCGTCAGCAAGACGTTTCACGGCCGGGACATTTTTGCGCCCGTGGCTGCCTGGCTTTCCAAGGGCTGGCAGACCGCCAGCATGGGAGAGGAGATCACCGACTACAAACGCTTCGCACTTCCCCGCCCCAAGGAGGCCGACGGAGCCGTGAACGGAGTGATCCTGCGCGCTGATGCTTTTGGCAATTTGATCACCAACTTCCGGCAAGAGGACTTACCGGAAACTGTCCTCCATGACGGAGCCATTAAATTACAGGTAGGAAACCAAGCGGTGAGCCGGTTTGTCGAGACGTTTGCGCAGGGGAATAACAGCGAGCCCTTCGCCTATTTGGGATCGAGCGGTTTCCTCGAAATTGCGGTGAACAAAGGCAATGCGGCACGCACGCTGGGCCTGGGCCGCGGCATAGCCGTGGTCCTCACAAAATAGCACCTTCCTCTCAAGAGCATTCCACGTCCGGCCCATTTCTTTCAGCGCGAAAACTCTTGCGCCGCCATCTGCGAGCGTGTTCGCGGGTCGAGCCAATCGCGCCACGCATCCCCCAACAAGTTGAAGGAAAGCACCGCAGTCATCACCGCCAAGGCTGGAAAAACAACTATGTGCGGCGCGTCGAAGACGTGGCCGCGCGCATCGTTCAACATGGCGCCCCAGCTGGGAATGGGGGCGAGCACGCCGAGGCCGAGGAAGCTCAGCGTGCCTCGCGCGTCGACCGGGCAGTGGCTTTGCGTTACGAGTGAAGACTTTCCTAGGCAGCGGCTGGCGCCGGTTGCTTCCGCCTGTGCCAGTAACCCAAGGCCGCAAACAGAAGGACCGCCGGCACGCCGGTCAGTCCGCAAACGATGAAGAAAATCCCGTAGGCGTGAATGAGGCCGTGCGTGTGGCTCAGGCTTTGGACCATTGCACCGGAAAACCCCTTCAAGATTTTTCCCAGCCAGGCATAGGTTGAACTCAATAGCGCATACTGCGTGGCGGTGTATCCCAGATTGGTGAGACTCGACATGTACGTAACAAGCGCGACGCCGGCAAAGCTAAGGCTGAAATTGTCACCGACCATGACGACAGCGAAGAGACGAAGGCTCAAGCCCCAGAACGCCAGAGTCGCGAACGCGGCAGTCGCGGCCGCCTGTAAAATGCCCCCTATGATGAGCGCACGCATGTTGCCAAGCTTGAGCGAGCAGAATCCGCCCGCGGCGATGCCTGCAAACGTAGCGATGAGCCCGATGGAGCCGCGTATCGCTCCGACGGTTGGCTTCGCTAGACCGAGATCGACGTAGTAGGGACTCGCCATCGGCCCCATCATGAAGTCCGGTATCCGGTAAAGGCTGATGGCCGCTAGCATCACAAGCGCCACCCAGCCGTGTGCGCGGAAGAAGGCGATGAACGGTCCCACGACAGCGTCGAAGAAACGCGTCCAAAGCGGCGCTTCGCGCTTTTCATCCATCACCGCATTCGCGCGCTCCGGTTCCTTTGCAAACCAGGTCGCGATCACTCCAATGGCCATACATGCGCCGTAGATACCGTAGGACATGCGCCATCCCACGGCCGCTGCCACGATGAGGATAAGGGAATCCGTAGCCAGGAGCGCCAGGCGGTAGCTGAACTGATAGGCAGACGCGAGGAGGCCTTGTTCTTCTCCGTCGTCTGCGGATTCAATTCGCCAGGCATCGACCACAATGTCCTGTGTGGATGAGGCAAACGCGACGACGAGCGCAAAAGCACCAAGCCGGGCGAGCCCGGCCTTCGTGCCAGTTCCGCCCATGGCGGCCAGCGCCAGCCCGACGACGATCTGCGAGAACATCATCCATCCGCGCCGATGTCCAAGCCGTTTAAACAACGGCAAGTCGACGCGATCCATCACGGGCGCCCACAGGAACTTCAGCGAATATGCAATGCCCACCCAGGAAAGAAACCCGATAGCCGTCAAGGAGGTGTGTTCATCGCGCAGCCAGTAGCCGAACGTATTGCCGACCAGATAAAAGGGAAGGCCTGAAGAAAACCCGAGCAACAACATCGAAAGCGTTTTGGGCCGCAGGTAATCGGCGAGCCGGTGCTTGTGCGGACTCACGCCTTCATTGTCTAGCGGGGCCTCACGAAACTCAACGAAGGAATCGCGATGGTTGCGCAAACCACAAGTCCGAGAAACGCGAGCTGCAAGGTGGCGGGGTAGCGCTCGAAGATAACCCGGCGCACCGGCACTTGAAACTTGAACGATTGGCCGAAATCGCCGTGGGCGACTTGCCAAACATAGCGGCCGTATTGCGTGTGCAGCGGCAGATCCAGGCCAAGCGCGTGGCGCAATTGCGCCACTTGGCCCGGGGCAGCTCCCTCTCCCAGCATTGCTCCACGGGATCGCCCGGGACGATGTGAATCATCAAAAATACCAGCGTCAGCACCAACCAGAGCGCTGGAAGAGCCAAAAGAACTCGTTTGAATATGTATCGCGCATTCGTTTCGAATCGCTCAGGAATCCCGCGATGAACTCTTCAGGCCTTTTGCGGGTTGCAGCATGGCTTCTGCAGGCAGCGATGTTTCGCTTTCCGGCGAACGCACACGCTGAATCTTCACTTGCGCCACACGTTTTCCATCCATTTCCACGACCGAGAAACGATAATTTCCGTACTCAAAACTCTCTCCACCCTTGGGAATAAAACCCAACTGGGCGAGCACAAAGCCGCCAACCGTTGCGTAAGCCGGATCCTCCGGCAAGGTAATATTGTATTGTGCGTCCAGGTCGCGAACATTCAGGGCAGCGTCAAAAAT
>Ga0209377_1001332_pt1 | contig 16740 bp, 14 predicted proteins | sample GraSoiAngelo_141_FD_185898 | JGI IMG/M metagenome (GOLD analysis project Ga0209377, IMG submission 185898) | Grasslands soil microbial communities from the Angelo Coastal Reserve, California, USA - 14_0929_12_40cm (SPAdes) (version 2) | ecosystem: Environmental > Terrestrial > Soil > Grasslands ...
GACCTGTGGGCTGCGAGACGGGCACCTGCTGGGTTCCCGGATTGTAGAGAAACTTCCAGTCCGAATATTTCGACGCGCCTTCGAAATCCCTGTTCGCGAAACCGAAATTGGCGACTTTTTTGGGGCTGTCCTCCGAAAGGCTGTAGACGCCCATGATCCCGCCGTCAGGGGCCTTTACCGTCCCCCATTCGCTTTTCCCGGTCAGCGGGTCGAAGTAGAGTTTTCTCAGGTAGCGCTCGGTGCCGGGCTTGCGCGGGTCTTTCAGCAGGTCCTCGAGCGACCTGGGAAACTGCTTGGGCCCGCTCACGTAGTATCTCTCGATCGCGCGCCGGTACTGGTTGCCCACGTAGAGCAGCTCCGTTTCCCTGTCGCGCGTGAGCGCGGTGTGCCAGACCTCTCCGGTGAGGGCGAGGCCCAGGCCCATGAAAGCGATCGCGAACAGTACCGTCAGGTAGGTGAAACCCGCCTGTCTGTCATGGCGCATCGCTACCAGTCTCCGTAGGTCGAGCCGTCGCTTGCCTTGCCCTGCGCGCCGCTTTTTACGTCGTACACGCCGCCTTTCTGCGGGTCCTCCGGTCCGACGATGACCCAGGTCGTCGCGCTCTCGGTGATGGGATCGACGGGCACCTTGCGCAGGTACTTTTCCGAGGCGAGCGCTTCGAGCGACTCGGGGTACTTGCCCTTGTCGCCGTAGTACTTTCCGATCGCGTCGCGCAGCTGGAACAGATCTTCCCGCAGCACGGCCTCTTTGGATCTTTCGAGGCTGCCGAAATAGCGCGGGATCGCGAGCGTGAGCAGGAGAGCGATGATCGCGATCACCACCAGCAGCTCGATCAACGTGAATCCGGAACGGGGTCGCACCGCTCTTACCAATCCCGGTAGGGCTGGCCGTTGATGCCCTTGCCGGGAGCGAGCGAGAAGACGTCGAACACGTCGTCGCCGTCCCTGGGATCGTCGGGCGGGCTCGCGTAACTGCGCTTTCCCCATGTGGCCGCGGCGGAAAGCGTCGGATCGGCGTTGAGCGGATCGCGCGGGATGCGGCGCAGGAAGTAGACCTTTTCCTTCTTCGCGCTCTTCTGGTCGTCGACGCCCTCGGCAAGATCCTCGAGTTTCTTCGGATAGCCCGAGTCGCCTACCGACTTCCGGATTCGGCCCTCGTCCGAAGCCTGCTTGTAGGCGTCGATCGCCTCGCGGATCTGGCGCAGCGTGCGGCGCAGCTCCTGCTCCTTGGTGCGCTGCACGGCAAGCTCGCTGACGGGCAGCGCGACCGATGCGAGCAGCGCCACGATCGCCACGGTGATGACGAGCTCGATAAGGGTAAAGCCCTGGCCTCGCGAAGGGCTCCCGCCGGCCATGGATGCGACGCGCCCGCGCTACTGCGGTTGCACGCCGCCGAAAGGCACGATCGTACCGCCCGGCAGTGCGGCACCGGGGAGCGCCGCGGGAGCGGGCGACAGCGCTGGCCCAGGCTGCGGCTGGATCGGGGCGAACGAGGATGGTGAGGCAGTCCCGCCGAGCGGGCCGCCACTCGATGAAGCTTCGGTTCCGGCAGCGAATTCGACCGTGCGCGCATCGGGCCGCGCGATCGTCCGCATCAGCCTCGGGGTGATGAGGAGCACGATCTCGGTCTTGGTGATAGTGTCGTTCGTGGACGAGAACAGGCGCCCCAGCACCGGCAGCTCTCCTATCCCCGGAACGCGGGTGGCGTTGCGCTGGTCCTGGTCGGTGATGAGGCCTGCGAGGATCTGGGTTTCACCGTCCCGCAGGCGCAGCACCGTGTTGGTCTTGCGCGTCCCGATCTGATAGACGAGGCCCCCACCGGGTTGCGGGATGGTATTGGTGATGCTGCTGACCTCGAGCCCGATCTTGATACCGACATCGTCCTCCAGATAGATCAGGGGCTCGACCTCCAACTGCAGACCCACGTCGAGGTAGCTCACCGATTGAGAGACGAAGCCTCCTGACACCGCGGAGGTCGTGGTGATCACCGGGACGCGGTCGCCGATGTGGATCTTCGCCTTTTCCTTGTTCCTCACGCGGATGCGGGGGTTGGCGAGCACGTTGGTCCGGCTGTCGGTCTGCCTGAGCGACAGCAGGAACAGGGGATCGGTGAAGGTGAGGCGCACGAGCTCCTCGTTGCGCGAGCGCAGCTCGGGTAGGGTGACGACCCCGGGCGTTCCGGTGCCCCCGGCAGCGGTCGCGCCGCCCACGAGACTGACCGCCGCCGAGCCCGGAAACTGAATGCCCAAGGCCATCAGCTTGTTGTAGCCGACTTCGAGCACCTCGACTTCGAGCATCACCTCGGGCTCGGCGATATCCTGCGCCGCGATCAGCTTTTCCGCGAGGCGGATGGCGTTCGGCGTGTCCTTCATCACCAGGAGGTTGAGCTTTTCGTCGATGAAGATGTCGCGCGTCTTGAGGATGGTGCGGATCAGGTTCGCCGTCTGCCTGACGTCCGCGTTGGCGACGTAAAAGCTCTTTACGACGAGATCCTGGTACTCGCGCAGCTTCTGCGGCGTGTTCGGGTAGATGAGCGCCGTGGTCTCGTTCAGGACTTTCTGCTCGAGCTGGTTGGTGGCGAGGATCAGCTTGATGACGTCCTCGACCTGCGCGTCGCGCACGACGATCGTGGTCCTCTGGTCGGCGCGCACGTCCTTGTCGAACAGGAAGTTGAGGTTCGCCGCGCGCGCGATCACGTCGAATACGGTGCGCAGGGGCACGTCTTTCAGCTCAAGGGAGATGGGCTTGGTGACCGAACTCCTCAGCTGGAGGAGGGCGATCGCGGGCTTGGTCGTCCTCTCCTCGATCAGCCGCTGCAGCTGGCGCGCCTCGCGCTGAACCGGGTTTTCAGCGAGCACCGTCGCGAGCAACTCCCGAGCGTCACGGTATTTTTCCACTTTGACGAGCTTGTCCGCTTCGGCGACCAGCCCCCGATGGCGTTTGTCGAGATCGGTTTGCGCGAGACCCTGCGTCGCCCGCGAGTTGGCCGCGTCGTACTTGAGCACCCGGCGGTAAAGCTCTTCGGCCGGCTCGAACTGCACGGCAGTCCGCAGGGCGTCTGCCTGGACGAGCCACTGCGCGACGGCGAAATCGCGCAGGCGGAAATACTCCGAGCGGTAGCCGTGGTTTTGAGGATCTTCCCGCATCGCTTTTTCGAGCGACGCGAGCGCCTCGTCGGTGCGGCCTTCGCTCATCAGCTGACGCGTGTCCCTGATGAGTACGTCGCCGGCACAGGCTGCGACGAGCGCCAGGGCAAGCGCCGCATAATGGGTTTTGGAGGGTTTCATGGGTTTTCGCCTTCGTTGGCGGGACGGAAATAGACGGTCAAACGCAGCTGGGCTTCGATTTGCTGATCGCCCGCTTTCTTGCGCTCGAAGCGCAGCGCATCGAGCGACGCGATCGGCATGCTCTTGAGCGTGGCGGCGACGAATTGCCGTATCTGCGGATAAGTGCCGCGGATGGGCAGGGTGATACGGTAGAACGCCATGCCGAAAGGAGGTTTCTCGAGGCGGTATTCGCCCTGCAGCAATTCGAGTTTGGCCGAGCGCGCGAGAGCGTACACGCGCTCGAGCTCGTCCGGAAGTTTCTCCAGCGGAGGAAACAGGCCGTAGAAGCGGCGCAGTTCCTCCGCGCGGCCCTCGCTGGCAACGGGCTGAAAAGGAGTGCGCGAGCGCAGCCGCTCGGCGACCGAGCGCTGTGCCTGCAGCTCGCGCTCGGCCGGACTGACCGCAGAAAAATAGAACGGGACGCAGAAGATGAGGACCCCTATACCAAGCACTCCGGTTGACCCCAGAGAGTGCAGCCATTCCTGGGCGCGCTTCACCGGGTGTTCCTGAAGGCCGCCTGCACGCCGAACTGGATCGGACGCGAAGGATCTTCGACCTGGACGTGATGATTGACCAGATGCACTCCGGAAAGCACCCGGGTATCGCTGAGCCGGCGCACGTACCTGAGCATGGCCTCCCGGTTTTTCGCCTCGGCCGTCAGGCGCAGGTTGCGCTGCTGGGTTTCCGGCTGCAGCTGCAGCACGGTCACCTCGCTGCTCGAGGCCGCCTCGACCGCCTCGATCATTTGCGCCCACGGAATGCTGAGCTGCCGCACCGCCGCGTCGATGATCTTCGCTTCCTCGTCGAGCCGTTCCTTGGATACCGCGCGCGGCGGTCGCCGGTTGGCGCTGAGCAGGCCCTGCGCCGCATCGACCGCGGCGAGCTCGTTCAGGGCGTTGCGATAGCGCAGAACCATGTCGCCCGAGACTACGAGCGCGAGGACGAGCACCGACACGCCTATCCACTGCGGACGGCGCGGGGCCGCGACATAATCGAGCTCGATTCGATGCGCGCTCATAGTGCGCAGAGCGCCATGGCAAATGGTTGTGACTCCGCGGGAGCCAAGCCCTCCGCCGGGGCGAGCGCGAGGCTCCTGAAGCTCCACCCCTGTCCTTCGACCGGAAGGGCATTCCCGTTTCGGGGTGCATGAACGTAGACGCCCTCGGACGCCTCGTCTCCACCGACCCGATACCGCTCGCGATCGAGCAGCCCCGCCCATTCGCGCGGCTCGTCGAAGTTTCCCCGGGTGTTGCGCACTGCCGACCACCGCCCGCCTTCGAGGCGGGCGAGGCAGGCGCGCTGCGGCTCGACGAGCAGGAACCACGCGCGCTCGCCTTTGATGTCCTTGCGCCACCGGTTGAACGCTGACATCAGATAGGGTTGGACCGACACGAGCTTCGCTCTGGCGGCCGCGGGAAACGCGGCGCGCACGGCCTGCACGAGCGACGAATCGACCGCGCTCGCGATGCGCGTCGAGCCGGCCGGGGTCGGGCTCAGGCGCAGGTCCCATTCCTTGCTTCGCTCGCCGTGGACCTTGGCGAAGCAGTACCGGACGAAAGCGGTTATTTCCTCGGCGTTCCCCAGGCCCTCGCTCCAGGGGACGACGATGAAGCGCGCGAAGTGGTTGGAGAGCACGACGGTCACCTGCGCGTTCGCGTCCCTCGTTTCCTCGGCGAGCTTCTCCAGAGCCGCCACCGCGCCCTGCCAGGGCTGCGCGCCGAAACCCGGGTCGCACGCGATCGTGCGCTTCTCGCTAACGCGGGGCCGAACCCTGCCCGAAGCCCGCAGGAGCGCAAGCGAATCCGGGGCGAGCGCGATCAGGATACGGTCGCTAGATAAACGTAACACGGTTGATCTCTTCCAGAGTGGATTCACCGTTCTTCACGGCCTCGAGCGCGGCATCGCGCAGGAAGCGGGTGCCGCTGGTCCGGGCGGCTTCCTTCAACTGGCGCACCGGGGCGCGGGCCGTGATCAGCTCGCGCAGCTCGTCGTTGAGGATCATCAGTTCCGCGATCGCCTTGCGTCCCTTGTAGCCGGAGCCACGGCACTCGCGGCAGCCGCGCCCGGCGCGAAAGCGGAACGAAGCAGCCTGCGCCTCCGTGAGGCCGGATTCCTTGAGCAGTGCCGCGTCGGGGCGGCAATCCTCGCCGCAGTGCGGGCAGACGAGCCGCACCAGGCGCTGCGCCAGGATCGCATTCAGGGCGGAAACGAAGCTGAACAGATCGACGTTCATGTGCATGAAGCGGCCGATCACGTCGAATACGTTGTTCGCGTGGACGGTGGTGAAAACGAGGTGCCCCGTGAGCGCGGACTGCACAGCGATGTTGGCCGTCTCCGGGTCGCGTATCTCGCCCACCATGATCTTGTCGGGGTCGTGCCGCAGGATGGAGCGCAGCCCGCGCGCGAAGGTGAGCCCCTTCTTCTCGTTGACCGGGATCTGCAGCACGCCGGCGAGCTGGTATTCCACCGGATCCTCGATCGTGACGATCTTGTCCTGGCCGTTGTTGATTTCCGTGATGGCGGCGTAGAGCGTGGTGGTCTTGCCGCTGCCGGTGGGCCCGGTGACGAGCAGCATTCCGTAGGGTTCGTGCGACAGGCGCCGCAGCGCCCGGATGTCGCCCGTCTCGAACCCGAGGCTGTCCAGCGAAAGCTGCTGCTGAGTGCTCTCGTAGAGCGACTGCTTGTCGAGCACCCGCAGCACTGCGTCCTCGCCGTAGATGTTGGGCATGATCGAGACGCGGAAATCGACCGCGCGCCCGCGGTCGAGTGCCTTGAAGCGCCCGTCCTGGGGGACGCGCCGCTCGGTGATGTCGAGCTCGGCGAGGACCTTCACGCGGGAGATGGCCTGCTCGGCCTGCTTGGTGTCCTGGATGAACTTGATCTGCGAGAGGATGCCGTCGATGCGGAACTTGATCACCAACCCTGCGGCGATCGTTTCCATGTGGATGTCGCTCGCGCCTATCATCAGCGAATCGCGCAGGGTAGAGCGCACCAGCCGCACGACTTCGCTGGACTCCTCGCTGATCGCCTTGAGCGAGAGATCCTCGATGCCGCGCGTCTCTTCGCTCACGACGATGGCTCCTGCGCGCACCGCGTCGAGCGCGCGCAGGGTCTCCTCGTGGCTTGCGAGAAACGCCACGAGGTCGCCGCGGTGCACCAGGCGCCAGGAGAACTCCTGAGCGATCCGTTCTTCGGCCCAGGCCTGCTGCTCTCCGGAAAAAGGGTCGTCGGTCACGAGCCACAGCGCGTCGGCTTCGCCCCGCACGAGCGCGCAGCCGCGCTGGGCACCTTCGCTGAAGGGCAGCACGTCGAACGCCGGCGCCGCGCCGCGCAGCTCCTCCATGCGCATGACCTCGATCCTGAGCGTGGCGCCGAGCCGGGCGACGAACGCGTCCGGGTCCAGGCCGAGCTTCGCCTCGAGGACTTCGACGAGGCGCCGCCGCGCGGCGGTCGCCGCGGCGCGCGCCTCCTCGATCTCGAGCGAGCTGATCTGCTTCGTGTCGGCGACACTCACTTCAGGCTCCCGGCGAGCTCGAAGATCGGCATGTACATGAGAACGACGATCGCGCCGATGACCAGGCCGATCGCCGTCATCAGGAGGGGCTCGAACAGCCGTGCGAACCACTCCACCCAGCGCGAGATCTCCTCGTCGTGAAACTCCGCGATTTTCTCCATCATTTCGCCCATGTTGCCGCTTTTCTCCCCGACGGTCAGCATTCGCAGCGCGATGATCGTGGTGAGGCCGTTGGCTTCCATCGCTTCGGAGACGGGGCGGCCTTCGTTGACTGCCCGGCTCGCCATCGCCAGCCGCGCGCGCAGCAGCGGGTGCAGCAGCTCCGCGCCCATCCGGAGCGCGGTCGGGAGCGGCGTGCCGCCCCGCAGGAGCATCCCGATGGTGCGGTAGAACCGCGCAAGCTGGTACAGCTTCAAGCGCTCGCCGATCGCCGGCAGCTTCCACAGCAGGTTTCCGATCCGCGCCTTGATCCGGGCGTTCCGGAGCGCGTATACCGCGGCGATAACGAAGCCGACGAGGATGCCCATCACCAGAGCCCCGTGACCCTCCACCAGCTGGCCCCATGAGAGCAGGAGCTTCGAGAAGATCGGAAGATCGACGTTGCGCTCCTCGTAGATCCGGCTGAAGCGCGGCACCACGTAGAGCAGCAGGAAAAGGCTCACCAAGCCCCCTACGCCGATGAGAAGGGCCGGATAGATGGCCGCGTTGATCAGGCGCTTGCGGATCGCTTCGAGCTGGTTCTGGTAGGCGACGTAGCGCCCGAGCGCCGGAGCGAGGTCACTCGTCTTTTCGCTCGCCTGCACGGTGGAGACGTAAAGAGGCGGAAAGGCCAGCGGAAACTGCTGGAGCGCCGAAGAGAGGGAATTTCCCTGGCGCAGGATCGAGGCTACGCTCGCGAGCAAGGCGCGAAATTCGCTGCGGCGCTCGCGCTCGGCCAGCGTTTCGATGGATTCGACCAGGGGAAGTCCTGCGTTCAGCAGGACGAGCAGCTCCTGGCTGAAGAGGACGAGGGGAAAGCGCGCCTGTCCGCCGCGCCAGGGTGTGGCGAAGCCCGCGTGGGCACGCACGCCGAGAACGGTATAGCCGCGGCTCTCGGCCTGCTGAATCGCGCTCGCCTGGTCGAGTCCGTGCAGATCGAGCGACTCGACACGCCCGTCCGGGCTGACCGCCTTGAGCTCGAAGCGCATCGTCCGGTGCCGCCTTAGTGGTTGCTGATGTCGGCGTTCTCGCCGGTTCCCCCCGGCTGGCCGTCCTTGCCGAAGGATAGGATGTCGTAGTCGCTGCGTTCGCCGGGTTGCTTGTACACGTAGGCCTTGCCCCAGGGGTCGAGCGGCACGTCTTTGCGCAGGTACGGGCCGTTCCACTTGGGTTCGTTCGCAGGGCGGTTGACGAGCGCTGCGAGTCCCAGCTCCGTCGTCGGATAGCGGCCCGTGTCCAGGCGATACTGGTCGAGCGCCTTTTCGAGGGCGTCGATCTGGGCCTTGGCCGTGGTGACTTCGGACTTTCCGACCTGGCCGAAATAGCGCGGCGCGACGTATCCGACCAAGAGCCCGATGATGACGACGACCACCAGCAGCTCCAGCAGGGTGAAGCCGTGAGGACGCCAACGAGCAGCCGAATTCATCGGGTGAACTACCGGGGTCAGGATCGCGTATATAGACGTTGCAGCTTACTCTACCTAGTCAATGTTATATCGCAAGCTCGGCCGTGCGGCTTGCAGCCTTAGACTGGAACGAGGATTTTACATATGAAAACAGCGGGGTGACCGCGCCCCGGGCGACTCTGCGGGGCCCGGCCTGCAAACCCGTCTATTGCTGCCCTGCGGGAACCAGTGACGCGACGCGGTTCTGTTCCGGCTGAGAGGCCGAAATCTTGACTGGTGTGACGGGTTTGCGTGCCTTGGCCGGCGCGCGATAGATGAAGAGTCTCTGGCCTGTGGTGAGGACGCCGACGTGGTTCCAACGGAGCAGGCTATCGGTGCTGACGCGGTAGCGCCGCGAAATTCCGTAGAGCGTTTCGCCCTTCCTCACGATGTGCACCAATCCGCCTCTGCGCGGCGCGCTCTGGACCGGAGGCCGGAACACGGCGGGCAGGGGCTGGGCGCCGACACCCGATCCCTTGAGGGGCAGCAGCAGCTGAAAGCCCGGGCCGACCCGCGTGCGTGAGGTGATGCCGTTGGCGAGCTTGAGCTTGGAGAGCGCAATGCCGTGTTTCGCGGCGAGCCGCTCGAGGCTGTCGCCGCCTTTCATCGTGTACGGCTGCCACGAGGTGAGCGGCTGGTCGTAGGCGTCGAGGTTTCTCTGGAATGCGTCCACGCGGTCCGCGGGCAGCACCAGCGTCTGGGTGTGCGGACCCGAGATCATGGGGCGATTGAGGGCGGGGTTGAGCGCGATCAGCTCGTCCGCCGACATCTCCGCGAACGTCGCCGCGAGCCGAATATCGATGGCGCTGGGCGTGGGGACGGTCACGAAGTAGGGCTCGTTCGGGATCGGCTCGAAGCTCACGCCGAAGGCCTCCGGATTCGAGATCATGTTTTTCAGCGCCTGCAGCTTGGGCACGTACCCGCGCGTTTCAGGCGGCATCTTGAGGCTCAGGTAATCGGTCGGCAGGCCCTTCGCGCGGTTTCGTTCGATCGCGCGCGCCACGCCGTTCTCACCGTAGTTGTAGGAGGCGAGCGCCAGATGCCAGTCGCCGTGCAGCTCGTACAAGGCTTGAAGATAGTCGAGCGCGGCATTGGTGGAGGCGACGACGTCGCGGCGCGAGTCCGCCCACCAGTTCTGGCTCAGCTTGAAAGTCTTGCCGGTCGAAGGAATGAATTGCCACAGGCCCGAGGCGTGCGAGCGCGAATACGCCATGGGATTGAACGCGCTCTCGACCATGGGCAGCAGCGCGATCTCGGTGGGCATGCCGCGCTTTTCCACCTCCTCGACGATGTAGTAGAGATACAGCTTGCTGCGCTCGATCATGCGCTTCAGATATTCGGGCTGGCTCGCATACCAGCGCTCGCGAACGCCGACGAGCGGGCTCTCCAGATCGGACATCGCGAAGCCGTTGCGGATGCGGTCCCACAGATCGTCCGCGGGGCGGGCCAGGTCGATCGCGTGAGGAGGCTCGATCTCCTTCGCGTCCTGCGGCATGGCAACCGGGGGAACCGGGACGACCGATGCCGGCGCGGCAGCTGCCGGCCTTGCGGCCGGGACCTCGGCGGGCGCGGCGACACGGGCGCGGGCAACGCCAGCATCCGCCGCGGGCTGCGCTACAAGCCCGGAAACGGCCGACTCAGCGGCCGGCGACGTTTTCTCGCTGCTCGCCGGGCCGGCATCGGGGTCCCAAGGAATTTGCGAGCATGCGGCGGCCAGCGTGCACATCGCCGTTGCTGCGAGCAGCCTGCTCAGCTTCTCACTCAATGGCGTGGCCTTTCGTCCGCAAAAGCCGCGATGGTACCCATGGTTTCCATACGGGTCAAGCAAGTGGGCGATTCAGAAGGACTTTTTACCAGAAATCGGGGGCGCGACGCCCGATTAACGCATGACGGCGCGATTGGTGTCAGCTCGATTCAGAATTCGTTCTTCCATTGGCGCAGCGCGGCGAATACTCCGGCAGGATCGCTGGCGCGTTTGCCCAGATACTTGTTTGCGGATTCGATGACTGCGGGCCGCATCACGCGCAGGAAAGGGTTGGTGGCCTTCTCGCGGGCTATCGTCGAGGGAAGCGTCGGGAGGTTGTCGCGCCGCAGGCGCGCATCGCTGGCCTCGCGCTCGAGCAGCGCGGAATTGCTTGGCTCGACGGCCTTGGCAAAGCCGATGTTCGCCAGCGTGTATTCGTGCCCGCAATACACGAGCGTGTCATCGGGCAGCGCGGCAAGCTTCTCGAGCGACGCGTACAGCTGCTGTGGCGTTCCCTCGAATACGCGCCCACATCCGCAGGCGAACAGCGTATCGCCACAGAACACCATGTTTGAACCATAATAAGCAATGTGCGCGCGCGTGTGCCCGGGAATGTCGAGCACCTCGAACGCCACGCCCAGTTGTTCGACGGCGACCCTGTCTCCGCCGCCGACCGGATGCGTAAGCGTGGTGATCGGCTCGCCGCGGGGTCCGTACACCGGAACCGCGTGAGTTCGCAGAATCTCCGCGATGCCTCCGACATGATCCGGGTGATGATGGGTGGCGAGAATCGCAACGAGCCGCAGCTTTTCGGCTGCGAGATAGTCCAGCACGGGCTGGGCTTCGCCCGGATCGACCACCGCTGCGCAAGCTGCATTGCGCAGCGTCCAGACGTAGTTGTCCTTGAACGCCCGCAAGGGGATGACTTGGAATCCTTTCTCGGGCATATTCGTCCTGCATGTTAGCGGATTGGTTCGAAACCCCCAAAGGCGGCTACGTCCTCGCCTGGGAGCGCGGGCAGTTCGATGCGGCGGTCGAAGACGTGTTCGGCTACAACGCGGTGCAGCTCGGACTTCCGGGCATCGACTTCCTGCGCGAGTCGCGCATCCCGCTCAAAGTCCGCGCCGGGGTCGAGCCGGGTTGCGGTCTGCGCTCGGAGCCGGTGCGGTTGCCGCTCGAATCCCAAAGCATCGACCTGGTCGCTTTGCCGCACGTGCTGGAGTTCAGCGCGCAACCTCACGCGATCCTGCGCGAAACCGAGCGCGTGCTGATGCCCGAGGGCAGCATCGTGATCTCCGGATTCAATCCCCTGTCGCTGTGGGGTGCTGCGCGCGCGCTCAGCCGGGAGCGGCAGCAAGTTCCCTGGTGCGGCAGGTTCATCGGTCTGCTGCGGCTCAAGGATTGGCTCGCGCTGCTCGGCTTCGAGCTGACTGGTGGTCGCTTCGGCTGCTACGCCCCGCCGTTCTCCCAGCGCCACTGGCTCGAGCGCGTCGGCTTCATGGAGAAGGCGGGAGAGCGCTGGTGGCCGATCTGCGGCGGGGTCTACGTCGTTCGCGCGATCAAGCGCAACGTGGGCATGCGCCTGGTCCTGCCGGAATGGCGCGACCAGCGCGTTCCCAAAAAAACCCTGGCTCCGGTGACGCAGAGGCAAAACGGACTGCATGTCGAAAAGCGCGAGCGGCGCTGAGGTCGTGCGCATTTATACGGACGGTGCCTGCAAGGGCAATCCCGGGCCGGGAGGCTGGGGTGCCATTCTGCAAATGGACGGCAAGGAGAAGGAACTGTTCGGCGGCGAGCCGCAAACGACCAACAATCGCATGGAACTCACGGCGGTCATCCGTGCGCTGGAGCTGCTCGAGCGCCCGTGCCACATCGAGGTCTACACCGATTCACAGTACGTGCAGAAGGGCATCAGCGAATGGCTGCGCGACTGGAAGCGCCGCGGCTGGCGCACCGCGGACAAAAAGCCCGTGAAGAACGTGGACCTGTGGCAGGAACTCGATCGCCTTGCCGGGGCGCACCGCATCGCCTGGCGCTGGGTCAAGGGCCACGCGGGGCATCCTGAAAACGAGCGCGCGGATATGCTCGCGAATCGCGGGGTGGAAGAATTGTCGTCCTGAGTCCTACTTCAAACTCAGCTGCTCCGCCGACCATCCGCCGCCGAGCGCTTTCATCAAATCCACGCTCGCCGAAAGCAAGGACTGCCGGTTGCGCAGCGCGGCGAGCTCGCTGACGTTCGCGGCGCGCTGCGCTTCGAGCACTTCCAGATACGGCGAGTAGCCCGCCTCGTAGCGCATGCGCGACAGGCGCAGCGCGCGGCGCGCAGCGTCGACACTCGCCTGGTAGTCGGCTTCGGCGGACGAGGTCTGCCGCACCGAGACCAACGCGTCGGCGACTTCGCGGAAGGCAGTCTCGACTACCTTCTGGTAACCAGCCAAGGTCTGGTGGTCGCGCGCGATCGCCGCGTCGGTGAGCGCGGTGTAGCGGCCGCCGTCGAACACTGGAAGGCTCAGGCCGAAGCCGATCGACCAGATGGACGCGCCGTTGTTGAGGAGCGTCCAGAGCGCGGTGCTTTCCCCGCCGTAGAAACTGGTGAGCGAGATGGTCGGGAACATCGCTGCCTTGGCGACGCCAATCTGCGCGTTGGCCGAGACGAGCTGCTGCTCGGCCTGCTGCACGTCTGGGCGGCGCTCTAGGAGGGTCGAGGGCAGGTCGGCGGGCGGCAGGGCGGGCACGGGCAGCGTGCGCAGGTCCCCGTCCGCGAGCTTCTGGTCGAGACGGCCGGTCAAAGTGGCGAGCTGGTGCTCGATGAGTGCGCGCTGGCGCTCGAGGTCCTTCAGCTGGGCCGCGATGTCCGCGCGCGCGCCCTCAGCCTGCGCGATGTCCAGGTCCGAGGCGATCCCGCCTCTGGCGCGGGCCCTCACGTAGGCGAGCGAGTCCTCGCGGTTGGCGAGCGTCTCGCGGGTAACGATGATCTGCGCATCGAGCGAGCGCAGCCCGAAGTACGCCTGCGTCGTCAGCCCGGCGAGCGTCAGGGCGACCACGTCCCTGGCGTAGCGGGTGGAGAGCATCTGCGCGCGCACGGATTCGACGCCGCGGCGCAGGTGGCCCCAGAAGTCCAGCTCGAACGAGGTCGACAACGCGAGGCGAACGTTGTTGCGCGTCGACGGAATCCCGCCCGGGATGGGAACCGCCGTCCTGGTGCTGACGCCCTGGCGGTTTGCCGCCCCGGTGAGGTCGATTTCCGGCAGGAATGCCGCCCTGGCCGCGCGCAAATTGGCGTCGGCCTCCTCGATGCGAGCCACCGCGAGACGGATATCGGCGTTCCGCTCGAGAGTGGAGGCGACGAGCTCGTCGAGCTTCGGGTCGTTGTAGAGCTTCCACCAGTCGGGCCGGAGTGCGGCCGCTCCGATGTCCTGCTCGGGGTAAGCCGCCGGCAGCTCCATCGCGGGCCGCTCGTAGTCCGGTCCGACCGCGCAGCCCGCGAGCAAGAGGGCGCAGGCGAAGGAAAGCTTGCGCGCGCTCACGATCTGGTCTCCTGCGCTGCCAGCTCGGCCCTGCGTGCCTTGCGGCTCGTAAGGAAGATGTAGAACAGGGGCACGAACAGCGTCGCGACGAAAGTGGCTGCGAGCATGCCGCCCTCCACCCCGGTCCCCATGGAACGGCGCGCGGCGGCACCCGCGCCCGAGGCGATCGCCAGAGGCAGCACGCCCAGCACGAAGGCAAGCGAAGTCATCACGATCGGCCGGAAGCGCTGGCGCGCCGCCGTGACCGCGGCGTCGAACGCGGACATGCCCTTCGCGGCGTTCTGCGCGGCGAACTCGACGATGAGAATCGCGTTTTTCGCGGCGAGCCCGATCAGCGTCACCAGGCCTATCTGGAAGTAGATGTCGTTGCTCATGCCGCGTACGAGCACCGCGACGAGGGCGCCGAGTATGGCGAAAGGCACCGAGAGCAACACCGCCATGGGGAGCGACCAGCGCTCGTAGTTGGCCGACAGGATCAGGAACACCATTATCAAAGCGAAACAGAACGCGATGATCGCGGCCTTGCCGGCGCGCTTTTCCTGGAACGCCTGGCCCACCCACTCGAGGAAATAGCCGCTTGGCAGGGCATCGCGCGCGACCTGCTCGACGGCCGCAATACCCTGTCCGGAGCTGACGCCGGGGACGGTGGCTGCCAGCACTTTCGCCGCGACGAACCCGTTGAAGCGGTCGATCTGGTCGGGTCCGACGATCGGCTGGATCTGCAGCATGCTCTTCAGCGGAAGCATTTCCCCGGTGGTGCCCGAACGCACGTACACGTTGCCGAGATCCTCCGGGCGCACGCGGAACTGCGGCTCGGCCTGCATCTGGACGCGGTAGGTTCGCCCGAACTTGTTGAAGTCGTTGACGTAGAGTGCACCCATCGTGCTCTGCAGCGCGTCGAAGATGTCGCTGATCGGAACGCCGAGCGAGAGCGCCTTCTCGCGATCCACTTCGACGAAGAGCTGCGGGACGCTGGCACGGAAAAAGCTGTTGGTGGCCGTAAGGTCCGGCTGCTTCTTGAGCTCGCCGAGGAACTGCTGCACCGTTTCAGCGAGCTTTTTCGCATCGGCGTTGGCGCGGCTCTGCAGGAACATCTCCATGCCTCCCGCCGTGCCCAGACCCCGGATCGGCACAGGGTTGAAGGCGAAGACGAGTCCTTCGCTCACGGCTGAGCCGCGGGCTCCGACGAACTTGACGATATCGTCGGCCATCGCCTTGCGCTCGTCCCAGGGCTTAAGCGTGATGAAGAGCGTCGCCGAGCTGGTCTTGTTGCCGCCGCCGATCAGATCGAAGCCGTTGATCATGAAGACGTGCTCGACCGCCGGATGCTCCGTGAGAATCTTCTGCATCGCCGAGCCGACCTTGCCGGTGCGCGAGAGAGTCGCCCCGTCGGGCAGGACGACGGCTCCGAACAGGTAGCCTTGGTCCTCCGGCGGCACCAGGCTGCCGGGGACTAGCCTGAGCAGCCACCCGGTGCAGGCGATGACGAGCGCAAAGATTCCAAGCGCGATCAAGACGTGGTTCGCGACCCAGCGCACGCCGTTCGTGTACAGGGATACGAGCCACGCAAAGCCCTGGTTGAACGGCCTGAAAATCCGTGACTCCTCGTGAGAGGGTTTCAGCAGCAGAGCGCACAGGGCGGGCGTAAGCGTCAGGGCTACCACGCCGGAGATTACGACCGCTGTGGTGACGGTGACGGCGAACTGCTGATAGAGCCGGCCGGCGAGGCCGCCGAGAAAGGCGACCGGGACGAACACCGAGCACAGCACCAGCTCGATCGCAATGATGGCGCCGGTCACCTCGCGCATGGACTCGATCGCAGCTTCCTTGGGCGAGAGGCCCTTGTCGGCCATGAGCCGCTCGACGTTCTCCAGCACGACGATAGCGTCGTCCACGACGATGCCCGTGGCGAGCACGATCGCGAACAGCGTCAGCGTGTTGATCGAGAACCCGAACGCGTACAGTCCGGCGAACGAGCCGATGAGCGAGATCGGGACGGCGATAAAGGGAATGAGCGCGGCGCGCCAGCTCTGCAGGAAGATGAACACAACCGCGAGCACCAGCAGCGCCGCGATGAAAAGAGTGTGGATTACCTCCTTGATCGAGGCCTGCACGAAGCGCGTGGTGTCGAAGGGGATCAGGTAGCCGACGCCCGCCGGAAAGCCCTTGGCGATCTCGTCCATGGTCTTGCGCACGGAGTTGGCGACGTTGAGCGCGTTGGCACCCGACTGCAGAAAGACGGCGGTGCCGATGGTCGGTCTGCCGTCCACCGTGGTGTAGGCGTCGTAGCTGATCGCGCCGAGCTCGATGCGCGCGATGTCCTTCACGCGCAGCACGCCCCCAGGACCGCTCGAGCGCAGGACGATGTTGCCGAACTCCTCCGGCTGGATCAGCCGTCCCTGGGCGGTCACGGTGTAGATCAGCGCCTGGTCGCCCGGAGCGGGGTCCTGGCCGATCTTGCCGGCCGCGTACTGGGTGTTCTGGGCGCGGATGGCGCCGGCGACATCGGTGGCGGTGATGCCGAGCTGCGCCATCTTGTCCGGGCGCAGCCAGATCCGCATCGAGTAGTCGCGCGCGCCGAAGATGGTGGCATCGGCCACGCCAGGAACGCGCTTCAGGACGTCGAGCGCGTTGATCGTCATGAAGTTCGAGAGGTAGAGCGTGTCGAAACGCGGATCGGTCGAAGTGACGGCGACGAAGAGCAGAATGTCGACCGAGCGCTTCTGCACCACCACGCCCGTGCGCTTGATGTCGTCGGGCAGCCGCGGCAGCGCGATCTGCACGCGGTTGTTCACCTGGATCGTGGCGTTGTTGACGTCGGTCCCGACCTCGAAGGTGCAGGTGATCGTCAGCGTGCCGTTCGAGGAGGAGGTGGACTGGAAGTAGAGCAGCCCCTCGACCCCGGAGAGCTGCTCCTCGATCGGGGCGGCGACGGTGCGGGAAAGCGTCTCGGCGCTCGCTCCGGGCAGCGTGGCGGTGATCGTCAC
>Ga0209377_1001338_pt1 | contig 16705 bp, 10 predicted proteins | sample GraSoiAngelo_141_FD_185898 | JGI IMG/M metagenome (GOLD analysis project Ga0209377, IMG submission 185898) | Grasslands soil microbial communities from the Angelo Coastal Reserve, California, USA - 14_0929_12_40cm (SPAdes) (version 2) | ecosystem: Environmental > Terrestrial > Soil > Grasslands ...
GGGAAGGCAGCAAAACTGGCGACCAAATCTTTGCGTGCACCAAGGCCGCCCAAATCGCGACTAGCGCGACGAAAAATAAAACTGCGAGCAAGGTTCTTCTCATTCCACGCCTAATGCCGGTTCCGGCGCAAGGTAACCTTTCAGCGCTGCCGTCAATTGCGACGCGTGCCGGGCAATTTCGATGCTGTTGAAATCGCGCGGTCGCGGCAGATTCACTTCAAAGATTTCCCGAATGCGTCCCGGCGTGGGCGACATGATCACGACCCGATCCGCCAAGCATGCGGCCTCACGGACGTTGTGAGTGACGAAGATGATCGTCTTACGCCGTTTTTGCCAAATCTGTTGGATGTCGCCGTAAAGTTGTTCGCGTGTCATGGCATCGAGCGCGGCAAACGGTTCGTCCATCAGCAGCACGCGCGGGTTTGGCGCGAGTGCTCGCGCGAGGGCGACCCGCTGTTTCATGCCGCCGGAGAGCTGGTGCACGTTAGCTTCCATGAACTTCTCAAGGCCCACCAGATGAAGAAAAAATTTCGCGACCTCGCGCCGTTCCCGGTTCCGTAAACCGGGTTTCAACTTCAAACCGAACATGACGTTGCCGAACGTATTCAGCCACGGAAATAGCGCGGATTCCTGAAACATGACCAGTCGGTGCCGCCCTGGTCCGATCACCGGTTGATTGTCTGCCAGCACTCGTCCTTTGTCCGGTCTTTCCAAACCGGCGATGATATCGAGCAGCGTCGATTTTCCGCAGCCGCTCGGCCCGACGATAACGATGAATTCGCCTTCCTCGACTTCCAGCGAGACATCATCCAGCGCGTGCACAGTCTGTCGTTTTTGGCGAAACCATTTCGAAATATGATCGACAATGAGTTTCGCCGGCGGCGGACCCTGCAGCTCTTCTTGGAGGGACATCAGGGAGTTTCAAATAGCTTGGAAAGATCAGGCGCTGTTTTGATGAAACCGGCTCTGACCGAGTTCTGCATAAATTTTTCCACCGAGGCACGTGGTGTTTCCGCCGTAAGCACAATGCGCTTCCATGCCGCGGCGATCAGTTGTGGGCTCATGTCGCTCTTCGTCTCTTCGAGCAGTTCGGCCTTAATCAATCGTTGCGCTTCTTCCGGATTTTTTGAAATCCAGTCCGTCAATTCCGCATGTGCTTGCGCGAATTTTTTCGCCAGGTCGCGCTTTTCCTTCAGAAATTTCACACTTGAAACCAGGATTGTCGTTGCCACATCCTTTTCTTCGACGATCACTTTGCCGGATGCCTCCTGCTCAAGGCGACCTAGCCAAGGTTCCACGGTCCAAACTCCGTCGATTCTTTTCGCTTTAAAAAGCCCCAACTGATCCGGATTTTGTGTTGGAATCACCTGTGCATCCCCGCCGAGTTGAGTAATTTTTAGTCCGCCGTCTGTCAGCCATGCCCGGCAGGAAATGTCCTGCGTATTCCCTAATTGCGGCGTGGCGATTTTCTTGCCTCGAAAATCGGCGGCTGCCTTCAAATTTGCATCCGGCTGAACAACCAAGCCCGCTCCGCCGTTGGCCGCGCCGGCGATTAGCCGAATCTCTTCCCCGTTGGATTTCGTATAAGCATTGAGCGCCGGTCCGGGACCGACATATGTTAGATCAATCGAACTCGCAAAGATCGCCTCCATCGCGCTCGGGCCGGCGTTGTAGATAAACCATTCGATCTTGGTTCCCGGTCCAAGCCGTTGCTCGAACCAACCCTTGCCCTGGCGGGATAGCGCATGTGCAACCACGCCTTGCGCGTGCGTGATGTTTGGAAAATGGCCAACGCGAATCTTCGTTTCGGCAAAAGCAAAGGCAGCTCCTGCAAACCACAGCGAGATCGATAACAAGAGCTTGCAGATTCTCATTGTGCGAGTGTTGATCTTGCCGGTGGCTCGGCGCAACAATCAAGCCTCGAAGCAAAAAACAAATTGAGACTATCGCTGTGGTCGCCCGACCAATATCCCGCTATCGGAGCGGTAGCGATACAGATACTTCGAGAGCTCGTCGTCGATGACGACGCGGCCGTAATTGCTGGGGGAGGAAGCGTGCATGAAATGCAGCACGCCGTCACTCGTGCGCAATGCCAGGCCGACATGCGCGGTCGAATAAAGTCCATTTCGCTCCCGCGAAATGACGCCGATGATATCGCCGCTTCGGAGTTTCGGCTCAATGGCTGCGACCTGGCTTTTTGGAATTTGATAGAGCGGCAGCGATGAAACATTCGCTTCCATTCGTCCAAGCGGACCGAGCAACGACCGGTTCGCGGCCAGATAACGGTAATGCCGCCAGCCAGTGCTCATCTCGCGCGCCGAATGTGGGACGCTGCGCCCGCCGAGGTCGCGAGTCAGATCCTCTACCAGACCGCGGCGATTGTTGTCGCGCAGCCAGTCTTCCAAGTAATGCAGGCGCGAGAGATATTCGCCTGTGCATTGACCGCCGCGATATCGGTCCAACTCGATGTAATAAAGCAGGCGCTCCGGCGTCCAGTTCGATTCGGGCTCGTTGAGCATTCGGGCGAAGCCAACTGCAATCTCGAAAAAGGTCCAGCAATCCATCCCCTGAAAATTCACAGATGGCGACTCGATTCGGTTATCAATTTCCAGAGTAAAATGTTTGTACCGCGTTCCAACCAATGCTTGCCCAACTGCAGCGGTTCGTTCCCCAATCGGCAAACCTTTCCAATTGCCCGCTTTGGCTTTTGCAACCAGACGATTGAATTGCTCCTGACCCTTAAAAACCGTGTTAAATGGCAATCGCGATTCGGATCCAAATGCCATTGAACAGATTAAATAGAGCGGAACAAGAGCTCTCCACATTCGCATGATACAGGTAACTCAACGCGAGATGGAGAAGGTTACAAGGTTAAAAAGGTTACAAAGCTAGAACGTTAAAAAGGTCGCACGCGAATAGATTTTTGAACTTTTTTAACGCTTTTAACCGTTCTAACTGTCTCATATTCTTTTAAGACTGTGCCAATTCGATTTCCGAAAAAGAGCCGGCGAAACATTGTTCGGCAGACGTCACGAGACGGCGCACCTGTAAAACGTTCCACGCGCGTCCGGCTGCGTCCGCGAGCGGACTGGCACAAACGCAATTTTCTCACGAGCGTGTTGATCCCGTCGCTTTTCGTGAAGCGCTCTGGAGGTCCCGCGGCTCCGCAATTCCCAAAGATTCGAGACGGCGAGATCTGCATTACGTGGATCGGCCACGCGTCGTTTCTCATCCAAACCCACGAGGTCAACATTTTGATCGACCCGATTTGGTCGAAATGGCTCAAGGTCATCAAGCGGTTGAAACAACCAGGTTTCGAAATTCATCATTTGCCTTCGATTGATTTTGTCCTCGTCACCCATGCCCACTTCGATCACCTCGACCGGCGCACACTGCGACGCGTTGCGGCGGATCAACCGATTGTTGTACCGATGGGCGTAGGAAACCTCGTCCATGATCTGGGCTTTCATATTGTGCACGAGCTCGATTACTGGCAGACGGTCGAACTCGGGCCGCTTAAGATTTCTCTCACCCCCTGTCACCACTGGGGCGCCCGTTTCCTGGCGGATTTGCATCGCGATTTCGGCGGGTTCGTGATCGCTTCAAACGGTCGCACGATTTTTCATTGCGGCGACAGCGCTTACTTTCCCGGGTTCAAGGAAATCGGCGACCGCCACAAGATCGATGTCGCGCTGCTCCCCATTGGCGCTTACGAAGCGCCCACAGGCCGCGAAGTTCACATGAACCCTGAGGAAGCGGTTAAGGCATTCCTAGAGCTTCGTGCCGACACTTTGATCCCGATGCATTACGGGACATTTCGCCTCGGCTTCGAACCGCTTCACGAGCCGCCGCAACGTCTCCTTGCCGCCGCTCGCGAACATGGCGTCGAGGAAAAGGTTCTTGTGATGACTGAGGGAAAGCCGGTCGTCCTTTAGACAAAACCTTTCTAGCCACAGATGAACACAGATAAAACACAGATTTGCAGAATTCTTTTCCTGCATCTGTGAAGATCCGTGTTAATCAGTGGCCGGATTATCTTGGCGCGTTCTCAGCCGGTTTTATCGTCGTCGCGTTCTGCCTGCTTCTTCTTTGGAACAATCCGCTCGTTTTTTGGAATGACGATTATGAATTGTCCGTGCTGCCAGTATTTGCCGACGTGGCGCGCAGTTGGTCGGAGGGCCATTGGCCGATCCTGAGCCCGTACTCGTGGGTGTGCGGCAATCTCGCCGGTGAATTTCAATACGGAACGTTCTCGCTTTTTGTAAACGCGGCCGTCGTTTTCATTTGGAAATTTCCGCTCACGTTTCCACAACAGGCCGCCGCTCTTTCGATCGCCCATCTTTTCGTTTTGGCGATGGGCGCATTTTTGCTCGCGCGCGACCGGCAACTTTCAATTCCATTGTCGATCTTTGTCGCGCTCGTTGCTGCCCTGAACGGCTGGATCATTTGCTGGGGCGCGACCGATTGGTTCGGCGCGCTGGGCGCGTTCACGTGGCTCCCATGGGCTTGGTGGGGCGCGGAACGGGCGCTGAGTTCGCGACTGACGAAATGGCGATTCCTGTGGCCTGCGCCGTTCGTTTATCTGCTCGTTACTGGCGGTTTTCCTTACACTGTTTTGATGTTGCTGCTCTTGATCGCATGGCTCGTGATCAAGACCTTGGTTCAAACCCGAAGCGTCTTCTCCGTGCTGCCGATGCTTTTAGGTGTGGCGCTCGGCTTCGGATTGTCTGCGCCGGCCTGGCTCGCGCTCCTCGATCACGTTCAGGGTTCAGCACGCGAACTGCAGTCGCCTGCGGCACACTGGCAATGGCTTTTTCCGCCCGCGGCGTTACCCGGTTTCATCTTGCCATGTTGGACTCTCAAATGGGCTGATTTTTCTAGCCGTTATCTACCGCACACAGCAACCGAACTAGCGTGTGGACTCGTCGCGCCTGCAGCGCTGATTGGTGGATTCATCTGGCGTGGGCGTATGCTCGTTAGGCAAATAAAGTGGGAGCTGGTTTTGCTCTTGCTAGTGCTGGTGCTCTGCATGATTCCAACGGCGGGTCTTTTCAGGTGGAGTTTTCGCTGGCTGCCCTTTTTTCATTTGGTCCTCGCAATATGTGCGGCGGAGGCGCTGCATGGTGAGCTTGGATCAACGATCCCGGCTACAGCGGCGCTCGCTCTGACTGCACTCACAGCACTCCTGATGTTAGTCATGCGCGCGACTGGCTCCTACGCTTTCCCACTGACGGGGATCTTTCTCGGGCTCGCGGCGATTTGGTTATTTTCAGAGCTTTGGTTGCGTGACTCTCCATTTCAAAAGTGGCCGCCCGTTGTGATTACGTTTTTGGCATTCCTCGCCACGTATTTCTACATTCCAACAAACTGCGGTGTGCCGAGATACAATTTTTCTCAAGAGCTACTAAAGACATCGCCGCTTGATTCGCGCCGGCTTTATCTCAGCATCTATCCCTGGGCCGAGCTGACCTACTGTGAGGCAAACAAACCGCAACCAGTCGGCCAAACTCTGCGCCCGGGAAGCACCCCAATGTGGGCCGGCTTGCGCTTCATCAATGGCTACAGTCCGATCCGCGCGGCAGGCGTGGCGCGCGAATTCGCAACCAGCATTCACGGTGAAATTAATCCTGACGTGGGAAGCTATTTGCTGAGTCACCAAGCTGGAACAGAGGGCGAACTGGAGTTGATGGGAGTGGATGGAATCGTCGTTGCGCGGGAAGTGGATATCGCGCCGCAGCCGAGTTCCGATTGGGAACTGGTGCTTTCAACTAACGAAGGCAACGTCTTTCATCGGCGCGACGCGCAGTCCGCGCCAGTGCGCTCGGTGACCTCAATCAAGTCACGGCCCAACGAACAATTTGTTCCTGCGACGATCTCGCGGATTAATGACTCGCGAAATTTTGTTGAAGCGGATGTTGATGTCCCGAGCGGTAATGCGTCTGCGTTGCTGATGTTTTCACGCCCGTATTTCCGCGGGTACGAAGCGCGCCTCGCGAATCAAAAACTCGCTGTCACCTCGTATCGTGGATTATTTCCAGTGGTGGAAGTCCCAGCGGGTGCGCATGGGCGCCTTATGCTTGCGTATCGGCCATATTGGCTCGTCTGGGGAGGCGCGGTAGGCGTGGTTTGTACGTTGGTGGTGGTTTCGGGGTTTCTTGCTGCGATGAAACGGCGCGTAGAACCGCGCGCGGTTACTTCTGGTTAATCCTGGAAACGTTCTGCGTGGACGCCATCTGGGTCGTGCCTTGCATCTCGGAGCCTGCCTTCAGAGTTCCTTGGGATTTTCCAGCAGTTCGATCACGCGTTTGAGCAGACGACCGGCACCGCCGCCGTCAATACTGCGATGATCAAAACTCAACGTGATTTGGGCTTCGGTCCTGGGAACAAATTCCTTTTTCTCTTCATCCCAGGAAGGAACTTTCTTCCCGACCCCAAGACCGAGCAGCAGTGTCTGGTCCGGCAAGGGAATCGGCGTGCCCCATTCCATTCCAAACGTGCCAAAGTTGGATACGGTCGCGATACCGCCCGCTTGCATATCCGGAGAAATCCGCCGTTGTCGCGCGAGCTCGACGAGTTCTTTGTATTTTGTCGCGAGATCGGCGAGCGAAGTTTTATCTGCGCTCCGAATCACCGGCACCATGATTCCGTCCTCGGCTTCAACGGCGATTCCAACGTCAATAGATTTTGATTGCACAACACGATTGCCGATCAGTTTTGCCGCTGCACCGGGATTTTCCGAAAGCGCCACCGCGAGCGCGCGCGACGCGTAAAGGCCGGGTCCGGGTTTTGGATCGCGCGACTGCCGGTCCTGCAGTACCGGGTCGAGATTCACTGACGATCCAATGGTCGAGAGCGGGCGCGTCCAACTGCGCCGCATCGCGTCCGCGACGCCGGCGCGAATGGCGGAAGCTTCATGCGCCGTTTGATTCTCGATCTTGTGCAGAAAGCTTTCGAGATCTTTGATGGTGACGCGATTGCCTGCGCCTGTTCCCATGATCCCAGCGAGGTCAGCAGTTGTTAACTGCAATTCGGCCATGCGCGCGCGTACACGCGGCGACATGAAAGTGGCGCCTTTCGTGACCGCGGGAACGGGCAGGTCTCCTATGCGTGTGCCTTCACCATCCCGACCACGTGTCGGGATTTTTTTCTCGCGCGCGGGAGCGACTTCCTGATCAGCGCGCGCGGGAATTTCCTCTGCGACCTCCCCCTGCGGAGGAGGAGGCGCTCGCTTTGCGAATCGCGCGGCGTCTGCCTCGCTCGCTTCTACGTAGCCAAGAACTGCGCCCACCGGATAAGTCTCTTTCAATTGGACCGTGATCCTGTCGATTTTGCCTTTGCATGGCGTGGTCACACCCATGACAGCTTTGTTTGTCTCGACGTCGATGATTTCCTGATCATTGACCACTTCGTCGCCGGGTTTCACCTTGATATCCACAATCGTGGCTTCGGCGATCGATTCGCCCAACTGCGGCATGATGATCGGGACTTGCGGCATAAATTATTCTCGAAGCAGTTGTCTCGCTTTTGCTGCAACGTTCTTTGCGTTTGGGCGATGCGTGCTCCAGAGGTTTGGATGATACGGAATCGGAGTGTCTTTTGCATTCAGGCGTTGCGGGGCCGCATCCAGCAAATGAAAGCCCTGGCTTGTAACACGCGCGATGACTTCCGCCGTAGCGCCGCCCCACGGAAATGACTCGCCGACGCAAAGCAAACGTCCGGTGCGCGCGACGGATGCCAGTACCGTATCAGTGTCGAGCGGTTTAACGGTCCGCAGATCGACAACTTCGATTTCGAAACCATCACGCTCGAGTTCCTCGGCCGCCGCGAGAGATTCCTGCATCATTGCGCTGTAGCTCACGATGGTGAGATCGCGTCCCTCCCGCGCAATTCGTGCGCGACCAGTCGGCAAGCCTTTCTCCGGCAGCTGGTCGGCCTTGAGGTGATAATAGAGATATTTGTGTTCGCAGTAGATGACAGGATCATCGATCGCCACCGCTTCTATCAACATGGTGTAGGCGTCTTCCACCGTCGCCGGCGTCATCACGATCAGTCCGGGATAATGCGCGTAAATCGATTCCATCGATTGACTGTGAAACGGTCCGCTGCCTTTTGTCCCTCCGGAAGGTAGACGGACAGTTATCGGAATCGGCATATTCGTTCGCCAATAGTGGGTGCCGGCTTGATTTAGAATTTGATTGAGCGCGATGCTGGAAAAATCGGCGAACTGCATTTCGACGATCGGACGCATGCCCTGCATAGCGGCGCCAATAGCGGTGCCAACAATCGCGTCTTCGCTGATGGGCGCGTTCAACACGCGACCGGGAAATTCTTTTGCCAGACCTTTCGTCGCTTTGAATGCGCCGCCGAACGTGCCGCCGACATCCTGCCCGTAAATGAAAACGCGTTCATCATCACGGAGCAGTTTCGCCTGTGCTTCCCGGATTGCTTCGAGATATGTGATGCTCACGGTGTGGCGGTCGTTAAAGCGTTGAAGCGTTAAGCGGTGTCGTCATTCAGGCGATTCCGGTTGATCGGCCAAACCGCGATTCGATAACGCGCACCAATCTTCTTTGTCGCCTTCGGGTGCGGGCTCTTGTTGCGCGGCGGCAATCGCCTCTTCCACCTGCGCGATCGCGTCTTTGCGCCATTTGCCCAGCGTCTCAGCGTCCACAAGATTAAGGTCGACAATTGTCTGCTCGGCGACTTTCAGGCAATCACGGGCAAACGGCTGACGCTTCACCTCCTCTGGCACGTAGCTCGCATCGTCGTGCTCGCCGTGACCGGATAGCCGCAACACAGAAGCGACGACCAACTGCGGCGGACGACCTGCGCGCACGCGTTTCACTGCACTGCCAATCACATCCAGGCATGCGCCGAGATCCGTTCCATCGAGACTGTAACCTTCGAACCCGTAGCCGATCGCCCGATCAACCAGATCACGACAGGCAAATTCGCGGTCGTTGGGCGTTGAGTAAGCATAATGATTATTTGTCGCGACGACCACGAGCGGCACTTGTTCGACCGCGGCTAGGTTCATCCCCTCATGAAACGAGCCGGTCTGCATCCCGCCTTCGCCGATGCACGCCAGGCCGACGAAGTTTTTGTCACCTTTCAATCGCTTTGCCATCAATGTGCCGACGGTTACCGAAATCATCGCGCCCAGATGGCTGACCATGGCGAGTTCGTTGTTGCGCGGATGACCTCGATGAATGTTGCCGTCGCGCCCGCGCATCGGGCCCAGACGCGACCCAAGATACGTGCGCGTCACGTCAAGCAGCGGTTCGCCGAATGCGGATCGACCTGCCTGATCGCGAATCAATGGCGCGAAGATATCGCCTTTTTGCAAAAACAAACCGCACGCGACACTGACTGCCTCCTGGCCTTTGCCGATATAAACTCCGCCTGTGATCAGGCCACCGCGATAGAGACTAACGAGCTTTTCCTCAAGCGTACGCGTGAGAAGCATCCAGCGAAACGCCTCGAGGAACCGATCGTGCGGCGGCGCAGCCTTGTCCGCACCAGTTTTGTGCGACGGTGCGGACGCGGCCTTTTTCGTTTTTGATTTTGCGGTCCGCTGCGCCGTCTGAAGCATCCCGCAATGTTACCTAAGATCACCGATGCCGCGCAAAAAATTTTGTGCCACGTCCGTTTTGGCCGTGGGGTAGGCGGGCGTCTCGCCTGCCGAGTAAACAAGGAGGGGCGGTTTCCAATCCGCCCTCGCTAAAGCGGCGGACTAGAGACCGCCGCTCCTTGATGTGCCTGTGCTTCCCAGAAAACAATTACCGCATCGCCAGAGCGAGGCGCTGTTGTCTTGGCTTCTGTTCGCCTCCGTTGGAGGTTACTTCAGTCGAAGCTTGCACAGACGGAGTCAGCTTCATTCCCACCAGCCTGCTCACGCCGCGCTCTTCCATTGTTACTCCGTAGAGAACGTCGGCTTTGGCAATGGTGCGTTTGTTGTGCGTGATGATGATGAACTGGCTCTGTTCTACAAAACGCTCCAGCATGCGGATAAAACGGTTGATGTTGCCTTCGTCCATTGCCGCATCGACTTCATCGAGAATACAGAACGGACTCGGCCGCACCATGTAAATGGCGAACAACAGCGCTACCGCGACCATGGACCGTTCGCCTCCGCTCAGCAGGGAGATGCTTTGCAACTGTTTGCCGGGCGGCTTGGCGGTGATTTCGATTCCGCAGTTGAGCGGATCGTTTTCGTCCAGCAACGACAGGTCTGCGCGCCCGCCCCCGAAGAGTTCAGCGAACATTTCGCGGAAATTGGTTCGCACCCGGGCAAAGGTTTCATCAAACAACTTTCTGGTGGTCGAGTTGATCTGCGCAATCACATCGAGCAGCTCGCGGCGCGAATTTGTCAGGTCAGTATTTTGCGCTTCGAGAAATTTGTATCGCTCTTCCAGCTCATCGTATTCATGAACAGCATCGAGGTTCACCGGACCCATGTTGTCGAGTTGGGTGCGAAGATCGGCAACCAGTTTCTCAAGATCTGCTTCTGCAAGCTGGATCGCGTTCTCCGAACGCGATGGCGAATCCGCGCCTTCGTCGCCATTTGTGGCATCCGTGTAGCGGTCGATCCACCTTTTCGCTTGAATCCGCAAAACTCTCTGAAACGCAGGCTCATCAACTGCAAACTCGCGAAGATCGACTTGATAGCTGCGTGAGATGTGCTCCGCCACTCCGTCGATTTTCATTTGCAGTTGCGACTCGCGCACTTGCCGTTGAGCGCGGCGATCCTGCAATTCACCCAATGAATCACGCAGATCGCGCAATTCGGTTTCACGAGCGGAAATTGCGGCGAACCGTGTTGCGCGTTGCTCCGCGATCTTCGCAGCGTTGACTTGTGCCTCTTCGCGTTGCGTACTGTGGTTCTTAATCAGGACCTCCGATTTACGCGACTCGTCAGCCTGCGCGGCTAGCTTCTGTTCGTACAATGCGATATCCCCTTTTCGCACAGTAATGAGCTCGAACAGCTCAGCATCACGAGCCCTCATCGGTTCGCGTCGTGCAACCAGATTTTCATGGCGCTGCCGCTCGGTCGCGACAGCCAGCCGCAGTTGATTGATTTTTTCGCTCAGCTCTTCTTCGCGCAGCGTTGTCTCACTCTGCGCGGCCTCGAACGCATCAAGCTCCGTCTGCTCTCTCGCGAGTTGATCACGCACTGTTTGAAGTTCGCCATCCAATTTGGCGACACGTTCATCGGCCGCGCCCACCTGCCGCTCCAACGCATTTTTCTCGGACCGTAAATTGTCGATCTTGCGTTCGGCCTCGCTAAACTCTCGCTGGAGTTGTAAAGCGACTTCGACCGCTGTTTTCGCTTCGTCGCGTTTGGTGCAAAGTGAGTCGCGCTGCTTCGCGAGCGCAGCTTCTTCTTTCGCGAGTTCTGCAATTTGTGCTTTTCGCTCCAGCAAAGAAGCCGCGCGTACTTCACTGCTGCCGCCAAAGAGGATTCCTTCCGTAGAAACAAATTCGCCGGCCAGCGTGGCCATCGCTAGTGCAGGCTCGTGCTTTTTACACTCCAGCGCCTGTTGCAAGTCGGAAAAAATAGCGACGTTCTCGAGCAGTTGCCTGATGAGCGGCTCTAGCGATTGCGGCGCGACCAATTTGTCTGTGGCCCAGGCGAGCGCATTTTCTGGCAGAATTTTCCGCACCGATTTTTGAGCAGGCTGCGTCAACTGCGGAAGGAGCAGCGCGGCTTGACCGAGCTTCTTTTTCTTGAGTTGCGCGATTATTTCGAAGGCAACGTCCGCATCTTTTAAAACGACGGCGTGCAGATTTCGCCCCAGCGCGGCTTCGATCGCAGGAATGAATTGTGGGTCAACATCAAGATGCGCAACGAGTGAACCGGCAATCGCGTCGCGAAATCTTTCGGCAGCGTCCACGCCTTTGAGAACAGCTTGCGAGCCCTGCGCGAGACCTTCGCCTTCTTCATTGAGCTGACGCAAAACCTCCAACCGCGATCGCTTCTCGGCGAGCGTCCGCTCGAGGGCGGCGAGATTCTGTTCCGCTTCGGAAAGCAGTTGTTCTTTTTTGTGCAGACTTGCCTCGACATCGACCGCTTCGCGCCGACTTGTTTTCAGTGAGGCAGTGATTTGCTTGAGGAGTTTGTCGCGCGCACTGCTCAATGTTTGAATCTCTTTCGCAAGTTGTTCGATTTGCGCGCACGTCGATTCGCGACGCGCCTTCGTTCCGGAAAGTTCTCCCTGGAGTGCCGAGATTTTGCTTTCGGATTTGGAAAACACGAATTGCAACCCCTGTAAGCGCGCGCTGTGCGCAGTGCGCTTTTTTTGCATTTCGGCGACCTGACTGGTGAGCCTCGTCAGCTCGCCCTCTTTTTCTTTCAAGTGTCGTTCGATTTCTACGATCGAGTCGTTTGTTTGCTCGATCTCAGCACCCTGGCGCTTGTGTTTTTTTTCGGCGTCCACGACGTCGCGTCGCGCGCGCTCGATCAGTTCTGCGACCTCTTCGGCTCGCTGCCGATTGAATTCAATGCGGCTGCGATGCGCGGCGATTTCACTTTCCAGTCGCTGTACCTCCGCGCGCGACTCAGCGATCTCTGTGTCGATTTTGTCCAGCGCGCCGCGCTCTTCTGCGAGCCCACTTTCGTTGTTGTCAATCCGCGCGCGCGTCGCGCGCTCCGATTCGGTCACAAGCTCAATTTCCTTATGACAATCAGAAAGATCAGCTTCGAGAGCGTCAAGCTGCTTGCGCGAACAATGCGTTTCAAGCACGCGCAGGTCCGCATGTAACCCCTGATATCGACGCGCCTTGCCTGCCTGTCGCTGCAATGAACCGATTTGACGCTTTACCTCTTTGATAACGTCACCAATGCGAAGAAGATTTGCATCAGTGGCTTCCAGTTTGCGTAGCGCCTCGCGTTTTTGCGCCTTGTATTTGGTAATTCCGGCTGCTTCCTCGAAAACTGTGCGCCGATCTTCCGGACGCGAACTCAGGATCATGTCGATCTTGCCCTGTTCCATCATAGAATAAGCGGCCCGTGCGATCCCGGTGTCGGCAAATAGATTTTGAATATCGCGAAGCCGGCAGGCCGTCTTGTTTAGCAGGTACTCGGAATTGCCGTCGCGATAGACTCGACGCGTGACGCGCACGTCGTGCCATTCGATTCCTAGCTCCTCAGCGCAATTGCTGAAAGTGAGTGAAGCCTCTGCGAAACCTACGGGCTTGCGTGTATCGGCGCCGTTGAAGATCACATCCGCCATCTCGTCGCCGCGAAGTGACCTGGCCGATTGCTCACCGAGCGCCCATCGCACGGCGTCAAGCACGTTTGATTTTCCGCAACCGTTCGGGCCGACGATAGCGGTAACGCCCTCGTGAAAATTGAAGGCGGTTTTGTCGGCAAACGATTTAAAGCCGATTAGCTCAAGCGATTGTAAATGCATTGTGGCCACAACCTGGGCCTCGGCAAGGTCAATACAGCAAGGTTTCTCGGGTTACAAGCGGAAAATCACACAATTTGAAGGGGTCCTGATGGGGGGCGACCACAGGATATTGGGCCTTCGTCTCGCCGCATAAGATCGGAATCGCGTGAACCCTTGCGTGCTTTGTCGCCTCTCGCCTTGCAATAAGGGAAGAGGATGAAGGTGAGCGGGACCAATCAATGGAATGTGCGAGTCGAACCTCACCCTCCCCTCTCCTTCACCAAGGAGAGGCGCCCTTTGCGCGTGTCGCTGCGAATGCCCGCCATTCTGAAAGTAATCCCTGAGCGAGAAGATTAACCCGCATTCTTGCTTTGGACAATTGAATCACTCACGATGCGCCGATGGCAGACGAATCGCCGGCATGGATACAGCAGGAAGAGCGCATCGATCATCAGCTGGTCCGCGGCATTGGAATTCCAGCTCTCACTGCGAATATCGTCAGCTCGACAATTGGTGCGGGAATTTTCGTGATCCCCGCGACAGTTGCGAAGGGACTAGGCTCGGCGGCGCCACTCGCATTTGTTTGTTGTGCGATTGCGATGGTCTTGTTCGTCACGTGTTTCGCGATTGCCGGCAGCCGTGTGTCATTAACCGGAGGCCTCTACGCGTATGTGGAAGTCGCCTTCGGCCGTTACGTCGGGTTCCTCGCGGGCATGCTTTATTTTCTAACGGCACTTGGCGCCGTTGCTGGCGTTGTGAACGTTCTCGCGAATTCGGTGGCCCTGGTCGTTCCGTTTCTCGGCAGTCCCGTGATGCGGATTTTCGTCATGTTCGCCGTGTACGGCTTGCTCGTGTTGATCAACATCCGGGGCGTGCGGGAAGGCGCGGGAGCGGTAACTGTGATCACCGTCGCAAAGCTTCTGCCCCTGTTGCTGTTCATTTCCGTAGGAATATTTTTCATTCACACGCCGAATCTTGCCTGGAACAGTTGGCCCAGCAGCAAGTCGTTGGGCGATGCCGTTATCCTGCTAATTTTCGCCTTTGTCGGAATCGAGGTGGCGTTGATTCCGAGCGGCGAAGTGAAGAATCCGGCGCGCACGGTTCCGCGGTCGGCTTATCTCGCGCTCGTCGTCACCACTAGCATCTACCTCATGATCCAACTTGTCGCGCAGGGGACGCTCGGCGCCGATGTCGCGAATCATCCGGATGCCCCACTCGCCGAATCGGCGGCGACATTTCTCGGCAACCTCGGCCGCACGATTCTTCTCGCCGGAGCCAGCATCTCCGCATTCGGATTTGTAACGAGCGACATTCTGAGTTCCCCGCGAATGATTTTTGCTTTCGGACGCGACGGCGCGTTGCCACAATTTTTCGCGCACGTTCACCCGCGCTACCGATCACCTGATGTCGCAATTATCACTTACGCGACACTTGCGTTCGCGCTGTCACTTAGCGGGACCTTCGAACAACTGGCGGTGCTTTCGAATGTCGCCGTCTTGCTGATGTATTTCCTTTGCTGCGCCGCTTGCTGGATTTTGGTGCAACAGGACGTGCGCTCGGACGGCGAACCATTCAATTTCCCCGGAATGAAAATTGTGCCCGCGCTGGCGATAATCGCGATCATTTGGATTCTAGCGCATGCGACGGCTCGTGAATTTGTCGTGACTGGAATCGTGCTGGTGCTCGCGTCGATTGTGTATCTCGTGCGGAAATTCATTTCGCGCTCCGAACGAGCAAGCGCGTCACTGTTGCTGTTGTAGGGCAAGCGCTCCGCTTGCCAGCTTTGCGCGGGCAGGCGAAGCGCCCACCCTACAGTTGCTTGGTGTGCGTTGAGTGGTGGACGTTTGCAGCAACCCGGGTTTACTCTTCTGGCCATGCGCGACAATTATCTCGAAGAGTATTATTCGTTCCTGCGGTTTCCAAGTGTTTCGACCGATGATCAATACAAGGAGAAGCTGGGCAAGTGCGCAGACTGGCTGGTGAAGAAGCTGGACAGCATCGGCCTGCAAACGCAGCTCGTACCCACGAAACGCCACCCAATTGTCTGGGCGCGCAACGAACACCAGCCCGGGCGGCGCACAGTTTTGATTTACGGCCATTACGATGTGCAGCCACCAGATCCACTGGAGCTTTGGGATTCGCCGCCGTTCGAGCCTGTCTTGAAGAACGGCTACGTTTTCGCGCGCGGCGCAACGGACAATAAGGGCCAGATCCTTGCGCACATCCTCGGCATTCAGGAAACGATCGAGCAGCATCGCGATTTGCCCGTGAATCTGCATCTGGTGATCGAAGGAGAAGAAGAAATCGGCAGCGGGAACCTCGGTCCTTTCATGACTGAAAATCGCGAGGCACTGCGGTGCGAGGTAGCCGTGGTGTCAGATACCGGAATGATTGCCCGCGGTGTGCCGACCATAAGTTACGGCCTGCGCGGAGTCACCGCTCTCGAAGTCAAAGTGACCGGTCCGAAAATGGATTTGCATTCCGGCGTGTTTGGCGGGGCGGTTGCAAATCCGATTACCGCGCTCGCGCAATTGCTTGCCACGCTTCACGATCGCGAAGGTCGCGTAGCGATTGCAGGATTTTACGATCGCGTGAAGCCGCTTGGGAACTGGGAACGCGAAGCGTGGCGGAAACTTCCGGTTGATGGCGACAAACTGATTCGCGACGAAACGGGTGTGCCGGAGCTGTTCGGGGAAGCCGGCTATAATTCGGTGGAACGCATCTGGGCGCGGCCGACCGCCGAAACCAACGGAATCGGCGGAGGTTATCAGGGGCAGGGAACAAAGACTGTTATCCCCAGTCATGCGTTTGCGAAATTGACGTTCCGTCTCGTTCCAGACCAGCGAGGCGACGAAATTTTGGAACTGGCGAAAACGCATTTGCAAAAAAATCTGCCCAAAGGCGTGACGATGGAAATTAACACCGGGCACAGCGGCCCGTGGTATCTCACCGATCCGCAGTCGGCGTTCGGTGAAGCGGCACAACGCGCATTGCGCAAAGCGTTTAACCGCGATGTCGCGCTTATACGCGAAGGCGGCAGCATCCCGATCGTTTCGCAATTCCGCGAGATTCTCGGCATTGAAACATTGTTGATGGGACTCGCGTTACCCGATTGCCGCGCTCACTCGCCGAACGAAAATTTTCCTCTCGAAAATTTCGAGGCCGGCATTCGCCTGAACAAAGCGATTCTTCAGGAGCTCGCGCAGCCGTAGCACAGGCATCTCTCGGCACGCCGTAGCCCCTTGGCGAAGGCGGCTGCCTGTGCGGGCGGCGGGCATCCTGCCTGCCGATTTACTTCCCGGGCTGTAGCGTGC
>Ga0209377_1001342_pt1 | contig 16675 bp, 18 predicted proteins | sample GraSoiAngelo_141_FD_185898 | JGI IMG/M metagenome (GOLD analysis project Ga0209377, IMG submission 185898) | Grasslands soil microbial communities from the Angelo Coastal Reserve, California, USA - 14_0929_12_40cm (SPAdes) (version 2) | ecosystem: Environmental > Terrestrial > Soil > Grasslands ...
AAAGAAGGTCAACCGCAGCACTCGGCTAAAGCGCCAGCACTGGCATCCAACGTGACATTTAGCAATCTAACTGGCATGCTCCGAAAACCGTGACCGATGAGTATTCGAAGCGCTTCGCTAATTAAAGTTTTTGACAGGAGGGCACCATGAATCGAGAACGGGCGCTGAAGGTCGTGTTGGTGTTGGTGGGATTGCTTTTTTTGGCTGGCGTTTATCCCATCGTGATGTATCTATGGCGGCCAGGGAACGAATCGCCAGGCGACGCGATGATGCTTAGCCTCTATGTCACACTCGGGGTTTTCCTGCTGTTAGCCGCGCGTAATCCGTCGGCCAATCGCAGCCTGATCGCCTTCACAGCCTGGTCGAGCTTTGCTCATGGCGCGGTGATGGCGGTCTTGGCATTCCAGATTGCGAGCGAACGCAGAGATCTGCTGATCGCGGTGGCTGTGCTTGCTTTCATTGGTGTAGCCCTGATCGTGCTGGCTCCGGCAAAGCCGTCAGGCGAGCGGCTATCGCCAGCCGGTGCGTAGGTCGCACTCTGGAGAAACAGGCCCTATCCAGAACTGGATCAGCCCCCCGACGTGCGTGGCCACTCTGGTAAACTAATCCCCCGCAAAGGAGTTCCCACAATGACCTCAGCAGAAAGGCCCTCCCTGTACGAAAGACTTGGCGGCGTCTACAGCATTGCTACAGTAGTAGACGACTTGATCGACCGAGTCATGGTAGATCCCAGACTGAACGCGAATCCTCTGGTGGACGAGGCGCACCATCGCGTGCCGCCTGCGGGATTCAAGTACCTGGTGACCGAGATGGTGTGCTGGGCCAGCGGCGGTCCACAAAAATATACCGGCAAGCCGATGGCGGACTCGCACGCGCACCTGAAGATTACCGGCCAGGAATGGGAAGCATTCATGGACGATTTTCAGCAGACGCTGGATAAATTCAAGGTGCCGGCTGAGGAGCAGGCAGAGTTGAAGGCTATCGTCGACAGCACCCGGTCGGATATTGTTATTGACTCCGCGCTCCGAGCGGTGAGCTAGAAAATGAGCGGCTGTGAACTCGTAGAAGTAAGGAATGTGGCGGATGCAGTCGGCCTGGTTCTGTCAAAGCGTTCTGACACCATGCGGCGCCAAGCTCGAAAGAGGTATCTGCAAGTGGTCGAAAGAAATGGTGGACCTGGTCGGGATCGAACCGACGACCTCTTCCATGCCATGGAAGCGCGCTCCCAGCTGCGCCACAGGCCCACTTGGTTGAAAGGAGAAATTTTCCCCAGCTAATTTTCACCCACCGGAAGGCGATAGTCAAACCCAACAGCCGCAGGCCACCATCTATTCCTTTCGGCGCATTTTGCTAAAACGGCGAAAATTAGTATCCTGTTCCGGCATCTCTAAACACCTCGATGAAAAAAAACTCTGTGTATCTCCCGTGCGTTTTTCTGGCGCTGACGTTTGCGCCAGCGACCGCTCAAGTCGGCGGTGCCAGCCAGCAAGCATCGCCGGCACCTGTGCCATATGCATCCGTTAGCCAACTCAATATGCTGCTTTCGGAGCTCGAACAGGCATCGCAAGCGGCGCAGGCTGACTTGGCCAAGCTGCGGATCGAAAAGTGGAAAGCCGATGGTGGTACAAAGCGCCAGACACAATCGAACGTCCAATCGCTTGAGCGCAACCTACAATCGGCGCTTCCTGAAATTGTTGGTCAGTTGCGAAATTCCCCCGAGAACCTTACTTCTACATTCAAGCTCTATCGCAACCTCGACGCGGTATACGACGTCTTTAGTTCGGTTGTCGAATCGGCGGGAGCTTTCGGCCCGAAGGATGAATTTCAATCTTTAGAGAATGACCTGAGCGCTCTCGAGCGTTCACGCCGCTCATTTGCGGAACGCATTGAGAATTTGTCCGGCGAGAAAGAAGTCGAGCTGAGTCGGCTTCGTACTGCGCTACAGAATGCCCAAGCGGCCAATGCACAGCCGCCGAAGAAAGTTGTAGTGGACGACACTGAACCAGCAAAGAAGCCGGTAAAGAAAAAGACGACAAAGGCACCCGCTACTAAGCCAAATCCAAACCCAGCCACCACAACGCCCCAGCCCCAACCAAAGCAGCAGTAGCAGCCGCCACATGAAATTTCGGCCCCTGCTTTGTAATTGTATAATCCTTCAACCGCAGTCGCACCTTTCCTCCGTAACTCTTTGTGTTCTCTACGGTTTCCAAACCACGCGCTGCAATCCAGTGAAAACAGATGAGTTCTATGTCCTGGAACTCAGGATGATTCCGTGGGGTCTAATTAGAGTAGGCGGGGCTTCGCTATGGACAACGAAGGCTACTTTTCGGGCAGGCTTCGGGTCCGGAAAGAAACTATAATAGGGGTGACGCCATGAGAGTTATGGCGGGGGCAACCACCTTGGGCGATCTTGCAGGCGCGATAGCAATCCGGAGCCAGGAATCGGCGATCGTTGCCGAACTCAAGGCCGGCTCCGAGGACGCCTACGCCTGGCTGATCGGCCAATTTCACCAACCCATTTACAGCTTGGTATACCGCATCGTCTCCGATCCTGCTGATGCCGCCGATACCACACAGGAAGTCTTCCTGAAAGTCTTCCGAGGAATGAAACACTTCCACGGCCAATCCAGCCTGAAGACCTGGATTTACCGCATTGCGGTGCATGAAGCTTCGAACCGCCGCCGCTGGTGGTACCGCCACAAGGCGCGCGAGACCTCGATGGAGCCGCCGCTGAGCGATCCCAATCCTGGCGTCTCAGCTTTGGAAGACGCCCTCATAGATCCCGCTGACTCGCCTTTCGAAAATGTGGTGCATGAAGAGATCAGGTCGCACGTCGAAGAAGAGTTGCGTAACGTCTCCGAACCCTACCGCACCACCGTAATCTTGCGCGACCTGGAGGAAATGTCTTACGAAGAGATTGCGGAGATCACTGAAGTGTCGCTGGGAACAGTGAAATCCCGGCTGACCCGCGGAAGGGACGCGCTGCGCCAACGATTGACAGATTATGTTCGCGAAATTGGACCGCAGATCGGCTTGCAGGCCCCCGAAGAAGATGAACCGTCAAGTGCAGACTCCCGGGTTTCTATGCGTGGCAGGAGAATCGAGGTGATGCCATGACGTGTGCCCAGGCAAAATCTTTATTCTCGCCTTATTTGGACGGCGCGGTGACCGGCACGCAGATGCATGCAATTAGTCAGCATCTGCAATTCTGTGCTTTGTGCCGGCGCGAATACATTTCTCTGCAACAGACTCAGCAATTGCTGGCGAAGGTTGGCTCCAGGAGAGCTCCGGCCGACTTGGCGCTGAAACTCCGGGTTGCCGTTTCCCAGGAAGCGGCGCATTCCCGTCGTCCGTTGCTCCAGAATTTTTTCGTCCGCTTGGAAAATGCACTGAATGCTTTCATGGTCCCGGCCACCGCGGGTTTGGCTACAGCGGTGGTGATTTTCATCCTTCTAATGGGATTCCTCGCGCCTTTGCAGGCCGACAATCCCGATGTTCCGCTCATGCTCTACACGGCTCCGCAATTGCAGCAAGCGGCTTTTGGCACAGCGCTCGATTCCATCAGCGACGATTCACTGGTAATTGAAGCCTATGTGGACTCGAATGGACGGGTGCAGGATTACCGCATTCTCTCGAATCCGACTGAGGCCAAATCGTTGCTGCCGCAGGTGAAGAACATGCTCATCTTCACTACCTTCCGTCCTGCGACGTCGATGGGCAGGCCGACCTCCGGCAAGGCAGTGTTGTCATTCTCGAAGATCAGCGTGCGTGGATAGGACGTCAGGCGTCGGACCCTCAGACTTCGGGACGTCGGACTTCACGAACTTGATCGCCTTCCAAGCCCGGCATTTACGACCGTGCTCGCGCCGCCCATCGTTGAACAACAAGTGAGCTGACCAATGATTGACCGCCTGCGGGGAAGCCCTTAAACTGAGGACAGTCCGCAATTCTCATCCATCCTGCGGGAGGTTTCCCTGAGTCGCAGTTTTCGACGCGTGCTCTTTGCGGCGATGCTCGCCCTAGTGGCGGAGCTGTGTTTACCTCAGGACCAAAGCCAAGCCGCTCCAGATTCTCCTCCTGCTCAGGATCAGTCCCAGCCCGCGAAAGAACAGCCGGCTCAGGACCAGCCGTCATCAACTCCGGAGGCGCAGGAGCCGGCAAAGCAGCCGCCGGCCGCCCCACAGCCGAAACCCACGCCTCCAGCCGTGCCCTCAAATCAGCCAAGCGTTCAGCTAGACACAAGCGAGACGCTGTTCGCGGTTTTAACCGCCATAAATGTTTGCGGATACGACGAAGAATTGGGGCTTTCTGATCCGTTGCGCGAGCAGATTCGAGGCGAGGTCTCGCAGGCCATTCAGCAGTCTGAGGAAGCCAAGGAGACCGCCACCGCGATGTGCCAGTTCTACGAGCAGCATCGTCAACCGGATTCTTCTAAAACGCTGGCGCAGTATGTTTCGCTCGCTCTCTATTTGAATGCGCCTCCGGCTTTGACTCCAAAAGTCAAAGAGGCCGATCTGCCCCCTGATGCCGCGCGGCTCACCGGAGTTCCTCCCCTCATCCAGAGGTTCTACGAAAAAGCGGGTTTGCACGACATCTGGCAGCGGCATCGCCAGGCCTACTCGGCTCTGACGGCGCGTTATCACGAACCGCTGTCGAAGACGGTATTTGACACCGAGGTTTATTTGAAGTTTCCGTCTGCGGCCTATCTTGGACGGCAGTTCACCGTCTACATCGATCCCATGGGCGCTCCGGGTCAAACCAACGCGCGCAACTACGGGTCCGACTACTATGTTGTAATCTCGCCGGGCAAAGGCTCATCACTCAAAGTTGAGCAGATTCGCCACACTTATTTGCACTACCTGCTCGATCCATTGGCGCTCAAGTATCCCGCGACGATGAAGCGGCTGGAGCCGCTGCTGGCAACTGTGAAGAGCGCGCCCATCGATGAGAGTTTTAAAAGTGATGTATCGTTGCTGATCACGGAATGTTTCATCCGGGGAATTGAAGCGCGGCTTACGGGTTCGGCCAAGACCCCTGAAGCCGAACGGCAACAGGCTGTCGACAATTCCATGCAGCAGGGATTCATTCTCACGCGCTATTTTTATGATGCATTGCTGCAGTTCGAGAAGGATCCTGCGGGCCTGCGCAACGCCTATGCAGATTTCGTCGGCAACATTGATGTGGGTAAAGAGCAAAGGCGTGCGCGCCAGATTCAGTTCGCCAGTGTTGCCGATCCTGAACTGTTACATTTGTCGCGTCCCACACAGGGCAAGCTGCTCATCACCGCCGAACAGCGGCTTTCTGCCGGCGATGCCATGAGCGCGCAAAAACTCGCTCAGCAGGCGCTGGACGAAAAAAGCGAGGATCAAGGCCGCGCGTTGTTTATCCTTGCGCAAGTTGCGACAATGAATCGTGATATACAGGGGGCGCGCAGTTATTTCCAGCGCGCTCTCGAGGTCGCGCAGGAGCCTAAAGTGGTGGCCTGGTCGCATATCTATTTGGGAAGAATTTTCGATTTGCAGGAAGACCGCGAGGCAGCGTTGGGTCACTATCGTGCCGCGCTGAACGCAGGCGCAGCGCTGCCTGAGGCTAAGGCCGCTGCCGAACGCGGAATTCAACAAGCTTATGAGCCGCCCAGCCATCCACAATGATCTTGGCTGGAAGCGATGAATCTATCACTCAAGGAGACCGCATGAAACAAGCAGCGATGCTGGTCATAATGCTGTCATTGGCCACTTTTCTCTACGCCCAGCAGCAGACGCCTGCCACACAGAATCAGCCGGCGGGAAAACTGGGTTCAACGTCACAAGGCGCGCAGCCGGCGACACCAGCGCAGGGTGCAGCCGCCCAGCCGGCTCAGCCGCAAGGGAAACGTCCGCCGCAAGCCAAGACTCAGCCAGAATTTGACGCGTACAAAGCCGCTACGGCGAACACCAGCGATCCAGCAGCCTTAGAAAAAGCAGCCGATGATTTCGCAGCTAAATTTCCCGACAGCGAATTGCGGCCCATACTGTACCGCACGGCTATGCACAGCTATCAGGCCGCCAACAATGCCGACAAAATGCTGGAGATGGGCCGCAAAGTTCTGAAGTTTGATCCAGATGATCCTGAGGCGCTGGTTGGCGCAGCCCAGGTGCTCGCCGAGCGCACGCGAGACACTGACCTCGATAAGGATCAACGCCTCGACGAAGCCACGAAACTGGCACAGCATTCGCTCGAAACCGTGGATACCGACATCGCAATTCCTGCGGGCACACCGCAGGACAAGGTTGACGCCTACAAAGCTTTTTTGCGTTCGTCTGCGTATGCAATCATCGGGACAATCCAGTTCAATCGCGAAAAGTACGCCGATGCTGAAGCCTCCTTGCGGAAATCCATCGACGCTGACCCTCAGAATCCCGATCCCGTCGCGATTTTCCGGCTGGCTGTAGCCCTCGACAAGCAGGATAAAGTTCCAGAGGCGCTGAAATATGCTGAACAAGCGGTATCGCTCACGAAGGAGGGCACGGCCGTCGGCACTGCCGCGCGAAATGAGCGGGACCGCCTGGTTCAATTGAATCGTGGGGCTGCTCCGGGCGCGAAACCTCCGGCCAGCGCGCAGAATCCGACTCCACACTGAGGTGCACTTTCTGTTCGGCACCGTCCTGCATACATGAAGTCACGTGAAATTACCGCGTTGGAAGATGTGCTGGGCCATCGCTTCGCGCACCCCGAATTGCTGGAGCAAGCGCTTACGCATAGTTCGCAGGCGCGTGAGATGGAAGCGGCTCGGGCACCCGATCGCGTCTCTGATCGGGTCTCTGATAATGAGCAGCTGGAATTCCTGGGGGACGCGGTGCTGGGTTTTGTAACTACACAGGAAGTGTTCCACCGCTTTCCCCATTTCCGCGAGGGAGAACTTTCAAAACTTCGTGCGCACCTGGTCAGCGAAAAACATCTAATCCGTGTAGCACAGGCCCTGGGGCTGGGGCATTATTTGCGCCTCGGCCGTGGAGAGGAGAAGAGCGGCGGGCGCAATAAGACTGCTCTTCTTGTTGACGCTCTTGAAGCTGTGTTGGCTGCGCTGTACCTGGATGGCGGACTGGAAGCGGCTCGGCCATTTATTCTGGCGCAAGTCGTTGCTCCCGAATTGGAGCGGATTGCTTCAAATGGCAGCATGCTTCCGGTAAACGATTACAAATCGGCGCTGCAGGAGAAATTGCAGGCTACGGGCCGTCCGCAACCACAATATGTGCTGGTAAAGGAGCGCGGGCCAGAGCATAACAAGACATTTACGGTTGAGGCGCGCTTGCAATCGCGCGAGGCGAAACCCGAGTTCATAGGCCGCGCCGAGGGTTCTACCAAGAAGAACGCGGAACAAGACGCCGCCCGCCAAGTGCTTGAGTATCTTGCATCCCGGCCAGAGCCGGCGAACGGCGACCTCAGGCGTGCCCGTAGCCGATCATGAGTGTTGAAAAGCATCAACCCGATTGGACGACCTCCCTGCAATCCCTGCTGGCGACAGTAGTGATCGCGGTATTCGTTATCACCTTCGTCGTCCAGGCGTTTCAGATTCCTTCCGAATCGATGGAGAACACGCTCCTGATCGGGGATTATCTGCTGGTCGATAAACTGCGTTATGGCGGAAACAGTGTCTGGGATCATTTTCTTCCTTATCGCAAAGTGCATCGCGGCGACATCATCGTTTTTCGATATCCGGTCAACCCATCCCAGCATTTCGTAAAGCGGGTCGTGGGGATTCCCGGAGACCACATTCGCCTAATTAATCGGCAAGTTTACGTGAACGAAATTCCGCTTCAAGAGCCCTATGTTCGCTACAGTTCGCGCGTGCATGATGCCTTTCGCGACGAGTTTCCACGGCTGAACATTCCCGTGCCAGGCCTCGAAGGCGGATGGTGGCTGCAAATGAAGAAACTGGTTGACGACAACGCGCTAATTGTTCCCGAGGGATCCTACTTCGTCTTGGGAGACAATCGCGATGAGAGCCTCGACAGCCGTTATTGGGGATTCGTGCCGCGCGAAAACATAATCGGACGCCCGCTGCTCATCTACTGGTCGCTTCGCAATGCCGACCCGGAATGGCCAGTTTCTACGACTCCGGGTGATAAACTCTTTCATTTCGCCTATGCTATGACCCATTTGTTTCAAATTACCCGCTGGGACCGCACGTTTCGAGTCGTCAACTGAAGCACGGGAAGGGCTCTGGTGGCTAAGAAAGTAAGCAAGCAGGAAGAAAAGCCGCGCGAAACCACCGTTGAGTTTCTCGCTTCTTTGGCGGCTGTGCTGGTGACCGGCCTGTTCATCATCACTTTCGTTGTGCAGGCTTTCGAGATTCCCTCCAGCTCCATGGAGAACACGCTGCTGATCGGAGATCACGTTTTTGTCAATCGGGTGCAATTCGCGCCGCGCACGAATTGGGTAGGGCCATTGCTGCCTTATGGTCAAATCCACCACGGCGACATCGTCGTCTTTCTTTCTCCCGCTCAGCCTGGGCTTTATATCGTGAAGCGCATCATTGGAATCCCCGGTGACCGCATTCACCTGCGTGACGGCGCCGTCTACCGCAATGGTGAAAAGCTGAATGAACCTTACGTCATTCACAGCAGCGGCGAATACAATCCCTATCGCGACAATTTCCCGGCAGTGCCGCCCTCCGATTTCAATAACGTGACCCCAGCCTGGCAGCTGACGCTGCCGCAGCACATCCAAGGGGACGATTTGGTTATTCCGCCCGATAGCTACTTCGGAATGGGCGATAATCGCGACGTCAGCCTCGACAGCCGTTTTTGGGGCTTCATCCCTAAGGAAAATGTGATCGGGCGCCCCATGTTCGTCTACTGGTCATTCGAGACGCCGCCCAACCAGTATCAGCACACGGCAGTAAGCGAGCGATTGGGTTTCCTGGCGCATGTGGTTATTCATTTCTTCGACGAGACCCGCTGGCGGCGGACTTTGAGGATGGTACGTTGAGACTTCCTCGCTCCAGACACCGTGCATTATTGACAGCCATAGTGGTGCTCCTGGGGCTGTTTCTCGCCAGGCCAGGAGTTCAAAGTCTGCGCGCGAAAATTGTGCGTTCGATCAGCCTTGCTCTTGGCCGGCAAGTCGAGGTTTCGCATGTGAGACTCCGGCTACTGCCTCAGCCCGGATTTGATCTCGAAAATTTTGTGGTACACGATGATCCCTCGTTCAGTGCCGAGCCCCTGCTCCGTGCGGGCGACGTCACCGCTTCGCTCCGGCTAATTTCGCTGCTGCGCGGAAAACTGGAGATCGCCCGGCTGAGCCTAAGCGAACCCAGTCTCAACCTCGTGCACAACCCCGACGGGCGCTGGAATGTCGAAGATCTGGTGGAGAGGGCTGCCAAAATCCCCGTCGCCCCAACCGGTAAAACAAGAACCGAACGTCGTCCAGGCTTTCCTTATATCGAAGCCGATCGCGGTCGAATCAATTTCAAATTCGGCCAGGAAAAGAAGCCCTATGCGCTGACAGAAGCAGATTTCGCCCTCTGGCAGGATTCGGATAACGTCTGGAGCGTCCGCTTGAAAGCGCAGCCCGTGCGGGCCGATTTCAATCTGTCCGATACCGGCATACTTAAACTGAGCGGATCATGGTATCGGGCCCCGAGTCTCCGACAAACGCCGCTTCAGTTCAGCTTGCAATGGGATCACGCTCAGTTGGGGCAAGCCTCCAAGCTCGCTTACGGCAGTGACAAAGGATGGCGCGGGAGTTTAGCCGTTGCCCTCCTTCTGACCGGCACGCCAGCGGCCCTGAACATAAATACCGATTTTTCCGTGCAGGATTTCCGCCGCTATGACGTATCCGGAGGCAATTCTCTTCGCTTGGCGGCGCACTGCGCTGCACACTACAGCTCTATTGACCACTCAATATCGGATCTCAACTGCCGGGCGCCTATCGGAAGTGGGCTGGTAAATATCCGCGGAAACATTGCCGCTCTCATCGGCAATCGTAGCTATGATCTTGCTCTGGCTGCCCAGGATGTGCCGATGCAATCGCTGGTTGCATTCGCTCGTCATTCGAAAAAAGATCTTCCCGCCGATCTCGACGCTCGCGGCACCGTGGATGCGAACGTCTCTGTGCGTCGTGAGCCAGGATCAGACCGGCCTACGTGGACAGGCGAAGGCGAAGCGCTGGGATTTACCCTCGCATCAGAAATTACAAAGACTCAATTCGATGTGGATCGGATCGCCTTTGCGGTTTCCTCAGGAGGCGATCTGCCGACACATTCCACTCAGCGACGTTCAGCCTCTCCGAGCGAGATTTCCCCCGAACCGCGCCTGGAGATCGGCCCATTCAACGTGGCGTTGGGCAGACCGGAATCCGCGGCGGTGCAAGGCTGGATTTCCCGCTCCGGCTACAATCTGACCCTTGCAGGAGACGCTCAGGTGCGCACCCTGCTTCAGTTGGCGAGGACCGTCGGCCTGTCTGCCGCGCAACTCCGCGCAGACGGAGCTGCCAAAGTCGATCTTCAACTGGCGGGCATGTGGTCGGGGTCGGCAAGCCCACGATTTACGGGCCAGGCGCAGTTACACTCAGTGCGCGCCGGATTACGCGGTATAAGTGAGCCGCTCGAGATCGCGTCAGCCAATCTTCTTTTCTCTCAGGATGAAATTCACGTTCATGGCCTGACCGCCTCTCTCGCCGGCAGCACGTGGCGGGGATCACTAAGTTTGCCACGGCCCTGCGCGTCACTCGACGCATGTCCTGTCCAATTTGATATTCACACGAATGAACTGTCCGCGCCCCGTCTCGTGCAATTGTTGAGCCCTCTGTCCCGCCGGAAGCCCTGGTATCGCTTTCTCTCTTCTACGCGGCCGGAGGAAACCTTTTTTACTGCTCTCCGCGCCACCGGAAAGCTCACGGCAAAAACTGTGGTCATGCCGCGGTTGGTCGCTGATAAAGTCTCTACCGATGTTGAACTCGATGGCGGCAGGCTGCAGCTTACTGGCTTGCACGCCGAGACGCTCGGTGGCTACCACCTCGGCGAATGGAGCGCTGATTTCGGCGTCAAGCCTCCTGTGTATCGGGGAACGGGCACTTTGCAGCGAGTTTCTCTGGCTCAGTTCGCTGCTCTAATGAACGACGGTTGGATCACAGGCACGGCCAGTGCCACATATCAGATAAGAGCTTCCGGCTTGGATGCTTCCGAATTGTTTTCTTCCGCGACAGGGGCGCTGGACTTCGATACGCACGACGGCGTCCTTCCACATGTGGCGCTTGCGGTTGGTAGCGGACCTCTGCACATCAATCGCTTTTGGGGCCGGTTCATTCTTCGTGATGGCGGTCTCGAAATTCAGCAGGGCAAACTGGAGACTCCGGGCAGCATCTATCGGCTTAGTGGCACCGCATCTCTGAGCCGCGCTCTGGACATAAAGCTTTTCCGCGATGGCGCCCGTGGTTTCAAGATTTCCGGCACGCTGGCGGAGCCTCATGTCGAGCCTGCTGCTGCTCCGGAGACCCGAGCCGCCCTGAAACCATGAGGACCGTTCTGGCGTTTTGTTTTATTCTTCTTACTCTTACTCTCACCGAAGCTGCCGCCGCCCAAAACAAACCATTACAAAACTCCGCCGCTGTCGCGAGCATGGATCGCAAGTTGCAGCGCATCGAGACTAATGGCGCATCGGCGCATCCGGATCAGACGCCGACTGAGTTCACCGAGGAAGAAGTTAATTCCTACATCGCCTCGGGAAGAATTCAGCTTCCGGTGGGCGTGCAATCGGTCAAATTTCAAGGCGAACCGGGAATTATTACAGCCAACACGCGGGTTGATTTCGATCAGCTCAAGGCGGGAAGGCGCTCCTCGAATCCACTCCTGGGCATGTTCTCAGGAGTGCATGATGTGATTGTTCAGGCTCACGCCCACGGCAGCGGAGGGCAAGGGATCGTGAACGTAGACTCGGTTTCGCTCGATGGAGTCGAAATTCCGCGATTTGTACTGCAATTATTTGTGGAGAAATATCTTCAACCGAAATATCCAAACATTGGGCTTGATTCCCACTTTGCCCTACCAGACCGGATCGATACGGCAACTGTGGGCCGGCACAAGCTGACAATTACGCAAAAATGATCGGCCGGGAGTTTTTAAGTTGCGTTATTAAGGGAAACCGCCTGTAACATCATAGCAATTATATGAGGATTCCTAAGACGTTTACTATGGACGAATCTGTTCTCGCTGCCGTTGAGCGCACAAAGGGGAAGCGTTCCACGAGTGAGCGCGTCAACGAATTGCTCAAGCTCGCTTTGGAGCAGGAACAGCGTCAGGCGCTGGAGCAAGAAGCCGCACGCTTTTACTCGATCGCCAACCAATCGGACAGGACCGAAGAGCGCGCTTTTCAGCAAGCTTCTCTGCGCAGAATGAGAAGAGAGTAGGACCGTGAGGGCGCACACACCTGCCGGTTGGTTTCCGAGGCGTGGCGAAGTGTACTGCGTCCAACTCGATAAAGATCGCCCTGCGCTAGTCATCTCGAGCGATGTGCTGAACCGTCACGCGCTCGATGTTTGCATTGTTCCCATCACGTCTGTGGAACATCGCAGATTTGCGCTCAGGGTTTCATTTCCTATCGGTGAAGGCGGTTTGCATCGGCCCTCTTGGGCCAAGTGCGATCAAGTGACCACAATCGAGCAGCAGGAGCTGAAATACCCGTCCTTAGGACGGCTGACCAGCACCACGCTCGCAAAGATTGAGGCAGCTATCAAAATAGCTCTCGAACTCAAGTAGCTCACCTCACTGTACATATCCTGCGCCGCGCAATACTCTCCCCGGCAACGCTCCCGTCATCTTGCCTTCATCAATTACGGGCACTCCATTCACCAGCACGTATTGCATTCCCTCTGACAACTGATTGGGATTTTCAAACGTTGCCAGATCGCGAACTGCCGCCGGATCGAAGATCACTACGTCAGCCCACATACCAGCTTTCAAAACGCCGCGGTCAGTCAGTCGCATGCGTTGCGCCGGCAATGCCGACATCTTCCGGATCGCGTCCTCCAACGGCAGTTTTTTCTCTTCACGCACATACTTCCGCAGAATACGCGGAAAGGTTCCATAAGCGCGGGGATGCGGGTGTTCTTGCCCGAGAATCCCTTCTGGCGATGTACCGGACGAATCGTTGTCAATTGAAACCCAGGGCTGCTGGAGCGCGAGCGCGACGTCCGGTTCTGACATCCCAAATACCGCGACATTGGTGAATGCGTTATCTTCGATCAGCAGATCGCACAGCGCGTCAATCGGATCCTTATTCCAAAGTTTGGCGACTTCAGCTAGTGTCTTGCCTTGAAGCGGCAGCAGCTTCGGATTTTGCACAACACCGATCAGAACCGATTCCGGACCGGGAATCTCCTGCCATTCGTTGTCCCAATCTTTCGATGGCGTCATCATGTCTTTGCGGATGCGCGCGCGAGTCGCCGGGTCCTTCAGCCGCTCAATCATTTTGGCGTCGCCGCCATCGTGCGCCCACGGCGGAATGAACGCGGAAAAGCTGTTGAACCATGCCGTGTAGGCGTAAGTATCAGCTGTGACATCCATACCCGCCTCGCGTGCGGCATTAATTTTCGCGACGACTTCGGGCATGCGCCCCCAATTGTGCTTGCCCGCCACTTTGATATGCCAGATCTCCACCGGAATGTGTGCCTCGCGGCCGATGCGCAGCGCTTCGTCGATGGCCGTCAATACGGCATCGCTTTCATTCCGCATGTGCGTCGCGTAGATTCCCCCAAATTTCGCCGCTTCACTTGCCAACGCAATGATCTCTTCGGTCTTCGCGTAAGGAGCAGGGGCATACTCCAGCGACGTCGAAACACCGACTGCGCCGGCGCGCATGGCCTCCCGCACCAGTTGCTTCATTTGCTCGAGTTGCTCCGGCGTGGGCTGCTTGTCATCGTCGCCCAGCACCATGCGGCGGACTTGGGTCGCCCCAACATAGCTGGCTAGATTGATCCCCATGCCTTGCTTCTCCAGCCGCGCGAAGTATTGCCGCAGCGTGCGCCAGTCAGGGGTGACGTGATAATGAGCGTAACTGGGCCGGTCATTCTGAATAATGCTGTCATTCAGAGGCGCAGCTGACCCGCCTTCGCCCGTAATCTCTGTAGTGATGCCCTGGTAAATCTTCGACGGCAACCGTGGATCAACCAGAATCGTAGTTTCCGACTGTCCCAGCATGTCGATGAATCCCGGGGCCACGATCATTTCGCGAGCATCGATGGTGTGCTTTCGTGCGGTCTCGCTCAGATTACCGATCGCTGTGATTTTGCCGTTGCTGATTCCGATATCTCCCGAATACCACGGCGAGCCAGTGCCGTCGATGATGTGACCGTTTGTAATGATGAGGTCAAAAGACGGCGCGGGCTTTTCCGCGAAGGTCAAGCTGCACGTCAGAAGAAAGACAAAAGCAACCACTGCGAAGAAAAGATTCGGACCACTTTTCATTGGTTCGGCCTCTCTTTTTATTTACTTTGCGGAAGCAACGGCAAGTGCCCGTTCCCGCCAGCCCAGACCCAATCCAATCAATCCCCAAACAGCCAATGCGAGCCATTCATATCCACTGAAATGGCCGGGAATTGCAGGCACAATCTTCATTAATATCATTCCCAAGCCAACTGCCACTCCAATTGCCGCAACCAACCGTTCACGCGGAGCTGGGCCCATGCCGTAATACGCCGCGCAGGCTGCCAGCCATCCTGCCGCAGACGCCACCGATCCAACTTCTGAAATCGGTACCAGAATGGCATCGCCAAGAAACATGCATGCCGCGGTCGCCACGCCGACGCAAATCACCGCAACCGATGGAGTTTGATTTCTTGGGTGTACGGCAGCGAGCTTGCGTTCCACCAGTCCGCGCCGCCCCATGGCAAAGAGCAAACGGCTAGCAGCGACAAGATTTCCATTGAATACCTTAAAAAGGGACAGAAGTGCCGCGGCCAGAATGACCCGGACAATCCAATGTGAACCGGTGGCATACTCAAAGGCGACGGCTGTCATGAACTTTTCACCCGTCAATCTTCTCCAGGGAGCGGCGTATGCCACCGCTGCAATTACGATCGTGTAGAAGAGAATCCCCACAACAATTGCCATCCAGATTGCGGTAAAGAAACCGCGTCCGCGGAAGCCCGGGCTGCGCTCTTCCGCTGCTTTCGCCACCGATTCGTAGCCTGTCATGTAATAAGGAACAATCTGCAGGACCAGCAACACAGAAACAAAACCGCTGTGAGTAAAAAGCGGGGGCAAATTTGCCGCCGACCCGTGGCTCGCTCCGAAAGCCACGAAGACAACAAACAGCGCAAGCGTGCCAAACGTGGTCCAGTTCTGAAAGGTCGCGCTCAAGCTGATGCCGCGATAGTTCAACACAGTCAGCAACGCAATCAACCCGAGTCCGATCACAAGGTGCGGCAAGTACACCGGCCGGCCCGCGATTCGATAGACTTCGAGCGAATCCAGCGAAGGAAAAACGTAGCTTGCGATTTTTCCAATGGCCACCGCTTCCCATGGGCAAACGATGAAGTAGGAAAGCACCATCATCCATCCTGTGGCGAAGCTGATTGCCTGAGGAAACACTTTGGCGGTATAGGCGACTTCACCCGCCGCATCAGGCATGGCCATTACGAGATGTCCGTAGACGTAACCGATTGGAAGCAGCAGTGCGCCGCCAATAGCGAATCCCAGAACGCCACCGAGAGCGCCGCCGCGCAGCAGCCAGTCGTCCATCACCACCAGCCATCCGACGCCCACCATCGTGCCCCAGCCGAGCGTGAAGTAGTCAACAACGCGGAGTTTACGGGCAAGTTCGGTCATGGAATCGTACTAAGGCAATCACAGCGCTGTTGAAGAATGCCGACTTTGGGTGTCGCAGCGCTTTAGCGCTGCGATAAATTTATCTTTAAATAGGGCTTTAGCCTCTGAGGTTCGCAATCTGTGGATCTCTGACTCCAACATTCCATTCAAAACAGGCACAACAGCTCAAACAGCAGATTCGCTGCCAGCAACGAGGTAATCTCCCCGTTGTCATATGGCGGCGAAACCTCCACCAAATCGCATCCCACCAGGTCCAATCCTCTCAGGCTGCGTCCGGGGTTAAAACATTCCGCTCCTCCGGAGCTCATTCCTGGTAGCTCCGTCCCGCTTGCTCTTCCCATGACGAATTCTCAAGCACACACTTTAGCGCTGCGATGAATGTGTCTTTAAGATGGCTTTAGCCTCTGAGGTGCGCAATCTTTGGATCTCTGAGTCCAACATTCCATCAAAACAGGCACAACAGCTCAAACAGCAGATTCGCTGCCAGCAACGAGGTAATCTCCCCGTTGTCATATGGCGGCGAAACCTCCACCAAATCGCATCCCACCAGGTCCAATCCTCTCAGGCTGCGCACCAAGTCAAGAATCTGCGCGCTTGAAAGTCCTCCTACTTGCGGCGTGCCGGTTCCCGGAGCAAACGCAGGATCCACCACATCAATATCCAAAGTCACATACGTGGGGCGAGTCCGGAATTTCTTCAACTGCCGTTTCACCAGTTCCACGCCGTCGCGATGAAATTCCTCAGATGTGATGATCTGAATCTTGTGCTCATGGGCAAAGTCGAAATCTCCATCCGAATAGACCTGCCCGCGCAATCCCACCTGCAGAGCGAACCCCGATTCAATCAGTCCTTCTTCAACTGCGTACTTGA
>Ga0209377_1001345_pt1 | contig 16659 bp, 13 predicted proteins | sample GraSoiAngelo_141_FD_185898 | JGI IMG/M metagenome (GOLD analysis project Ga0209377, IMG submission 185898) | Grasslands soil microbial communities from the Angelo Coastal Reserve, California, USA - 14_0929_12_40cm (SPAdes) (version 2) | ecosystem: Environmental > Terrestrial > Soil > Grasslands ...
GTGGTTGGGACGAAGTGGGAATTACCATCAATCCTACTTTTGCCAAAAAGCTGGCCCGACCGGCAAAGACCGCGGCTTAAGAACGCGAATTACTCGAACACACAGGACCTGACTAGCGCAGGTCCTTTCTTTTTGGAGCGCACTTTCGTTCAAACGCATAGAATATTCGTGCCTTTCGCTTTGGAGAAACAGATATGCAGATTCACTTGGAGCGGAGCGGGGGATTTGCGGGATTGCGATTGATCCATGACATCGACTCCACCGCTCTGTCTCCGGAACAGCAAGCGGAGCTGAACAATCTCATTGAGCAGTCGCATTTGTTTGAACTTCCTCCGGTACTGCGAGCGGAGCATGCCGGCGCAGACCGGTTTCAATACAAACTGCGCGTGAAAGGTGATTCGCATGAGCACTCGGTCGAGCTCGATGAAGCCGCCATGCCTCCGAATCTGCGGCCGCTCATCAATTGGGTGATGGCATCGAAACGCAAGGCTTAACGCCGGGATTATGTTAGTGTCCTAAGTTTTGCTGGAGTCGCAGTCCCAAAAATTGGAAATGAGGTCCCGCAGCCCCAACTCCCATCCATTTAGGTGAGAAAGCGAGCATGATGCGAAAATTTTATTCGGCGGTTCTCTTCTCCCTCTTCGGCTTCCTGCTAGCCGTGGCTCCTATCGCGGCGCAAACTTCAGCAACACAATCAACCACCCAGATTGAGCAGCGCGTCGACTCCATTCTTAGCCGCATGACGCTCCAGCAGAAGATCGACATGCTGGGCGGAGTGGACGATTTCTATATCCGCGACTTTCCCGACCTAAATCTTCCTCGCCTCAAGATGGCCGATGGGCCACTCGGCGTGCGCAACTACGGACCCGCGACAACCATGGCCGGCGGGATCTCGCTTGCAGCCACTTGGGATCCTGAACTCGCCGAGCGAGTCGGCGCCGAGATTGGCCGCGACGCTCGTGCCAGGGGCGTGCACTTCATGTTGGGGCCCGGCGTGAACATTTATCGCGCGCCGATGAATGGCCGCAACTTCGAGTATTTCGGCGAAGATCCCTTTCTCGCCTCGCGTATCGCGGTCGGCTATATCGAGGGGATGCAGAGCCAAGGCGTAAGCGCCACTATTAAGCATTTCATGGGGAATAACTCTGAGTTCGATCGCCACAACACCGACTCAATCATTGACGAACGCACAATGCGAGAAATTTATCTGCCCACGTTCGAAGCCGCCGTGAAAGAAGCCCATGTGGGCGCGATTATGGATTCCTACAATCTCACCAACGGCGCGCACATGACGCAAAACGGATACTTGAATACCGATGTCGCCAAAAAGGAGTGGGGATTTGACGGCATTATGATGTCTGATTGGACTTCGACCTACGATGCGGTCGCTGCCGCTAATGGCGGGCTTGATCTGGAAATGCCCTCTGGCGTATTTATGAACCGAAAGAATTTAGAACCAGCCATCCAGCAGAGTAAAGTTTCGGTGGCGACAATCAATGACAAAGTTCGCCGCATCCTGCGCACGGCTGTGCGGTTTGGATGGCTCGACCGCAATCAGACGGATTACTCCATCCCTCGTTTCAACATGCAGGGGCGGCAAGTGGCACTGCAATCCGCACGCGAAGGAATGGTTCTGCTGAAGAATGACAGCAGCTTGCTGCCGCTCGATAAAACAAGAATAAAATCCATCGCCGTCATCGGCCCGGACGCTTATCCCGCCGTGCCGGACGGAGGCGGCAGCGCGCGGGTGCAACCGTTCGCCGCAGTGAGCTTTCTCGAAGGCATCAGTAATCTTCTTGGAAGTAATACGAAAGTTCTCTACAGTCGCGGCATTCCGAAACTTGGCGAATTAGCTAATGCCACAAACTTCTCCACTGCTGCGAACAACGGTCGCCCAGGAATCTCTGCAGAGTACTTCGCCAACAAGCAGCTCCAGGGTATTCCGGTTGTAACTCGAACTGAGCAGCACATCAACTTGGGGATTGATTCCAAAACGAACTTTCCCGAGGGGACACAATCTTCACGCTGGACGGGCTATTTCACTCCGCAGAGCTCGGGATCATACGACATTTTTGTGGCGTCCACAGGTGAAGATGGAGGGTTTTTCCGGCTTTACGTTGACGACAAACTCGTGTTTGACAACTGGGCTTCCTCCAAGGCTCTGGTAAGTTACACCACGTTTCCGCTTGAGCTGAAATCCCATAAGGTTGTTCTCGAGCAGCACGGTCGCGGCGATTGGCTTGGTGTGCGATTGCAAATGGGAATTGTCCGCCAAGGAAAGTACGTTGACGCCGATGCTAAGAAGCTTGTAGCCAACGCCGATGCGGTGGTCCTAGCTGTCGGCTTCGATTACGCGAGCGAGAGTGAAGGCGCGGACCGTACATTCCGGCTTCCGCCTGGACAGGAAGAACTCATCCAGGAAATCGCTGCTGCCAATAAAAACACGATTGTAATCGTGACCTCTGGCGGGAATGTGGACAGCAATGTCTGGCTCAGTCGCGTTCCTGCGCTGCTTGAAGCGTGGTATCCCGGACAAGAGGGCGGAACAGCGCTGGCTGAAATTCTGTTCGGCGACGTAGATCCATCGGGGAGGTTGCCTGTGAGTTTCGAACGCCGCTGGGAAGACAATCCCGTTCACGAAAGCTACTATCCGCAGCCCGGCACGAACCGCATCGTATATAAGGAAGGCATTTTCGTAGGTTATCGCGGCTACGAGCATAAGGGAACAAAGCCGCTCTTTCCTTTCGGATATGGACTCTCCTACACCACATTTAAGTACAGCAATCTTGAAATCAAGCCGCGCGCGCCCAGCGGCAGCTATCAAGTCTCTCTTGATGTGACCAACACTGGCCAACGCGAAGGGGCCGACGTCGTTCAAGTGTATTTGGGCGATTCCCACGCGAAAGTGCCTCGGCCCGCAAAAGAGTTGGAGGGTTTCGCCAGGGTCAGTCTCCATCCTGAAGAAACAAGAAGAGTGACTGTTCCTTTGGATGCGCGCGCGTTTGCCTACTACGACACAGAAACAAAGCAGTGGCGGCACGACCCCGATAGTTTTGAGGTGCTGGTCGGACATTCTTCAGAACAGATAGAGTTGCGCGGCAATATCGCACTGGCGGCAGCGGCAGGAAAGTAAGTGAAGGGATCTGCGATCTCAAACATAATTACAGCGACTAAAACATTCATTTAGGTGGCTGCGGAACTGGTTCCGGCACCGCGGCGCCGTCTGCTCGAGGATCCGATCCGGCGAAGTTTACGCCGGTTTTGGAATTGTGGAGCACCGCCTGGCCGCGTCCCATCCACGATGAATATTCCTTACGGACGTTTAAGTTGTGCCCCTTCAACCGCAACTGATCGAGTACTTCCGGCTTTACTCGCGACTCGATTGCAATATCGCAATTCAGAGACTCGCTGTGAATGGTAAAACGCGGCACCTCTACCGCAGCCTGGACGTTCATCCCGTAATCGACAACATTCGAAACAAATTGCGCATGTGCCAATGGCTGATTGGAGCCGCCCATGATTCCGAAGCCGACGTGGATATCGTCTTTTTCCATGAACGCGGGAATGATGGTATGAAAGGGACGCTTGCGAGGAGCGAGCGCATTGGGGTGGCTGGGATCGAGGGTGAAAAGTCCGCCGCGATCCTGCAGCACAAATCCCATGCCGAGGACCGCAACGCCTGAGCCGAACGAATCATAGTTGCTCTGAATCAGCGAAGCAATATTGCCGTCTTTGTCGACCGCAGCGAGATACGTGGTGTCGCTCTTCGCCAGATTTCCATTTACTGGCGCGCAGTTTGCCTTATCAGGATTGATGAGCGCGGCGCGCTGTTCGGCATAATCTTTCGCGAGCAGGCCCTTGACCGGAACTTTGGCGAATCGCGGGTCGGCGTTGTAGCGATAAAGATCAGTGTAAGCAAGCTTCATTGCTTCGATCTTTTTGTGCAGTTCGACCGCGCCCTGGGGGCCGTCGTTATTGGGCGGCTGAGTCGCCATGATGTTCAGCATTTCGAGCGCGGCCATTCCCTGGCCGTTCGGAGGCAGTTCGTAAACTTTCCAACCGCGATAATCAATGGAAAGCGGCTCAACCCACTCAGCGGAAAATTCCGCCAAGTCATCGGCCTGCATTGTTCCCCAGAGTGCTGCCGAGGTCTTGAGAATCGCTTGCGCAATCTCGCCTCTGTAGAAGGCATCCCGTCCTTTTTGCGCAATTAGGAGCAACGCTTTGGCGAGATCAGGATTGGAGAACATTTCACCAATCTCTGGCGGCTTGCCATGAGGAAGGTAAATCCGCTGCGCCTCAGAAGCCTGCTTTAGCTTGTCGAGCGAGTCGGCCCAATATCCATGGATGAACTCGGGCACGGGATATCCATGTTCTGCGTAATAAATCGCAGGTCCAAAAATCTCTTTCCACGGCAGCTTTCCGAAACGCTTGTGGGCCTGACTCCATCCTTCAACCGTGCCAGGAACGGTTACGCTATGAATGCCGTCCTGAGGCATCGCCGTGATTCCCTGCTTCTTCAAAAAATCAATCGACAAGCCGCGCGGTGCCCAGCCGCTGGCGTTCAGGCCGTACAGTTTCCCGCTCTTCGCGTCCCAATAAATCAGGAAGAGATCGCCGCCAATGCCGTTCATCATCGGCTCGGTGACACCGAGCACAGCATTGGCTGCAATGGCCGCGTCAATCGCCGAGCCCCCACGCGCCAGAATCTGCGCGCCGGCCTGAGACGCGAGAACATGGCTGGTCGCGACGATTCCATGGTCGTTGATGACCATGGAACGTCCGTAGGAACGCTCCTGGGCTGAGACTGACATTGCAAGCAGGACAAATGAGGTCAATAGGATAGCGGATCGCATGGATCCTCCGGGCCTTCGAACCTGATTCAGACAAGAAGAGAAAGACTACTACAGTGAGCACGGGCGAGGACGCTCGCGCTTACATCGCTCAGGGTGAGGCTCTACTGACTAGAAGGTGATTGCTGCGTCGGATACACCTCGGTTGCGGTTGGACCAAACGCAAATTTCAGAACCCATTCGCTGGAGACTGGCTGGCTATCGATCTGCGGTGGCGTGAACTTCCAATCGCGCGATGCTTCCATAGCGAGACGAGCGAAATACTTGCTTGGTCCAGGAGAAAGAAAACTCGCTTCCGTAACATTGCCGGACTGATCCACAGCTAGCTTTACGCGCACTCTTACTTTGCCTTCAATTGTGTTTCTAGCGCTCTGCGACACCGCGGGAAGCACTTGATGGAGAACCGATCCCGGGACAATGCCATTGCTTGACGTGCGCTCCGGCTCAGATTTCACCGGGGGCGCAGAGGGCTCGATATTGTTCGCACTGGAACTCCGCTTGCTGGCGATTTGCACCGACTGCGTGCGCGGCTGCTTGCGCAATAGTCTCGGGCCTGTGAGCATTGCCAGCAAAAGCACCACGGCCACAATCGCTGGAATCAGGTATCGCCGGTTTGATTTCGACGTCTGCGTATCTCCTGCAACAAAGTCCTCAGCAGTGGTCACGCCGCGCGTTTCCCGAGGAGATTGCAGTTGGGCTGCGATTACCTGCAGAGTCCAGCGGCTTTGCGGATCGCGGACCAGGCAGTGCCGCGCAATGTCAGCAAAATGCGGTGGGACAGTATTGGGTAGAAACAATTTCTCCCTTCCAACCGGAGCGCGCTGGCTTAATGCCTCGACCATGGTTACGCCAAGCGACCACACGTCTGAAGCCGGAGAAACGCTTCCCATCGAGATTTCCGGCGCGTCGTAGACTGTCGTCTGTGCCGGTGCACCCCGCTCGCCAGCAGCGACGACTCCGTCGCATGAAATCTTGAGCTGCTCCTTCACCGCCATGATATTTGCCGGTTTGATATGACCATGAACCAAGCCTTGCTTATGAAGATAGATCAAGACGTCTATCACTGAATGGAGCAGTTCCTGCGCTTCCGCCTGCGTCAGTGCGCGCTGTGGCAAAATCTGTGACAGATTTTCTTCGGCATACTCCATCACGAGGTAAACAAATTCCGTATTGCCCAGCTCGCAGCGCCCCATCCCAAACACACGCAGTAAATGAGGGTGAGACAATTTGGCCAGCCTCCGCCAGCGCGCCAGCCGGCTCTCGGCATTTTCCAAATCGGCAGGAACCAGCTTGATCGCCGCCTTGTTGCGTTGCGCTCCTCCAATCTCCGTGACAAAAACGGCACTGAGACCGGAGCCTCCCAGGTATTCACCCAGGAGAAACTGCCCATTAATGAGCTGGCCTTCCCAGCGCTTCCAGGTTTCGATCATTTCACCAGTCTGCATCACCTCACCTGCCTTAGCGGGCTATTGTATGCGAGCTTCTGCTGTGAGTATCAGTGGAAATAGGACATACACTTGGGAGCCCGTGGGTTACCCGGGTCACCAGCATTGGCTTGCCCCGCTGGGAAAACCGCCTGAGTGTACGGGATTTGTCGATTTCGTATTTCCTGCTGTATACATGTGCGCTGCGTGCAAACACAGGGAGAGTCAATTTGGATCGGCTGAACCGAGGCATGTTCACGAGAGTTTTCATCCTTCTGTTCGCTTGTTTCCTACTCGTTCCGCTCAGGGCCGATGCGCCCTCACGGCGCTTCGAATTGAAGGCCGAATCTCCAGAATTTTGGAAGCTCATAGATCATAATGCCCAGCTCACGCGAGTTGGCGGGGGATTCGGCTTTACCGAAGGCCCAGTGTGGGACCCGGCCAGTTTTCTCTACGTCAGCGACGAAGTCCAGAACAAGATTTATCGCCTTTATCTCGACGGGCGCAAAGAAGAAGTCATTGCATTGGGGGATCCTGACGGGAACACGTATGACCGGCACCATCGCCTGCTCGATTGCGCCAGCGTGCTGCGGGCGATCATTTCGATCACGCCTGACGGCCACTACACTGTTTTGGCCGACCACTACGATGGGAAAAAGTTCAACAGTCCCAATGACGTAATCATTGGTCCAGATGGCGCCATATACTTCACCGATCCCACACTCGATCTTGTCGAAGGACAGAAGCAGGAGATTCCATTCCAGGGCGTTTACCGGCTCGACGATAAAGGCAACGTTCGCCTGCTCACCAAAGACCTGACTCAGCCCAACGGTCTGGCGTTTTCACCCGATGGAAAGCGTTTTTATGTTGACGACAGCGAAAAAAGAAATATACGTGTTTACGACGTTGCTTCCGACGCGACTCTGAGCAATGGCCGGATCTTCGGCGAGGAACCCGGCGGAAAAGATGATGGCGTACCGGATGGCATCAAGATCGACAAGAAGGGGAATTTATACATCACCGGCCCGAAGGGAATTTGGGTGTGGGACCCTCAGGGCCATCACCTCGGCACTATCGTCGTTCCGGAACAACCGGCAAATCTCGCCTGGGGAGATGCTGACTACCGCACGTTGTACATCACCGCGACCACTTCGGTGTATCGCTTGCGCACCAAGGCCCAGGGATTTGTGCCGGATTTGCACCACTGATTCTTAGCGACAAGGACAAAAATGAACTTCATCCATTTGATGAGGAATGCTTCGCGATCCTTATTGATTTGCCTGATTTGCGTCTTACCTCTATTCATGTGCTCTCCATTGTTTTCACAAACGATTCGCGTCGATACCACTCATCCCGTAAAGTCCATCATTCCCACCGAAGCTCTCGGCGCAGGCATCGATCGCCTTCCCACTGCTGCGACTGACAAGCTCTTCACCGAAGCCACAATCAAACAGGTGCTCACCGCGGGATGGCAACCCGTCAGCTACCGGCAGAATACGGAATTATTTGTTGAGGCGTGGCACTGGAATCCGCAGGGCACATGGAGCGATCCCAGCGGCAAGGGCTACTTTGTTGGGAATCCAAAGCCGGGCGATTTTATCCGGCACTCGTTCGGATATTTTCTGCCTCATCGTGGTTTCACCCGCAATGACGGCACCGACCAGAATGGATTCTCTCGCATAACGGACGGCAGCACGGATACATATTGGAAAAGCAATCCTTACCTGAGTAAGGCATTCACCGGGGAAGATGACTCGAAGTATCCGCAATGGGTTGTCATGGATTTAGCAACAACTCATCCCGTCGATGCCATCCGCATCGCTTGGGGAGAACCTTATGCACGCCGGTATCTCGTGCAGTACTGGACCGGTGAAGATCCCATCAAGCAGCCCACGAAAGGCGCATGGCTTACATTTCCAGGCGGCGCCATCGTGGACGGCTCCGGTGGGACCAAAACTTTGCAGCTCACGTCCTCGCCCATGCCGGTGCGGTATTTGCGAATTTGGATGACGGAATCTTCCAACACCTGTGACAGCCACGGCTCGGCGGATCGCCGGAACTGCGGCGGTTATGCGATTCGCGAAATTTATTTGGGAACAACTTCTGCGGATGGAAAATTCTATGACCTCGTCCGGCATACGCCTGATCCGGATCAGACCACGACCTACTGCTCGTCGGTCGATCCGTGGCACGAGCCTTCTGATATCAACGACAAGAAAGATCAGGTGGGATTCGATCTTTTTTACACCAGCGGCTACACGCGCGGTCTGCCCGCTATGATACCGATTGCGCTGATCTATGGTACGCCAGAAGATTCCGCGAACCAGATCGCGTATCTGAAAGCGCGCGGCTATCAGATTTCTTTTGTCGAGATGGGCGAGGAACCCGATGGCCAGTACATGCTTCCAGAAGATTACGGAGCACTCTACCTGCAATGGGCCAAAGCGCTGCACAAAGTTGATCCGAAGCTCAAGCTGGGCGGTCCGGTATTTCAGGGGGTGAACGAAGATATTCAGGTTTGGCCGGATGCGCAGGGGCGAACTTCATGGCTGGGAAGACTTGTGAATTATTTGAAAGCTCACGATCGCCTGTCGGACCTAGCGTTCATGTCGTTCGAGCATTATCCGTTTGAACCGTGCAAGATTGCCTGGAGCACGCTGTACGAAGAGCCGGAGCGCATCAGCCACATCATGCAGGTCTGGCGTGATGACGGAATACCGGCAACCGTTCCGTTCTATATCAGCGAACTGAACATTGCATGGAATACGGGCGAATCTTTCGTCGATACATTCGGCGCCTTGTGGCTGGCGGATTTTGCGGGCGCTTTCTTTGCTGCTGGCGGCGACGGCCTGTACTACTTCCACTATCCGCCCATGGGCCTGCACCAAGGCTGCGGCAGCTCAATTGGAACTTTTGGGATGTTCACTACTGACTCAAACTATCAAATTCAACAATACACATCGCAGTATTTCGCCAGCCAGCTCATCACTCAGGAATGGGTGCAGCCGGGAAACGCAGCGCATCAGGTCTTCCCTGCCGCGAGTGATGTGCTCGATCCTGCCGGACACGTTCTGGTGACTGCCTATGCGCTGCATCGACCCGATGGCCAGTGGGCACTGATGATTGTTAACAAGGATCAGGAAAACTCGCATGCGGTTCGGATTAATTTTGGTGATGGTGCCGCGGGTTCTGACAATGCCTTCTCCGGTACTGTAGACGTGATTACCTTTGGCAGCGAGCAGTACCAATGGCATCCGACGACAACCGGTGGATCGGCTAATCCTGATGGACCGGCGGCACGCTCCCGGATGATGGCTGCTGCGAACACGACGTTTACTCTGCCCAAAGCCTCAATCACGGTTCTGCGGGGAAACATCGCATCCGGCGGAGTGGCTGCGGCGAAATCAAGATAATCTCAGACAGGGCTTGCCACTCCCCGCTCAGGCTGCGTATGATGCGGCATTCATGGCAGCGCAAAACATTCCCGCTCCGGTGAAGCTGCGCGAGAAGGCGCAGTTGATGACGGCTTCTGAAATGGAAGCCGCCCTTGCCCGAATTGCCGCCGAAATCGTCTCGAGAAATGATGGCGTGAATGGCTTGGGATTCATGGGAATCCGCCGCCGTGGTGTGCCTATGGCGGAGCGCCTAAGCAAGTTGATCAAGAGCATGCACGGAGTCACCGTTCCCATCGGAAGTCTCGGCATAAGCTTCTATCGTGACGATCTTTCCACGGTCGGGCCGAAACCAGTGGTGCAGGAATCGCAAATAGAATTTCCGCTTGAGGCCAGCAAGATCATCTTGGTTGATGATGTGCTCTTCACCGGGCGTACAACGCTGGCTGCGATGGAGGCGCTGGTCTCGCTGGACCGGCCGATTCAATTGCAGTTATGCGTGCTGATTGACCGCGGTCATCGCGAGTTGCCGATCGCGGCTGATTTCGTGGGCCGCACCGTCGCCACCACCATGAATGAGGTAATCGAGGTAAAGTTCACGGAGACAGACGGAATGGAAAAAGTTCTGCTGATGGAAAAAACGTAGCGCGGCTCTAACACGTTGCGTTTTGAAAGGGCACGGCCTCTGGCGTACGGGAAATCGTTTACGACGATGCTGACGTACTGACGTAGGCCCGGACGCCCTCGTCCGGGCGGGCGCAGTTCGCCTGGTCTTGCATAAAGCCCAATCTGCGGAGCTTCGCTCCGCCGGCGGGTGAGGGCACCCGCCCCTACGTAGTCGGGTTGCGCGCCATCCACTCTGTGTCAAATCGCGCACGATCGTAAAACGACTTCTGGGTTCCAACCCCAGTAGTCGAAAGCCCGGCATAGAGATTGGCGCGACGCACTGCTTCGCGTTCACTGAGCCCTTCTCCCAGGAATACTGCAAAGCTGCCGATAAATGCATCACCCGCGCCGGTGCTATCGAGACTCTTCACCGTGAAGGCGGGCAGATGCTCCATCCCATCGCGGCTCGCCAGCAACGAGCCGTTGGCGCCGAGCGTGATGATGACACGGCCGATTCCGTCACCCAGTAGCTTCGCCGCACACTTTTTCGCGTCGTCAAGATTCCGGACAGGCATTCCGGTGATCGTCTCAGCTTCACTTTCGTTGGGAACGAAGTAATCCAGGTCTTTGACCGCTGTGATGTCGATCGGCTGTCCCGGGGCGGGATTCAAGATGCAGCGAATCCCATGCTTTCGCGCAAAAGCAATTGTGTAATACACGGTCTCAAGGGGAATTTCGAACTGCAGGACGATGCAATCGACGGTCTGCAACATCTCAGCGGCGGCATCGACATCGGCAGGCTTGAGTTCGTCGTTGGCGCCCTTCACCACGAAAATCCGATTTTGTCCGCTGGATTCCACGAAAATGGGCGCCACGCCGCTGGATACTCCCTCGACCTGTTTCACATAGGTGGCATCGATGCCGAGCTTCTTGAAATTTTGTATTGTCGCCGGGCCGAACAAATCGCTGCCGACTCGGGCCACCATGAATACTTCTGCGCCGCACAATTTCGAGGCAACTGCTTGATTGGCGCCTTTGCCGCCAAATCCCAGATCGAACTTCTGGCCGAAGATAGTTTCACCAGGTTTAGGAAAGCGGTCGGTGAAAGTAGTCAGATCAACATTGGCACTGCCAACCACGGCAATTCGAGGACGTTTGGGCATGGGAATTCGATCTTGAAAACTCACTTCCACGTACGAAACGAAAATCAAAGAACGCCGAGTTTATTCAGCGGCCCTGATTGTGTCAACGAGCTTTCCAGGGAAAGTGGGAGCCGCCTCAACCCGGATACATGCCCCGCGCAATCGGCAACGTGGATTCGCCCGCATCTATGTGGAATATCGTTCCGGTCACCTGCGATGACTCGTCGCTGAGCAAGTAGACAACGGCGTAGGCAGCATCGAGCGGTTTCTGCTGACGCCCGAACCGCAGCTTCTCCCCTTCCTTCCGCAGCAATTCTTCGCCATGCCCTTGTGCGCGCTGGATTGCCAGTTCTCCCTCCGTCAGCACCCAGCCAGGGATCACGTAGTTCACTCGTATGCGGTCATCGCTCAGCGCTCCGGCCAATGTCCGCGTTAGCGACAGCAATCCTCCTTTTGCAGCTCCATACGCCACAAGGTTCGGCAAGCTCTGGATCCCGCAAATGGATCCAATATTCACGATGCTGCCGCCCTTCGCTTCCCGCATTCTCGGCACAGCATGTTTGCAACAGTAGAATGCGCTTCGCAGGTTAACTTGCAGGATCTGCTCCCAAAGTTCAGTAGTAGTCTCCTCGAGCGTAGCTCGCGGGAACCAGCCGGCATTATTCACCAAGCCGTTCAGTTTTCCATAGCTCTGCACGGCCTTTTCTATCAGCGCTGCACATTGTTGTTCCTCCCTCACGTCAGCAGGGCAGAAGAGGGCTTCGCCGCCCTCTTTGCGAATGATAGCGGCCGATTGCTCGCCGCGCTCCTTTTGAATATCCCCGAGAACGACGGCGGCGCCTTCTGCGGCAAGGAGGCGGGCGCATCCGAATCCGATGCCCTGTGCCGCTCCTGTGACAATGACAACTTTCTCCTGAAGTCGATTGCTCATTTTTACGGTTCTCCGACCGGAGGGCGATCAATGCGAACCCGACAGCTGACGAGATTTGACTGTATCTGAAAGGGGAGGGAGCAGAAAAGGCGTATCGGAGTCTCTCGTTCCAAATCTACTTCTGGAAAGAGCTAAGATTTCGCGCTATCCAGAGTCGCGACGGGTCACTCCCCATACGGCACCCAAATATTTTTTACCTGGATGGCATGCTCAAGGAACCAGCGGCCTTCGCCTTGCTTTACGTCAAACCAGTCAATGGCGCGGCCCTCGTTAGTGAAGACCTGCTTGAGATTTCCAACCGAGAAAGACTTCGCGGCTGCGGCGCTGGCTTCGTCGGCAAAGCACCAGATGGCATCGACGTCGTCGTGCTCGGCGAGCGTTTTCAGGAGCTGGCCTTGGTAGCCGGTGACGATGTTCACTGCGCCGCCGGGCAAATCGCTGGTATCAAAAAGCTGGTAGATATCGCCCGTGATCAAAGGATAAGTCTCCGAGGGGACGACCACGACGGTGTTGCCCGTTGCTAGCACCGGCATGACGAGCGACAGAAACCCGAGCAGCGGGGCGTCATTCGGACAAATAATCGCGACAGTGCCGATCGGCTCGTGCATGGCAATCGCGATATTGCGAAACGGCGGATTGTGTACCGCGCCATCAAACTTGTCCGCCCACGCCGCATAAGAAAAGATGCGCTCGATTCCGGCGTTCACTTCGGCCGCAGCCTGAGCCTCTCCAACCGCAGACGCGAGAGCGCGAGAGATCTCATCACGCCGCTGCGAAAAGTTCTCCGCCATGTAATAAAGAACCTGTGCGCGATTGTGGGCTGTCCCCTTACTCCAACCCGAAGCTTTACGCGCCGCCTCAACTGCATTACGAATGTCTTTTCGGTTGCCCAGCGGCACTTCGCCGAGCAGCCTTCCATTCCCGTCGCGCACTTCCATGCTGTAGCCGGAATCCGGGCGCGCCTGCTTGCCTCCGATGTAGAGCTTCACCGTTCGGTCAATCGCCGGTAGCGCCACATCAGAATCGTCGCTTGGTTTCTCACCGGCAGCCGCTTTGGGCGCAGGCAGCACAGGAGCATTCTTGAACCACGTAGGCTCGAGATATTCCAGCAGGCCTTCCCTGCCTCCTTCGCGTCCGTAGCCGCTTTCGCGGTATCCACCGAATCCGCACGAGGCGTCGAACAAATTCGTGCAATTGACCCAGACCACTCCGGCTTTGAGTTGTGCTGCGACATGAAGCGCAACGTTGATGCTCTCGCTCCACACGCATGCAGCCAGACCATAAACCGTGTTATTGGCCAGCTCGACTGCCTCGCTGGGCGTTCGGAAGGTCATCGCCGCGAGCACCGGGCCAAAGATTTCCTGCTGCGCCACGATCGAGGTTGGATGCACATTGCTCAGAAGTGTTGGCGGAAAGTAAAGTCCGCGCGAAGGCAATTCGATCTGCGGCTGCCAGCAGGTTGCGCCCTCGGCGACCCCTTGATCCACCAATCGCTTGATCCGATCTAGCTGGATGCGGTCAACTATGGCGCCCAAGTCAATGGCTTTATCGAGCGGCGGCCCGGCGCGCAGCGTCCCCATGCGGTCGCGCACCTTCATGATGAGCGGCTCGGCAATACTCTCCTGCATCAGCAAGCGCGAGCCGGCACAACAGACTTGCCCCTGATTGAACCAGATTCCATCCACCAGGCCTTCCACGGCGCTGTCGAGGTCTGCGTCTTCGAAGATGATGAACGGCGACTTGCCGCCCAGCTCAAGAGAAATTTTCTTATGACTGTTCGCAGTAGCGGTACGGATCGCGCGCCCAACTTCCGTAGAACCGGTGAATGCGATCTTGTCCACGTCCGCATGCTTCACCAGCGCTTCGCCGGTCGAACTGTCACCAGTAACAATGTTGACCACACCGGGTGGCAGTCCGATTTCCTGACAGATTTCAGCAAACGCAAGCGCGGTAAGCGGAGTGAACTCTGCAGGCTTGAGTACGACAGTGTTGCCCGTGGCCAGCGCGGGCGCAATCTTCCATGCCACCATAAGCAACGGGAAATTCCAGGGAATGATTTGCCCGACAACACCGCAAGCCGTGTATCCGGGAAATTCCTGTTCAAGCAGTTGCGCCCAGCCAGCGTGATGATAAAAATGACGAGCAACTAAAGGGATGTCGATGTCCCGGCTCTCGCGAATGGGCTTGCCATTATCCATCGTCTCCAGCACAGCAAGCCGGCGGGAATGTTTCTGCACGGTTCGCGCCAGCGCATATAGGTAACGCGCTCGCGCATGCGGGGTAAGCGCCTGCCATGTAGGCAATGCTGTGCGTGCGGCACGCACCGCGGCGTCGATATCTTTCGCCGATCCTTGCGCCACACTGGCGAGCCTCTCGCCCGTGGAAGGATCAGCGGTCTCGAAGTAGCTGTCTTCGGCGGGAGGCTGAAGGGTCCCGTTGATGAAATGTCCGAAGCGCCGCTCATGGCGATCGAGCCAGGTTAGCGCCTCTTTCGGATCCTCTGGCGCGGGGCCGTATTCCATAGTGACGAATTTTTCAGCGATGCTCATGTGGCCGTGCTCATTCTTGTGCGCGGACCTCTTTCGTCCCTACGGGACTCGCTCATTCGCAAATGCTACCCAGGGCTGCCGCCCTGGGCTGCATTATTGCGCCGCTTTGCGGCTGACAGCGCTCGACAAGGCAGTCACGCAATCGGATGCCGATAATCCGCCGAGTACCGCCCTGTTGCGTGATGTTCGAGCTGACGCTCAATATCACTTAAAAGGCTGCTGGCTCCGAAGCGAAACAGTTCCGCTTTCATCCACGGCGTGCCTAGTTCTTCTTTCATCAGCGATAACCATTCGATGGATTGCTTCGCCGTCCGGATTCCTCCTGCGGGTTTGAATCCCACTGCCATGCCGGTTTCTTGCGCATACTCGCGAATCGCCCGCGCCATCACAAAGCCAACGGGCAGCGTCGCGTTGGTCGGCTCCTTACCGGTTGAAGTCTTGATGAAATCCGCGCCAGCCATCATGGCGACAAAACTTGCCCTCGCAACATTTCGCAGCGTAAGCAGGTCTCCCGCACCAAGAATTACTTTCATGTGAGCCGGTCCGCAGGCCTGCTTGAAGGCAGAAATCTCGTCGTAGAGTGCCTGCCATCTGCCGCCAAATACGTGGGCTCTAGTAATCACGACATCGATCTCGTTAGCACTTGCTTCCACCGAGCGGTGGATCTCTGCCACGCGCTCGGTGAATGGAGAAAGTCCGGCGGGAAATCCTGTCGAAACCGCCGCAACCCGCACCCCGCTGCCCTCGAGTGCCCGCAGCGCTGTTTCCACAAACGTGTGATAAACGCAGACGGCGGCAACCTTGATATTCAGCTCTTCGATTCCCAGCCGCTGTACCAGGTCATGCTGAATTGGCTGCCGCGCTTTTGCGCAAAGCCGGCGTACACGTTCCTCGGTGTCATCGCCCGAGAGCGTTGTGAGATCCATGCACGAGATGGCCCGCAACAACCATGCCGCCTGCCAATCCTTCTTCACTGTCCGGCGAGCAACATGAGTTTGCGCCCGGCGTTCGACGGCACTGGTGTTAATTCGAACTTGCTTCAACCAATCGAGGCTCAGAGGAATGCCACGATTCGATAACAGAGGCCGTCCCGAAAGCGTGGCTATGGGCTTGCTCGAGTCCGCGGCCAAGCTGTCCCTGGCAGAGCCGTTCCTCAAGGAATCATCAAGACGCATTCTGTTTTCAGCAGACATCGCGAAATGCGATTGTACGGCAGATGGGGTCGAAAGCGTAGAGGCTCGGAACTTCGCGCTTGACACCATTTCAGACTCGACGCTAGGCTACCTCGCTGCGCCTGCGGAGAAAACAAAGCCTGAACTATTTCAAGCACTTCAGCTTTAAGCTCGTATCTGGTGCGAGTCTGTTTCTGATCTGGCTCGCCGTCACGCCTCCTGCTTCCGCCGCTGCTAAGAAGATCATTCTCGACACCGATCCCGGATCCGATGATGCCCTGGCCATGATGCTGGCGCTTAACTCACCGGAACTGGACGTGCGCGCCATCACCGTCGTCCCGGGAAATGTGACGGCCAGTCAGGGCCTGGAGAATGCGCTGCGCATGGTTTCCCTGGCCAACCGTTGTGACATCCCAGTGGCAGCCGGCGCGCAGCATCCGCTCTTTCAAAAACTGGTCACGGCCGAGTTCTGGCACGGCAAAAATGGTCTGGCGGATGTCGAACTGCCTGCCAGCAAATGCAAGGTAGATTCGCGTTTTGGGCCGGATCTCATAATCCAACTGGTGCATGCCGCTCCTCATGAAATCACT
>Ga0209377_1001346_pt1 | contig 16653 bp, 13 predicted proteins | sample GraSoiAngelo_141_FD_185898 | JGI IMG/M metagenome (GOLD analysis project Ga0209377, IMG submission 185898) | Grasslands soil microbial communities from the Angelo Coastal Reserve, California, USA - 14_0929_12_40cm (SPAdes) (version 2) | ecosystem: Environmental > Terrestrial > Soil > Grasslands ...
ATGTCTCATCGGCGTGCAGCGGCCTGAGCGTTTCTGCCAGACGCGTGAGGTGATTCGGCATCCGCGCGATTTCCACCTCAGCGCCGGCCAAGTCCAGGTCAGCGGGCACGATAAACAGGTTATCGCGCCGCGTCGGGAAAATTTTTTCAGTAATAGAAGCTTCACCGAGCAGCGGTTCGTACAAACTGATTTGCTCCACGTCTTGCAAACCAAACGAGCTCGTCGCGTTCGCTTGCGGATCAAGATCTACAAGCAGGATGCGGTGGCCCAATTCCGCCAACGCGGCACCAAGATTTACGGCCGTGGTCGTTTTACCGACGCCGCCTTTTTGGTTAGCAATCGCGACGATTTTCATTTTTCAGAAAGATGCACAGCCGTCCGGGCTGTGGGGCCAACGGGCATCTTGCCTGTCGGATTTGCAGGCGGGACACCCGCCTGCCCCACAGACAAGCTGTCTGTGCTCCGCTTGCCAGATCATGTTGCCGGTGGCGGCAAACGGAAACTAAATTTTTCGAATTTCAGGTTTGGAGTTTCAGGAGTAGCGGTTTAACGGTCAAAGAGCCGTGAAAGCTTCTCCAGCAACGATCGAATCGGCATCGCGTCCGAAAATGTCCGAAGCCGAAGAGCCACTCGTCTTGCGAAGTCAGGACGCGCGCGGCGTGGTTACATTGACGTTGAACCGCCCGCAGGCCTTCAACGCTTTATCTGAAGCAATCCTAGCGAAGCTGCAGCGCGAGCTGGACGTGATCGCGTCCGACGAATCAGTGCGTGTAGTTGTCATTGCGGCCGAGGGCAAAGCTTTTTGCGCAGGTCACGATCTTAAAGAAATGCGAGCCGATCCATCACTGGAGTATTACGAGCGACTTTTTGCTCAATGCTCCGAGATGATGCTCGCGATCCAGCGCTTGCCGGTGCCTGTGATTGCGCGCGTGCAGGGAATCGCCACGGCCGCAGGTTGTCAGTTGGTCGCGAGCTGCGATCTCGCCGTCGCGTCGAGTAGCGCCCGGTTCGCCGTGAGCGGCGTAAACGTCGGCCTTTTCTGTTCCACACCCGGCGTGGCACTTTCACGAAACGTTTTGCGCAAGCAGGCGTTCGAGATGCTCGTTACCGGCGAGTTCATCAACGCCCACGAAGCGAAGGCGCGCGGCTTGATTAACCGCGTTGCCGAACCCGAGCAGCTCGATGCCGAACTCGAAAAACTCATTGGCGCAATCATCAGCAAACCGCGAACTGCGGTGGCAATCGGGAAAGAATTTTTTTACAGGCAAGCCGAATTGGGCATCGCAGCCGCGTATGAAGCAGCGAGTCAGACCATGGCCTGCAATATGATGGACGAAGCTGCGCTCGAAGGCGTCCAAGCGTTTATCGAAAAGCGTGCACCCAACTGGAGATGAGCCGCAAGCAGACGGCTTGGGGAGCGCACGCGTCTCGCGTGCTGGCGAACGCGTCCTCGCGGTCGCGGACTTTTCCTTCACCGCTGCTTCTTCGTTGCGGACGGGGTTTGAAGGAAAAGATTGTTTCGGCGCGACGCCGAAACCAGCACGCGAGACGCGTGCGCTCCCCAGAAGCCTAACGCTTTAACGCTTCCATGACTTTCACTCTTCAAGAACTGGCGAGGACATCGGGCGGCGAGTTGATCGGTGATCCAACGCTGCAAATCACAGGCGCCGCGTCGCTGGTGGAAGCCACTCCCGGAGAAATCAGCTTTTTTGGAAACCGAAAATACATCGGCCTGCTGCGCAAAACCCGTGCATCGGCAATTTTTGTTCCTCCGGATTTTGCGGAGCCTATCAATGCCGCGCACATCCGCGTTTCCAATCCGACGAAGGCATTCGAGGAGGTGCTGCTCAAATTCGCGCCGAAACCAATCACCTTCGCGCCCGGCGTTCATTCCAGCGCGGTCGTCGATCCGAGCGCTCAGCTGGGCGAGCGTGTTTCAATTCAGCCGCTTGCGGTCATTGAACCGGGCGCAAGGATTGGCGACGACACGATCATTGGCGCAGGAAGCTACGTCGGCCAGGAGACGGTGATCGGGTCCGCATGTCTCATTTATCCGAACGTGACAATTCGCGAGCGAAGCCGGATTGGGTCGCGCGTAATCATTCACAGCGGCGCTGTTATCGGAGCTGACGGCTTTGGTTTCGAAATGGTTGATGGCCGCCACCAAAAAATTCAGCAGCTCGGTAGGGTCCAAATCGACGACGATGTCGAGATCGGCGCGAACACTACGGTCGATCGCGCGCGATATGGCCGGACATGGATTCAAGAAGGCGTGAAGATCGATAATCTCGTGCAGATCGCGCACAACGTGGTGATCGGAAAAAATTCCGTGATCGTCGCGCAGACAGGCATTTCGGGCAGCACGCGTGTGGGCGAGCGCGTCATCATAGCGGGACAAGTGGGCGTTACCGGCCACATTGAAATTGCTGATGGCAGCATCATCGCGGGGATGAGCGGCGTTTCAAAGAGCATTCCGGGCGGCGTCTGGTTCGGTTATCCCGCTGTTCCGCTTGCACAAGCAAAACAGCAAATTGCCTGGGTTCACCGGCTCGGAAAACTCTTCGCGCGGGTCAAAGAGATTGAGAAGAAGTTGGGGTTGTAAAGGCGCGGTTTAGCCAAGGCCCCGTGGGCCGTCTCACAAACCGAAGGTTAACGCCAAACTGACCGGCCACAGGCGGTGGCTACAGAATTCCTACATTACTTTAGCGTCGGGCGTCAGCAATAAGTCCCCGCAACCCATCAGGCGAAATCGACTCAGCGCCGCACGCATGCACGGTTTCAGCCTCCATTGAATCGGAGGTGGCAACCACCAGCTCGTACTGTTTGGCATACTTGCTCGCTAACCGTTCGATAATGGCATCGGCGGATTGCCCACTGCGCGAATAGAAAATCTGCACGTCCGCTGGGTCAGCAGTCGCCTCCACCCTTTTGCCTTTCCCATCAAAAACTGCGACGACGCGCACACCGGTCCAGTCCTGATAGTCGCGCAGTTGCTTGATTAAAGCTTCGCGGGCCAGCGAAGAACGCCGCGCGTGAAGCTTGCGCAATTCTGGCCACGCAAAAATAACGCTGTGGCCGTCAACGATCAGGTAGCGTGTGCGCTCCGGCATACTGAGACTGTATATCTGCTCAACCGGATTGAATCTACGTCCCTTCGAATTGCTATCTCGCTTTCAGTAACACCTTGCTTGATCGATGTGCTGTGGATATCGACGAGGCTGTAGGGTCCGCTGTCCTCAGCGGACGTTAAGCGGATTTGCTGAGGACAGCGAACGCTAGAACCTAAAACTATTCCGTGGATTCAGGTTCTTTCTTGGGCCGCTGCTTCGCTTGCGCTGGTCGGACCGTGCTGGCTCTCAGTGCAGCTTTTTTGCGCTGCAAATAAGCGCGTCGCTTTTTGCGCTTGGCTCGTGCGCGATGCTGTTGCCCCATGCATGTTCTATCGATGAAACGCCGGAAAAACGCAATCCGCATTCGCGCTAATTTTCGGTCGCAACGCACGCTTTTTTCCCGCACTCTTCTTGTGGAGGGGGATACGATCGCCCGCCCAGCCGTAGGTCGCGCGGCGACCGGAGGCGGGAGGTGAAGACTCAGAGGTTTCGCGTTGGAGAGAAAAGGGCGAGGCGGCCCACGCGCTGCAGCGTATCCCGCATCCCAACGACGCGAACTGACAATTCACTAACATTACGCTTTTCCGCGCCGCACTGGAAAACGTGATTGCATTTGTAGATCGCTTCCTGTTAAAAAGGGCGTTCATGGCGAACAGGGGATCGGCGTTCTTCACGGCCAGGCAGAGGACCGTGAGCGGGCTCGCCATTCTTTTTCTCCTGGTCGCGGCATTTTTCGGCTTTTTGAACAGCCAGAAAATGAAGGCGCTCCGCACAAATACCGCGAATGCTATCGCGGCACGCGATGCAGCCGAGCGCCGTGAGGCGCACGAGAAATTGAATGCCGCAGCCGGTGGAACGACTGGAGCAGAAGAACGCGCGACAAAAGTAGAAGCGGAACTGGCGCAGGTTCAGAAAGAAAAGGCCGATCTGCAAGCAAAGTTAGATGCCAACCAGCAGGAGATGGCATCTCTACAAAAACGTGTCGGAGAAGCGCCGAGTGCTGATTTGCAAGCGCAAGTCGATGATCTTCGGCGTCAACTCGATAGCGCGGAAAAGGAAAAAACTTTCCTCGCCCAAAAAATCCAGGACGCCCAGGAGCACGCGAATCAGCCTAAGGAAACAAGAAAGCGGCGCGAAAACACCGTCGCCCATCGTGAAATCACCAGCGGTCGCACGGGTGTGCGCGGCACTGTGCTCGCATACAATCAGGCTTACAATTTCGTGGTGTTAAATCTCGGCGCTCGCAATGGAGTGGAGACGAACTCCGAAATGCTCGTGCTGCGCGACGGGACGCTGATCGGAAAAATTCGCATTTCTTCAGTTGAACCGGCGACTGCTATCGGCGATATCATCACCAACAGTTTGGAGCGCGGCGTCCAAGTACAACCTGGAGACACTGTGATTTATGCTGGCACAAGTCCATAAGCTTCGAAGAATCGTCGTCCCCGTTTTGTTGTGTGCATTCGTGGTCGCGATCACCTCATGCGCGACACAGAAGGAGACTGCTCTCGTCAAGGATCCAGACGATCACCACGACTCAGCAATCCCGTGGAACAAACAGGAATCATGGGAAAGGGGCGAGCAGTTCGCAGGGATGACCGACCGGCGCTAAGTGCAACGCCGGATTATGCATATTTTATCTGTAATCAATTACAGATTTTTCAGGCCGAATTCTCGTTAGGCGTTCGAGAATGGCTTGTGAAAACAGTCGCCACATTCAGTAAGCCTGAGGAAGCGCACCTCTTTCGCACCCGGCTGGAGGCAGCAGGCATTCCCGCATACGTTCAGGACGAGCATTTCATCCAAATGAACTGGCTCTATTCCAATGCGGTTGGTGGCGTACGCGTCCAGATTGCGGACGAGGATTTTGACGCAGCCCGAGAGTTCCTTGCCTCGGACTCTCCTCAGCCATCGCCTGACGCTGTGGATGTCGTATGTCCGAAGTGTGGTTCGCACGACACAGCACCGGACGAGTTGCCCCGGCGGATCTCGTTTTTGAGTTTGCTTCTCATCAACTTCCCGGTGTTGTTTGCGCGCCACCGCTGGCGGTGCGCATCCTGCCACTATGTCTTCCGTTGTCACCCTGCCAACGCCTAACCATGCGCTGGCATCTAACCGCTAGCCGCTGTGCGATCACATTTTCGATGATTAAGAACCTCAGATCGCATTTACGCCTCAGCTACGGTAGCGGCGACTCAGCTCGTTCTCGTTAGCCCGCGCTCGAAATGCTTGGCGATGCATCTAATTCGCCCGGTCCGGGGCGCGACCTGTTATGCAGTGGGCCAAGCGCGTGTCTTCTCTGCTGCGTCCCGTGGTTTGCCTTCGCGGTCGGCTTTCGCGAACCGCCTGTCTGGAGAACGGTGCTGTGGACAATGTCGCTCACGTTCATGGGTCTAGTGTGTCTGCTCAATGCTTCCCGCTGCGGCCGCGTTCACTGTCGCTTCACAGGGCCGTTTCTGATTCTCTGCGCTGTCGCCTCACTCGGATATGGGCTTGGCCTTCTGCCGCTTGGAGCGTCTGGATGGAAATGGATTGGCGCCGTAACAATTATTGGTGCGATTGCGCTCACCTGGATTCCAGAAGTCCTTCTTGGCCGCTATCGGCGAAGTGGAACAGACGTGGCCTAAGCAACGATGAAGCGAACCCAGTCACTTGGCTTACCTCTGTCTCGTTAGCTCGTTATCCGCTGAGGACAGCGAATGCTACAGAATCAAATCCAGAAACCGGCTGGGATAACGGCGTTTTTCGGGATCACGACGATGCCGTCGCGGATGAAGTAGTCGTCTGCATCCAGGTTCGGCGGTTTGCCTTCGGGTGTGATTACGACGCCATCAGCGATGCGGACGTTCTTATCGATGATGGCGCGGTCGATCACGCAATTGCGTCCGATGCCCATACGCGGCTGCGATGAATCGGTTTGGTCCAGCTCAAAATAATCCGCCCCCATCACGATGCTGTTGCGGATGGTCGCGCCGCTTTGAATCACGCTGCGTATCCCGACCAGACTTCGCTCCAGATGTGCATCGGAGATGATGCAGCCATCTGAAACAATCGCCTGCCGCAGCGTGGCGCCGTTAATTTTGCTTCCCGGTAAAAAACGCGGATGCGTATAGACGGGAGAATCGGGCTCGAAGAAGCTATATTCCGGGACCACATCTGTGAGATTCAGGTTCGCCTCATAAAACGCGCGGATCGTTCCGATATCTTCCCAGTAACCTTTGAAGATAAACGCGCTGACATGCCGGTTTTTGATCGATGCCGGAATAATGTCTTTCCCAAAATCTACCAGTTGGTTATGCAAAGATTCCATGAGCACGGAGCGGTTGAAAACATAAATGCCCATCGACGCCTGAAATAATTCCTCTTCCTCATCGGAACCGATGGCGCGAAGGAGCTCGCGGCTCATTTTCATTTCCTGCAAGGCAGATTCATCCGACGGTTTCTCGATGAACCCGGTGATCCGTCGATCGACATCGCTCTGCATAATGCCGAACTCGGAAACCTGATGTGGCTTGACCGGTTTCGTGGCCAGTGTGATGTCCGCACCCATTTGAATGTGCTGATGCAGCAGCGCCCGAAAATCCATTCGGTAAAGCTGATCGCCGCTTAAGATCAGGTAATAATCGTACGGTCGTTCCAGGAAGTAACGCATGTTCTGCCGAACCGCGTCTGCAGTTCCCTGATACCATTGCGAGCCGGCAAGCGTCTGTTGCGCCGCGAGAATGTCAATGAAGCTGCGCGAAAAATTGTCGAATTTGTAACTGTCCTGAATGTGCCGATGCAGCGACATGCTGTTGAACTGCGTCAGTACGTAGATCGAGCGCAGGCCGGAGTTCAGGCAATTGCTGATTGGAATATCGACGATCCGATATTTCCCACCGAGCGGCACGGCAGGTTTGGCGCGATCCTTCGTCAAGGGAAACAACCGCGTGCCGGCGCCACCGCCCATGACGATTGCAAGCGTTCGCTGAAGTGTGCCCGCCGGCAGTGCCCCATCGACTTTCGGAGCCGAACTTCTCGAAACGAAATCGCGCTGCGGCGGGGCTTTCACTGCGTCCAATCAAGCCCGAACGCTTTCAGGGTCAATGAGGCAACGAATCTTGCGAGTGTCGATGCGCGACATTACACTCGCAACATGTGTGGAATTGTTGGATACGTCGGACGCGCCAAGGCGACGCCGATTTTACTCGACGGACTGCGTCGCCTTGAATATCGAGGCTACGACTCAGCCGGCCTCACTGTTATTGAGCGAGGACACCTCGAGACTCGCAAATGCGCAGGACGGATTGCGGCGCTCGCGAAATTAGTTCGGAAGCAACCGGTCGCGGGTTCGCTGGGAATCAGCCACACACGCTGGGCCACGCACGGCGGTGTGAACGACGAAAACGCGCATCCGCATTTCGACGCCACTGGCAAGCTGGCCCTTGTGCATAACGGAGTGATCGAAAACTATCAGGCACTGAAAGATGAACTCGTTCGCGACGGCGACACGAACTTTCGTTCCGAGACCGACACGGAAGTGCTCGCGCATCTGATCGGGAAATTGTACGACGACTCGTGTGCCAGCACGGTGGACGCTCCCGGGAAACGGGCGCGGCTGTTTGATGCTGTTCGCACGGCGCTTCGGCAAGTCATCGGCACATATGGCATCGCGCTGGTTCATGCGGATGTGCCGGATTTCATGATCGGCGCGCGCCGCGGAAGTCCTCTGGTGCTTGGCGTCGGCAACGGCGAAAATTTTCTGGCCAGTGACGTCAGCGCGATTGTCGCTTACACACGGGACGCAGTTTATCTGAACGACTTCGATTTGGTGGCTGCGGGGCCGGACAAGTTCGAGATCAGTTCGCTTGCCGGAGACATCACCGAGCATCCCGTCAGCAAAGTCGAGTTCACAGCCGAAGACATTCGTAAGGGGGACTATCCCCACTACATGCTCAAGGAAATCTGTGAGCAACCAAACACAGTGCGCGATGCCATGCGTGGCCGTCTTAACCATGAGGAATGCACTGCGAAATTGGGCGGCTTGAACATGGCCCCGCCTGAACTGCGCGATGTCGGGCGGATCGTTCTCACCGGCTGTGGCACCGCGCTGCACGCCGCCAGAGTCGGCGAATATTTGATCGAGCGCCTGGCGAACATCCCTACTGAAGTTGATTTCGCGAGTGAGTTTCGCCACCGCAATATGCCCATGACGTCTGAGACGCTGGTCTTCGCGATCAGCCAGAGCGGCGAAACTGCGGATACCCTTGGGGCATTGCGTGAAAGCCGGCGCAAAGGCTTTCGCACGCTGGGAATTTGTAACAATGTCGCGAGCACAATCGCGCGTGAAAACGACGGCGGGGTTTACATGCACGCCGGGCCGGAGATCGGCGTGGCGGCCACGAAATCGTTCACGTCGCAGCTTGTGGTCCTCGCGTTGCTTGGGCTGCTCTTTGGCCGGATGCGCAATCTTTCCGCGGCTGAAGGAAATCGCGTTATTGAAGCGCTGGAAAAATTGCCGGAGCAAATCGAAACGGTTTTGGATCTGAACGATCAGATCAAGGCAATTGCCAAGAGATACGCCCACGCCAACGGGTTTCTCTTCTTCGGCCGGCAGTCCAACTTTCCGATTGCGCTCGAAGGCGCGCTCAAGATGAAGGAGATCACTTATCTCTTTGCCGAGGGCCATCCAAGCGCTGAACTCAAGCACGGCATTATCGCGCTGATTCGTTCCGATCTGCCATCAGTCTTTATCGCGCCCGATGACTCGGTATTTCCAAAAAACCTGAACAACATCGAGCAAGTGAAGGCCCGCAAGGGTCCGATTATCGCCCTGACAAGCGGCAACTGCGCGAAGCATCTCAAAGAGATTGCCAACGAAATCGTCCTATTACCGGAAGCGCCCGATTACGTCATGCCCATTCTCACGGTGATCCCGCTTCAGCTTCTCGCCTATCATCTGGCCGTCGAATTGGGCCGGGACGTCGATAAGCCGCGCAATCTCGCAAAGAGTGTAACCGTGGAATGATTCCGGAGCGGTCGCCGCGGCGACCACATTTCGGTTCCTTCGCCGAAATGCCCCTTTCGCTGGAAAACCAGCGGTTTTGCGATAAACTGGCGCCCAGTTTTCTTCCCCAGCCCGTGCAACACAACGAACAATACGTACTCAAAGTCCTCGAGGACGTGGGAGTCGTCACGCGTCCCCAGATAGACAGCGCGCGCTCCCGGTTAAACGGCGAACCTGGCGTGCTGGATATTCTTATCAACGACGGGGTTGTCTCGGAGGTAGACATCTCGCGCACACTCGCCGCGCAAGCGCACATGGATTGGATCGACATCTCCTCCATGTTGATTCCGCCGCAAGTCATTAATCAGATCCGCGGAGAAGATGCGCGCCGCTTCAAAGTGATTCCGGTCGCTTTCGGAGAAACGGGCCTGGTGGTGGCGGTGGGCAACCCGCTCGACATGGATACGATGGACAGCCTGAGCTTTCTTCTGCAACGCGAACTGGAACTGGTTTGCACCAGTCCCAGGAAAATTAACGAAGCATTAATCAAATACTACGGCACGGCCGACGAAGCAGCGGACGTCCTGCAAAAGAAAATTGGAGAAGACATTGACCTTGGCTTGGAATTTGGTGAAGGCGCGGAACCGGCCGCAGTCGATGAAGCAGACGCGCCGATTGTCCGGCTGGTATCCATGTTGCTGATCGAGGCGCACCGTGCCGGCGCCAGCGATATTCATCTGGAACCGCTGGACAAAAAATTTCGAGTCCGATTTCGGATCGACGGCGTGCTGCAGGAAATGCAAGCGCCGCCCAAGCGTCTGCAGTCAGCCATTGTGAGTCGCCTGAAAATCATGACTGGATCGATGAGTATCGCAGAGAAACGTTTACCGCAGGATGGTCGCATCCAGGTGAAGATCAAAAAGAAACCCATCGATCTACGCGTCTCCACCATTCCCACCAATCACGGCGAGAGTGTCGTTATGCGTCTGCTCGATAAAGCCAGTCTCAAGCTCGGTTTGCCGGAGCTTGGTTTTCTTTCCGACGACCAGGAAACGTTCGAACGTCTGATCAAGCTGCCGGATGGAATTCTCCTCGTGACCGGGCCTACAGGCTCCGGCAAGACGACGACGCTTTACGCCTGCCTCCATTACATCAACAAACCAGACCGCAAGATCATTACTGTCGAGGAACCGATCGAGTATCAGATGGCCGGCATAAATCAGGTGCAGGTAAACCCCGAGATCGGCATGACGTTTCCGGCCGCTTTGCGTTCCATGCTGCGCCAGGCGCCGAACATCATTATGATCGGTGAAATTCGCGATCTTGAGACGGCAAGCATTTCTACAAACGCCAGCCTGACCGGCCACCTTGTGTTCAGTACGCTGCACACTAATGATGCGCCCTCTGCTGTTGCCCGACTAATTGACCTCGGCGTGCAGCCGTTTCTGGTCGCGTCTTCGGTACGTGCGGTCGTGGCGCAAAGGCTCGTTCGCCGCCTGTGTAACAATTGCAAGCAACCGGGCGAACTCAGCGACACCGAGTTGCGGGCACTCCAAATCGAGCGCGGGCAAATTTCTGAAGCGCAGGTAATGAAACCGGTCGGTTGCGAGCAGTGCCGTCAAATCGGTTACAAGGGTCGCATGGGCATCTTTGAAATTTTTGTGATCGACGATGAAGTGCGCCAAATGATCAACAAACGCACTTCGACTTTTATCCTCCGACAAAAGGCGCGGGAAGTGGGGATGCGGACATTGCGCGAAGACGGTGTGCGCAAGGTTCTGGCCGGCCTCACTTCTGCCGAAGAAGTGATCTCCATCACGGTGGGAGACGTGAGTTAAAGACTGCTTCAACCCTTCAACGCTTCAATAAGACATGACGCACAAACAGCTTGCCGAATTTTTTGTTGAGCAGCGCGTACTTGAGCCTTCGCAGGCTGAGGACGTGTTGAGCGAAGCAGAGTTGAACGGAAAGACGATTGCACAGGCAATGATGGATGGCGGCTTCATCGATGAAGCGGGATTCTATCAGACCATTGCGAACGGCCTGGTCACCGATTTCATCGATGTAACCGAACGCGATATCGCGCCGGAAATCCTGCATTTGATTCCCAGTGGACTCGCCCGGTTGCACGGCGCTCTGCCGATTGAAATGAGCGGCAGCACGCTGCGTGTAGCATTGGTGGATCCTTTCGATCTCCATACGGCTGAGGATCTTCGTTTCGCGCTCGGTCAAGACATCCAGGTCGTCGTTTCGCCGCCAGAGCAAATCGAAGAACTGATCAAGCAGTATTACGGCACGGATACAACGAGCATGGAGGATGTTCTCAAGCAGCTTGGCGAAGCTGGCGAGCTCCTGCAATTGAGAGAGACGGATGGCGATGCTGCTGTTGAAGCAGAGGCGAACACGACGCCGATCATCCGGTTTGTCGATCTCGTTCTCTATCACGCGATACAGGACCGCGCGAGCGACATCCATTTCGAGCCGTTCGAAAATGAATTCAAAATCCGCTACCGCGTCGATGGCGCGCTTTACGAAATGTCGCCGCCGCCGCGCCACCTTGCGCTGCCGGTCATTTCGCGCGTCAAGGTGATGGCAAACATGAATATCGCGGAACGACGGCTTCCGCAGGATGGCCGTATTCAGAAGAACATCGCTGGACGCAATGTCGATCTTCGTGTTTCAACATTGCCGACTCAATATGGCGAGAGCCTGGTGCTGCGCGTGCTGGATCGCAGCATCGTCAATCTCGATCTCGAAGCGCTGGGGATGCCGGATTACATTTTCAATTTTCTGCTCGAAATGATCGAGCGGCCGAACGGAATCTTCATTGCCACTGGACCCACCGGATCTGGAAAAACAACCACGCTTTACTCCTGCTTGCGCAGGATCAACACGATCGATTCGAAGCTGATTACGGTGGAGGAACCGGTCGAGTACGATTTGGAAGGAATCGTGCAGGTGCCTGTAAACGAAGGCATCGGCCTGACGTTTGCGCGAGCGTTGCGATCGTTTCTGCGTCAGGACCCGGATCGAATCATGGTAGGCGAGACGCGCGACCTCGAGACCGCACAGATTGCGATTCAAGCGTCCCTTACCGGCCATCTTGTTTTTACGACGTTGCACACCAACGACGCGCCAGGGGCGATCACGCGTTTGATCGACATGGGCGTGGAACCGTTCCTGATTTCCTCAACGCTCGAGGCCGTTCTCGGTCAACGATTATTGCGCAGCATCTGCCGGCAATGCCGCACGACGTATGAACCGAGCGACACGTTCCTGGCGGAACTGGGGATTTCCCGGGCGGATATTGGCGACAAACAATTCTTTTACGGCAAAGGCTGCGACGCCTGCAACAATACGGGCTACAAAGGACGAAAAGGAATTTACGAGCTTCTAAAGATTACTGATCCAGTGCGTGAATTGATTAATGAACGCTCGCCAACGGTCACAATAAGACAAAAAGCAATTGAGCTTGGAATGATGACGCTGCGCCAAGACGGCTTGCGCAGCATCTACGCCGGCGACACTACTATCGAAGAAGTGCTCAGGTACACGTGAAGAAATTTAGCGATCCAGCGATTCAGAGACTTAGCGATTGAAATGGACTCGGAGAGCCTGGTTTGCTTTAATCGTTAAATCATTAAATCGTTAACTCGCTAAATTCCATCATGCCACGTTTTAACTACGTAGCTCTTGATGCCCGGGGACAGGAAGCCACAGGCTCGGTTGAAGCCGCGTCCACGAATGCCGCGATTACCCAGTTGCGCCAGTCCGGCTATTTCCCTACCAGCGTGATCGAGGAGGCCATAAGCAGCCCCGACGGTCAGGAAGCGCGACGTCGCGCAGCAAAGGTGGCACGCACGACCAAACCGCGCGCGAAGAAGGGCATCGTTCTCTTCGAACGCAGGAAGGTTAGGTCAAAAGTTTTGATGATCTTCACTCGTCAATTGGCGACGCTGATTGACTCGGGCTTGCCGTTGCTAAGAAGCTTGAACGTCCTGGCGAAACAGGAGCGCGATAAGCTGATGAAAAAAACGATCATTAAAGTCGCAGACTCGGTGCAGAGCGGCAGCACGTTTTCCGACGCGCTGGCCCTGCACCCGCGAGTCTTTAACGACTTATACGTGAACATGGTTAAGGCCGGCGAAGTCGGTGGCGTACTCGAGCTTGTGCTGACCCGGCTTTCGGAATTTCAGGAGAAGGCCGCGAAGATTAAAAACAAAGTCGCGGCAGCAATGGTCTATCCGGGCATCGTGATGACGATGGCCTTAGGCATCATGACTTTTCTTCTCATCTTCATCGTGCCGAGGTTCGAAATGATTTTCCAGGACCTGCTCGGCGACAAACCGCTGCCGCCCGTCACCAGGTTTGTCATGGGGGTAAGTGGCTTCGTGAAGAGCGACGGCTTGATTATCTTTGGTGCCATAGTGGCTGCGGTGATGCTTTACAAATTTGTTGGCCGCACACGTCGCGGGCGATTGCTCATTGATAATTTTAAACTGCGCATGCCGTTATTTGGCAACTTGAATCGCAAGACGGCGATCTCAAGGTTCGCACGCACACTTGGAACACTGGTCACAAGCGGTGTTCCGATTTTGCAGGCATTAAATATCACTCGCGAAACTGCCGGCAACGCGGCCATTGCCTTAGCGATCTCGAAGGTGCACGACAGCGTGAAGGAAGGCGAATCGATCGTGCAACCAATGGAGGCCAGCAAAGTCTTTCCACCGATGGTGGTCAGCATGGTCGACGTGGGCGAGGAAACCGGTAAGCTTCCGGAAATGCTCTTAAAGGTCGCCGACGTCTTTGACGACGAGGTTGATAACGCGGTCGTAGCTCTGACCTCGGCGCTCGAACCGATCATGATTGTTTTCCTGGCGATAGTTGTCGGCACGATCGTGCTCGCTCTTTTCACGCCGCTCATCAGCATCATCACCGGCCTGCAGCAGCAAACGTGATCCGCCTCTGGCGCGAATGACGAATGATGAAGGAAGTTCTCCCCGGAAATTGTAGAGGCGTTCGCCGTGGCGAACGCCATTACAATGCTTTCACTCTTATTGAGCTGGTCGTTGTCGTCGGACTCATCCTCGTCCTGACTGGATTGGTTCTCAGCACAGTTGGCTACGCCCGAAAGAAAGGCGCCCGCGCCCGCGCCGAAACCGAAATCGCCGCCGTGTCAGCAGCCTGCGAAAGTTACAAGTCGGACAACGCTGTTTACCCGAGGGACCCAACTGCAAATACAGCTACAGACGCGCTCAATGCTCGCACCATGTTAGACCCGGCCACGACAGACGCAGCCCGCTACAGAGCAGCAAGTCTAGTGCTTTACCGTGCTCTTTCCGGCGACAGAAATCTCGACCGTGCTGTTACCGATGCCGACAAGAGTTTTAATATCGATGGCACCCCGTTGAGTCAGCCACTGACGCAGCTGCCACAGTCTTACTTTGCATTTAAGCCAAACATGCTGTCTCCCTCTGGGGGAATCGGCACCGTGACCGCCACTACAGATCCATTCGGAAATGCCTACGGTTATTCGACGGCAAACCAATACGATCCAAACACGGGGTACAATCCAACGTTCGATCTCTGGAGCACTGCTGGAGTTGCACCATCTCCCACGCCCGCTCCTCCTGCCACGCAACAGGATCTTTGGATCAAAAACTGGTAGGGTAATTTACGAGGCGAGAATTTGTAGGGCGTCTGTGTCAGACGCCATTCCCGGCGCGGCGTTTCACAGAAACGCCCTACAATTTCGTGTAAACCGAGGCTACAACTACCCTTCGCTCGTATGGACCACGACTTCGACCCGGCGATTAGCGTTTTGCTCTTCAATTGAGCCGTTTGGCGACGACCGGAATTTCGTCGCGCCGTAACCGTGCGTCTCGATTTGCGCAGGGTTAATCCGCATTGCCTCGACAAGGTATCGCTTGACGCTGTCGGCGCGGCGCTGGCTCAGATCGAGATTGTATTCAAACGTGCCGAAGGAATCCGTGTAGCCTTCCACCCTGAACGTCGCTTTGGGATTGCGCTGGATCAGAGTGCCCAGCTTTTGCAATTGGTTAATCGCGCTGAATTGCAGCACGTCACTGTCATATTCAAAAAGCTGATCATCGGGCAGCCGCAATTTTGTGCCTGATCCGAGTGGACCTTTTTGCGCCAGCAGTTGATCCAAATCGCTGAAACCGGGAGTGCGCCCTTTATTTGGGCCGGCGCTATCGCCGGGGAGTTTGCTCGTGAACGTGTTCGGCCGCTTGATCGCAGTACTTGTTGCAAGCTCGGTTCCGCTCAGTGCCGGCTGTGGACGCCCTGATGTGGAGCTATTATTGAGCAAAGCTTGTTCGTGCAATGCGTTTGGGTCGTTTGCAAGCGTCTGCGCAGTGGAGCGTTCGATTTCGTTCAGAACGGAACTGATTTCGGGTTGTTCGACCTTAGGTTGGTCAGGCAAAACGTCGCGCATGTCGTCCGGAAGCGCAGCGCTCGCTTGAATGTCCTGCAATAATTTATCGAACGACTTTTTTTCGTCCGGCAATTGCACATCGGTATTGTCCGGGTTCGGTTTCGCCGCCGGATTTGCCTGGTCAGCGCTGCTCTTGTCCAGATTCGAATCCGTGATGCTCCTGACCTTGAACGTTGGCGTCTGATCGCTTGGGGCGAACACCGCTTCCGTAGATGCGAATCGCGTCCGATAAAAATAAGCGCAGAGCGCGAAGTGTATTGCCAGCGAAACAACCAGGCCGAACCAGATCCAGCTGCGTTCTCTGCTGCCGGTGAGTAGACCTTCCGTCTCGAGCTGATCAAAGTCTTCGAACTCGGAGACCTTCATGTGACTGGCAACGTATCACATTTGTAGGCGTGAGCCACGGCTTGGTCAAAATGACGAAATCTGAATGAACGAATGACGAACTAAGCTCGAATGATCAAATGACGGAAGGATCAGATGCATGCACATTCGGATTTCGTCATTCCTTCGGTATTCGTCATTCGTGCTTCGTCATTTTCCTCGTGTGCGTTCGATGAACGCACGTGCCGCTCGCCGAATTTCCTCCGCCACACGCGCTTCAGGTGAGACAAACTTCGGCGTGAACCACGGAAACAGTCCGATCAAATCGTGGGTGACCAGGATTTGTCCGTCGCAATGCTCGCCGGAACCGATTCCAATGGTTGGGATCGCGATGGCATTTGTGATCTGCTTCGCGACGTCGGCGAGCACAATCTCCAGCACCACGGAAAATGCGCCGGCTTTTTCGACGGCTCGCGCGTCGGCGAGCAGAGCTTCCTCCTCCGATTGCGTGCGCCCCTTGATTCTATAGCCACCTTCCTCGCGCACACTTTGGGGAAGCATGCCGATGTGCGCCATGAACCGAATGCCTTCTTGTGTGATCGCTTCGATTTGCGCCATATGACTCGCGCCGCCTTCGAGCTTCACCGCTTGCGCGCCCGCGTCGACAAATTTTTTCGCCGTCGCGATCGCCTGTTCGGGGGTATCGTAGGTGTGAATTGGCATGTCCGCGACGAGCAACGCCTGTTTTGTCCCGCGTGCCGCCGCGCGCGTGTGAT
>Ga0209377_1001352_pt1 | contig 16630 bp, 19 predicted proteins | sample GraSoiAngelo_141_FD_185898 | JGI IMG/M metagenome (GOLD analysis project Ga0209377, IMG submission 185898) | Grasslands soil microbial communities from the Angelo Coastal Reserve, California, USA - 14_0929_12_40cm (SPAdes) (version 2) | ecosystem: Environmental > Terrestrial > Soil > Grasslands ...
CTCGAGGAATTCACGCGCGTGTGGCCCGAGTTCACGGCCACCCTCGGCGTCCAGGAACCCTTCGCCGGCACGATCAGGTTTAAGTGGCTCGTCCGGCTCAGCAGTGACGCGATGGGCCCGTTCCTCGACGACCCCATGGCCTACCTCCACGACCGCTATGGCGGCGGGAAGTTCAAGATGAACCTCCATCGCGGCCTCCACTTCGTGAACACGAAGAACTTCAAGCCGGAGGGCGAGCCGCGCTGGCGTGACGTGGCCGAGCTGGCCCTCGACTGAGGAGGGCGCATGCCCAGCGACGAGACGCGCCGGTTGCTCAAGCTCTTCGGCGTGGCGGTGACCAACCTCGAGGACGCCATCGACCAGCACGCGCCGGTCGAGCAGATCACGAAGCTCGACGCCGAGCTGGCCGATCGCACCCGTGACGTCATCGACTTCGTGGAGCGCCTGCGCAGCCGACGGATTTTGTAATGGAGCGCTTGCCGGGATTGATTCTGTAACGGAGCGCGTGCCCGGATTCACAGTGGGTGGCCTGAGAGAGGTGGGGGACGTGAGGCTCGTCGACGCGTCGGGCACGGCGCTGCGATCAGCGCACCCGCCGCGGCGCATCGTCTCCTTGATCCCGAGCACGACCGAGACGCTGTGCGCGCTGGGCCTGGCCGACGCCCTCGTCGGCATCACCGTCTACTGCCGCGAACCGGCCGTCCTCCTGCGCGACAAGACCCGGATCGGCGGTGAGAAGGATCCCGACCTCGCGAAGATCCGCGCGCTCGATCCCGATCTGGTCATCGCCAACGTGGAGGAGAATCACGCCGAGCACGTGGCGACGCTGCGGGCGTGGGGGATCCCCGTGTGGGTCACGTATCCGCGCACGGTGGCCGAGGGCATCGCGATGGTGCGCGAGCTCGGGGCGGTGACCGACACCGCCGCGAGGGCCACTGCCATCGCCAGCGAGCTCGACGAGCTCTACGCGGCCACGCGAGCGCGCGTGGAGCGGCGCCCGCCCGTGACGGTCTTCTACGCGATCTGGCGGGATCCGTACATGACGATCGGCCGCGACACGTACGTTCACGACATGCTGAGCGTGTGCGGAGGGGCCAACGTCTTCGCCGACCGTCCCGAGCGCTATCCGACGGTGACGCTCGATGAGATCGTCGCGCGCCGGCCCGCCGTGATCCTGCTTCCCGACGAACCGTTCCGTTTCAGGCCCGCCCACGTCGGCGACTTCGCGGCGTGCGGAGCGCGCGTGCAGCTCGTCGACGGCAAGCCGTTTTCCTGGCACGGGCCGCGCATCGCCGAGGCGCTGCGCTCGATCCCCGCGCTGCTGGCGCCCTAACCCTCGCCGGCGTCCGCCGACTTCTTGAGGTCGAGGATGGCCGACAGCCCCGGCCACTCGTTACGGACTTCGAGGCGCGTGATCTTGCCCATGTGCTGCACCATCTCGCTGATCCGCTGGCAGGCCTCGAGCGTGCGCTGGATCGAGTCGCGGTTGGGATCGTCGGGGCCGAGACGGCGGGCCATGAGCTCGAGGTTGCCGGTGATGACGAGCAGCGGATTGTTGATCTCGTGGGCCGCCGCGTTGGCCAGCTCGGTGACCGAGCGCAAGGCCTCCGCCTGGCGCTGAGCGATCTCGGCGCGCTTGCGCTCGGTGACGTCCTCCAGCGTGCCCTCGTAGTGCAGCACGCGCCCGCTGGCCGCGCAGACGGCCCGGGCGCTCTCGCGCGCCGAGATGACGCTTCCGTCGTGACGACGCAGCTCCACCTCCATGTCGCGGATCACGCCGTCCCGCTCGATCGTGCTCCGCCAGCGCTGGCGATCCTCCACACGCGCGTAGACGTCGGTCGCGTTCATGGCCAGCAGGGTCGCGCGATCCGGATAGCCGAGCATCGTGATCAGCGCCCGGTTGACGTCGAGGATCCGTCCCTCGGGCGTCGTCCGATAGATGCCGACGGGCACACGCTCGAACAGTCCCCGCAGCCGTTCTTCCGTGTCCTCGGCCTGGCGGCGGCGGTGCTCGGCCTCGTCGTAGAGGCGGGCGTGCTCGAGGGCGACGGCGGCCTGGTCGGCGAACGCCTGGAGGAGCTGGACCGCCGTCTCGCTGAAGACGCGGCCGAAGCCGTCGGCGACGGCGATGGCGCCGATCGGACGGTTCTGGACGAGCAGGGGCACGGCCAGCACCGCGCGGTAGTCGGTGCGCTGGAGCTGCTCGCGGGCGCCCTCGCTGTAGACGATGCGCGGATCGGCCAGCACGTCGGACGACGCGATCGGCGCCTTCTGCTGCACGGCGAGCCCGCACGTCCCGTAGCCGCGCGGCAGCACGAGGACCCAGTCGAATGCGCTGTCGGGCGACACCGAGCTGGCGATCACCACGAGGTCGTCGGTCTCCGGCTCGAGGTGGTAGACGCTGGCCGCTCCGACGTGGAGCAGATCGCGCACGTCTTCGGCGATCCGCTGCGCCACCGTCTCGACCTCGAGGGTCTGCGAGAGCAGGCGCAGGAGGTCGGCCAGAGCCTCGGCCGTGCGGCGGCGCGTCTCGCTGCCCGCGAACAGCCGCGCGTTCCGGATCGCCACCGCCGCCTGGGCCACCAGGCTGTCCAGCAGCTCGGTATCGTCGTCGTCGAGATCGAACGGTGTGGTCCGGGTGAGCGAGAGCACGCCCAGGATCTGGTCCTGGAAGAGGATCGGCACGGCGTACGCGCTGTGCAAGTCGCGGGCGCGAAACCACTCGCGCTGCCCGACCGGCGAGTCGGGCGCGTGGATGTCGGGCACGTGCAGCGGCTTGCGGTGGAGCGCCACCCAGCCGATTCCGTGCTCGCCGAACGCGATCGGCTTGGGATCGAAGCCGCTGCCGAGGCGATTGTCGGAGAAGGCGCGCACCGTCACCGTGCTGGTCTCCGCGTCGGCCACCCACACCGACACCGACGGCACCGCCATGATCTCGCTGGCCGCCCTGGCGATCGCGGTGAGCGCCTCGTCGTAGTCGAGCGACGAGGAGATGCGTTGATTGAGCCGGGCCAGCAGACGAAGACGCTCGATCCGCGCCTCGGGATCACCCATCAGCGCTGAGGCCCTCGCGCCGCCGCCCGAATCGCATCCACGATGAAATGATAGCCGGTGCACCGGCAGAGATTGCCGGCAATTGCTTCACGGATCTCCCGATCGGTCGGTGCCGGGTTCTCTTCGAGCAAGGCCTTGGCGGTCAGCAGGAGCCCCGGGGTACAGAAACCGCACTGCAGCCCGTGGTGCTCGCGGAAGGCCTCCTGGATGGGATGGAGCCGCTCGCCGTCGGCCAGGCCTTCGACGGTCGTCAGCACCGTGCCGTCGAGCTGGATCGCGAAGAGCAGGCAGCTTCGCACCGGCTGGCCGTCGAGCAGCACCGTGCAGGCGCCGCACACGCCGTGCTCGCAGCCGACGTGGGTGCCGGTGAGGTCGAGGTCGTCGCGGAGGAAGTCGGCCAGCGTCGTCCGGGGCTCGACCGTCCGCGTATACGTGCGGCCGTTGACGGTGAGGCGGACGGTCCGAGAGGTCATCGGCACCTCGCGATCACGGCGCCGCCCGGCCGACGGCATCGCTCAGCGCTCGGACCATCAAGGTGCGCGCCACCCGCCGGCGGTATTCGACACTGGCGTGGAGATCGGCGTGCGGGTCGAGCGCGCTCGCGGCCGTGCGAGCCGCCTCGTCGATCAGCGCCGTCGTCGGAGCGCAGCCGGCGAGCGCGGCCTCGACCGCCGCCAGCGTCGGCGTCGCGCCACAGCCGAACACGGCCACGCGGGCGCGGGCGACTTTTCCGTCGCTGAGCGTGACGAGCGCCGCAGCACCGACGAGCGCGAAATCACCATGGCGGCGGGCCACCTCGTGCAGTCCCCACCCGGTCCCGGGCGTCGGCACGGGCCAGCGTGTCTCGACGAGCAGCTCGTCGGCCGCCAGCGCCGTCATGAGTGGCCCGAGGAAGAACTCGGCCGCGGCGATGCTCCGCTCCCCGCGCCGGCCGCGCGTCACCACGACGCCGTCGTAGCACGCGAGGAGCGCCGGCAGCTCGGCGGCGGGATCGGCGTGGGCGATCGAGCCTCCCACGGTTCCACGCACCCGAATGGCGGTGTGACCGACGAGCCCGAGGCCGGCCGTGAGCAGGGGGAATCGACGATCGAGCGTGCGCTCGAGCTGGCGCTGGCGCACGAGGGCGCCGACCCGCAACGCTCCGCTCGACTCCGTCACGCCGTCGAGTCCGGCCACGCGATTGATGTCGACGAGCACGGCCGGCCGGGCCAGCCGGAAGTTCAGCATCGGGGCCAGGCTCTGGCCGCCGGCCAGGACCTTCGCCTCGTCGCCGTGGCGACTCAGGTGGTCGAGCGCCTCGTCGACCGTGCGCGGATCGACGTAGTCGAACGGCGCCGGCTTCACGCCGTCTCGTGGAGCAACGCGAGCAGGCGGGCGGGGCTCACCGGTGTCGCCGTGATGCGGACGCCGAACGGCTCGAGCGCGTCCTCGATGGCGTTGGCGATGGCGGCCGGCGGCGAGATCGCGCCGCCCTCGCCGAGGCCCTTCATCCCGAGCGGATTGCGCGGCGACGGAAACTCGAGATGCACGGTCTCGAGCGGCGGCAGCTCCATCGCGGTGGGGACCAGGTAGTCCATGAGGCTGCCGGTGAGGAGCTGGCCCTGCTCGTCGTACACCATCTCCTCGTAGAGCGCTCCGCCCACGCCCTGCGCGACGCCTCCGTGCACCTGACCCTCCACGATCAGCGGGTTGATGACCTTGCCGCAGTCGTGGGCCACGACGTAGCGCAGCAGCGTCACGTGACCGGTGCCGACGTCGACCTCGACCCGCGCGACGTGCACGGCGCTCGCGAACGTGACCGTCGGCACGTGGTGATAGGCCGTGGCTTCGAAATCCGGCGAGGCCACGCCCGGTCGGGCGAACGTCGGGATCGAGGCCTGCACCACGCGCGCCAGCGGAACCGCGGAGGCTCGCACACCGCGCACGAACGCCTGGCCGTCCTCGATCTCGATGTCGCCGGGCGCCGCCTCGAGCAGCGCGGCCGCCGCCTTCACCAGCTTCGCTCGCACCTGCTGACACGCGTCGGCGATCGAGTTGCCCGCCGTCACTCCGCTGCGGCTGGCGAAGGTGCCGACGCCGAAGGGCACGGTGGCCGTGTCGCCTCCGACGACGGTCACGTGCTCGAGCGGCACGTCGAGCGCGTCGGCGCACACCTGGGCGAACGACGTCTCGTGACCCTGGCCGGAATTGACGGCCCCGGTAGCGACGAGCACACGGCCGCCGAGGTCGACCTTCACCGTCGCGCCTTCGAACGGACCGATCGCGGTGCCTTCGACGTAGCCCGAGATGCCGATGCCGCGGAAGATGGACCGTGCGCGCAGGGCCGGTTGATCGCGACGGAATTCGTCGTAGTCGGCCGCCTTCAGCGCGGCCTCGAGCGCCGCCGGGAAATCCCCGCTGTCGTAGACGAGCGGATTGCCGTCGCGATAGGGCATCCCGAAGTCGTAGGGCAGCTCATCGGACCGGATGTAATTACGCCGCCTGATCTCGGCGGGGTCGATCCGCAGCTCGCGGGCGAGACAATCGACGGCGCGGTCCATGGCGAAGACGGTCTCGGGCCGGCCGGCGCCTCGATACGGCGCGTTCGGCGTCTTGTGCGTCGTGACCGCCTGGACGTCGACGCGCATGTTCGCGATGCGATGCGGGCCGATGAGATGGGCCACGGTGTTGTAGGGCAGCACGATGCCCCAGACGTTGTAGGCGCCGAGGTCGAGCCAGATGCGGTCACGCAGGCCGACGATGGTGCCGTCACGCTGGGCGGCCAGGCTGATCGCGTGGACCTGGTGGCGGGCGTGCGCGGCGCTCATCATGTGCTCGCGCCGATCTTCCACCCACTTCACCGGACGGTTCAGGACGATGGCGGCGATCGGCACCAGGTGATCCTCGGGATAGCCCGACGCCTTGGTGCCGAAGCCGCCACCGAGATCGGGCGCGATCACGCGCACCTTGTGGTGCGGAAGCCCGAGTGCCCCGGCCAGGCCCTGCTGGACGAAGTGCGACACCTGCGTGCTGTTCCACGTCGTGAGCGTGCCGTCGCGGCGATCCCAGACGGCCACGGCGCCCCGCGACTCGAGCGGCATCCCCACGTAGCGCTGGATGTGAAACGTCTCGCTCATCACGAGGTCGGCGCGCGCGAACGCGGCCTCGACATCGCCGATCGCGTGGGTGAAGCCCACGCCGACGTTCGTGCCCCACGCCTCGTGCACGAGCGGCGTCCCCGGCTCGGCCGCTTGCCGCATGTCGGTCACCACGGACCGAGGCTCCCAGTCGACCTCGATCGCCTCGGCGGCGTCCTCGGCCCGCGCGCGGCTCTCGGCCACCACCATCGCGACGATCTCCCCGACGTAGCGGGCGCGATCGCGGCAGAGCGCGAACTGCGGGGCCTGGCGGATCTCGAAGGCGATGGCGGCGGCCAGGCCAGGTGGCGGCGCGCCGAAGAGCGGCAGCGGCTTCATCCAGCTCTCGAGATCGGCGAAGGTGAAGACCGCCACCACCCCGGGGGCCGCGCGCGCCCGCTCGGTGCGGATCGCGCGGATCATCGCGTGAGCGTAGGGCGAGCGGAGGAAGGCGACGTGGAGCAGGCCGGCGACCCTCACGTCATCGAGAAAGCGGCCCTCGCCCCGCAAGAAGCGCGGGTCCTCGCGCCGGCGGACGGCGGCGCCGAAATACTTCGCGCCCATCGCGCGCTACTTGTTGCGGGCGGGAAAGATCCAGTCGAGCCACGGCGCCACCACGGCCATGAAGAGGCCGGGGATCGCGACGCCGGCGACGATGCCCACGATGGCGAGAAAGATGAGAGAGATGACGGTGGCCGCAATGGCGCCCAGGTCGTTCATGAAATCTCCTCGCTCGATTTCCTGATGTCGAGGATCGGCGGCAGGTGGCCGATCTCGGGGGTGCTCTCGATTCTGGTGATGTGCGTCATGCGAGCCACGATGTCGCGGATGCGGCTGGCGCCGCCCATCGCCTGGGCCACGCGCGTCGACTCCTCGCTGCCGTTGGCGAGGCGCTTCTCGAGCAGGCCGAGGGCGCCCACCACGACGGCCAGCGGATTGTTGATCTCGTGAGCGGCCGCGCCGGCCAGCAACGTGACCGCGCGGAGCTCCGCCGCGTCGCGCTTGGCCGCTTCGGCCGCTTCGCGATCAGCCGCCTCGCGAAACATGATGATCTCGTAGCGCCGCCCCTGATGCTCGACGACCCGGCGCGTGGAATCGACGGAGATCGTGTCGCCGGTCCGCGTGCGATACGGCACGCTGAACGCGCGCGCGATGCCGCGCGCCCGCGCCTCCGCCGCGGAGGCCTCGTGCCGGCTTCGCTCCTCGGGATCCTGCGGCCAGAACGTTCGGCTGTCGTGCCCGATCAATTCCTCGCGGTGATAGCCGGACAGGCGGCAATCACGGCGATTGATGTCGATGATCTCGAACGTGTCGGCGTCGACGATGCGGATGGCGTCGGAGGCCTCATCGAGGATGGCGCGGAAGCGCGCCCGCTCGGCACCGAGCCGGGCCTGATCCTGGACGTCGTACAGCAGGCGGGCGGTGAAGCCGACGCCGACGACGTGAGCGACGAGGACGGGGAACCACACGCGGCCGAACAGCTCACGCGCATAGGGCCCGACCAGGACGAACGTGGTGAACGTCCACGCGAACACGAGACCCGCGACGGCGAACGCGTGCCGGGGCCCCAGCCCGCCATGCCGGCGTGCCCACGCGTGCACGCCGCCGGCGATCAGCGCCGCACCGACGACGCCGAGGACTCCCGCGGGCGCGCCGGGGCCACCCAGCCACACGCGGTACGCCGCGGGCAGGATCGTGGCCAGCAGGCCGGCCGGCCAGCCTTCGAGCAGGCCGATGAGCGCGACCGGAACGGCGCGCGCGTCGATGTAGACGTCACCGGTGAGCTGGATGCGCGCGATCATCAGGACGACGGCGAGCACGCCGAAGACGCAACCGTTGGCCAGCACGTGCCACCGCCGCTGGCCGGCCTGCCCGGGCGTGAACCACTGGTAGGTGTACGAATAGAAGAGAACGCCGAACACGATGATCCCGGCTGCTTCGACGATGTCGTGCAGGTCGATGGGGGCCGTCTACTCGACCTCCAGCACCATTTCGATCTCGACGGGGATGCCCATCGGCAGTTCGGCCATGCCGACGGCGGAGCGGGCGTGCTTGCCGATCGCCTCGCCGAAGACCTCGACCATCAGATCGGAGAAGCCGTTGATCACCTTCGGCTGGTCGCCGAAGCCATCGGCCGAGTTCACCATGCCGAGGACCTTCACCACGCGCTTGACCTTGTCGAGACTCCCGAGCGAGGCGCGTGTCGTCGCGAGCAGGTTGAGTCCCACCTCGCGCGCGACCTGGTAGCCCTGCTCGACGGAGAGCTCGCGGCCCACCTTGCCGCGCACCGCGGGTTTGCCGTCGGCGCGGAGCGGGCCGTGGCCGGAGACGAAGAGGAGGTTGCCGGCGCGGACGGCGCCGACGTAGTTCGCCACCGGCGTGTTCGGCGTGGGGAGCGTGATGTTTTTTTCCTTGAGGCGAGACTCGGCGGCCATCGGTTTCCTCCTCGAAGCGATGACAGAGCGCGAGCATCGTGTCACACTGCCCGGGTGTCCGTCAAACCTGCGCCTGCGGTTCCGTCGCCGGCAGCGACGCTCGTGCTGCTGCGGGACCGGGCCGGGGGCGGCGTCGAGACGCTGCTGATCCAGCGCCACCACAAGAGCCGGTTCGCCGCCGGTGACTTCGTCTTCCCCGGCGGCCGCGTCGAGCGCGACGACACTCCCACCGATGCGGCGGCGTGGTGCGTCGGCCTCGACGAGGCGACGGCCGCGCGGCGTCTGGGGGTGGGCGAGGGCCACGCCGCGCTCGGCTACTGGATCGGCGCCATCCGGGAAGCCTTCGAGGAAGTCGGCGCGCTGATGGCGTACGGCTCGGACGGCGGCTTCGTCCGTGATCCCGCGCGCTTTTCCGCCCAGCGCCGCTCGTGCCAGCAGGACCACCGGACGTTCTGGGAGTTTCTGCGCGCCGAGGGCTTGCGCCTGGCCACCGATCGCCTCACGTACTTTGCCCACTGGATCACGCCCGAGGAAAATCCGCTGCGCTTCGACACGCGGTTCTTCGCGGCGGTCATGCCTCCCGCGCAGACGCCGGTGCCCGACCAGCACGAGATCGTCGCCGTCCGCTGGCTGGCGCCCGCCGAGGCGGCCGCGGCCCGCGAGCGCGGCGAGATTGGTCTGCGGCTGCCCACGCTCAAGAGCCTGATGTTGTTCGATGGCGCGCCATCAGCCGACGAGGCCATCGACGGTGTCGTCGGGCGCACGATCACGGCCATCCGCCCGCGCCTGGTCATCGAGGACGGCCAGCGTCGCGCGATCCTGCCTGGAGAACCCGGCTACCACTGATCGCGCGGCCGGTCCTCGCTGGCAGCGTCGTTGCTTGGAATTCCCTCGGAGGTGTCGACAATGAAAGCCTTTGCAGCCAGCGTTTGTTTCCTCGCCGCCGTGGCCGCCACGACCGGCTGCGTCAGGCGGGTGGTGGAGCGCGATACCACGGTGACTCCGTCGGCCACGGTCGTGACGACCACGCCCGGCACGACCGTCGTCACTGTCACGGCGCCGCCCCCGGTGATCGCGTGTGCGGGTGCCTACGCGCCCGTTGGTGGAACCAACTTCGGATCCTGCCCGGAAGGTCAGAAGTAAATTGACGTGTCCTCCTCCGGACGCCTAAACTCGGCGTCCGGAGGAAGACATGCCCGCTCTTGCCTTCGCGCTCGCTCTGCTCCTGCTCGTCACCGGGTCAGCCGCCCTCGCTCAGACCGTTCCTGCTCCGACCACGCCCGATCCGCAAGCGCTGGTCGGCGAGTGGGCTGGTGTGGCCACCCGCATCGCCGCGCGCGCGGGGGCGGCGCGGGGCGCGTACATGTTGACGATCGAGAAGGTCGAAGGCGGCAAGGTCTATGGCCGCGCCGATATGCCGGAGACCGGACCCCCGTCGAGCTTCGTGGGAACGCTCCGCGGCAATACGCTCACGTTCTACACGGGATGCTTCGAGACCGCGCTCACGCTGCAGGGGAAGCGGCTCTATGGGTTGCGCCGGGCCGGAGCGGACAACGACAACTACGAGCTCGGCCTCGACAAGATCGAGAAGAAGTGATCAGCTGCGGCCGACGAGCGGACCGAAGCGCGCGACGAATTCCGGCTCGCTGAGGTTGGCGGCCTTGGCGAGCGACGCCAGCATGTCGAGATCGTCGAAATCCTCGGGCTTGAGCCGGATCATGTACGCCCACAGCGTCTGATACATCTCGGAATCCACGTCGACGTAGCGCACGCGGATCTTGCCCGTCTTGCCGTCCATCATGAGGCCAAAGGGGATGGGCACGAGGCGGCCCGCCTGGATCGTGACCATCGCGTTGCTGCCGCCGTCCATGAGAAAGCGCGTTGCCCAGTAGCCGAGGCTGCGGCTGTACTGGATGTCGTGAGCGCCCGGCGGCGCACAGCGGAGCTCGTAGCCCAGCTCCTTGGCCACGATCGTCACGTCGAGGCCGCGTGTGCGCAGGCTGGCCGTCACCCGGTCCTTGAGCACGCGTCCGAGCTCGAGCTCGGACAACCGCACGTTGCCAAACGGATCGTTTTCCACCGGGCCGAGCGTCGACGGGTCGAGTTTTTCGGCGAGGCCTTCGGAGAGGATCGCCACGCCGTGGTCGCGGCCGAGCGCCCGGCGCTTGATGATGGCGCCTTCCAGGATGTCGACCAGACGATCGAGGGTCACGTGCTTGCCGGTGAACTCTTCGCCGATGACGGTCAGCGTGGCGGCCGCCGAGCCGCCGATGCCGAGGGCCAGATGCCCGGCGTGCCGGCCCATCACGGTGACGAAGAACCAGCGCTCGGTGGTGGCCGCGTCCTGCATGAGATTCCGGACGAGCTCCTTGCCCAGGTTGGTGGCCGTGGTGAAGCCGAAGGTGACGATGTCGCTGGGCAGGGGCAGATCGTTGTCGATGGTCTTCGGCACGTGGGCCACGGTGAGACCGGGCAGCACCCGGGCGAGCTGCGACGCCGCGTAGGCGGTGTCGTCGCCGCCGATCGTGATCAGGTAGTTCACGTTCAGCTTCTGGAGCGTTGCCGCCACGGTCTTCACGCCGTCGGGAGTCCGCGTGGGATTCGTGCGCGACGTGCGGAGGATGGAGCCGCCCTCGAAATGGATGCGTGAGAGGTCGTCGATGCCCAGCTCGACGACGTGCCGCGTATCGCCCTGCACCAGCCAGCGAAAGCCGTCGTAGCACCCGAGGACGCGAATGCCGTGATTGCGCGCTTCGATGGTCGCCGCCGCGATGACCGCGTTGATGCCCGGCGCCGGCCCGCCTCCGACGAGAATGGCCAGAGTCTTTCCGCTGTTCGACACCACGCCCCTCAGCCTACTACGCAGCCTATCCTACCCGTGCAGTCAATCTGGGTTGCTCACGATCCGTGCTTCTCGCCGTCGTGCCTCTGCTGTTCGGTAGAGCCGGTGCAGCTGACGAGATCGTCGCCGATTCTGGCCCGCGTTCTATAACCCCGCTGTTGGCGGGCGATTCCGCGATTGTCATCGTTGTTGCATTTCCCTTGCGCGGCGCGGCGACGCCAGGAGCCGCGGCTCGCACACTGTCCTGGATTCGTGAACTCGAACGGGGGGGACAGGGCAGCGAGGCACTCCGTACGCCTCCCTTCCGTAACCTAGAGAGGAGCTCGCGCATGGCTGTTCGGACCCACCTCACCACCGGCGTACCCGCGGCAGTTGCCTCGGAGGCGGCCCGGCCCTATCAAGAGGGCATCACCGCCGGCATCATCGGCGCCGCCACGATCACGCTCTGGGGCCTGGTCGTGGACGTTGTCACCGGCCGCCTGTTCTGCACGGCAAGCGCGCTCGGCACGGCGCTCTTCGACCACAGCATGCCGTTCGACGCAGTGCAGAAGGCGCCCGTCTCCATGGAGATGGCGATGATGTTCATCTGGCTCCGCGCGCTGGCGTTCATGGCCATCGGCGGGCTCGCCGCGCACCTCCTCGGGCGCGTCGATCGCCATCCGAGCCTCGGCTTCTGCTTCGTGCTGCTGGCCACGGTGTTCGGCTTCGCCTTCACGGTCGTCAACATGATCTTCGCCGCGCCGATCCTCCACGGCCTCATGTGGCCGGTCGCGCTGGTCGGCAACCTGTTCGCGGCGACGGCGATGGCCGGATATTTCCGGCGGTGCCACCCGCAGCTGACGATGCACCCCTGAGAATTCCTCGCGTTTGCGGAGCGCGTCGGTCGGGCCTATACTTCGGCCCACCGTCGTAGGGTCGGATCGCACCCGGAAAGGGGTTGGGTGATGACCGCTCAGACCGACGCGACCGCAACCGCACGGGTTTCCGCTCCCGCCGCCGACACCGCGCGCCTCTACCAGGAAGGCCTCGTCGCCGGCATTATCGGAGCCCTCACCGTCGCCCTCTGGTTCCTCGTCGTGGATGTCCTCCACGGACGGCCGCTCTACACACCGACCGTCCTGGGGACGGCGCTCTTCGGCCGGGCCACCGTGGTCGGGTCGTACGACACGCTGCCGGTCTCGATGGACATGGTGCTGATGTTCACGTGGGTCCACGGGCTCACCTTCGCCGCGATCGGCGGAGTGGCGTCGCGCCTGCTCGCGATGGCGGAGCGCAACCCGAACATCGGCTTCGGCGTGCTGCTGCTCTTCGTCGTCTTCGAGTTCGGGTTCACGGTGACGGCGATGCTCTTCGCGGCTCCGGTGTTGAAGGCGCTGACCTGGCCGGCCGTGCTGGTGGCGAATCTCCTGGCGGCCGCTGCGATGGGAGGCTACTTCTGGCTCCGTCATCCGGCGCTCGAGGTCAGCCCCTAGCGCAGTTCGTTTCAGGATCTTTCGGTGACAGTCGGTCGCCCGTCATAGACACCGTGACGACCGGTCGCTGACGAGCGCCCTGCGAGACTCGCGCGTAAATCCCTGTTCGACCGACACTTCCCGTCTGGCACGTCGTCTGGAGCCTCGCCTTCTCGTCTCCCTCGCCAACCAGGGGGGAGCGCCCTGGAGGAAGCCATGAAACGACGCGCCACAGCACTGTGGGGCCTGATGCTTGCGATAGGGATCGGCGTTCCAGCGGCGGCGCAAACTTCTTCCCGGCCGGAACAAGGTGACCGCCACGAGCCTGGCCGACGTGCAGGGGCCCCTGAACAACCTGCCCAACGGTGGCGAGCTGCAGGTGCGCGGGCTGGTGGTGACCGACGCGAACGCGTTCAGCTCAGCGCCCTTCACCACGCTGGTCAGCACCGTGCAGACCAAGCCCGGCACGGAGGTGAAGCTCGTGGGAACGGTCGAGGGCACGCCGTTCGAAGCCAAGATCGAGCGTGGCGAGGTGAAGCTCCAGGGGTTGAGCTTCGCCAATCAAGCCGACTTCAACGCGTTCGTGACGAGGCTCGGAGCTCAGAACAATCTCCGCGAGCTCAGGGTTCAGGCCGTCGTCAACGGGACGCGGATGATTGCGAAGTTCGAGGACGGCCGCGTGCGCACCGAGGTGCGTGACGGCAATCGCGGCCCGGGCAGCGAGCACAGCGGCCGAGATCAGGCGCGGGGCGATCGCGACGACCGCTCGGGTCGCGGCGACCGCGGCGATCGGCCCGACCGGGTCGAGCGCAACGACCGAAGCGACCGCGTCGAGCGTGTCGAACGCACCGAACGCGCCGATCGACTCGACCGGCCGGAGCGGAGCGGCCGCCACTAGAGCCGGAATTTCTTGACATCCGCGGTGGTGGGCGGCGAGATTCGTCGTGTCACCATCGCGGCACAAGGAGCCCTGAGTGCCAGACCGCCGTGCTGCTCTGATTGCCGTCCTTCTTGGTCTCGTCTTCCTTCATCTCGCGTCTTCGGCGCCCGTCGGGGCTCAGGCACGGCCGAATCAGCCCTCGGCGCCTTCCATCGAAGACCGGCCCGTCATCGAGGCTCGGGCCGCAGAGCGCGAGCACTTCCAGCTCAAGATCGGCCCCTCGTACGACGAGGGTGACTTCGGGACGTCCCAGAAGACGCGGACCTTCTTCTTCCCGTTCACGCTGAGGTACCTGGGCGAGCGGTGGGACCTCGGCGTCACCACGTCGTTCGTCCGGCTCGACGCGCCCGGCAACGTCGTCATCGTCGACGGCCAGCCCCAGAACACGCAGGGGGCTGCCGGGGCGCGCGAGGTCAACTCGGGTTTCGGTGACATGATCCTCAAGGGCCGCTACTACGTCGTGGACGATCCCGGCCCCGACTCGTGGCTGCCGACGCTGGCGCCCTTCCTGAAGCTGAAGCTCCCGACCGCTGACGAGAACAAAGGGCTGGGCACCGGCGAGGTGGACTGGGGCTTCGGCCTCGAGTGGGACAAGACCTTCGGAGCGTTCTTCATTTACGGCGACGCGAGCTACACGTTCATGGGTGATCCGCCCGGTCAAGACTTTCACAATCGCCCAGGGGCGAGCGTCGGTGCCGGCTACCGTGTGACGCCCACCATCACCGTCAGCGCGCTGCTCGACTGGCGCCGTGCGATTTCCCGCGGCAACGATCCGCTCGAGCTGAACGGCATGGTCACCTTCAAGGTCTCGCGAACGATCTCCGTGACGCCGAACGTCTTCGTCGGGCTGACCAACGGCAGTCCCGACTGGGGCGGCGGCATCGAGCTGTCCTGGAAGTTCGGTCGCTGGTAAGCTCGTCGCGATTGGAGCAGACGGCTCAATACGCTCTGACCGGCAGTGTCGTCGCCAGCGCCCTCGGGGGCATCACCCTGTCGCTGCTGATCGTCGGCTACGGGTTCACCTCGGCCGACGACGAGACGCCTGATTCCGCACGGCGGCGTCTCTTCCTGATCCGCATCGGCCACGCTGCGGCTGCAGTCTGCTTCGCAGTCACGGCATTCCTCAGCGTGGTCGCCCTGACCTCACGCTCGGGCGTCGCTGACCGCTCGGTCTCGCAGGACGTCCGCGCCCTCGAAGGCCGTATCGGATCGATCGAGGCCAAGGTCCGTGATATTGCACGGTCCATCGATGCGGTGCTGGAGCGCGTGGACCGCACCGACGCAGGAGCCGCCGGCCGCTCGTCGCCTCGCTGAACCATCCCGCCCGCTGGCTGGCGCTCGATTTGCTGTCATGCCTGGTGGGTCACGCGACGCATATGCATTCGATTGCGCATGTCCTGCTGTTCGGCAGCATGGTGGCCGCCGCGATCGGCGCGCTGACCTTCTGCCTCGTCCTCGCCGCCTTCGGCTTCACCCCGGCGGAAGGTCAACCCGACGAGGTGGCCCGCCGCGAGCGCTTCGCGCGGATCGGTCGGCTGGTGGCCGGCACGGGGTTCGGTCTCGCCGCGCTGTTAGGCGTCGTGGGCGTTGCGGCGTCGCCGTCCCGAGCACCGTCGCTCCAACCACAGCTCGAGGCGCTGCGTGGCCGCCTGGGTGACATGACGACGCGGCTCGGACACATCGCCGATCTGGCCGACCATCTGCGCGTTCACGTCGGCGACTGGATGCCGGCGCCCAGGCGTGCCGAGACTCCCACCGCGGCGATCGATCGCGACGAGCGCAGCCACACCGATCGCGCTGCGATCACGCTGCCGGACCGCGCTCCCGTCTCGAACACGCCCGCGGCGTCGGCGCTCCCCGAGCGAGACGTGAGAACGACGGTGCGATCGGTGCTCCCCCACACGGTGACGAGTCGCGAGATTCGCGCGACGACGCCCGAGCCCTCGCCACCGAAGCAGCAGTCTCCCGCGTCGAACGGTGACGTCGCGAGCGCTCCCGCGCCAGCTCCTGACCGGCCGGTGACGCGCCCGGCGTCGCCACCCACGCCGTCTCGACAGGCGGTCGCCGAGCGGACGCCACAATTCGACGTCCCAGCCGTTTCCGCCATCTCACCGCCGTCGAGCCCCGCGGTGCCGGAGAGCCCGGTCGTCGACACGTCGGGCCCTCCGTTCGGACTGGTCGCGCCCCCTGGCGGTCGGCCGGCGAGTGTCAGTGTGGTTCCGCGAGGAGACGGTGTGCTGGGTGATGGAGACAACAAGCTCGAGCGCGGAGGATCGTCACCCGATCCTGACAAGCGTCAGGGCCCACGGCGCGAGTCCACGAGCGGACCGGCGGTTGTGGAGGCCGATCACTCCGAAAAGGGCGGGGGCGGGGACCGCCGCGACGAAGGACGAGGCCCGCGGATGGTGGATCGAGGTGCTCGGAGCGGGGCGCCGACGATCACGACTCGAGGCGTGACGCGGCTCGATCGTGCCGAGCCGGTGGATCGTCAAGACCGCGCCGGCCGTTCCGATCGGATCGATCGCGCCGAGAAAGTCGACAGGGTCGATCGGCCCGAGCGCGTCGAGAAAGTCGAGCGTGTCGAGAAAGTGGAGCGCGTCGAGAGAGTCGAGCGTCCCGAGCGCGTCGAACGCCCCGACCGGATCGAGCGTCCAGACCGTGCGGACAGAATCGAACGTCCCGAGAGGATCGAGCGCCCCGACCGGCCCCAGAAGGTCGAGCGCGTCGAAAGGGTCGAGCGCGTCGAGCGGCGCGAGCGCATCGACCGGCCCGAGCGGAGCGGCCGGCACTAA
>Ga0209377_1001358_pt1 | contig 16614 bp, 17 predicted proteins | sample GraSoiAngelo_141_FD_185898 | JGI IMG/M metagenome (GOLD analysis project Ga0209377, IMG submission 185898) | Grasslands soil microbial communities from the Angelo Coastal Reserve, California, USA - 14_0929_12_40cm (SPAdes) (version 2) | ecosystem: Environmental > Terrestrial > Soil > Grasslands ...
GGCGCCTGAGGTAGTTGGCCTTCGGTGCAATGACGCCGGGGCCGCAGAGCACAGGCTCGATGATCAGCGCGCCGACCTCGTCCTCGTTTTCTTCGAGGATTGCGGCGGTGGCCTCGATGTCGTTGTACGGGAAGATCACGACCAGGTCGGAGACGGCCTTGGGGATCCCCCGGCCGTATGGGATGGCCCGGTAGCCGTTCATGCGGCTCGCGGTGCGACTGTCCATGTCGAGGCTCTGCAGCACATAGTCGTGGGCTCCGTGGTAGGCCCCTTCCGCTTTCGCGATTTTGTCCCGGCCCGTGTACGCCCGCGCGGTCCGAATCGCGTGCATCGTCGCCTCGGTGCCGCTGTTGCACAGCCGTACCTTCTTCATCGACGGCACGGCCTTCCGCACGGCCTGGATGTAGTCGATGTACAGTTCGCTCGTCACCCCGAGCATCGACCCGGACTCGAGTTGCTTGATCACCTCGAGGGCGATGTCCCGGTTGTTGTGGCCGAGGAGCAGGGCGCCGAAGCCCATCATGAGATCGAGGATCTTGTTGCCGTCGACGTCGTAGATGTAGCCGCCGTCGCCGTAGTCGGCGAGGAACGGATGCGGCCTGAAGTACCGGACGTTGCTCTCGACCCCGCCAGGCGTGATCCGAACGGCGCGTCGCCAGAGCTGCCCGCTCTTCTTGTGTCGCGTCAGATACTTGCGGCTGAACTTCTGGGACGGCAACGGATCACCTCCAAGTGAAAACAAGGTCGGCGCGGCCGCCGACGCACGGGATTCGAGGTCGCCGAAGACCCGAGAATCCCGGTTCACCTGGGCATTCCTAAAAGGCGTCTAGAAATATGAAAAGCTTTCGCGCATAGTTTGCGCTTTGTATATCAAATGTGAAAGATTAGAAAAGTATAGTCGAGAGCTAAACGGATGGCCAACCGTCGACGGGCTCTGGCCCGGGCTCGGCGCCGACGGGGTTCATAAGGCGACGGTACAAACTGGTCCGTCGGAAGCCATTATGAGCCCTCCATCCGACCCGCCCGGTTCCTGTCGAACGTCCATTTCTGTCCTTTGGGGATGAGACGGGCCACCGCCCAAACGGAGGCCACGAACGAGCGACCGATGGGGCCACCTCGAGACGGCCTTCGTAGCATTGACTTGATGCGTGGGGCAGGATTTGAACCTGCGAACCCCTACGGGACAGGATTCTGAGCCCTGCGCCTTTGACCAAGCTGGGCCACCCACGCACGACGCAGCCGGAGGCGGCATGGGCTCGTAATAATCTTGCGGTGGACATTGGGAGGAGCGCAGGTCTAAGCGGTCCCCGACCATCCTGAGGAGGACGTGTTCGAAAAACGTGAGGCGCGGTTCTTCCCCGGGTTGCGACGCGGTGACGCGTGGGCGAAGGCCTGGGACTGGTGGGGACGCCAGGGATTCCTTCTCGCGAAGACGGGGCCGTACCGGTTCCACGGATCCTCGCATTACTCGCGGATCGGATTGCGTCGCGAGTTCGACTTGATCATCGACGATGTCTCGGGTGGATCGAACCTCGATCTGACATTCAGCGCGCAGATTACCGACGAAGGGCTCATCGCCGGTGCCGTCGCCGCGGTATTTCTCCTTCCCGTTGCGGTGCTCGGCGGTGCGGTGTCCTATTCGGAGTACGAGACGGACGCGCAGAATCTCATCGTCGCCTTCTGGCAATTCTTCTCCGCGCGGCCCGGAGCCACGACGGACAAACCGACCCCCGCGATGCCGGCGCCATGCAAGGGCTGTGGTGCGGCGCTTCTCCCGGACTGGAAGGTGTGTCCGTACTGCGGACGCGCCCGAGACTGAGCGGACGCAAGTGGCGAGATCGCCGGCTCACCGGTGTCGCTTCATGATTTTCATGAATCCGTTCGAGTCGAAGACTTCGAGTTGTCGATCCGACAGGGTGGACCGGAATTCATCCCACGTGATGACTTCGATTCGGTTGTTCCGACCTTTCGTGAATTGAATCCCGTCGGTCCCTTTGACTCGGCCGGGCCTCAATCCTTTCTTCTTTGCCTTCTCGATGGCCTCCTCGACGCTCACGGGTTCCATGACCATCCGATCCCTCCTCGACGAGGTCCGACTCGCGCGCGTTTGCATCCGGGCGTCGCTATATAATGGTTGTTTCAGGGAGGCGCTCGCATCCGCAAGGAGACTTTCTAATGCACCGGTCGTATGTCGATTGGTGCCGCGGTTCGGCTCTTCCGGGATTCGAGGATTGGGGAACGTCGAGGTGACCCCGGACCTCGCGCTCCATGTTGGCATGATCCTCGGCGAGGCCTACGGAAGCACGATTGTCGGACGCGATCCGCGCGTCACCGGGCCGATGCTCGTCGAGGCGCTCACCGCGGGACTCCTCTCCTCGGGCGCACCCGCGGCTGAGGCGGGCCTCGTCTCGACGCCGACCCTGGCGCGCGGTGCCCGTGAATTCGCATGCGGCGCGGTCGTCACGGCATCCCACAACCCGGCCCCCTACAACGGAATCAAGCTCTGGAATCCCGACGGGATGGCCTTCGATGAGGACCAGCAACGGGAGATCGAGGAAGCGCTCGACCGAGGCCATTTCCCGATGCCCACCTGGGACGGTGTCGGCGCAATCTCGTCCCGTCCCGATCTGGTCGAGCAGCATGTGGAGTCGATCCTCAAGGACGTGGGGACGGCGAAGCTTCGCGTCGTTGTTGACTGCGCCTGCGGTGCGACGGCGACGATCACGCCGTTCCTCTTGCGGCAGATGGGATGCGACGTGATCGCGATCAACGCGCAGGCGGACGGACACTTCCCAGGCCGAGATCCCGAGCCGCTCGAAGAGAATCTCGCGGTCCTCGCGTCGACCGTTCGCGCGGTCCACGCCGACCTCGGCATCGCGCATGACGGCGACGGAGATCGCATGGTGGCCGTCGACTGCGAAGGACAATTCGTCGGCGGTGACGCGCTCCTCGCCCTCTTCGCCCGCGAGGAAGTCCGACGCGGCCTCGTCGTACCCGTGGATGCGTCGATGGTCCTCGACGATCTTCTCCCGAAGGCGAAGATCTGGCGCACGCGGGTCGGAGACGTCTACGTGGCCGCGGAGCTCAAGCGTCGCGGGGCCGATTTCGGAGGCGAACCGTCCGGGACGTGGATCTTCCCGAAGGCGACCCTGTGCCCCGACGGCGTCTACGCCGCAGCGCGACTCGTCGCGATGGTCGCCCACCGTCCGCTCGACGCGATGGTGCGAGACGTCCCTCGCTATCCCGTGCTTCGCGGATCGGTCCCATACGATCCCACGAAACGCGGGCAGATCGAAGCCCGTCTCGACGGGGTCCTGCGTGCGCTCGATGGCGAAGTGAGCACGGTCGATGGATGGCGGCTCCAGTTCGACGACGGCTGGTGTCTCGTCCGTTTCTCCGGGACCGAGCCGAAGATCCGGCTGACCGCCGAGTCGCGGGACGCGGCCAGAGCAAACGAGATATATTCCACGGTCCTATCGAGCGCGAAAGGTGCCACCGAATGAAGGCCGTGGTCCTCGCGGCCGGAGAGGGCACCCGGATGCGTCCCCTCACGGCCAATCTTCCGAAGCCCCTTCTCCCGGTGGCCGGGAAGCCGTTTCTCCGGCACACGCTGGAGGCGCTCCGCTCCGCGGGCATCGCGCAGGTGGCCGTCCTGATCGGATGGCAAGGCCATCGGATCCGCGAGAGCCTCGGAGACGGCGAAGCGTTCGGCCTCTCGATCGCGTACGAGGAACAGACGGAGCGGCTCGGGACCGCCCATGCGATCGGATGCATGCGGTCCCACGTCGACGGACCGTTCTTGAGCGTGAATGGCGACGTGGTCGTGTCGGCGGAGGCGCTCGCCGCAATGATCGCCTACCGCCAGAAGGTCCGCGCTCCCGTCATCGGGCTCGCGGAGGTCCCGAATCCGGCGGCGTTCGGCGTCGTCGAGTTGAACGACGGCAAGGTGACCGGCCTGGAAGAAAAACCGCGGCGACCGAAGTCGAACCTGATCAATGCAGGCATCTACGCATTCGACGAGGACATCTTCCCCCTCATCGACAAGACCCCGAAGTCTCCTCGCGGGGAGTACGAAATCACCGACACGATTCGGGCGTTGATGGAGACCCAGGACGTCTACGGATTCCGCCTCCCGGGCGAATGGATTGACGTCGGTCGCCCGTGGGACCTCCTGCGCGCGAACGCGGCGCTCCTCGCACCGCTTAAGGGAGCGAGCCACGGCGACGTGGACGGAGGCGCGACCTTGATCGGCGAGGTCCTCGTCGAGGCGGGCGCGCGGGTCCGGCGGGGCGCATACATCGAGGGCCCGACGGTCATCGGCCCGGGCGCGGAGATCGGCCCGAACTGCTACATCCGGCCGTCGACGTCCATCGGGGCGAAGGCGAAAGTGGGAAACGCGTGCGAAGTGAAGAACTCCATCCTCATGGCCGGCACGCATGTCCCACATCAGAACTACGTCGGCGACAGCATCCTCGGAGAGCGCTGCAATCTCGGCGCCGGGACAAAGGTCGCCAACCTACGGCTCGACGAGGCGCCGATTCGCGTCGTGTGGAGGGGATCCGAAGTGGACACGGGGCTCCCGAAGCTCGGGGTGATCATGGGAGACGACGTCAAGGTCGGCATCAACGCGTCGATCGACGCGGGGACGATCATCGGGGAGGAATCGTTCCTCGGTCCGGGCTCCCACGCCCGCGGGAACATCGCGCCCCGCAGCCGGATTTTCTGAGGTGTCGGGTGAAGATTGCCCAGGTCTCGCCGTGGTTCTTCCCGCACCTCGGCGGGGTCGAGAGCCACGTGCGCTCCGTTTCGCGGGAGCTCGCGGCCCGTGGCCATCAGGTAACGGTCGTCACGTCGCAACACGACCCGTCCCTCCCTTCGGAAGAGACCTTGGACGGGTTTCGGGTCCTCCGGGTGAAGCCGCGAATGGTCGTCATGCGCACGCCGATCACGCCTAAGATGCGCGCCACCATGCGTGGGCTTCCCGTGGACATCGTCCACGCCCATTCTCCGCCGCCGCTCGCCTCCCACTATACCGGGGCCGTCGCCGTCGAGAGAGGCACCCCCTACGTCGTCACGTATCACTGCGACGTCGAGTTGCCTTCAGCCCTGGGGACCCTTGCGGAGTCCATCTACCGACGGAGCCTAGGCGAATCCACCCTACGGAACGCGGCTCTGGTCGTCGTCACGACGCGGACATACGGCGCGACCAGTCGCGCGGTCTGGCGGCATAACCCGGTCGTCGTGCCCAACGCGGTCGACCACCGGCGGTTCCGACCGGACGTCGACGGGAGCGTCATTCGCGATCGTCTGAACATCCCTCGCGAGACGCCCGTCGCGCTCCTCGTCGGCCGGATCGTCCCGCACAAAGGGGTCGAGCACTTCATCGAAGCCGCGCGGTTCGTCCCGGAAGCCCGGTTCCTCGTCGTGGGTGAAGGATCCCTCCTCGAGGCGATGAAACGTTTCGCTGGGACGATGGGCGTGACCGATCGGGTGCGCTTCCTCGGACGCGTCTCCGACGAAAACCTCCCGAAGGTCTACGCTGCGTGCGACGTCTTCGTGCTCCCGAGTGTCTCGCGGCTCGAGGCGTTCGGAATCGTCGCGCTCGAGGCGATGGCGACCGCGAAACCGGTGATCGTCGCCGACATCCCCGGCGTGAGGGAGGTGATCGAGGACGGCCGTGAGGGGCTCCTCGCGGACCCGATGAACGCCCGGGACCTCGCGGAGAAGATCCGGCGGCTCCTCGGGGACCCGGAGGCGCGCCGCGTGATGGGCGAGCGCGGTCGGGAGAAAGTCCTCGCATCGTTTGGTATCGAGCGCGTGACGGACCAGATCGAGAGCGTCTATCGGGCCGTCCTCGGCCGACGGAACGGGCCTACGTCACGACCTTGAGAGAGGTCCTCTGCCCTTTGTTCGTCCACGCGGCCCACGAATCCTCGGTGTACGGATAGCCGGTGATGAGGTGGATGCCGCCGAACTTGTTGAACAGCGCGCGGTCCTCGTCGGACGGCTCATAGACCCCGCTCGGATGGGAGTGGACGGTGCCGACGACCGAGAAGTCGGCGGGGAGGGTGTGGAGCTGAAAGATCGCGTGGCGCTTCCCGCTGACCGTCCCCGGGACCAGGATCAGCTCCGTGATCATGCCCTCCTCGGCCCGAAGGATCGCGCCGAACTCGCGGGGATACATGTCGCGGGACGCCTCCAATATCATCCGCAAAGTCTTGCGGGCGATCGCCGTCACGCGCTTCATCGGACGCCCTCACTGTCGGGACAGCTTCTCCTCGATGCGTCGGTAGAAATCGTCTCGGAACCGGATGAACTTGGCGCGACGCTCCGAGCCGGTCAGGACGACATCCTCCGTCCCTTTCAGCGTCGACTCGTGCTGTCCGTCCATCACGAGGAGGCATTCCTTCGGCTTCCTCAGCCGGATGTGGACCTGGCCCGAAGCGGGGAACACATGGGGACGAGACGCCGGCTTGAACGGGGCGATGGCCGTCACGATCATCGCTTCGACGTGCGGGTCGACGATCGGCCCGCCCGCGGACATCGAATAGGACGTGGAGCCCGTCGGGGTCGCGACGATCACACCGTCCGCGCGGACCCGCTCCACCATCTCTTCGCCGAGTCGAATCTCGAAGTGGCGGATTTTCGCGACCTGAGCGGTGTGGACGACCGCCTCGTTCGTGCAGTCGAACATCCGCTCGCCGTCCACGGTGACCTTGAGACGCATTCGTTCTTCGACCTTGTAGTCCCCGCGCGCGATCCGATCGAGGTATTCGTCGACCTCTTCCGCGTAGACCTCCGCGAGGAAACCGAGCGACCCCGAGTTGATTCCGAGGACCTTGGCGTCGGAGAGCTGAAGGGCCCGCAAGATCGTGCCATCTCCGCCAATCGCCAGGACGACGTCCGCTTTCATGTGGGCCAGCGGCATCCCGTTGCGGCCGAAGACCCGCGCCAGATCCGACTCGAGGATGACTTCGTGAGTGGGTTCGAGCCGCCCCACGACGTGCTTCGCGGAGTCCAATGCGCTCGGGATGTTCGGATTCGCAGTGATGCCGATCTTCACCGGATTACCTCCCATGCCTTTCGATCTCCGACCGCGACGAGATCCGTCCTCGCCTTCGACTCGAGGGGGAGGTCGAGCTCCCGTCCGTTCAGGTCAAGGACGAGCCCTCCGGCTTCCCGCACGATCAACGTCCCCGCAGCGATGTCGACGGCGCGGAGCTTCGTGTCGACGACCCCGCTGTGCATGTAGTACAGATCTGCCGCGCCGCGGGCCACCAGACACAGGTCCAACGACGCCGCACCGAGGCTCCGCACCCGCCTCGCGAGGCGTGCGACGCGGTCGGCGTCCGGGTGGGCGTTGCTTCCGAGGTATACCGTGAAGAGAATGTCTTTCGGATCGTAAGGGTGAACGTGAATCGGTCGGCCGTTGAGCTTCGCGCCGTGTCCTTTGGCCGCATAATAGGTCGCGCCCGAGACGAGGTCCCGGACGAGCCCCTCCTCGATGTCCGCGAGGTGGGACTGACCGATCGCCATGGAGACCGAGTACGCGGGCACCCCTCGGAGCGCGTTGTGCGTGCCGTCGATCGGATCGAGGACGAGGGTCGCGTCTCCTCCGCGGTCGACGAACCCTGCCTCTTCGCTGAGCACGTTGAGGCGGGCGTCTTCATAATCGAGGACTCTGAGGACGGCGGCCTCCGCCACGCGATCGATTCGTGTGCTCGGGGCGCCGTCGGCGCCGCGTCCCAGGACCTCAGCCGGATCCTCGGCGAGCTCGGCAACCGCGTGCTGAACCGCCTCCGCGAGCTCGAGGAGAAGCTCCTTCACCGGGCGACCTACCCTCTTTCTTGATATAGAATTATGGGGACTGTTCTCCCCAGGCCGGCCGATAACGGGACCGCCTTGGGTTCTGACGGTATGCTTATATAGAAGTCCAAGTATAGGCAGGCGTCCGAATCCGATATTCGGAGGAACTTACATGATGCCAGCAGGTACGCCGATTCTAGTCTTGAAGGAAGGAACGCGCCGCGAGCGCGGCAAGGGAGCGCAGTTCAACAACATCGCGGCCGCGAAGGCGGTTGCGGATGCGGTTCGCTCAACCTTGGGCCCGCGCGGCATGGACAAGATGCTCGTAGACAGCCTCGGAGATGTCGTCATCACGAACGATGGCGTCACGATCCTCAAGGAGATTGACATCGAACACCCCGCCGCGAAGATGCTCGTCGAGGTTGCGAAGACCCAGGACGAGGAAGCCGGCGACGGAACCACGACGGCCGTGATCTTGGCAGGGGAGCTGCTCAAGAAGGCGGAGGACCTCATCGACCAGAACATCCACCCGACCGTGATCGCGGCCGGGTATCGCCAGGCCTCGGACAAGGCCCACGAGGTTCTCGAGAAGGTCGCGTCGAAAATCTCGATCAAAGACCTCGATACCCTGAAGAAGGTCGGGATGACCTCGATGTCGTCCAAGTCCGCAAGTGGCCACAAGGAGCTCCTGGCGGACATCGCCGTGAAGGCGGTCACGACGGTCGCCGAGCAGAAAGCCGACGGATCGTACTTCGTCGACGATGACAACATTCAGATCGTCAAGAAGCAGGGCGGTTCGATCGCGGACACGCAGCTGGTCGACGGGATCATCGTCGACAAGGAACGCGTGCACCCCGGGATGCCCAGCGAGGTCAAGGACGCGAAGATCGCCCTCGTCGACGCGGCCCTCGAGGTCAAGAAGACCGAGATCGACGCGAAGATCGAGATCACGGACCCGACCCAACTCCAAGCCTTCCTCAACGAGGAAGAGGCGATGTTGAAGCGCATGGTCGAGATCGTGAGGAAGAGCGGCGCGACTGTGATCTTCTGCCAGAAGGGCATCGACGATCTCGCGCAGCACTACCTCGCGAAGCAGGAGATCTACGCGGTACGCCGGGTCAAGAAGTCGGACATGGAGAAGCTCGCGAAGGCGACCGGTGGCAAGGTCGTGACGAAGCTCGACGAGCTCTCGAAGGACGACCTCGGCTTCGCCAAGCAGGTCTACGAGAAGAAGATCGGCGATGACCAGATGACGTTCGTCACGGGATGCAAGAACCCGAAGGCGGTCTCGATCCTCCTGCGCGGAGGGACCGAGCATGTCGTCGACGAGCTCGAGCGGTCCCTCGAGGACGCGACGAGCGTCGTCGCGGTCGCGATCGAGGACGGCAAGGTTATCACGGGCGGCGGTTCGAGTGCGATGGAGATCGCCCTGGCCCTGCGCGACTTCGCGTCGACCGTTGGCGGGCGCGAGCAAATCGCCATCGAGGCGTTTGCGGACGCCGTCGAGGTCATCCCGCGGACCCTCGCGGAGAACGCGGGCTTGGACCCGATTGACATCCTGATCGAGCTGCGCCAGCAACACAAGAAGGGGAACAAGTCCGCGGGGATCAACGTCTTCAGCGGCAAGGTCTCCGATATGAAGAAAGAGAACGTGATCGAGCCGATCCGGGTCGGGAGTCAGGCAATCTCCTCGGCGACGGACGCCGCGGTCATGGTGCTTCGGATTGACGACGTCATCGCAGCCAGGTCCGGCGGCGGCGGAGCCCCGGGCGGCGGCAAGGGCGGCGAGGGCGGCGACGGGGGCGACGGCGAAGAGTTCTGAGGGGCCCCTTGCGGGGCCTCGGTGGTCCCCATGGTCTCGGAACCGTCTGGCGAGGGGGAGCGTCCCTCCCCTGACGCCATCGACCGCATCGTCACGCGCCTAGGTGCTCACCGGAGTCTCCCCGCGGTGGGCGGGACCAGCCCACCCGCGTTGGGGCCTCCCTCGCCCGTTGCGGACGAGAGCCATCTGACCCGGGAGCCCGTCTCGGAAGTCGTTGTCGGCCCCTCGTCGATCTACGTCACCCTCGAACTCCGGGGCGCATCCCGCGAGACCTTGGAAGTCACCACGACCCAGAACCGGCTCACGGTCCATGCGTTGGACGCGGAACGGCGGGTGTTCCATCGCGAGATCGACCTGCCCAAGCCGGTCGAGCCGAACGCGGTCAGCGTCACGTACCGGAACGGCGTGCTCGACGTGACCCTCCGTCGGGTCCGTGCTCATCGCATCCGATTCAAGCGAGGTACCTGAGATGAACGAGAAATCGCCCGCCCTCCAGGACGAAGACGAGGCGCAGGACGACGGGGCCGCTCCCCGGGACGAACTCGCCGAGCTGCGCCGCCAGAACGAAGAACTGCTGACGAAACTGAAGTATCTGCAGGCGGAGTTCGAGAACTACCGCAAGCGGGTCGACCGGGACGCCGCGACGGTCGTCAAGTTCGCGCACGAGCTCCTGCTTTCACGCCTCCTGCCAGTCATCGACGAAATGGACGCCGCGGTCGCGGCGCTCGAAGGAAAGGCCGGGGAAGGCGTCCGGATGGTCCGCGACAACCTGGCGAAAGTCCTCCAGGAGGTCGGCCTCCAGGAGATTCCCGCCGCAGGGCGGGTCTTCGACCCGTACGAGATGGATTGCATCGAGCAGGTGCCCGATCCCGAGCTGAAAGACGGCATCGTGAAGTCGGTCGTGCGGAAGGGCTATCGGCTCCACGATCGCGTCTTGCGTCCCGCTCAAGTCATCGTCGTCAAGAACAGAGGTGAAACAAATGGCTAAGATCATTGGAATCGACCTCGGCACGACCAACTCCGAGGCCGCGTACATGGAAGGGGGAACGCCGCGGATCATCCCGAGCGCCGAGGGCAGCGCGTACGGAGGGAAGATGTTCCCGTCCGTCGTGGCCTTCACGAAGGATGGCATCCTCGTCGGTGAACCGGCGAAGCGCCAGGCGGTCCTGAACCCCGATCGGACCGTGATGCAGATCAAGCGGAAGATGGGGACGGACTACAAGGTCCGGATCGACGGGAAGGATTATACGCCGCAGGAGATTTCCGCGATGATCCTCCGGAAGATCAAGACGGACGCGGAGGCGTTCCTCGGCCAGCCGATCAACCAGGCCGTGATCACGGTCCCGGCGTACTTCAACGACAACCAGCGGCAGGCCACGAAGGATGCGGGCAAGATCGCCGGCCTGGACGTCCTCCGTCTCGTCAACGAGCCGACGGCGGCCGCCTTGGCGTACGGCCTCGACAAGAAAGGAGAAGGCAAGATCGCGGTCCTCGACCTCGGAGGCGGCACCTTCGACGTGACGCTGATGGAGATGGGCGAGGGCGTCTTCGAGGTCATCGCGACGTCGGGGGACACCCAGCTCGGCGGCATGGACATGGACAACGCGATCATCCAGTGGCTCGTGGCCGAGTTCCGGGCCGAGCACGGCGTGGACATCTCGAGCGACAAGCAGGCGATGCAGCGGCTTCGCGACGCGGGCGAAAAGGCCAAGATCGAGTTGACGAGCGCGACCGAGACGACGATCAACTTGCCATTCATCGCCCAGAAGTCCGGGCAGCCGGTTCATTTGGAGAAGAAGGTCACCCGCGCGAAGCTCGAGCAGCTGATCGAGCCCGTGCTGAATCGTCTCGACGGGCCGATTCGCCAAGCCTTCAAAGACGGCGGGTGGCAGTACCGGGACGTCAACCACGTCATCTTGGTCGGAGGTCCGACGCGCATGCCGGCCGTCCAATCCCGGTTCGAGAAGATCCTCGGCCGGCCCGCGGAGCGGACCGTCGACCCGATGCAGTGCGTCGCGCTCGGCGCGGCGATCCAAGCTGCGGTCCTCAGCGGCGAGGTGAAGGACATCCTCTTGCTCGATGTGACCCCCTTGAGTCTGGGCGTCGAGACGAAGGGCAGCATCTTCACGAAGCTGATCGAGCGGAACACGACGATCCCCTCGCGGAAAAGCGAGATCTTCACGACCGCGGCGGATGGCCAGACGAGTGTCGAGGTCCACGTGCTCCAGGGCGAACGCGCCATGGCCGGAGACAACGTGAGCCTGGGTCGGTTCTATCTCACGGGCATTCCGCCGGCGCCCGCAGGCGTCCCGAAGATCGAGGTTACCTTCGACATCGACGCGAACGGCATCCTGAACGTCTCCGCGAAGGACATGGCGACCGGGAAGACGGAAAAGCTCACGATCGTGGCCCCCCAGCGGATGGACAAGGGGAAGATCGACTCCGCGGTCCGGGATGCGGAGAGCCACGCGGAGGAGGACCGGCGTCGCCGCGAGTTCGTGGAGCTGCGGAACCATGCGGACCAACTCGTCTACGCGACGGAGAAGCTCCTGAAAGAGCACGGCTCCGCGATTTCGGAAGGCACCCGCAAGGCCGTCGAGGAGAAGCTCGAGGCCCTCCGGAAGGTCCTGACGACGGACGACATCTCGGTGCTCCGCGCCGCAATCGACGCCCTGAACCAGGAGGCGCAGAAGATCGGCGTCGAGATGTACGGGAAAGGCGGACCGGCGGAAGCCCCGCCGCCGGGCGCCGGCGACTCGGGCGGATCATCGGACCCGGGCGTCGTGGACGCGGACTTCGAGGATGTGGACAAGAAGTGAGCGGGGCCATCCCGCGGGAAGAAGCGCCACATGGCCGACGAAGACTACTATGAGAGGCTCGGCGTCCCTCGCGGGGCGACCAAGGACGAGATCAAGCGGGCGTACCGCCGGCTCGCCAAGAAGCACCATCCGGACCTGAACAAGGACAACCCGAAGGCCGCGGAAGAGAAGTTCAAGCAGATCTCCGAGGCGTACGAGGTCCTCGCGGACGACGAAAAGCGTCGCATCTACGACCAGTTCGGCGCGGACGGCCTCAAGCAGCAGGTCTGGGGCGGCGAAGGGTTCGACTGGTCCCGGTTCACCCACGCCGGGGATGTCGAGGACATCTTCGGCCGGGACCTGTTCGCGTCGTTCTTCGGGCAGAGCGGGGGGCTTGGTGGGTCGCTGTTCGAGCAGTTCTTCGGCGGTGGGTCGGTCGCCCGGCGTCGCGGCCCGGCGCCCGGCCAGGACGCCCGCGTCGAGGTCGAGCTGGACCTCGAGGAGGTCGCTCGAGGCGGACGGAAGGAGGTCACGGTCCATTACCCGATGACCTGCCCGGCGTGCCGAGGTACGGGGGCCGAAGGGGAGCGCCTCGTCACCTGTCCGACGTGCCTCGGCCGGGGCCAGGTGAGCGCTTCCCAGCGGCGGGGCTACAGTCAGTTCATCACGATCACGACGTGTCCGAAGTGCAATGGGCGCGGCCAGTGGCCGGAGCGACCGTGTCCGCGCTGCCATGGAGACGGACGGATCGCGGAAACGCGGACGATCGCCGTGGAGATCCCGCCCGGCGTGCCGGACGGAGTCCAGCTTCGGGTCCCCGGCCGCGGTCTCGCGGGAGACGCCGGGGCGCCGCCCGGCGACCTCTACGTGGCGGTGCATGTCCGCCCGCACGAACGCTTCGCCCGTGAAGGCGACGACATCCTGTTCGAACTGCCGATTACCTTCACCCAGGCAGCCCTGGGCGCGGAAGTCGAGGTCCCAACCCTTGACGGCACGAGTCGCCTGCGGATCCCCGCGGGGATCCAGAGCGGCACGATCCTCCGGCTTCGCGGCAAGGGCCTCCCGCCGTTCCAAGAATCGGGTCGGGGAGACCAGTTGGTCCGCGTGATCGTGCAGACGCCGAGTCGGTTGTCGGCGGAGGAGCGTCGTCTCTTCGAGCAACTCCGGGGGCTACGGGACGAGCCCGCCCACCGGGGGGCGTTCGATCGGTTTCGGAGACCCTAAGGCGACGGGATTCCCGCCAGGTAGGACACGAGCTTGATCATTCCGTAGAAGGCCACGAGCGCCCCTACGACCGTTACGATTGCCAGCGCGTCCCGAAGAAGCAAGCCCTTCGCGTCGAGTTCCGTTCCGACCTGAGTCGGAGCAACCTGATCCTGCAGGATATGTATCTCCTCTCCTGCGATTATGCTGGAGCTCGGTATGAATCGCTTCCGCCACGGAAATCAGAGATGTGAATCATTCCTGGTAACGTCGGAATCGGGGAAGGATTATGAGTCCGCCCCCGGTTTCGTCGTCGGCCGATGCGAAAAGTCCTGGGGATCCTCACCGAAGACTTCCGACTCTATCACGATCTCGTCGCCGCCATGAAGGCCCGCGACCTTCCGTTCACGAGTCTGTCGTTCGCCCGTCGCGTGCCGGACGCCGTCGGCGCGATTTTGACGTCCCCCGCGGAGGCGAGCCGTGTCCACCTTCGAAACGTCGTGCCCGTCGACGACATCGACTCGTCGATCGCGAAAGCCCTCCAGCTCTTGCGCGGCAAGTCGGAATGGGCGGAGCTCCGAATCGGCGTTGATCCAGGTCGAGAGCCCGGCGTCGCGATCATCGGCGACGGCGAGGTGATTGACACACGGATTGCGGCGAGCCCGGAGGCGGTCGCCTTCCACGTCCGCCAGGCGGTCCGCACGTTCCCGGCGAAAGATATTCGCGTACGGGTCGGCCTCGGCGATCCGACGAACCGGGACCGGATCCTGAAGGCGCTTGCGAGGGACGCGCTCCGCGTGGAGGTCGTCGATGAAGCGGGGACCACACACCGCACCGCACAGCCTGATGTGGACGCGGCGATTGACATCGCGAAGTCCTCCGGACGGCGTGTGGAAGCCCCCGTCGAGATTCGGCCTACGCCCGGAGAGGTCCGCGAGATCCAACGGCGGTCCCGCCTCGACAGCGGAGGCGTCGTGACGATCTCGTCCGAGCTCGCCGGCGCCGTGGCCCGAGGCGATCTCACCCTCGAAGAAGCGATCGCCCGCGCGCGGCGCAAGGAAGGGCAGTCACAGGGCTAGGCTGTACCGCGTCTCGAGCTCCTTGCGGCGTTTGAAGTACATCTCTTCCGCGATCTCGCCGGCCGCGAGCTTCGCCTCCAACGCCTCGAGCTCGCGGGCGAAATCCGATTTGAAAGACGACGTGTACTCCTTCACGACGCGTTCGAGGAGGTCCAACAGGTCCTTTCCCCGTTGTGTCACCTGGTACACGATTCGCGGCCGACCGTTCGGCGGGAAGATGGCGGCACGGTCGACGAGGCCCCACGCGAACAGCTCGACGAGTTGCTTGTCCACGGAGGTCCGGCGGATCTTCAGTTTCTTCGCGAGATCCTCCGGATGATCGAACCCTTGCTGGAGCAAGCGGAGGATTTGGCGGCGTGTCTCCGAACCCGCAATCCGGATCAGCTCCAGCGGCTCCGGCATCCCGGCCGGCGAGTCGTGTCGGCCTACTTCAACGTTCTTCCCCTTCGCATCGGACGTCGTCTCCCTGGAGGGAGATGATGTCGGGACACCGGCGGAAGGTATCATTATTATCCGCGAGGCTTGCATAAATAAACCGGGTCCCATCGACTCTGCATGTTCGGACACAAGAACACCGGGCTGCGGGAGACGGTGCCGCGTTCCCAGGCACACGATGACGCGGCGAAGTCGACGCGGACCCACCAAAAGACCGAGACGTGGATGACGAAGAAGCCGATCGAGGCCATCGCGCGGAAGGAAATGTATTTCGCTGTGGCCTCCACTTTCCGGTGGAGCCAATGAAGCGGAAGGACATCCTCCGAAAGCTTGAGGAACGGCTCGCGCGGGGCGAGATTAACGAGAAGACGTACTTGGAGATCAAAGCCCGCTACGATTCAGAGCCGGAGGAACCGGAGGAGTCGGAACCCTCCCAGCCGGCGATGCCGGACCTGGGTGAGGCGATCGGCGCCGTGGTCGCGCAGGCAACCGCCGAGGCCGGCCGCCACGCGGAGCACGCCGGTCACGTCATCGGCGAAGCGATGCGTGCGGTCGACTTCTCAGGGATCGGGACGCAGCTGAGCGAGGAGTCGATTAAGATCCTCGGCAGCGGTGTCGTGAGCGGGAACCCGATCAAGACGGTCGAATTCAAGTCCGCGGGGAGCGCGCGGGTCCAAGGTCCCCTGGAGGCCGAGACCGCCCGCATTGCCGGGTCCTGCATCTTCGAGGCCGACGTTCATGTGGAGGAATTCCGCTCTGCGGGCTCGACGCGAATCGCCGGGAATCTGAAGGCCGAGGAGGTCGAGACGAGCGGCGCGCTCCAGGTCGACGGCTCCATCGAGGCCGAAGAGATTTCCTCGAGTGGTTCGCTGACCGTCAAGGGGCGAGTCGACGCCGAGGAATTCCGATCAAGCGGATCTGTTCGCATCGACGGCGGGCTGAAGGCCGAGGAAGTCGCGATCGATCTGGGCGGGACATCGAAGATCTCGACGATTGAGGCGGAGGAGATCCGCGTGAAGGCCACCGGTGGCTTTTTCCGCATCCGCGGGGAGCTGACGGCCGACCGCATCGAAGGCGAAGAGATCGAGCTCGAGGCGACGACCGCCGCGTTCGTCAAGGGCGAAGAGGTCCGGATCGGTCCCCACTGCCATATTGACGTCGTCGAAGGGAAAGAGCTCGTCGTGCACTCGTCGAGCGAGGTCCGCGAACGTCGGACCCCATCCTGATTTGTCAACTTTGTCCGACGACGATTATCGTCCCGGAACCTTGATATAAGCCGGGGGAGTTCGAACCGGTGTGCCTGAGCGGATTGTCCTCAAGGTGGCCGAAGCGCCCCAGTCGGATGTCGGTTTGGGCCGCGCACGGGTCGACACGAAGACCCGCGTCGCGCTCGGCGTGGACGTGGGCGAAATCATCCAGATTCTCGGCAAGAAGTCCACCGCCGCGAAGCTCTTCCGGGTCATGCAAGAGG
>Ga0209377_1001363_pt1 | contig 16578 bp, 12 predicted proteins | sample GraSoiAngelo_141_FD_185898 | JGI IMG/M metagenome (GOLD analysis project Ga0209377, IMG submission 185898) | Grasslands soil microbial communities from the Angelo Coastal Reserve, California, USA - 14_0929_12_40cm (SPAdes) (version 2) | ecosystem: Environmental > Terrestrial > Soil > Grasslands ...
GCACACGACAACATCGGCCACCTGCAACACAACGGCCGCGCGTGGAGGCAGCCGAAGTGCTGGTGGACTAACGCTTAGTGTCTGGTGTTGGCCGGTGCTCTCAAGTGGAGAACACGGCGGGAAGAACTGAAAATCCGCGTGTCGGCAGTTCGATTCTGCCCCTGGCCACTTCTAGCACAACGATTTATCGAACGTCTGTTCTCGCCCATTTCAACCCGAACAACTTCACGCTCGAGGGGCAACCATTGTTGCATCGGCTCTGGGCCTCCGAAGCCCTCTTTGCCCTCGGCGCAGTCCTCGCGATGCTCTTCTGCATCTAGCTCGCAAGTCGCCTCCTTCGATCCCCGCGACTGCGGCTGCCAAACACGTGCGTGAAGCTGGCGACGCCCGCCTCAATCGCTTCAGATCGTCCTATCGCAGGAGTCTTTGGATCGGCCGCCACCCAATGAGGATGACGTGGTTATCGACGAGCGCCTGACGAAACTCGGCGCTGGACATGACATCGACATCGCGCTGGCGCCAGGCGGCATCCCAAACCGGGAAGTTCACGGTGACGGCCCGCATCTCCGCGTCGTCGTGCGCGAGATGCACGAAGAGCTCGCTGACGCCGGGTTGCAGATGCTTGACGACATCGATGTAGTAGTCCTTCCATGCAGCGGGCTGCACGTCTCCCTGCGGGGAGAAGATCGCGTCGGGAAACGGAACGGCGGCGTCAACATAAGGAAGCAGGTCCCGGAATACCTGCTCGTTGCGTGCCATCCGAATCGGCAGCCTGTAGTCCCGCGCCACCTTCCGCAGCACCGCGAACAGCGCCGGCGTGGCATAGAGCGAGTGCATGTGGGCATCGAGATGTGTGGGTTCCAGGCCCATAGACCTGGCGCGCTCGATCTGTGCCCGCACCTCGGTTTCGACTTCGTCGACCTTCGCGTGCCGGGCAAATTCTTCTGTCGTGGAATAGAAGAATCCATCGGGCCCGACGAGGCTGGGAACGAGCGTGCGCGGCGTCACCGGTCCCCAGCGGAACGTCTGCCACTCGGCGGTCAACGTCAGATGCAGGCCCAGATCGGCGTCGGGATGCGCTTTGGCGTACACGACGACTTCTCCGAACCACGGGCACGGAACCATCACGGTGGCGGAGGTGATGAGCTTGTTGTCGAAGGCGGTGAGGCTGGCGTCGTTCTCCGAATGCGACATCGCCAGATCATCGGCGTTGATGATGAGCAGCTTGGAGTCGGCGGGGTAGCCGAGGCGCACGTTCAGGGGCTGATCGGCTCCAGTGCCGGTCATGCCGGCGCTGAGAACCGCGGCGCATAAGCCGGCGATGTAACGCGATTGCATGGTTGGGCTCCGGATGTCGATCGCTGTTGGATTGCGAAGCGGCGCCGAAGGTTGCACCCTGCAGCTAGCTTTCTTTCATGTCCCGCCCTGTCCCTGAGCTGCTCGCCCCCGCCGGGAGCCTCGACGCGGTTCGTGCCGCGCTCGGCAACGGCGCCGATGCCATCTACCTCGGCGTGGACAAGTTCAATGCCCGGGACGAGGGTGCGCAACTGACCCTGCATGACTTGGAGCAGGCCTGCCGCCTGGCGCACGCGTACGGGGCCAGGATCTATCTGACGTTCAACATCCTCTTCAAGCCGACCGAGCTGCACGACGCGCTGCATCATCTCGGCGAGTGCATCGACCGCGGAATCGACGCCGCGATCGTGCAGGACCTCGGCGCCGTGCGGCTCATCAACAAAGTCTACCCGGGCCTGGAAATTCATGGCTCGACCCAGATGACCGTGCACGACGAGCGCGGCGCCCGCGTCCTGCGCGACCTGGGATGTGACCGCGTGGTGCTCGCGCGCGAAAATACGCTGGACGACATCCGCACCATCCGACGCGCGGTCCCGGAGCTGGTGCTCGAGAGCTTCGTCCACGGCGCGCTCTGCATTGCGTACTCAGGCCAGTGCTACATGTCCGGCATGATTTCCGAACGCAGCGCCAACCGGGGATCCTGCGCCCAGTCGTGCCGCAAGGACTACGTGCTGGCCGATACCGCGAGCGGCGAGGAGCTGGACCGCGGCTACCTGATCTCCGCCCGGGACCTCGGCGCGTGGGAGCATCTCGCCGAGATCGCCGACGCCGGGATCCATACGCTTAAGGTCGAAGGCCGCAAGAAGAAACCCGAATACGTGGCGACCGTGACGCACGGCTACCGAGACTTTCTCGACCGACTTGCCGCGGGCGACTCACGTCCGCCCACACCCGCCGAAGTCCAGCCCCTGGTGCAGATCTTCTCGCGCGGCTTCACCGGCGGGATGTACGGCGGCCGCGCGGGGCGGGACTACGTGACCCGTACGCAGCCCGACAACCGCGGCGCGGTATTGGGTGTGGTGATCGGCCGAGAGAAGGACGAGCTGATCGTGTCGGTCTCGACGCCGATCCAGCCCGGCGACGGGCTCGGCTTCGAGCATCCCGAAGGCCCAGTCAAAGGCAACCGCGGCTTCGGGGTCCGGAGCGTCCGGACTATTGGCCGCCAGCACGGGAAGGTCCGGCAGGCGATCCAGCCGGCGGAGGATATTCCGGCCGGCTGGATCGTGGTGCGCTCCGCCGAAGCCGCTCTGCTCACCCGCGCACGGGAGAGCTATGTCGCCGTGCCCTCCACGGGAACGCCCGAGCGCACTCGAATGGATGTCACGGCTCTCGGTGCCGCCGGCGAGCCACTCACGCTCATCTGCCGCACTGACGCCGACGAGGCGACCGTGAAGAGCACGACCGCACTCGCACCTGCTACCCAGCACGGGTTGGACGAACAGCGCCTCCGCGCCCAGCTCGGCCGCCTCGGCGAGACCTCGTTCACCCTGGGCGACCTCGATGTTTCCGGCCTCGCAAAGAATCTCTTCGTTCCGATCAGCGTCCTCAACGATCTGCGGCGGCAGGCAGTACAGATCCTGAACGGGCATCTGGAACGGGATAGTCGTGTACGCCACGAGGACCGCGATCGCGCAATCGTCGAAGCGATCGCCGGCGTGGAAACGGACCGTCGCAACGGCCTCGCGCCGCGGCTCGTCGTCGAAGTCTGGCGTCTCGAGGATGCGCTGCTCGCGGCAGAAGCAGGTGCCGAGGAGATCTCGCTCGACTTATTTCTCCGCCATCCGATGCCTCCGGTCGCGCGTGTCAGGCAGCTCGCCACTGAGCTGTCGCAGCGAGGAGTCAGACTCCGGCTTCGCACGCCCACCATCGTCCGGCCCGCCGACCGGAAGCACGTCGAGAAGTGGCTGGCGCTCGGTTCACCGCTGGTCAGTGGGCACCTGGGGATGGTTGCGGAGCTGGCGGCCCAGGGACGCGACGTGGTCGCGGATTACGCGGTGAACGTCTTCAACCATCACAGCGCGGCCGAGGTCTTCCGGCTGGGCGCGCGTCGCATCGTGCTGTCGGTCGAGCTGACCGGCGAAGAGATGGGGCAGGTGGCGGCGCCATGGGAGGCCCAGGGCTTCGAGGTGTTCGCCTACGGCCGCCCCGAAGGAATGACGATCGAGCACTGCGTCTTGTCGGCGGCGTTCGATCGCGAGGTCGCCACCTGCCGCGACCTCTGCGTGCAGAAGCATTCCAATGTCGAGCTCACCGATCCCGCGGGTTACGTCTTCCCGGTGGCCACCGATTACGCCTGCCGCAACCGCCTGCTGCATTCACGTCCGGTGGATGGCTCCGCGTACCTGCCGGAGCTGTGGCGGGCCGGTTTTCGCACGTACCGGCTGGTGTTCAACGTGCCGGGCGATCCCGTCGCGCGGGTGACGGCCGCGTATCGCGCGGCGCTCGATGCGTTGGCCGAAGGTCGCGCGCCCGATCTCGGAGAAGTGCGGGCGGTAACGGGTCGGGAGTATACGCGGGGCCATTTCGCCCGCGCGGTGTGATGCCGTCCCGAGCGACGCTAGCGACGCGCCGGTTGTGCGCGGCCGTCTAACAAGCGCTTGAACCTGCCGGCGCGCGTAGATTGTGGAATGAATCTTTCGTCAGCGCGCGGCAGCTTAAGCGCAGTTCGTTAGCCAGCCATCTCGCCTTGCTTGGCACACACGTCTCTTCCCTCTCGATTTTCGGCAGCAGCGAGACCTCGCGGGTACGGTAGTCGGTCTTCACTTGGCGGCTGGCTAACGTTGCTTGCAGCAGTCGGGCGAGCTATTGATGGCGGCGCACTCCCTGCCGAAACGCCGAGACCGCATCAAGCGCGCGCAACCAAAGCCTTCTCCACCCCGAGCGGAAGATCACGGTCTCGCTGGTCTTCCGTCGCGCCGGCGTCCAGTGGTGTTTGTAACGGTCGTCCCCGCGCAGGAAGTCGAACGCGCGATACCCCTGCTGAATCGCGCGCTGAATCATCAGTCCCATCAACACCAGCCCCACGTTTTCCCGCTTCCAGCGCGGGTCTCGCCCGCTCTGGTAGAAGTACACTGTGTCTTCGGAGGTAAAGCCGTACCAAGCCGCTGCGGGTTGCCCGTCGAAGTCCAGCGTAGTAAGCCAGAGTCGCTTTTGCTTCGCCATCTCACCGGCGAACTGCCGCTGCAACCGCTCCTGGCGCGGGTCGCGGAACGCTCCTCCGCCTGCACCGTCCCAGCGCTGCTCGTGCAACCGCAGCAAGTGGTCCCAGCCCTCGTCGAGCCGGTCTTCCCCATAGTCCACAACGGTGGCCGCGTGATCTCGCAAAAGGCTGCGCTCCTTGCGGCGCAGGATCTGGCGCCGGTTCGAGCTGAGCGTCGTGAGGTAGGCGTCCCACGAACGCGGCAGCTCGAGGCGCGGACAGCTCCACAGCGGGCTCCGTCGGATCGCATGCCCGCGTGCCGCAAGGGCGGCGCACAGCCGCTCCGCATTGGGAGCTGCCTCCAGCAGGTTGTCGAGGACAATAACGTCCCACGGCATGGCTTCGATCGCCGTTGCGAAGGCTCGCATGTCGGCCTCGGGCCGAGCCAGCACGTCAAGCTGATCCGGACAGCCGATCTCCCCGATGGCCCAGTTCAGCGCACGCACCCAGACCCGGTGGAACCGAACGCGGCACATGCGGAGGGGCAACATCGCCTGCAGCGAGCTGTCCGTGCCGTGGAGCAGGAGAACGCGGGTCGCATCCACTTCCGCCGGCGGCGCCGAGTTTACCCACGCACGATGCCACGCCCAGCTCATGAATGGGGATGGCGGTGTGCTGCGCGCGCGCAGCGCATCCCACGCATCGGGCCCCAACGCTAGAGCCTCCGACAGCGACGTCTGCGTCACCCCTGGTGTGGCTCGCGGGGCTTGCGTGAGCCGGACGTCGCTGGTGCGAACAGCGAGCCCGACCAGCGGCCGACTTTGCAATCCGCTTCCCCCCCCCGCCCCGGTGCGCGTGTGGTAGACGAGCCATGCCGACCCTCTTGGCGCCGCCCTTTTGGGCAAGAGCTGCGCCGCGGTCTCGCTCCACCGTTGCGAAGGTGGCACCGTTGCGCGAGCGCATCAGTCTGATGAGACGGTGCCACTTGTCGTGGGCTGGCCTCTGGGCTCAGTGCTTGGCACGAACCATGCGCACGAGCGTCGTCACCACACCCAGGGGATGCAAAGACGTGGAAACGACCGACGCGCCCGTCGAGGTCGTGGTGACGCGTTTGGCGGCCGCGCCCGAAGCCGTTCGTGCGTCGGCGGGGCTGCTCTCAGCCGCCGAGCGCCACCGGGCCCGGCGGTTTGCCTTCGATCGCGACGCCAGCCGATTCATCGTCGTGCGAGCACGCCTGCGGCAGCTGCTCGCGGCGCGGCTGGGTGTGCGAGCGCAGGCGGTCGAGTTCGAGTACGGCGCGTACGGCAAGCCGGTACTCTCACGGCGGTTCGCGGACTCGGATCTGCACTTCAACGTATCGCATTGCGATGATGTTGCGGCGTACGCGTTTTCAGGCGGACACGCGATCGGCATCGACGTCGAAGCCGTCCGGGAGATCAGCGACGCCGACGACATCGCCGCACGCTATTTCTCGCGCCTCGAGAACGCGACGTATCGCAGCCTCAAGCCATGCGACAGGCAGCTGGGATTCTTCAACTGCTGGACCCGCAAGGAAGCCTTCGTCAAGGCGCTCGGCGACGGCCTCTCGATGCCGCTCGATCGCTTCGATGTGACGCTCGCGCCCGGGGAGCCGGCAAAGGTCCTGCGCGTCGATGACACACGCGGGGACGACTCCGGCTGGCGGCTGGACAGTTTGTGTCCAGCTGCGGGCTACGTCGTGGCGATCGCGAGCCAGACATGATCTCTCTCTCCCAACCCCCCCGGACGGCTGACGCGCTGCGGGCGTTCCGCTCGACCATCCGCGCGTTCGTACGCACCGAATTCGTCCCTCACCAGGACCGCTGGCGCGAGCAGGGATTCCCGGACCCTGACGCGTGGACCAAGGCCGGCTCGGTGGGGATGCTGCTCAGCGATGTCCCAACGGAATATGGTGGCGGAGGAGGCACGTTCGTCCACGAAACCGTCGTCGTGGAGGAGCTCGCGCGCGAAGGCGTGCCCCTTCATTCCTTCATTCATGACAATGTTGCGCACTACATCCTCGCGTACGGCAGCGACGCGCAAAAACGCGAGTGGCTCCCCCGCATGGCGCGCGGAGAGCTGATTGGCGCCATTGCGATGAGCGAACCCGCTGCGGGCTCGGACCTGCAAGGCATCGCAACGACTGCCCGCCGCGACGGTGACCACTACGTCATCAATGGCTCGAAGACGTTCATCACGAACGGCTGGCACGCAGGCCTCGTCTGCCTCGCGGTGAAAACCGATCCGAAAGCGACGGGACCGAAAGCCATTTCACTCATCATGGTTGAAACAAGAGATCTTCCCGGTTACCGCGTGGGCCGTCCGCTCGAGAAGATCGGCATGCACGCGCAGGACGCTTGCGAGCTGTTCTTTGAGAACGTGCGGGTGCCGGCCGCGAACCTGCTCGGTTCTGCCGAAGGCAAGGGGTCGTTCCAGATCATGGACAAGATGAGCTATGAGCGCCTGGCGATCGGCGTGGCCGCCGTCGCAACCGCAGAGCGAGCCGTCGCCGTCACGACCAAGTACGTGAAGGAGCGCAACGCGTTCGGCAAGCCGCTCATCGACTTTCAGAATACGCGGTTCAAGTTGGCCGAGTGCAAGACTGAATCGCACATCGCCCGCGTCTTCCTCGACGACTGTGTCGAGCGCTTCGTCGCCGGCGAACTCGACGCCTTCAGCACCGCCATGGCCAAGTATTGGTTGACCGACGCCGAGTGCCGCATTGTCGATGAATGCCTGCAGTTGCACGGCGGTTATGGCTACCTGGCGGAGTATCCGATCGCCCGCATGTGGACCGACAGCCGTGTGCACCGGATCTACGCCGGCGCCAACGAGATCCTGAAGGAGATGATCGCGTCGTCGCTATGAATCAAGACCTCCGCGAGTACAACGACACGGCCTCGCCATACCCGGCCGACAAGACCGTCGTGGAGCTCTTTGAAGCCCAGGTCGCCCGCACGCCAGACGACGACGCCATCCACTGCGCCGATCAATCGCTGACGTATCGCGAGCTCAAGGACCGCGCGAACCGGGTGGCAGCGCATCTCGGCGCACGCGGCGTTGGCCCGGACCATCTCGTGGTGCTGTATATGGACCACTCGATCGACGTGGTGTGCGCCATCCTCGGCGTGCTCAAGACCGGCGCCGCGTACGTGCCCGTCGATCAGGCGTCTCCGAAGGAACGCCTCGCCTTCATGCTGCGGGACATCGCCGCCGCACGCGCCGGCGCCCTGCCTGTCCTGGTGACTCAATCGCATTTGGAAAGCAGCGTGCCGCCGGGCGCCGCGCGCGTCATGACGTTGGACGCCGACCTCGCGCCGATCGCGGGAGCACCGGTGGTGAATCCCGGGCGGCCTACCGCCCCCGACAGTCTCGCCTACGTCATTTACACGTCGGGCTCCACCGGCACACCCAAGGGCGTGATGATCGAGCACCGCAGCCTCGTCAACTACATCTGGTGGGCAAAGGAGCAGTACAGTCGGGGTGAACGACTGTCCTGGCCGCTGTTCTCCTCGCTGGCGTTTGATCTCACGGTGACGTCGATCTTCACGCCGCTCATTTCGGGTGGCCGCATCGTGGTGGTGCGCGAGGACCCAAAGATGCCGGGCATGGCGATCTTCAAGGTCGTCGAGGACGGCGGGTTCGACATCGTCAAGCTCACGCCCGCGCACCTGGCGATGGTCAAGGACATGAACCTTGGCGCCACCAGGATTCGCAAGCTCATTGTGGGCGGCGAGGATTTTAAAACCGAGCTGGCGCGGGACATTACCCGGACCTTCGGGCGCCCCGTCGAGATCTACAACGAGTATGGGCCTACCGAGGCCACCGTCGGTTGCATGATCCACCGCTACGACGTGGAAAAGGATCTCGCCCTCTCGGTGCCGATCGGAGTTCCCGCGGCGAACGCCGGCGTCTACATCCTCGACGAACAGCTCCGTCCCGTGCCTAGCGGCGTCATCGGTGAGATGTACCTCGCGGGAGATGGACTGGCGCGGGGTTACCTCAATCGTCCGGACCTCACCGCGCAGAAATTCCTGACCGCGGGTGATCCAAGACAGACGGACCCGGCGGCGCCGCTCCGATTGTACAAGAGCGGCGACATCGCGCGCTGGGGCACCGATGGTCGCATGGAGTTCCTGGGTCGAGCGGATCATCAGGTGAAGATCGCCGGCGCGCGCATCGAGCTCGGCGAGATCGAGGCCCGCCTGCTGCAGCACGACGGCGTGCGCGAGTGCGTCGTGGATCTCGTCGATCCCGTCGCGATGAGGGCCGCGAAACGACTGACCCACTGCACGCGCTGTGGCCTCGCGTCCAACGTCCCGGGGACGAGTTACGACGCGGCGGGGGTGTGCAATGTCTGCAGCGGGTTTGACGCGTATGTCGACAAGGCGCAGGCGTATTTCAAATCGCCGCAGGCGCTCAAGGCGCTCGTCGCGGAGATGCAGGCGAGGCGAACGGGAGCGTACGACTGCCTGGTGTTGTTGAGCGGCGGCAAGGACAGCACGTACATGCTGTATCGCCTGTGCGACCTCGGGCTGAAGCCGCTGGTCTTCACCCTCGATAATGGCTTCATCTCGGATGAAGCGAAGACCAACATCCGGCGGGTCGTGGACGCGCTGGGCGTGGAGCTGGTCATGGGTGGTACGCCGCACATGAACGAGATCTTTGTCGACAGCCTCAAACGCTTCGCCAACGTCTGCAATGGATGCTTCAAGACGATCTACACACTGGCCACCAACCTCGCTCACGAGAAAGGCATCCGGTACATCGTCACCGGACTGTCCCGTGGACAGTTTTTCGAGACGCGCCTGACCGAAGAGGTCTTCCAGCGTGACGATTTCGACGTCGCCAAGCTGGACGACCTCGTGCTCGAGGCGCGCAAAGCCTACCACCGGCGTGAGGATGCGGTCTCGTGTCACCTCGAGGTGGACATTTTCCGCGACGATGGCGTGTTCCGCGACATCCAGTTCGTCGACTTCTACCGGTATTGGAGCGCGCCGCTGGCGGAGATGCACGCCTACTTGCGGCAGCGCACACCCTGGATCCGTCCTTCAGATACGGGCCGTTCGACCAACTGCCTCATCAACGATGTGGGCATCTACGTCCACAAGAAGCAGCGCGGCTATCACAATTACGCGCTGCCGTACAGCTGGGATGTGCGTCTCGGACAGAAGACCCGCGATGAAGCCATGGACGAGCTCGACGACGAGCTCGATGAAGCGCGGGTTCAGCAGATCATGCGGCAGATCGGCTACGCCCTACCGACGCAAACGACGGAGACCAGCATCAGCCGCGTGGCGGCCTACTATGTGAGCGAAAAGCCGCTGACCACTGCGGAGCTACGCGCCCATCTCGCCACGTGGCTGCCGGATTACATGCTGCCCACGTACTTCGTCCGTCTGGACAGGCTGCCGCTCACGCCGAACGGCAAGATCGACCGGCAGGCGCTACCGACGTTCTGCTACGAGAACATCCACGCCGCCCGCGATGTCGTCGGTCCGCGCACGGAGACGGAAAAGGCGCTCGCCGCCATTTGGCGCGAACTGCTGGTCGTGGAGGAGATCGGCATCACCGACGACTTCTTCGACCTGGGAGGACAATCACTGGTGGCGATGAAGGCCTTGTCGCGCATCCGGGATACGTTCGGGGTGGATCTGCCGCTCGGCAACCTGTTCGAGCGACCGACGATCGCGGGGCTGGCCGAGGTCATCGACCAGCTGGCCTGGGTCGCGAAGGCGAGCGCGCCGGCCGCCGACGCCGTCGAGCGAGAGGAGTTCGCGCTGTGATCGTGCCGGCCTTTCTCGAGGAGCTGCGGAGCCGCGACATCCGGGTCTGGGCGGACGGCGACCGGCTGCGGTGCACTGCCCCCACCGGTGTGCTGACGCCCGAGCTGCGCGACCAGCTGCGCGAGCGCAAGGCCGATATCGTGGAATTCCTCCGCTCGGCCGAGACGCTCGCCCAGCAAGAGCGGGCTATCGTGCCGCTGCAGCCGCACGGCACGCGCGCTCCCATCTTCGGCGTGCCGGGACACAGCGGCGACGTCTTCTGCTACCGTCTGCTCGCGCAGCACTTGGGGGACGATCAGCCGCTCTTCGGACTGCAGCCTCCGGGTGTCGATGGTCAAAGCGAGCCCCTGACGCGCATTGAGGATCTGGCTGCCTACTTCGCCGCCCAGATCCGGGCCTATCGGCCCGACGATTCGTACGTCATCGCCGGCTATTGTGCGGGAGGGACCATCGCATTCGAGCTTGCGCGACAACTGCAGCAGCACGGCGCGGCCATTCGCTCCGTCGCCCTGTTCACGAGTCCGTATCCAACGTCGTATCGGCGGCTGCCACAGCTCGGACAGCGCATCGCGGGTGAGGTGGAAAGTGTACGCCAGCACGCCCGTGTGCTGCTGTCGCTTTCAAATGGGGAGCGCCGCCGGTACATCACCCAGAGACTGCGCGACCGCAAAGCGCGGCGGAACGCCCCTCCCGCCCCGCCGGATCCCGTGGAGGTGCTACGCGCGAAGGTTCAGGCGGCCACGATCGTGGGGCTGCGTCGTTACACACCGCGCCAGTTCGACGGCCGTCTCAGCTTGTTTCTCCCCAACAAGGGATGGCTGCGCCCGGGCAGCCCGATGCTTCGCTGGAAACGGGTAGCGCGCGAAACGGAGAAGTACGTCGGGCCGGACGGCTGCGACGGTGACCACATGCTGCTGGAATCCCACGTCCGTGTCTTTGCTGACCTCTTCCGCGCAAGTCTTATGCGAGGGAGTGCTGCCATCTAGGCTTTGCTGTCTTCATTTCATGGGTGCAAGTTACGCAGCTGCTCACTCCGACAGTGAAGGCTGTGATCGATGCCTGCCCTTCGTAAGAAACCTGCACTCGTTGTGGTGGCTCTTGATGCGCTGCAGCTCTGGCGGGTGAGTCTCTTGGCGGTGACACTGGCCCATGAACGGACCCATCCGGCTCTGGCACTGATTGCTCTAGCGCCAATCAATCATGTGCTCTTCAACCTCATGTCCAGCTTGCATCCTGACGCAGGCACTTCGCCGCCGAAAGACACGCAAAGGCGTAACTGGCGTCAACTGACCGGAATAGCTCCAGTTGAGCCCCTGTCAAAACCTTGGCTTGTACGATTCGCGCTGGTCACCATTGCGTGCGCTGTCGCGTCATACGCCGTGGTCGCGTGGTATGGGTCCCTGGAGCGACTCGCTCAGGATTTGAGGTTTCTCGCGAGAACACCTGAGTGGTGGGTGCTGGTAGTAGCCCTCATTGCTCTGACCTTTCTTTTCTACGGTCCTTTGTGGGCGGCGTTTAGGCGCTTTGCCGAGAACGCCGGTCTTCGTGATGCGGGACCGTGGAAGGCGCTGGCCATTGGCGTGATGGTGTGGATCTGGGTCGATGCGTTGTTTGCGGCCTTACTCCAGCAGGTGGCGTTGATGCATGGACAGCCACCGTTCACACAAGATATCACATCATACTTCGATGCCCTTTACTTCAGCACGATAACGCTGGGCACCGTCGGCTACGGCGATATCGCCCCAGTATCCGCACTGGCCCGCACAATTGTTGCTGTTGAGGTTGTGGTTGGTATTGGGCTGTTGGGATTCATCCTTGGCAGGGCAGTCGCATTCGCTCCTCCGGTACATAGTGGCGTTGAACGGCGGTAGCGTCTTGCATCGCCTTCCTCCACTTTCAGGCGTCATCACGGATGCCGAATCACCCCCATGAAGAGGATCGTCCCGGACAGATTCTCCCGCAGCGCAAATAGGAACGGTCGATCGATGTTGATTGATTGCGGCACGCTCGTCAGGCCGACCCCGACGGATGTGACCGCCGCAGCCTCCGTGCCCTCTTCGTCGACGTCCACGAAACTCTTGTGCTTGACCTCGGTGACATAAAGCTCCGAGGGGGAATGGATCCGCGAAAAGTCCGCCGCGTTGGGATCGAAGGCGATCCCCATCCCCATTGAGGCAAGCGAGGGGATGAGCGTCAGGTCGTTTGTGAGCTTGAACTTTGGAAGAAACAGTTCGCTCTTCCGGGGCTGCAAACTGCTGATCCAGGAATTCCACTGGTCCGCCGTGAGGTCCGCCACGAGCTGATCCACGCCGACGCTGTCGCCGGGCAAGACGATGGTCATCGAGAACGCCTGGCCGCCGTACGGCAAGTCCATAACGAGTGGGTTCGCGGGCCTGCCGACCCGCATGTCCGCCTCCCGGCCATGCGTCATCGTCGGCACGCTCACCGTGGAGCCGTCGAGCAGATGAAATGGCCTCGGCTGCGTCTGGGCGCGATCGAATTGCTCCGTCCAGTCGCCCTTGAAGTAGATCGCGTTGATCAGATAGAGCCGCATCCCGTCGGGGATCTGGTCGACGATCTTATCGATGACGCCGCGAGTCTGGTCCTTCACCCAGTTGTTGATCGTGATCGGAGCGGTGGGCGAAGCGAAATCGAGTGCCTCGACTCGAGCATCATAGTAGGTACGATTGGCATCGAGGAACGACTGCTCGACCGCGTAGCCCTGGAGATACCAGATCGAATTCGCAATCTGAAACCGCACCCGCGGGTCGAGCTCGCGCAGCAGCGTGATCAGGCTGCGATACGACTCATTCACCTCGGTGACACTCATGGCATCCAGCTCGAGCGTCGCGCGCATGGCATCCTCGGTCGTGCCGGCGGCGCCGTTGTACGCCATGCCGAGCGCCATCGCCACCGACAGCGGTGAAACGAACAGGTTCTCGAGCGTATCCCGGGTATCCGCCGTCACCTGCTTCAACAGCTTGATGGCAAAGCGGTTATCGGCGTCGATGATCTGCTGCTCGCCGGTCGTAAGGGCGCGCGGCAGTGCGGTAATCCTGGGTGGGGGACCAACGGGCTCGTTACACGCCACGGCGAGCAACGCGAAGGGAATCGGGAGCAGACGCAGTAGTCTCATGACGGTCTCCTTGTCTCAATATCAATACCCACCCGGCGGAGCACTCCGTCACTGTGGCGTTCCCGCCACGCGATCTATGCCCCCCCCGGGGCCCCTAGGGTGGGCGTAGTGCTGGTGAGTCGCCTGTTATATGTTGCCGCCCGTGCTCATCCAGATCGCAGCCTTCGCTTACGCCATCCTCAGCCGGCTGGCCTACGTGCTCTACGTCGGGATTACGCTCAACCGTGAAAACCGCGAGGCGAGCGAGTTTCGCCGGTTCCGGCGCGTCGCATCGATCGTGATGAACAACGACGCCGCCGCCTTCATCCTGCTGTGCGTGCTCACGCGAAACACACTTGCGCTGCCCGTCTCCACAACCGTCTCAGTCATCATTGGTGCCGCGCTCGCCGTCGTGGGCAGCGGCACCAAGCTCTGGGCCGCTCGCACGCTCGGCAGCGACGCGTACTTCTGGCACAACTTCTTTGATCCCGCAAACGCGCGCGGACCCGTCGCGACCGGTCCGTACCGGTACGTCTCGAATCCGATGTATACCATCGGCTATCTCCAGACGTACGGCCTCGCGCTGATCACCCGCTCGCTGCCCGGAATGATCGCCGCCGGCTTCGCCCATGCGGCGATCATCGCGTTCTATCGCATCGTCGAGAAGCCGCACTTCGAGCAGCTGCACCGCTGACGGTTACAGCGTTTTCAGAAACACCAGCAGCGCCGCTCGATCGGCCGCCGGCAGCGTGCGGAACAGATCGCGCGAGCGGGTCGCCTCGCCTCCGTGGAAATCGATCGCCTGCTCAGGAGTTGCGGCTCGCCCGTCATGCAGGAAATGGGTCGAGAAGCGGAGACCCATCAGCGGCTCTGTGCGGAACTCACTCGGCGTCGCGAGGCCAAAGCAGATGTCAGCGAGCTTCTCGCCCATGTCGTGCAGGAGCAAATCCGAATAAGCCGCGACCTCCTGGTGACTCAGCGCCGCGATCGGGTTATCGCCCGTCCGCAACACAGGGATATGACAACCGGCGCATCCGACCTGAGTGAACACATCCCGCCCGTGCTTCGCTTCGCCCGACTGCTTGAGCGGTGGCGGTGGCGCGAGGAAGCGGACAAAGGCGTCCGTGAGCTGGAGACTGTGGGCAGTCAACTCAGGGTCGGGGGCCGGATCCGTACCGGGAGGCAACGGGCGCCCGGTGACGGTGCCCTCCACCGGCACCGATGGATTGGTGATGCCGATCTCGACCTGGAAGGCGCCATCGTTGAACTCGCGGAGCGTGGGGACGAACGCTTTGCGCCCAAAGCGGCCGATCCGCCCGTCAACGAAGCGATTGGGACGGCCCATGATGCCGTCGCCATTCTTATCGTCCGGATCAGCGTATGACAGGATGACGGAGTCGGGGACGGCGTCGAGCAGTCCGAAGCCGAAGATATCCGGTGTGGTCCGGGCCGCGACGGTAGTGACGCCCGGCGGCAGCGGTTCGCGGTCGATGCCGAGCGCCGCATGGAGCGCGGCGGTCACGCTATCCTGAAAGACCGGGCCGCCCACAGCGGCGAGCTGGTCGCACACGAACCCGGGACGATCCGGATGGAACACCGCAGCATGTCGCTCGACTTCATCGCCGACACCGCCGGCGACGGGGTCCTCATGGCACTCGCCGCACCCACTGGCGTTGAAGAGCGGGCCCAGCCCGGTCGGCGCCGTGAAGGTGCTCTCGAACACCGCGCGACCGCTGTCGAATTGGGCGCGCTGGGCGGCGGTCAGACCTGGCAACGGACCACCGGGCTGGGGGGGGGGCCGCTTGCATCCCGCAGGGGCGGCGAGCGCCAGCGCGATGATGAGTGTGTGACGAGTCATGGCGTCGAGTCCACGCCAGTCGTCATGCGGCCGAGGCGCTCGATCGTGTAGACCACGAAGGGAGCCGCCGTGCCGCCGAACTGCGCGCGGACCACATCGCCGAGCTTCAATTGTGCGAGCGCAATGACATCGGGTTGGGCGCTGTCCCGATTTGTGATCGACACGCTCGCCGGTATCCGCAGCGCCACGACGCGCAGTGCGTATCCCACGCCGGCGGTGACTTCGACGGTGCGCGAATGCACGTCGATCGAGCGAATCGCGCCCCGCACGCTGTCATGCGGGACTGCGGGAGCCGCCGCCGCCGCCCGTGGCGATGGGGGTGCCGCCGTGTGCCGCTGGGCAATTGCGGCGGCGAGAGGAGCGGTGAACAGCGCGACGAACAGCAACGCGACCCTACGCATAGATCCTCCTGAGAATGCGCTCGGGGGGAGTACCCCCACTCTAGCAGACAGTGCCCCGACGCTTTCTATTCTGCGCCGTGGGACCACAGAGCGAAAGCCAACCCACGTCCGCCGAGTGGGCGCGCGCGCTGCAGCGCCGGATACGCCAGCGTGGCATCAACGCCTTCATTCTGCACGGGCCCGGCGTGCGCGACATCCATCCGCTGAGTGCCCGGCGTCACGGCACTATCGGTCAGTTCCTCGCCGAAGTCATGTTCGCTGATCGGGCCGTGATCGTCCTCTACGATCGGGGCTCGGGAATCCGGTTCACCGATCCGCAAGCGGAGCAGGACTTTCGCACCGTGCTCAAAGCCTACGACAAGGTCGGGGGCACCAACCTCGCGCTGGTACAGCCGCGCGATCCCGACCGCGCGCTGCAATTGCTGGAGACATATCTCCTGTATGAATTGAAGGAGAATCCTCGATTTTCCGCCGCCGTCATCATTGACTTCGCGGAAACCGTGGCGCCGGCCGGCGATCCGGGCCAGCTGCCGGTGGAGGACCGGAACGCGATTGTCACGCTGCGACGCTGGTCCGCCGATCCGCTGTTCCTGCAGCGTCAGGTCACGTTCTGTCTTGTTTCGGAGAGCACCGCGGCGCTCAATGCAGCACTCGTCGCCGACGCGCGCACGTTCGAGCTGGTGGTCCCCGTTCCGGACGAACACGAGCGGTATTCGTACCTGACCGGGCGGGGCGCCACGCCCCAGACATTCTCCCGCATCGACGCTCACAAGGTCGCGGTTTTGACGTCCGGGTTGACACGCCTGCACCTGGAGAGCCTGCTCGCGGAAGCGGACGCGAATGGGGCCCCACTCGATCCCGACGCGCTAGCCCGCGAGAAAAAGCGCCTGATCGAGGAGGCCAGC
>Ga0209377_1001364_pt1 | contig 16576 bp, 12 predicted proteins | sample GraSoiAngelo_141_FD_185898 | JGI IMG/M metagenome (GOLD analysis project Ga0209377, IMG submission 185898) | Grasslands soil microbial communities from the Angelo Coastal Reserve, California, USA - 14_0929_12_40cm (SPAdes) (version 2) | ecosystem: Environmental > Terrestrial > Soil > Grasslands ...
GGAACAGCGTCCAGGGCAGGAAGCCGACGCCGATGGGACCGACGACGAAGAACAGCTCGGAGAACCGGTCCCAGGGCTGAAACCGCGGCGCGAGGTAGTCGCCGAGCAGCACACTCTGCACGTAGCTCTCGTCGCGCTGGAGCGCGAACGCGAGCGCCCACGGGGCCGAGACGAGCGCAACGATGGCGACACCCATGAGCGGATGGAGCCTCCCAAGGCCGCGCCAGCCATGCTCGATGACGAGGAACACGGCGCAGGGCAGGAGCGGCATGAGGCCCGCCGGGCCCTTCGCCGAGTAGCCGAGGCCAAGGCACAGCCAGAAGAGCGCCATCGGCCACCGGCGGCCCGCACCGTCCGCGGCTCCCGCCCAGAACGCGACGAGGCTCACGACGATGAAGAAGGTCACCATCATGTCGGCCAGGGCGAGCCGGGCGTGCCAGTAGTAGCCCCAGGTGGTCGCGAGGATCAGCGCGCCGAGCAGCCCCGTCCCGGCATTGAACATCCGCCGGCCGAGGAGCAGCGTGGCCCCGACGCCGGCGATACCGCTCAGGGCGGCGGGCAGGACCGCGGTCAGCTCGGTCACGTCGCGACGGGCCAGCGAGAACGCGGCGATCGACCAGATGAAGAGCGGCGACTTCTCCATGTGGACGTCGTTGCCGATCCGCGGCACGAGCCAGTCGCCCGTCTCGACCATGTTGCGCGCCAGCAGCGCATACCGCGCCTCGTCCCCGCTGTAGAGGATCCGCTGGCCGATGCCGGGCAGGAAAAGCAGAGCCGCCACGGCGAGCGGCGCGAGTACAATGAAACCCCGGCGGTGATCCAGCGTGTGGTCTCGGCTCGGCTCGTTCGTCACGAGGGGTCCTCGGGGCCTCATACTATGCGACTCTTGCTCGCCGTGATGCTCGGAAATCGGCGTGTGCGGGCTTAGCGGCTTCGTCGCGCCCGACCATCGGCGGGCCGATCCGGCCATCGTCCGCCGGATGACGGCGACGCTGCGTCATCGCGGCCCCGACGACGAAGGATATTACGTCGACGGTCAGGTGGCGCTCGGCCACCGGCGCCTGCAGATCATCGATCTCACCACCGGGCATCAGCCGATTGCCAACGAGACGGGCACGGTTCATGCCATCCTCAACGGCGAGATCTACAACTACCGCCGCCTGGCGGAGCAGCTCCGCGCGCGGGGCCATCGGTTCACCACCAGCTCCGACACCGAGGTGATCGTCCACGCCTGGGAAGAGTTCGGCGAGGACTGTCTGGCGGAGTTCGACGGCATGTTCGCGTTCGTGATCTGGGACGCCGAGCGGCAGACGCTGTTCGCGGCTCGGGACCGGATGGGCGAGAAGCCCTTCTACTACGCGGAGCGCACCGGCTGGTTCGTCTTCGGCTCCGAGCTGCGGGCGCTGCTCGCGCACCCGGAGATCCGCCGCGACCTCGACCTGCGCAGCGTGGCCCGCTACCTCGGCAACGGCTACGTGCCCGATCCTCACACGATCCTGGCCGGCGTGCAGAAGCTGCCGCCCGGTCATTTCCTCCACCTCACCGCGGGCAAGGTCCGGGTCGGCCGTTACTGGGATCTCCCCTTCACCGTCGGCGAGCCACGGCCGACGAGCGAGGCCGGGTGGTCGCAGGCGCTCTGGGACTCGCTGTGCACCTCGGTGAAGAACCGCCTCGTCAGCGACGTGCCCGTCGGCATCTTCCTGAGCGGCGGCCTCGATTCGAGCGCGACGACCGCCGCGGCCGTGACGGTGGCGCCCGGCCAGAAGTTCAAGACCTTCTCCATCGGCTTCGAGGAGACGACCTACAACGAGGAGCCCTACGCTCGCGCGGTGGCCGAGCGGCTCGGGACCGAGCATCGCCAGTTCACGTTCACGGCCGGCGACGCCGCCGCGCTGTTCCCGCGACTGGGCGAGCTGCTCGACGAGCCCCTCGCCGATCCTGCCTTCTTGCCGACCGTCCATCTCGCCAGGCACATCCGGGAATGGGTCACGGTCGCGCTCAGCGGTGATGGCGGCGACGAGCTGCTCTGCGGCTATCCCACGTTCCTCGCCGTGAAGCCGATGCAGTGGGTCAACCGCCTGCCCGCCGGCCTCATCAGCACCGCCGGCCGCGGTGTCGAGGTCTTGCCGGGTTCCACGCGCTACGGCAGCCCGAGCTTCCTCCTCAAGCAGTTCTTCCGAGGCGCCGTCAATCCATTCGACGTCGCGGCCCAGATCATGATGAACGGGCTCACGCCGAACGAGCAGGCGAGCCTCGTCGGCAGCGCGGTGCGTGCGGCGAACGTCGGGGGCAATCCCTACGACGACGTCGTCAGCACCATGACGTGGGCGCCCACCGACGATCCGATCAGCCGGCTCGTCTACCACCACTGCAAGCTCTATCTCGCGGGGCAGACGCTCGTGAAGATGGACCGGGCGACCATGGCCCACGGCGTGGAGGCCCGGGCGCCGTTCCTCGATCCGGCACTGGTGGCGCTGGCGTGCGCGATGCCGTCGTCGGTGAAAGTCCGAGGCTTTACCACCAAGGCCGTCTTGAAGCGCGCGCTGCAGGGCCGACTGCCCGACCAGATCCTGACTCGTCGCAAGCAGGGCTTCGGCGTGCCGATCGCTCAGTGGTTTCGCGGTCCGCTGCGGCCGCTGCTCGAGGCGACGCTCGCGCCGGTGCGGCTACGCGCCGTCGGCCTGCTCGATCCCGACGGCGTGTCGCGGCTGGTGACCGAGCACGTCACCGCACGCCAGAATCACGGCAAGGCGCTGTGGAGCCTGCTCACGCTCGAGCTGTGGCGCGAGGCGTACCTGCCCGACATTCGCTGGTCCTGAGCGGGCGGAAGGAGTCATCGCACGCATATCGTCGACTCGCAGGTGCACCTCTGGGCGGCTGACACGCCAAACCGTCCGTGGCCGCCGGGTCGCGCGGCCCAAGCTCAGAAACCCTATCCCGTCACCAAGGAAGCGCTGCTCCTCCAGATGGATCTGGCCGGCGTCAGCCGGATCGTGATCGTGCCTCCCTCGTGGGAGGGCGACCGCAACGAGCTCGCGCTGGAAGCGGCGCGCCTCTATCCCGACCGCTTCGCGGTCATGGGCCGGATCGCACTCGAGAAGCCGGAGAGCCGCGCGCTCGTGCCGGACTGGAAGAAGCAGCCGGGCATGCTCGGCATGCGCTTCACCTTCCACACCGATCTGCAACGCCCGTGGCTCACGGACGGCACGGCGGACTGGCTGTGGCCGGCGGCCGAGAAGGCGAGGATCCCGCTCATGGTGCTGGTGCCGGGATCGCTGGATGCGCTGGCGAAGATCGCCGAGCGCCATCCCGAACTCCGTCTCACGATCGACCACGTCGGGCTGCGCCGGTTCACCCGCGGGCCGGACGTGTTCGAGGATCTGCCGAAGGTGTGCGCGCTCGCCAAATATCCGAACGTCGCGGTGAAGGCTTCGGGCGTCTCATCGCTGTCCAACCAGAGCTATCCCTATCGCGACGTGCAGCCATTCATGAAGACGCTGTTCGACGCCTTCGGCCCGAAGCGGATGTTCTGGGGCACCGATCTCACGCGCATGCCCTGCACCTACTACGAGTGCATCCACCTCTTCACCGACCACCTCCCCTGGCTCAAAGGCGAGGATCTCGACTGGGTCATGGGCCGCGGCGTCTGCGAATGGCTCGGCTGGCCCCTGCCGGCATCCGCGTAGGCTCGCCGGGTCGGATCCTCGGCCTCGTGGTGTTGATGACGCCGCTCTCGGGCGCCGGCATCGACATCTATGTTCCGTCGTTGCCCTCGATGACCGAGTATTTCCACACCACGCCGGCCCTCATTCAGCTCACGATCACGATGTATCTCCTCGGCTACGGATCGGCACAGCTCGCGATGGGGGCGGCGTCCGAGATCCTCGGACGGCGGCCGGTCGTCGTGGCCGGGAGCCTGATCTACACGGCGACGGCGCTCGGGGTCGCACTGTCGCCGACCGTGCCGGTCCTGCTCGCCTTCCGGTTTCTGCAGGGTGTCGCCCTCTCGGCGACCGGAACCCTGAACCGGTCGATCCTCACGGACACGTTCAGCGGCGCCGAGCTCGCGAAGGCATCGAACGCCATGACCCTCGCCTGGGCGCTCGGGCCGATCGTGGCACCGGTGCTGGGCGCCTGGCTCCACGAGCGCTTCGGCTGGCAGTCCTGCTTCTGGTTCCTGACCGCATACGGCCTCGCCCTCTTCGTCCTGCTGCTCACGTCCTTGCCTGAGACCATCGCCCACCGCCGGCCGCTGGACGTCGCCGCGCTCACCCGTGAGCTCGGGTCGTTCCTGAAGGACCACGTGTTCGTCGCGGCCGCACTCGTGCTCGCCCTGATGTACTCGTACATCGCGGTGTTCAGCATGGTGGCACCCTTCCTCGTACAGCGCGTGCTGCACTACTCGGCGGGCGACTACGGCTGGATCGGCCTGGGGATGGGCGTCGCCTGGTTTGCCGGCAACAGCGTCAACCGCGCACTCCTCGGCAACAGCCGCCGACACCAGCTCACCGTCCTCAGCGCCTTCCTGCTGGCGATCCTGGCCCCGCTGTCGATGCTCGTCCTGTCGCTCGTCGTGCCGCTCAGCCTGACGCTCATCGTGATTCCGACGGCACTGCTGTTCTTCTCCGGCGGCCTGCTCTTCCCGAACCTGTTCACCGTCGCCATGTCCCGGAGCGGCTCGTCGGCGGGCATCGCCAGCGCCGTGCTCGGCACTCTCTTCATCCTGGGGACCTCGCTCGTCTCCGCCGTGGTCAGCCGCTTCTCACCTCACAGCGTGCAGCCGCTCGCGGCGATGCTCCTCGGCCTGTCCGTGCTCGCCGCCGTGCTCTACGCTTCGTGCGTCCGCCGTGCTTTCATTGCCCTCGAGCGGGCGGCCCACGCCTGATGACACCGCGCCCGGTCCTCGGGCCGTGATGCTTCTATGATGCTGATCGTGTCTCCTGTCTCCGGGGAGCGTATGCTGAACTCCGGAGTCGCCCGCCATGAATGTGCTGGTCACCGGCGCCACCGGTTTCGTGGGGGCCAACGTGGCGCGACTGCTCGTCGCCGAGGGCCATCGCGTGAGAGTCCTCGCGCGTCCGGCAAGCAGCCTCAGGGCGCTCGAAGGCTGCGCGGTCGAGGTGGTGCGCGGCAACATGCTCGACCCCGTTTCCGTGGCCGGCGCGACCCAGGGCTGCGCGCAGATCTTCCACGTCGCAGCGGACTACCGGCTCTGGGCGAAGGACCCGGCCGAGATCTACCGCAACAACGTGGATGGCACGCGCACCATGCTCGAGGCGTGCACGCGGGCGCGCGTCGAGCGCGTGGTCTACACCTCGAGCGTCGGCACGCTCGGCCTGCCCCGCGACGGTGGCCTCGGCACCGAGACCACACCCGTCCAGCTCGACGACATGATCGGCCCCTACAAGCGCTCGAAGTTTCTCGCCGAGCGTGTCGCCGAGGAGTACGCCGCTCGCGGCCTGCCCGTGGTCATCGTCAATCCGAGCAATCCCATCGGCCCTTGGGAAGTCAGGCCCACGCCTACCGGCCAGATGATCCTCGACTATCTTCTGGGACGCATGGTCGCCACTCTCGACACAGGTCTCAACCTGATCCACGTCGCCGACGTGGCGCGGGGACATCTCCTGGCTGCGCAGCGCGGGCGTGTGGGAGAGAAATACATCCTGGGATGCCAAAACCGCTCGCTCACTGAGATCTTCCAGATGCTCGAGAGCATTACCGGCATCCGCGCTCCGCGCGTGCGAGTGCCCCATGCCCTGATCTATCTCGTGGCGCTGGTCAACGAAGGCGTGGCGCGCGCCACCGGCCGCCCGCCGCGCGTGCCGCTCACCGGCGTGCGCATGGCGCGCAAGCACATGTACTTCAGCGCCGAGAAAGCCGTGCGAGAACTCGGGCTGCCCCAAACTCCGGTCGAGCAGGCGCTGCTCGAGGCCGTCGACTGGTTCACCGCCCACGGTTGCGTGCCACCGCCGCCGGCCTATCGAGCTCGCGTCGCGTGAGCGCCCGGATGTCCATCGCTCCGTCCCAACGCGCCGCGGGGCCCACGGGCTACCCGTTCGTGGGCGTGTTTCCGAGGGCGCGACGCGACCCCCTTGGCTTCTTCATGGAATGCGCACGGTGCTATGGCGACGTTCTTTCCATGCGGCTCGGTCCGCGACAGGTCTATCTGCTGAGCCATCCCGATCACGTTAGGCATGTGCTGCAGGACAATGCCCGTGCCTATGCCAAGGGTCCGCCAGCCACGCGCGTGCGCGGGCTCTTCGGCGATAGCCTGACCGTGGTTGATGGCAACCGCTGGCGCCAGCGGCGTCGCCAGGTGCAGCCTGCCTTTCAGCCCGGCCAACACGCGCAGTTCGCTTCCGTTGTCACCCTGGCCACGCAAGAAATGCTCGAGCGCTGGCGGTCATTGGCCGAAGGAAGCGAGCCCGTCGACGCGGTAACCGAGATGCGACGCCTGACCCAGACGATCATCATCCGGGCGTGCTTCGGCGATATCGCCACCGCGGAGATCGAGGCGCTCGGTCACTCCCTGGATGTGGCCGTGGGCCACGTCGACCGTCGTCTCTGGAGTGCACTGGGTTGGCTCGAAATTCCGACGCTGGCGGCCGGTCGCTATCGGCGCGCCCTCCGGGCGATCGACGCCTTCGTGTCCCAAAAGGTCAGGGAGGCGCGCCGCACGACTCCACCGCCAGGTAGCCTGCTCGCCGCGCTTCTGGCTTCGCCCGGCGCCGGCGAGCCAGTCACCGACGCCGACCTCTGCGACGAGCTGAAGGCCTTCCTCGTCGCAGGGCATACCACGACCGCGAGCGCGCTCGCCTGGACCTGGTATGTGCTGTCGGAACGTTCCGATGTGCGAGCACAACTCGAGGAGGAATGCCGTACCCTCTTCGGCGGTCGCGCGCCAGGCGTCGAAATGCTTCCACGCCTCGACTACACACGGCGGGTGATCGAGGAGGTGTTGCGCCTCTATCCGCCGACCTGGCTGACCGCGCGTACGCCCGTCGAGGACGACACGCTCGCCGGCTACACCATCCCGGCCGGAGGGATCGTGCTGCTATCCCCTTACGTCACGCACCGCCATCCCGCGGTGTGGGAAGCGCCCGAGGTTTTCGATCCCGACCGCTTCACACCCGCCCGAGCCGCCGCACGCCCGACCTTGGCTTACTTTCCCTTCGGCGGCGGCCCGCGCCACTGCATCGGGAGCGCTTTCGCCACAACCGAGATGCAGCTCATCGTCGCTTCCGTGGCCCAGCACTACCGGCTCGCGCTGGCACGCGGCGTGTCCGTTATCCCCGCCGCTGGCCTCACGCTGCGCCCGAGCCCGGCCCTGCCGTCTCGTCTCCATCGATTATGCGCCGGCTGAGCTACCTCGCATCAGGGGATCTGGCGTACCGGAGAGCCCGCACGAGCATCCGACTGCCGCAGCTCAAGCGCGCGGTGTCAGTCTATAAAGCGCGCGCGAAAATGTTGGGCGCGTGAGGATCTGCTTCGCTCTCGCATTGCTGAGGGATGGCGATCGTTGAAGACACGCGCGCGCGGCGAAGAATGATGCGGCCCGGGGACGGGCGGGGTTCTCGTACCTCGCCGCCGCGCACGTGGTCCGGAAATACGCCCCCGTGCCCCGACCGAACTCTTACTTGCCGCCCGCGCGCTTGACAGCCTCCGTGATCGCGCGCTTCGCGAAGACGCGGCAGAGGTGCGACTTGTACTCGACCGATCCCTGAAGGTCGGCCTGGACGTCGATGCCTTCGGCGGCCTTCTGGGCCGCCGCCTCGATCGTCGCCGCATCGAGCTTCTTGCCGACGAGCCCGGCCTCGACGCCCTTGGCGCGTATCGCCTTCGTGCCGGCGCCCGTGATTCCCACGCTCGCCTTCGTGCACTTGCCTTCCTTGTCGAGCGTCACCATCGCGGCGACGCCGACGACAGCGAAGCGCGAGGCGGGGTGCGGGAACTTCAGGTAGGCGCCGCCGCTGCCCGCCGGCCACGCGGGCACGCGCATCTCGACGAGGATCTCGTCCTCGCCGACGGCGGTGGACATCAGGCCCTTGAACCAGTCGTCGACCTTCACGGTCCGCCGGCCTTTCGGCCCCTCGCAGACGAACTCGACGCCGAGCGCGAGAACGGTCGCGGGCTGGTCGGCGGCGGGGTCGGCGTGAGCCAGCGAGCCTCCGATCGTTCCGAGGTTCCGGACCGCCGGATCACCGATCATGGCGGCCGTCTCGGCCAGGATCGGGCACTTCGACTTGAGCAGCGACGACGATTCCATCTGCCAGTGGGTCGTCATGCCGCCGATGACGATGGTGCCGCCGTCCTCTTTGATCCCGGTGAGCCCGGGCACTTTGCGGAGGTCGATCACGTGCTTCGGCTGGGCCAGCCGGAGCTTCATCATCGGGATCAAGCTGTGGCCTCCGGCCAGGAGCTTGGCGTCGTCACCGAGACGACCGAGCAGCCCGAGGGCGTCGCGTACGCTGGTCGGGGAGTGATATTCGAATGCGGCAGGGTACATGGTCGTCTCCTATCGCCTGGCCTTGGCGGCCTGGATCGTCTTCCACACGCGCTCGGCTGTCAGCGGCATCGTCTCGATGTGATCGACGCCGAACGGGGCGAGCGCATCGACCACCGCGTTGACGACGGCGGGCGTCGCCGCGATCGTGCCCGTCTCGCCCGCGCCCTTGACGCCCAGCGGGTTCACGGGCGTCGGCGTCACCGTGCGGTCCGTCTCGTAGTTCGGGAGCATGTCGGCCTTGGGCATCGCATAGTCCATCATGCTGCCCGTCACGAGCTGCCCGGAGTCGCCGTCGTAGACCGCGCCCTCCCAAAGGGCCTGGCCGACGCCCTGGGCGATCCCGCCGTGCACCATGCCGTCCACGATCATCGGATTGATCACGTTACCGACGTCGTCGACGGCGACGTAGCGCAGCAGCTTCACCTTGCCCGTGTCGGCATCGACTTCGACGACGCAGGCGTGAGCGCCGAACGGGAAGCAGAAGTTCGAGGGATCGTAGAAGCTCGTCTCCTCGAGCCCGGGCTCGAGCCCTTCGGGATAGTTGTGAGGGATGTACGCGGTGAGCGCCACGGCGCCGAACGGCACCGCCTTGCTCGGCACGCCCTTCACCTGGAACTGCCCGTTGGCGTACTCCATGTCTTTGGGCGAAGCCTCCAGCAGGTGGGCGGCGATCCGCTTGCCCTTCTCCTTGATCTTGTCGAGCGACATCTGGATGGCGGTCCCGCCGACCGAGGCCGAGCGGCTCCCGTACGTGCCCATGCCGAACGGAATCGACCCGGTGTCGCCGTGGACGATCTCGATTTGCTCCATCGGAATCCCGAGGTCGTCAGCCACGAGCTGAGCGAACGTGGTCTCGTGGCCCTGGCCGTGGGAGTGCGATCCGGTGTAGACCGTGACCATCCCGGTCGGATGGACGCGCACCTTGCCCGACTCGTAGAGCCCCGCCCCGGCCCCGAGAGCGCCGACGACTTTGGACGGCGCGATCGAGCACGCCTCGATGTAGGTCGAGAAGCCGACGCCGAGGAGCTTGCCCTGCTTGCGCGCCTCCGCCTGCTCGGCCCTGAACTTCTTGTAGTCGAAGATCTGCAGCAGCTTGTCGAGGGCCGCCGCGTAGTTGCCGCTGTCGTACGTCACGGCGACGAGGGTCTGGAACGCGCCGGCGAACTTCGGGATGAAGTTCTTCCGGCGGAGATCGGCCACGTCCATGTTGAGCGCGCGGGCGCCCGCGTCGACCATCCGCTCGACGACGTAGCAGGCTTCCGGCCGTCCGGCACCGCGATACGCGTCGACCGCCGTCGTGTTGGTGAAGACGCCGGTCACCTCGACGTGGATGGCGCCGATCGTGTAGACGCCGTTGAGCAGCGTGCCGTAGAGAAACGTAGGAACGGCCGGAGCGAACGTCGAGAGATAGGCTCCGAGGTTGGCCACGGTCTTCACGCGCAGCCCGAGGATCTTGCCGTCCCTCGACAGCGCCAGCTCGGCGTCGGTCACGTGATCGCGCCCATGGGCGTCGGTCTGATACGCCTCGCGGCGGCTGGCCGTCCAGCGGATCGGCCGCTGGAGCTGGCGCGACGCCCACGAGCACACGACCTCCTCGTTGTAGAGGAAGATCTTCGAGCCGAAGCCGCCGCCGACGTCGGGCGCGATCACCCGCACCTTGTGCTCGGGGATCCCGAGGACGAAGGCGCACATCAGGAGCCGGTGCACGTGCGGATTCTGGGACGTGACCCAGAGCGTCAGCTCGCCGGTGGCCGGATCGAAGCGGGCCACGCAGGCGCGCGGCTCCATCGCGTTGGCGACCAGACGCTGGTTGACGATGCGCTTCTTCACGGTCACGGCAGCGTTCTTGAAGGCAGCGTCCGTCGCCGCAGCATCGCCCAGCGCCCACTTGAAGGCGACGTTGCCGGGCGCGTCGGCATGAATCGCCGCGGCGCCGCTCGCGGACGCCTTCTCGGTCGCCGTTACCGACGGCAGTGGCTCCCAGTCGACGCGCACCTTCTCCGCGGCATCCGTCGCTGCGTCCTGGCTGTCGGCGATCACGACCGCGACCGGATCACCCACGTGGCGGGCCACGTCCGACGTCAGCGGCATGTGGGGCACCATCGCCAGATCCTGGACGACGCCGGGGACGTTCTTGGCCTTGCGCAGGTCCCAGCCACACGGGAGCGAGTTGACGCCCTTCATGTCGCTGCCGGTGAAGACGGCTACGACCCCGGGATGCGCCTTGGCGGCCGCCGTGTCGATCCGTCGAATGCGCGCGTGAGCATGAGGGCTGCGCACGAACGCGGCGTACGTCATGCCGGGAATCTTCAGGTCATCGACGTAGCTGCCGCGCCCCGTGATGAAGCGTGGATCCTCGCGCCGCTTGATCGACTTGCCGAACAGCCGCTCTGCAGTGGCGGGTGCCATGGCGTTTCTCTACTTCCTGGCCGGCATGTGCTCGGCGGCCCACTGGATCGCCTTGACGATGTTGTGATAACCCGTGCACCGGCAGAGGTTGCCCTCGAGCTGGTGCCGGATCTGCTCCTCACTCGGGTTCGGATAGCGCTCGAGCATCTGGTACGCCGTCATGATCATGCCCGGCGTGCAGAATCCGCACTGGAGCCCGTGCTTCTCCCAGAACCCCTGCTGGATGGGGTGGAGGTCGCCGTTCTTGGCGAGGCCCTCGATGGTGGTGATGGTGGCGCCGTCGGCCTGCACGGCGAAGAGCGTGCAGGACTTCACCGCCATGCCGTTCATGATGATGACGCAGGCGCCGCACTGGCTCGTGTCGCAGCCGACGTGCGTGCCCGTGAGACCGACCACCTCACGGATGTAGTGGACGAGAAGCAGTCGTGGCTCGACCTCGTGGCTGTACGACTGGGCGTTGATGGTGACCTTGACTGGCAGTTTCACGGCGCGTCCTCCGGGATTTAGCGGTTTGAGTCCGACGGCGTCTTGGCGCGACAGAGGGTAAGCCGCGCCCCTGGCTCTGTCAACGGGGAACGGATCGAAGGCTGACGTACTCGGCCCAGGTATTGACGTCACGCGGATGGGGCTGGTCGAGCTCCACCGGACGCACCTGATCGCGGTGCCGGTCGACGATTTTCCAGGCCGCCTTGTCGCCGCGGAGCCCGACGAGCACCTCGAAGAGCGTGCGGGAGAAGACAAGCGGGTGTCCCTCTCTCCCGCGATAGGACGCCAGCACGATCGGCGCCGGGGCGCGCCGCCACTCGGCCACGACCTCGTCGATCACGCTGCCCGTCACGTCCGGTTGATCACCCAGCAGCACCGCCACAGCCTCCGCGCGCGGATCGAGCGCGGCGATCCCCGTGCGATAGGACGAGGCGCAGCCGTCGCCGAACTCCGGGTTTTCGACGACCGTCGCGGAGCCGAAATTGACGCGCTCCCGGACCTCGGCGGCCGCGCCACCGATGACGACGACGACCTGATCGAGGGCGGTCGCCGCCGAGGCGTGGCCGACGACGGCGCCCAGCAGCGTGGTGGGGCCGAGCGGGAGGAGCTGCTTGGGTTGGCCGAGACGAGTCGAGGCGCCGGCCGCGAGGACGAGGCCGCACACGAACGGCCTCCTCATCGCCGGTCGAACGTCTCTTTGCAGGCGCGACAGCAGAAGTACACGGTCCGATCGCCGATCTGGGAGCGATACCTGCTGGCCACGTCGACGACCATCCCGCAGATCGGGTCGGTCGCCTCCATCGAATCAGCAGTCGCCGGTTCGGGCTTGCCGCTGCGATGATGCTGGATGATCTCGGCGAGGATGCTCACGGCGATCTCGGCTGGCTCGGTGGCGCCGATGTCGATCCCGGCCGGGGCCTTCAGCTGTCCCAGGCGGTCGCTCGCGACGCCGCGCTCCTTCAAGCGATCGACGATCACGGCCGCGCGGCGGCGGCTGGCCACCAGGCTCACGTACCCGGCGTCCGTGGTCAGAACGTGCGTCAGCACGTCCTCGTCGGTGTCTGCGTGCGTCGCGACGACGACCGAGGCCCGCGGCGTCAGGCGAAGCTGTCCGAGCTCCGCGGGTCCTCCGGTGGTCACGACGACGGCGTAGTCTGCGCCACGCCCGAGCGTCGACAGCGCGTCGATCACCGGGCCGTGACCCACGAGCACGAGCAGCGGCTTCGGCAGATAGGGCTCGACGTAGATTTCCAGCGTGCCTCCACTGTGGCACGTCATCGGGTACTCGACGATCCCCTCGGTCCGCGACGGGCCCCGACCGCCCTCGCCCACCAGCCCGAGCAGCCGCGGCCGGCCGTCGCGGAGCGCGTTCATCGCCTCGCGCACGACGGTGGGCTCGGCGCAGGCGCCCCCCACCCATCCCGAAACGGTACCGTCGTCGCGGATCAGCGCCTTGGCGCCTGGCTTGGCCGATGTCGGTCGCTCGCAGCGAACGACCGTGGCGAGGGCGAACGGCTCGCCCCGACGTTGCAGATCCGCGGCGAGCGCGAGGAGATCGTCACTCATCGACACCCTTGTCGCGCAACAGTCGCCACACCTTCGGTGGCGTGATCGGGATGTCGACGTGGCGAACGCCCAGGTGCCACAGCGCGTCTACGACGGCGTTGGCGATGGCCACAGGCGCGCCCACCGTCGCCGACTCGCCGACGCCCTTGGCGCCGAGCGGGTGGTGGGGCGACGGCGTGCACGTCTTGTCGGTCTCCCAGTTCGGCGTTTCCACCGCGGTGGGCACGAGATAGTCGATGAAGCTGCCGCCCTGGACGTTGCCGATCTCGTCGTAGGTGATCTCCTCGTACAGCGCGGGCGCCAGTCCCATCGTCAACCCACCGTGAATCTGGCCCTCGACGATCATGGGGTTGATGATGTTGCCGCAATCGTCGACGGCGACGAAGCGCCGGATCTTCACTTCACCGGTGCCCTTGTCGATGTCCACGACGGCGATGTAGCTGCCGAACGGATAGGTCAGGTTCGGCGGATCGTAATAGCTCACGGCCTCGAGCCCGGCTTCCATCCCCTGCGGATGGTTCGTGTACGCGGCGAACGCGATGTCCTGGATGGTCTTGAACGTGTCAGGCGCGCCCTTGACCGAGAACTTGCCGGGCTCCCACACCAGGTCCTCGGGCGCGGCCTCGAGCAGATGCGCCGCGATCTTCCGCGCCTTGTCCTGGATCTTGCGCGCGGCCATTGCGGCGGCGGCGCCGGCCACCGGCGTCGACCGGCTGGCGTAGGTGCCGAGGCCATAGGGCGCGGTGTCGGTGTCGCCCTCTTCGACCTGGATGTCTTTCGCGGGAATGCCGAGCTCCTCGGCCAGGATCTGAGCGTACGTCGTCTCGTGGCCCTGGCCCTGCGACTTCGTCCCGAAGCGCGCGATCGCCTTGCCCGTCGGGTGGATACGGATCTCACAGGAGTCGAACATCTTGAGTCCGAGGATGTCGAAGTGCTTCGAGGGCCCGGCGCCGACGATCTCGGTGAAGCTCGAGATGCCGATGCCCATCAGTTCGCCGCGCTTGCGCTTCTCGGCCTGCTCGCGCTTCAGCTCGGCGTAGCCGACGCGATCCATCGCCTTCTGGAGCGCCGCGCCGTAGTTGCCGCTGTCGTATTCCCACCCGAGCGCCGATCTGTACGGGAACCGCTCCGGCTTGATGAAGTTCTTCATCCGGAAGTCGGCGGCGTCCATGCCGAGCTCGCGGGCCATCAGGTCCACCATGCGCTCGATCGTGTGCACCGCTTCGGTCACCCGGAACGAGCAGCGATACGCGATCCCGCCGGGCGGCTTGTTCGTATAGACGCCGTCGACCTCGACGTGCGCCGCCTTGAGATCGTACGAGCCCGTGCAGACGTGGAAGAGACCGGCCGGGAACTTCGACGGGTTGGCGGCGGCATCGGTGTAGCCGTGGTCGGCGAGCGTCTTGATCCTGAGCGCGGTCAGCGTACCGTCCTTCTTCGCCGCCAGCTCGGCCGTAATGTGGTAATCGCGCGCGAACGAGTCGGCCTGGAGGTTCTCCATCCGGTCCTCGATCCACTTCACCGGCTTGCCGGTGAGGACCGAGGCGGCGACGGCGATCACGTAGCCGGGATAGACCGGGACCTTGCCGCCAAAGCCGCCACCGATGTCGGGCGAGATGATGCGGATCTTGTGCTCGGCGAGGCCGACGTGGCCGGCCACCAGCGCGAAGACCGTGCGGATGGCGTGGGGCGCCTGCGTCGTCATCCACACGGTGAGCTTGTCGTTGACCTTGTCGAAGTGAGCCACGCAGCCACACGTCTCGATGGACGACACGTGGATGCGCGGGATGTAGATGTCCTGCTTCACGGTGACGCCGGCCTCGGCGAAGGTGCGGTCAGTGGCAGCCCTGTCGCCCCACTCCCAGTGCCAGATGTGATTGTCCTTCTTGTCCTTCTTATCCGTGCGCAGCACCGGAGCACCAGGCAACAGCGCCTTCTTCGGATCGACGACCACCGGCAGTGGCTCGTACTCGACCTCGACGGCGGCCATGCCGTCGGCCGCCGCGTAGCGGCTGGTGGCGAGCACGCCCGCCACTTCCTGCGCCTGGTACATCACCTTCTCCACCGGCAGCACCATCTGCGTGTCCGACATGAGGGTCGGCATCCAGTGGAGGTTGTACTTGGCGAGATCCTGACCGGTAATGACGGCGAGCACTCCGGGAACGGCCATCGCCTTCGCGATGTCGATCTTCTTGATCTTCGCGTGGGCGTGAGGGCTCCTGACGATGTCGAGGTACAGCATGCCTGGAAGCTCGACGTCGTCGACATAGGTGCCCTTCCCACGGATGAAGCGCGGATCTTCCTTCCGCTTGATCGAGTGCCCCATCCCGCCGACCTCGGGCGAGGTTCTGAGCGCCATCACTTGCCTCCCTCGGTCGTTTCACCGCTCGCCTCGCCGGGCGCGTGCCTGCGGCAGCGCGGACCCGGTTCAGCTCGCACGGCTACGCATCTTGGCCGCGGCGTGCTGCACGGCCTTGACGATGTTCACGTAGCCGGTGCACCGGCACAGGTTGCCGGAGATGGCGCGGCGAATGTCGTCGTCGCTGGGCGCCTTGTGCTTGCCGAGGAACGCGTAGCTGGTCATGAGCATCCCCGGGGTGCAATAGCCGCACTGCAAGCCGTGCTCGGCCATGAACCCTTCCTGGAGCGGATGCAATTGGCCGTTCTGCTCGAGGCCTTCGACCGTCATGATCTCTTTGCCGCGGGCCTGAACCGCGAACATCGTGCACGACTTCACGGCGCGGCCATCGAGGAGCACGGTGCAGGCTCCGCAGTGGGTCGTGTCACAGCCGATATGCGTTCCCGTCAGGCGAAGGACGTCGCGGATCAGGTGGACGAGCAAGAGGCGCGGCTCGACGTCGGCCTGGTGCTTCTCGCCGTTGATGGAAACCTGGACCTGCATCGTGCCCACCTCCTCAACGTGCTCGAGCGGCCCGCTCCAGGGCTCGATGGAGCGCCCGGACCGTCAGGACGCGCACGAGATCCTTCTTGTACTCGACGGGCCCGCGGAGATCGGCAGCGGGCTGAGCAGCGTCGGCGGCCAGCCGGGCGGCTTCCTTGATCGCCTTGTCGTCGAGGCGTTGGCCCCGCAGCGCGCCTTCCGCCTTCCCGGCCTTGATCGGCGTCAGCCCCACGTTGGTGAGCCCGATGCCGATCCGCGAGCAGACGTCGTTGGCGGCGAGGGTGATCTGAACGGCGACCGCGGCCGTGGCGAAGTCACCGACCTTGCGCTCCACCTTGAGATAGGCGCCGGCGCTCTTCGCCGCGGGAACGGGCACGCGAATCTCGGTGAGGATCTCGTCGGCCTTGAGCGCCGTCGCGAACGGCCCGGTGAAGAACGACTCGATCGGGAGCCGGCGCTCGCCTCCGCGGCCGGCCGCGACGATCTCGGCACCCGCGGCGAGCATCGCCGCGGGATGATCGTTGGCGGGATCGGCGTGAGCGAGATTGCCGCCGATGGTGGCGAGGTTCCTCACGACCGGATCGGCAATCACCTGCGACGTGTCGTGAATGAGTGGATACCGCGTCCGGATCAGCTCCGACTCCTCGAGATCCGACTCGCGCGTGAGCGCGCCGATGCGGAGGAACCCGTCGGCTTCCCGGATGAAC
>Ga0209377_1001365_pt1 | contig 16556 bp, 16 predicted proteins | sample GraSoiAngelo_141_FD_185898 | JGI IMG/M metagenome (GOLD analysis project Ga0209377, IMG submission 185898) | Grasslands soil microbial communities from the Angelo Coastal Reserve, California, USA - 14_0929_12_40cm (SPAdes) (version 2) | ecosystem: Environmental > Terrestrial > Soil > Grasslands ...
ACTCGCGAACTCTTGGAGCTCATGGTCAAGCAGATTGAAGCCATGGAGCCTTATACGTCTGGTCATTCTAGGCGGGTGCAGCAGTATGCGAGAATCATTGCTCGTGAGGCGGGACTGCACGCTCGACACATCGAGCAAATCGCCACTGCGGCTCTTCTGCACGACGTTGGTAAGTATCATGAGAAGTACTGGCCGCTGCTGCGTAAGGAAAGTAAGCTCACGCCCGAGGAGAAGGAGCTCCTCCAGTCGCACCCCGTCCGAAGTGCGGAGCTCGTTGCTACGATCTCAAGTTTCAAAGGATTCGTGGAGAACTCGGTTCGGCATCATCATGAGAATTTCGACGGGAGCGGATATCCCGACGGACTAGCTGGAGAAAGCATCCCTATCGGCGCACGAGTTATCATGGTCGCAGACACGCTGGATGCGATGACCACGGACCGACCCTACAGGCAAGCCGTGCCGTATGAGCGGGTTTTGGACGAGGTCCGCAAGTATTCGGGGAGGCAGTTTGATCCGCGTCTCGCGAAGATCCTGCTGGACTCAGTTGCACTTCGTACCCACGTAGTTCGGGAGAGCCAAGCTACGGCCCCGATTGCGCTCCCGGTGCTCGACCGCCCGCCGACCAGGCCGCAGCGAGTGGTTGTGTAGCGATCCCAGGGACCGGCTCCATCGAATTCCCCAATTGTCATGAGTTATTTCCCGCAGCCGGAGAATCTCTGCGTACTTACGACGAGGCTAACGTTGGCGGAGCGGGCCGCACACTCACTGATGATCGAGCCGTGTCAAGAAGAGAGTGACTGGGTAGAGGATGAGTTGCACCTCCCCCGTTCGCGTTTGATGTGTCCCTTGGGTGTACACCCACACCCGCCGCTTGATTGGAAGACGAGGGCTGCATCGCCAACCAGCGCGCCAACGGCGCTCCTAGGTCAGGAAGCCCTGAGCCACTAGCAGGCTCCGGAAGCCTGCCAAAGCCGGTCTTTCGAACGTCTTCAACTCCTCTGCCGTCTCCCGAGAGTAGTGACCGACCGTCCGTTTTTCCAGCCACGCCGCCGCAGCTAAGGCATCTAAGTAATAGGCCGGGTCGCGGTCGCAGAATTGGGCCTTGGCGTCGCGTGCTATGCGTGAGGCTGCTCCGGGGCCGATGACATGTGCCGCGCGGAATACCCTAAGCTTTTCGAAAACCCCTGCCTGTGGCACGCAACGTTCCTTCCCCCACGCAGCCTCTTCGGCCTTACTAATCAAATCGAGCGCGAGCCCGAGGTTGCCCATTATCAGAGCCACGCAAGCGCTCTGATGCAGGTATTCAACGCTCGTCGACCAGCTGTGTTGTTTTGTAACGCAGTCGCGTGCTCGTTCGAGGCAGTCGAGGGCTTTGCTGGTCAGGCCGCAAATACTATACACTTCGGCGAGGCATAGGAACGAGGCGGTGAGGACTGGCTGGCTGAGAGCACGAGTTCCCAATGCCAGACTCCTTTCGCCGTACCGGACTGCCTCATCATAATCCCCGCAGATTGTCAGCACGGAGCACAGGTTTGCGCTGATTATAGACGCGCGGGAGTCATCCCCGATCTTCAGAGCTAGCTCCAAGCCGGCAAGAAATGCGTCGCGGGCTGCTTTGAACTCGCACAAGTGGTACTGACAGTTCCCGTAGCCAGTCTGGATCAGGGAGAGTTCCGTGATGTTGCGGCTGTCTACAAGCAAACGTCGGGCGCATTCTAGCGCTTTGGCTGCCGCTCTCGGTTCGAAAAGGAAGTAGTAACAGAATCCCTGGGCATAGTGGAGAGCTGGTATTGCCGCGGCCGCCGGGTTCCTTAGCAACTCAGCAATCCGGCTCTGTGCCGCACGCACGCGCTGCTCGTCACCGGCCGCCGCTCCTGACCTTGCGTACTCGAAGAGTGCGCGCGCAACGAGCTCGACATCGTCCGCCCTCTGAGCAGCGGCAAGCGCTACGTCAGCTGCTTCGAAGTGACTCTGCCCAGTGTCTCGGTTGGTGAGGTAGATCGCGGCGGCGCGCATTCGGGTTACTTTGGCCGTCGTGCAGGGCGGAAGGTGAGGTTCGTTTACGAGCGTGTCAAGAATGGACAGCGCTGCCGCTGCCTTGGACTGGTCCAGGAGCGACGCCGCAAGGAGGATGTGAATCTGTGGGCTTTGCGCTTGGCTGTGGTGGCGACGGAGTGCCTCGAGCAGTCTCTCCGCCTCGTATGGTGCTCCTACTCGGAGGGCCTCTTCGGCTCCTTCCAGGCCGTGCACCGTCGCTCCGGAGACATCGCCACCTCGCAACAAGTGCCATGGTATCTCGAGGAAGATAGAGCATCGTTCCGGATCCGGGCGTGCAGCCAGCACCTCGCCCACGTTTCGATGCAAGTGCTGTCGCACTGGCCCCGCCACCCCGTAATACGCCTGCGCCCGGATCAGCTCGTTGCGGAACTCGAGACCGCCATGCACCTCCCGCAGGATACCTTCCTCCTTCAACCGGGAGAGCGCTTCCCCCGCCCCGGCGGGAGTCAGGTCCACGACCTCGTACAGCGGCAGGTCCGCAAGGCGGCGGCCGAGCACCGCGGCGAGATCCAGCGCCGCGCGGGTCCGCCGGTCGAGCCGTCGAATCTGGCGCTCGAACACGGCGCCGATCGCGCGGGGGATGCCGACGTTCGCGACCGGTTGCGTGTTCAGAGCCTCGAGGTCGGAGAGCAGCGAGCCCGACCCGTGGGCGAGCCACTCCTTCGTCAACAGCTCGAGCGCCAGCGGATTACCGTTCCCGGCTTGGAGGATCCGCGCCGTGGGTACCTCCGCGACCCGGCCCTCGGCTTTCGCGGCAAGCGCCGCAACGAGGCGTTCGGCGGCGTCCGCCGACAGCGGCTCGAGGTCGACCGCCTGAAGCGCCTGGATCGCGGAGTCGGATACGAGCGCCCTCGGGCCCGCGACGGTGCGCAGCTCGTTGGAGCGTGCGGTCAGGATCAAGAGCAACCTCGTGTGCGGCAGCTTCCGCGCGACGATGTGGAGGATCGCGACGCTCGCGTTGTCTGCCGCGTGGATATCGTCGACCACGAGTATCAGTGGGCTCTCGTCCGTCGCGGCCTCCACGGCTTTGAGGAACGAGTCCGCGAGCCGCAGCGGAATCACCTCCGCTGACCATTCGACGGGCTTGGGGACGCCGGGGAAGGCATTGAAGATCTCGGGCGACACGCGCGAGAGCTCGCTCAGGGCCTCCGGATCGGTCGCCCCGATGGCGCGCTGGAGCGTGAGTTGCTTGACGAGTTCGGCGAGCACCGCGAACGGCAGCTCACGCTCGGCGTCGTACGCCTGGGCGCGCGCCACGACGGCCCCGTCCATCTGGCACGTCGATACGAAGGCGTTAGCGAGGGTCGTCTTGCCAACGCCCGGGTCGCCGAGGAGCACCATGATCCGGGGCACCCGCCGGCGCACCTCGAGCCACGCGTCGTACAGCCGGGCGAACTCCGCTGCGCGCCCAATCAGCGTCTCCGCCTCGAAGCGTCGCTCCTGGCGCTCGGGCACTTCGCCCGGCGCGGCCGGCCGCGGCGCGGGGCGGCGACCCTCGCGCAACAGTTCTGCAATGCGCGCCAGGTCCGCGCTGGGCCGTGCCCCCAAGTCCTCCGCCAGCCGCGCCTCGAACCGGCCGTACACCTTGAGCGCATTGCTGCGGTCTCCCACCCACGCCCGCGCCTCCATCACCCCGCGCACGGCGTCCTCGGAGAGGGGATCGAGCTCGAGCAGGACCTGCGCGTGCCGCTCCACCGCCGCGAAGTCGCCGATGCGCCGCCCGGCGTCCATCTGCCGGACGAGACAATCCCGGATGCGCGGCATGAGCTTGGCGCGCCACTCGTCCTTCCACTGCTCGAACGGCACCGCGCCCGGCACGTCGAACCCCTCGAGGAACGGCCCCCGGATCTGCACGTCGGACGCGTCGAGCCGCCGCAGGTCCGCATCCACCGCTTCGTCGGCGAGCGCGATGGTCGCCCGCTGCACCTGCAAGTACTCGCGGCCGACCTTCTCCTTGACGACCGTCAATGCCTGAGCGAGCGAATGCCGCGCCAGATGCGATGGCGAGTCGGGCCACAGCAGGTCCATCAGATAGTCGCGCGTGAGCTTCTTCCCCGCCTCGGTCGCGAGTCGGATCAGGAGCGCAAAATGCTTGCGCGTGCGGAAGCGGATTTGCTCCCCCGCCTCGGTCAGCAGTAGGGGAGCGCCGAGGGTGGAGAGATGGAGGTGAGGTGCCACGGACGGCTCACCGCGTTTCGAATTGGTACTATTAGGCGGGCAAATCAACGCCGTGTCAACACGTTGATCTCGGGAAGGTTACAGGTGTTCCGAAGGGGCGACCGGACCTGCCGTCAACGCTCCGCCGTGGATCTAGAGTCCCGCCATGAGCGCGCGGGCGATCGCGCCCGCCGGAAGGCACGCTGCCGACTGGACGCGCGTGAGTGTTCGCTGGTATAGATAGTATGACGGAGCGCGGACTCTCCTCCTCCCCCCGGGCTCCGCCTCGCGCACACTCGGCCGCCCGCGGCCCGGTCGGCGCGGTCGCAGCTACGGAGTACGCCGCCATGAACTCTCCCGAGCTCCATCACCAGACGCAGCGTTGGTTCGGGCTCGCCCCGCTCCTCATCATCGCGCTCGCCTGTTCCTCGAGTGAGGGGCCGTCTGTGCCTCCGGGCGGCAAAGCGCTCTACGTCGTCAACAGCGGCGCCAACAGCGTCGCGGCCTACGCGCCCGGGGCGAGCGGAGACGCCGCGCCGACGGCCGTGATTCACGGCGGCAGCAACACCGGTCTCAATGGCCCGCGGGGCATCGCGCTGGACGCCGCGGGCAACATCTACGTCGCGAATTATGGCGTCGGCACCGTGACGGTCTACGCCCCAGGCGCCAGCGGGAACGCGGCGCCGACGGCCACGATCGGGGGCAGCAACACGGACCTGAGCTATCCGGTCGGCATCGCCCTCGACACCACGGGCCGCATCTACGTCGCCAACGCCTCGACCAACGACAACATCACGATCTACGCGCCGGCGGCGAGCGGCAACGCGACGCCGACCGATATGATCGCCGGCAGCAATACCGGACTGAACGCCGGCGGGGCACTCGCACTCGACTCGGCGGGCAACCTCTACGTCGCCAACTATTACGGCAGCAGCATTACCGTGTACGCGCCCGGGGCGAGCGGCAACGCGACCCCGAGCACGACGATCGCCGGGAGCAACACGGGGCTGAGCTGGCCCTGGGGTATCGCGCGCGATGCCGCCGGCAATCTCTACGTCGTGAACTCGTGGTCCAGCAGTGGCAGCACCAGCATCACGGTCTACGCGGCGGGAGCGAGCGGCAACGCGACGCCGAGCGCGACGATCACGGGCAACAACACGGGACTGAGCGGCCCGCATGGCATCGCGCTGGACGCCGCAGGCCGTCTCTACGTCGCCAACGGCGGCAGCAACACCATCACGGTCTACGCGGCGGGGGCGACCGGGAACGCCGCCCCGATCGCGACGATCGCGGGCGCTAACACGGGGCTGAGCGGCCCGATCGGCCTCGCGTTCGATCCCGCAGGCAGGCTGTACGTGACGAACGATGCCGGCAGCGTCACCGTCTACGCCGCGGGGGCGAGCGGCAACGTGGCGCCCATTGCCACGATCGGGGGGAGTAGCAGCACTGACAACACCGGCCTGAACTACCCCGTCGGCATCGCGCGGGACGGCGCCGGTCGCCTCTACGTCACGAACCCGGGCCCCAACACCGTAACGGTCTTTGCGGCCGGGGCGAGTGGTAACGCGACGCCGGCGACCACGATTTCCACGATCTCACCCGCCAACCAGACGGGCTACCCGACCGGCATCGCGCTCGACCCCGCGGGCAACGTCTACGTCACCAACAATCAGTACCGGGCCACGGGGAACGGCATCTACCCCAGCGTCACCGTCTACGCGCCGGGGGCGGGCGGCACCGCGCCGCCCACGCGGACGATCACCGGGGCTCACACGGGAATGAACGGACCGGTGGGCATCGCCCGGGATGCTGCAGGCAACCTGTACGTCGCCAACGCGGGCAACTCGTGTTGCGGCCTCGGCAACAGCATCACGGTGTACGGCGCGGGAGCGCGTGGGGACGCGGCCCCGACCGCCACGATCGTGGGCGGCAACACGGGGCTCGACGCCCCGTCGGGCGTCGCGCTGGACGCCGCGGGCCACCTCTACGTCGCCAATGCCGATGGCAACAGCATCACGGTCTACGGGTCCAGGGCGACCGGAAACGCGACCCCGAGCGCCACGATCACGGGCGGCAGCACCGGCCTGAACCGCCCGGTGGGTATCGCGCTGGACGTCGCGGGGCGTATCTACGTCGCGAACAGCGGCGACAACAGCATCACGGTCTATGCAGCTGGAGCGAGCGGCAACGCCGCACCGCTGCTCACGATCGCGGGCGCGACCACGGGTCTCAATGCGCCTCTGGGGATCACGTTCTGAATGGGGAACATCAAGCCGCGTCCCTTGGCGCGCCCGCCTACCGCGGCGTGGGCTTCTTGGGTCTAGAGTCCCGCCACCAGCGCGCGCGCGATCGCGAACGCCCCTGACCCGATCGTGATGACTCCGGTAGCCCGGACGATCCGCTCGGGACGCGGCGCGAGCCGCTCCAGGGCGATCGCGCCGGCCACGGCGGCGGCGACGGCGAGATGCATCATGCCCGCCACGAGCAGGACCGCCATCAGGCCGGCGCAGCAGGCGCTGCACAGCACCCCGAACTGGGCGCCGTGCCGGAGGGCGCGGGCGGCGTCGGGGGACGGTGGCGCCGCGCACGCGCGGCAGCGGGCGAGGCGGTCCGCCTTCCACCGCGTGAGCTGCAGCCATCCCGCGGCGACCAGGACGATTCCCGTGGCGAGCGGCGCCTGCCGCGCGACGGCGGGCCAGCGCAGCTCGGCGGCGGCAACGGCGGCGCCGAGGACGTAGACCGCCCCGCCGAACAGGGCCCACACCGAGAAGTAGCCCGCGCCCGCGAGCGCGGCGAGCCCGCGGCGGCCGAACGTCGCGAGCATGGGCGCGAGCGGCGGCACCATCATCGCCACCATCATCACGATCCACGTCGCCAGGAACGCCGCGGCTCCGCCGGGCCACGTCTGGCCGGGCATCCGCAGCCACATCATGGACAGCGTCCACCCGCCGGGCATCGCCGCCCCCCCCGCCGACATGGACCGCGACGAGTAGACGACCCGTGCCGCGCTCGCCAGGAACACGAGCGCCAGGGCGGCGCGATCAGTCTTCGTAGCGGTCGTGGTATTCGACCCAGCTCTGCGGGTCGTCGGGATCCTCGTCCCGCCCCTTGGGCGCTAGGTCGAGGAAGTGATAGGTGCCGTTCAGTCCCTCGATGCCGCGGGCGTAACACGAGTAGGTGTGGAAGATGGCGCCCCCGGCGTCCTTGTAGAACACGCTGAGGCCCTCGCGGTCCGTGATCCCGGCGTCGCCGTGCGCGTAGTTGTAGAACATCGCGCCGCGCTTGACTTCATCCGGCGTGAACGACACGTGGTAGTCGTAGTTGAAATCGGTGTTCCCGGACGACACCCACTGGAAGCGCCATCCCATGCGCCGCTTGAACGCCTCGATCTTGGCGAGCGGGGCGCGCGAGACGGCGACGAACGTCACATCGCGGTGGTTCAGGTGCACGCCGGCGGCATCGTAGTGATCGGCCCAGAACGAGCAGTTCCTGCAGCCCTCGTCCCACTCGGGCGGGAACATGAAGTGATAGGCGATCAGCTGGCTGCGGCCGGCGAACAGGTCGGCCAGCGTCTCCTTCCCGTTCACGCCGTCGAACGCATAGGCCCTTTCGACGCGCTCCCACGGCAGCGCCTGCCGCTGGCGATCCAGCTCGTCCTTGGTGCGGGTGAACGCCTTCTCGCGGGCGAGCAACGCGGTGCGCGCGGCGAGCCACTGCTCGTGCGAGACGACGGGATGGTTGCGGAGCTTGTCGGGTGCCATGGGCCTGCCTCGGGTGGATGGTCTGGCGCCGGATGCCCGGGCCTGATAATATTCTACCACTCGGTTGAATATACGCCCATGGCCACGACTTCCGCTAGCCGGCTCGACCACGTCTATGGCGCGATCGCGGACCCCACGCGGCGCGCCATCCTGACCGTGCTCGCCGGCGGAGGGGAGTGCAAGGTGGGTCAGCTGGCGGAGCGCTTTCCCATTTCGTTCAACGGCGTGTCCAAGCACGTGAAAGTGCTGGAGCGGGCGGGCCTGGTGTCGCGCCGCGTGCGCGGCCGCGAGCACTGGCTGCGGCTGCGGCGCGCGCCGCTGCGCGACGCAGCGCGCTGGCTCGTGCGGCAGCGTGACTTCTGGGAGACGCGACTCGACGCGCTGGAGGCGGTGCTGCGCCAATGATCCCGGCCGGGGACGCCGAGGCCCTGGTGGTGCGGCGGGTGCTGCCCGTGCCGCGCGAGCGCGTGTTCGCCGCGTGGCTCGATCCCGCCCTGATGGCGCGGTGGATGTGCCCGGGCGATACCCGGAGCGCCACGGTCGAGCTGGATCCGCGGGTGGGCGGCGCGTTCCGCATCGTGATGCATCATGGGCGGGGGGACGCCGATCACCGGGGCGAATACCTGATCATCGATCCCCCGGCGCGCCTGTCCTTCACCTGGATCTCGGCCGCCACCGAGTTCCGTCCCACGGTCGTCACCGTCGAGCTGTTCGAGCGGGGCACGGGCACCGAGCTCGTATTGACGCACCGGGACCTGCCAGCCGCGAAGCTGGATGCGCACCGGCAGGGATGGACCGACATCGTCGCGAAGCTCGCGGCGGAGTTCTGAAGGGGACCTATGCTTTCAGCCCGACGTTCAGCCGAACGAGGCCGCCTAGTCACGCGAGCGAACTGCTACGCGAGGGAGGAACTATGAGCGCGCGTTGCTTCTTGTCGTCGCAGCACTCGCTACCACGGCGTGCCGCAATTCGGTAACCCCAACTCGCTGGGAGTATCGCGTCGCGTCACCGGGCAACATGATCGTCGACCTGAGTGGGCTCGGTGCCGACGGGTGGGAGCTCGTGCAGCACATCCCGGGCGGGGCGAATCGCCACGACCTCTGGATCTACAAGCGCCCGGGATCTTAGCCGCGGGTGCGCGGCCGCCGACAGATCGGGCAGGGCCCCATCCGCGGCTCCTTCCCGAACGTCAGCTGCACCGGCCCGAGCGTCACGGCCGTGTCGGTGAGGGCGACCGTCAGCGACATCGTGTGGCCGTCGGTCCAGCCGAAAAACCGCGCCGGGTGGTCGGGACCGCGCGCCACGGGATAGAGCGTGATGTTATAGAGACCGGGCACGTCGAATCGTCCGGCTGAATCCGCTACGAGGGCTTGCTTGGTGTCACCGGCAGTGCAGCCGATGTGCACGTGGGCGCTCGAGTCGGTGGCGATCAACCCGGCGTTGTCCCCGCCCCACGTCCCGGCCGCGATCGGCCCGGGCGCCACGGAAATCGCGGCATTGCACGCGACGAGTGCGGCGAGCACCAGGAACGACTTCAAGGCGCGAGCCACCGGCCGTCCTTGAGCAGCTCGTCCACGATGTCGGGCGCGCCCCGCCCGGCCGCCTCCGCCGCGAAGTTGATCACCAAGCGGTGCGTCAGCACCGTCGGCGCCACGGCCCGCAGATCGTCGTAGTCCGCATCGGCCGGCCGTCCAGCGCCGCCCGCGCCTTGGCGCCGAGCACGAGATACTGCGACGCCCGCGGACCCGCCCCCCAGGAGATGAACTCCTTGATGAACGCCGGCGCCTCGACGTCCCCCGGCCGGGTCATCCGCACCAGCGTCACCGCCGCGCCCACCAGCGTCTTCGCCGCCGGAATGCGGCGCACCAAATGCTGCAACGCCAACACGTCCTCCGCCGTGAGCACCGGCGCCACCGTGGCCGCGAGGTCCCCCGTCGTCGCCTCGACGATCGCCGCCTCCTCGTCCTTCGAGGGATAGGCCACCCGCAGCTCGAACATGAAGCGGTCCAGCTGCGCCTCGGGCAGGGGATAGGTCCCCTCCTGCTCGATCGGGTTCTGCGTCGCGAGCACGAAGAACGGCGCGGGCAAGGGATGGGTCTGCCCCGCCGCCGTCACCTGGTGCTCCTGCATCGCCTGGAGCAGCGCCGCCTGGGTCTTGGGCGGCGTGCGGTTCACCTCGTCCGCCAGCACGATGTTCGCGAACACCGGCCCGCGCACGAAACGAAACCCGCGCTTCCCCGTCGTCTGGTCCTCCTCGATGATCTCGGTGCCGGTGATGTCCGAGGGCATCAGGTCGGGCGTGAACTGGATGCGCGAGAACTTGAGATCGAGGGTCTGGGCGACGGTCTGCACCATCAGCGTCTTGGCGAGCCCTGGCACGCCGAGCAACAGGGCGTGGCCGCCCGAGAAGATCGCGGTGAGAATGCCGTCGAGCACGTCCTTCTGGCCCACGATGCGGCGCCCCACCTGGGCGAGCAGGTCGGCGCGCGCGGCGCCGAGCCGCTCGAGCAGCTCGACATCTCCCTGAGGCGGGGACGCGGGACGGGGCAGCGGGGACGGGTTGGGGGTCATGGCGCTCCTAGGTTAGCACATCATACTCCCAAGCGCCACATAAGGTTGCGCGTGGTGCGACTTGCTTGCGAAATTTTTCACAAGCGGATAGCTTTGCGCCGTGCCAACCCCGGGACCGCTCCGCTACGCAGGGCTCGGGATCCAGCTTGCCGTCACCATCCTGGTCTGCGTGCTGCTGGGGCAGTGGCTCGATCGCAAGATGGGAACGGACGGCGTGTTCACCATCCTCGCCCCGCTGCTCGGCTTCGGCGGTATGCTGTACTCGCTGATCCGGGAGCTCTCGAAAGCCGACAAAAACGGGGGAACGGAGGGGAAGGGGGGCGCGTGACGGCGGGCCGCCGCTACTTGGCCGGCGTCGCCACGGTTGCCGCAGCGACGCTCGCGCTTAGCTTCGTGCTGCCCCCACCCGCCGCGCGCCGCGGGGTGTGGGTCGCGCTGGCGATCGCGCTCGTGGTGCAGAGCCCGCTCGGCTGGTGGCTGGTGCGGGCGATCGGGACCGAGCGGTTCCTGCTGGTGTGGACGGCCGGCATCGCCGCGCGACTCGCGGTCGTGGCGGTATGTGGCTTCGTGATCGCCCCACGGTTGGGGCTCGAGCTCGGGGCCACCCTCATCACTCTCGTGGCCGTGCTGATGTCCTGCGTGATCGTGGAGGCACTGGTCGTGCGATGAGCCGCTTGGGGCCGACGTGCGTGGTCGCGGTGCTGCTGGCGCTCGCGGGACGGACCGCGACGGCCCAGGAGCGGGCTCCCGCCCCCCGTCTATCGAACGAGATCGACATCATGGAGCACCTGGGCAACTCGCACTCGATCGAGCTGCCCTCCTGGAAGGCCCCCTACTACGTGGTGAAACAGCTGCCGCGGCTCCCGCCGATCCACCTCGGCGGCGTCACGATCGATCTGTCACCCACGAGGCACGCCGTGTTCCTCACGCTGGCGGCGGTGCTCGTCGCGCTCGTGTTCCTCTACACCTCCCGGGGGGTCGCGCGGGCGCAGGCCCAAGGACGTCCGCCACGCGGGTTCGCGGCCGCGATGGAGGCGATGGTGCTCTACATCCGGCAGGAGGTGATCCTGCCCAACGTCGGCCCCCACGGCGAGGGCTACGTCAACTACCTGCTCACGGTGTTCTTCTTCATCCTGACGTGCAATCTGCTGGGCCTCCTGCCGTGGAGCGCGACGCCGACGTCCAACATCGCGGTCACAGGGGCGATGGCGCTGGTGTCGTTCGCCGTGATCGAGATCTCGGGGATGCGGGCGCTCGGCCTGAACGGCTATCTCGGGACGATCTTCTTTCTGCCGGCGGGTCTCCCGACGCTGCTCAAGCCGGTGATGCTGGTGATCATGACCCCGATCGAGATCATCGGGAAGCTCGCCAAGCCGTTCGCGCTGGCGGTGCGGTTGTTCGCCAACATGACGGCGGGGCACGTCGTGGTGCTGGCGCTGATCGGGCTGACGTTCTTCTTCCAGAGCTACCTCGTGGGCGTGGCGGCGTCGGCCATGGCCACCGGGATCATGCTGCTGGAGCTATTCGTCGCGTTTCTGCAGGCGTTCGTGTTTACGCTGCTCACCAGCGTATTCATCGGACTGATGCGCGCCGAGCACTAACTTCACGAAGGGGAGTGTGACATGCTACTGAACGTACTCGCTCTGCTGCAGGAGCCTGCCGCGGCCGCCGCTGCGGGCAAGGGCTACGCGCTCATCGGCGCCGGCCTCGCCGCCGGCCTCGCCGTGCTCGGCGCGGGCGTCGGCATCGGGCGCATCGGCGGTCAGGCGGTAGAGGGGATGGCCCGCCAGCCCGAGAACAGCGCCCGCATCCAGACCGCGATGATCATCGCCGCCGCGCTCGTCGAAGGCGTGGCGCTGTTCGCGGCCGTGGTGGCGTTCGTGATGCAGGGCAAGGTGCAGTTCTAGCGTATGCGGAAGACGACGTGGCTGGTGCTGCTCGGTGTCGCCGGCACCGCGGTGCCGGCGCGGGCGCAGGAAGGCGGCGGGGGGGGGCCGCTCAGCGTAGACGGCGGCCTGGTCATCTGGACGCTGGTCGTCTTCGCGACGCTGCTCTACGTCCTGAAGCGGAGCGCCTGGCCCGTGCTGCTCGCCGCCGTGCGGGAGCGGGAGCAGAAGCTCGAGCGGCAGCTCGCCGAGGCGGAAAAGCAGCGGCAGGAGGCCGCGGCGCTGCTCGAGGAGCAGAAGCGGTTGCTCGCCGCCGGGCACGCGGAGGCCCAGGAGATCATCGCGAAGGCGCGCGTGGTGGCCGAAAAGGAACGGGAAGCGCTGCTCGCCCGGGCGCGGGAGGAGTACGATCAGCTGCTCGTGCGGGCGCGCAAGGAGATCGCCGAAGAGAAGGAGAAGGCGTTGCTAGCGCTGCGGCGCGAAGCGGTGGACCTGACGATCGCCGCGGCGTCGAAGCTCATCGAGGCGCAGCTCGACACCGAGGCCAATCGTCGCCTGGTGACGGAATACCTCGAAGGCTTGGAGCGCGCCCGGTGAACGGCAGCGTCGTCGCGCGGAACTACGCGGAGGCGCTGCTGCTCGCCGCCGCAGCGCAGGGTACAGAGGACGTGGAGCGCTATGGGCGGCTGCTCGACGCCGTGGCGGGCGCGGTGCAGGCGGACGAGCGCATCGCCGTGGCGCTCGAGTCGCCCCGCGTCGCCAAGGCCACCAAGGCCGAGCTGCTGGCGCGGGCGCTCGAGGACGTGGCCCCGCCCCAGTTCGTGCGGTTTCTCCAGGCGGTGGTGCGGCGCGGCCGCCAGGGGCTGATCGGCCAGATGGCCCAGGAGTACCAGGGGCTCGTGGACGTGAAGCTCAACCGCGTGCGCGCGGGCGTGACGCTCGTGGAGGAGCCGGACGACCGGCTCGAGCAGCAGATCGTGGCGCGGCTCACGGAGGCGATCGGCAAGGACGTGCGGGCGCACTTCCGCGCCGACCGGAGCATCCTGGGCGGCGTGATCGTGCGGGTGGGCGACCGCATCTTCGATGGCTCGGTGCGGCGCAAGCTCGCCACCCTGCGGCGCAGGATGCTCACGGGAGAGTAACGGCAGAAGGGGGAGGCGCGGCGATACGGCGGCCCGGGGGGGGCGCCCCGGGCCGCCGTTTCGCCTACAGGCGGTAGCGCAGGCCGAGCGACACCGAGCGACGCCACATGGCGCGGAGCTCGAACCCGCCCGGCAGCTCGCCCTCGTTGAAGAGCGAGCTCGTGAGCGCGACCCCGCCCCGGACCGAGCCAGCGAGCCGGGCGGTGAGCGGCCACTCGAGCGAGAGTGCAGCGTGGCCGCCCACGCGCGTGCGCGCGTCTTCTCCCTGAGGTGCCCAGACGTCAATCAGGGGGCCGGCGTGGAAACGCACGGCCACGCCCGACGGCGTCCGGCCCACGAGAACCGCGGCTTCGGGCGCTATCTCGAACAGATCGAGCGCATCTTTGACGATCGCACCGGCGCTGTTGTTTTCGGCGATCACATCCGGGCCGGCGAGCGCGGCACTGACTCCTACGCCCAACTGCCCGAAGCAGCGCTCCAGTCGCAGCCCGAAGCTGGTCGGATGGTGCGGCCGTACCGAGATCGGGTCGGCGGCGGTGTCACGCGAGGCTCCGCCGTAATACGAAGCCGTGGCCTCGAAGGCCACACTCCACTGCGCCATGAGGCCCGATGGGAGGGCGATTGCGAGGCCGAGCGCGAGCAGTGCGCGGTAGCGCATCAACGCATCTCCAGTTTGATCCAACCGTTGGTCACGTTCTTCTCTCCCTTCACGACCCAGTTGTAGCCGTCGTGGTACTCTCCAGCGATGTTGTCCTGGACCGCGTTGCCGGGGAGCTCGTCGTTCGTGTTGATGAGCGATGCCAGGGCCGCCAGTAGCTTCTGGATGGCCTTCGCGAACTTCCAGGCCTTGTCAGCGGTAGACGACGTCGTGTCCTTGCCGGCGGTGAGCGCTTGGTTGGCGCCGTCCACCGCATTCACGACGTTCTGCCAGAAATCGTTGGTCGTCTTGATCTCACACGCGGTGTCGTCGTCCTCCACCACGAACACGCGCACGTCTTGCGCCGGATGTGCGGCGTGATAGTTGTCGAGCTGCGTCTTGCTGTACAGCAGCACGCTGCCCGACCAGTCGAGGTCATTCTGGTCGAAGTAGTACGGGCTCGCCTGATGCTCTCCCGCGCACTGGTAGTCCTTGAGCGAATCCGTCTGGTCCTTCTGCCCAAGGATATGGACCTCAAATTCGGGGCTGCCTTTCAACCAACCCTCAAACGTTTGTGTGAAATGACTCTTGGTCATGTAGAGACCGGGGGTCGGCGGCGGCGGCCCGCTGCCTCCACCTCCGCCGCCTCCCCCGCACTCGTCACCGCAGTACTGCAGGAAGCTGGGTCGGACGGAGAAGTCGGTCTCGACGGGCACGAGGGCGATCACCGGCGTCGCCGGGGGCGTGTTGGGGCTGAGCAGCGACCGGTTCCCGTGGACATCGAAGGCCACGGGCACGTCGTGGTCGGCGATGGCGGTGGCGACGAGCACGTTCGCGTCGCCCCCTGCCTCCGCCCAAGCGCGCCGGTGCTCCGGCACCGGGAGATACAGCTCCAGCGGAATCGCGCGGTCCGCCTGCCGGGCCAGGGCGTCCGACGTGATGCCGGCCGCACCGGCAAGCGCGGCGAGCGCGTTACCGTTGTCCGCTCGGAGGAAGCGCTGGAACTGGAGCTTGTGCTCGCGGAACGGCGATGCGTCGAGCTGGGCCTTCACGCGCGAGCGGAACTCGGGGGCCCCGAGCGCGAGGGCCAGGGCCCGGGCGAGCGCCTCGGGAGGGGCGATGGTCGCGGGACGCGGGGTGGTGGCGCGAGCGGCGGGTCCGCCGCCCAGCGCGGTGGTGGGCGGTCGGTCGGAGCAGGCGAGCGCGCCCGCCAATGCGGCGACGAGCGCGCAACGGGATGTATGGTGCGACATGGCGACTCCTTGTCGAGGTTTGTGACGGCGCGCTCAACATGAGGAGTCACCTCTCGACAAGCGGCGTCCGAATCGCGCGAGCAACAGCCGAAACGCGCGTCACGCCTCCCCGCCCCGACCTCCGGGGTGTAGTTTCCCGGTCCCAATGCTCGCCCTCCTGCTCGTTCTGGCCGCCCGCGACACCGCGGGTTACTGGCAGCAGCAAGTCGCCTATCGCATCACCGCCTCCCTCGACGAGCGGTCAGGGGTGTTGAGCGGGCGCGAGCGCATCAGCTACGTCAACCGCTCGCCCGTGACGCTGCACGACTTCTACGTGCACCAGTACCTGAACGCCTTCCGCCCCGGCTCCCGCTGGGCAGCGGCCGACTCGGCCGAGCGGCGCGAGCGGTTCCAGCACCTGAAGGACCCCGACTACGCCTTCGAGCGCATCACCACCGCCATCCTGATGGGTGAGGCGCTGCCGCCCGATTACCCTTACGCCCCCGACTCGACCGTCGCCCACTGGACGCTGCCGCGGCCGCTCGCCCCGGGCGACTCGCTGACGGTCGAGATCGCGTGGCAGGCCCGGCCCTCCACCCTGCCGCGGCGCCAGGGGCGCCGGGGCCGGCGCTTCGACTTCGCGCAGTGGTATCCCAAGGTGGTCGTCTACGACCGCTACGGCTGGGAGGCGCATCCCCTCTACCCGGCGGGCGAGTTCTACGGCGAGTTCGCGAGCTATGACGTGATGCTCGATCTCCCCGACGACCAGGTGATCGGCGCCACCGGCGTGCCGGTGGAAGGGGATCCCGGGTGGGAGAAAGCGAAGGTCGACCCGCGTCTCGTCATCGATTACCAGCGCGACTGGTACCGCTCCCCGCTCCCCGCTCCCCGGTGCGCGGACCTCAAGGTGGGCTCGGGGCGAAAATGCGTGCGATTCCGAGCTGAACAGGTGCACCATTTCGCCTTCTCGCTCAACCCGCGCTACGTGTACGAAGAGGGTCGCTACGGCGGCGCGGTGGTTCGCGTGCTGTACCTGCCGGAAGATCGGGCGACGTGGGGCAACGGAACGGCGGTCGGGCGCACCGTGACGGCGCTCGCCTGGCTCGACTCAT